>Ga0075152_10004032_pt1 | contig 10156 bp, 6 predicted proteins | sample JI61114C2DNA_FD_70964 | JGI IMG/M metagenome (GOLD analysis project Ga0075152, IMG submission 70964) | Wastewater effluent complex algal communities from Wisconsin, to seasonally profile nutrient transformation and Carbon sequestration -... | ecosystem: Engineered > WWTP > Effluent > Algae...
AGGCGGCCGAGCAGCGTGAGGGCGCGCCACTGCACGTCCGGCATCTCGAGCGCAGCGGCGAGCCGCACAGCGTCTTCGGCGCGGGTGCGTCCGTCCGTGAGGCGGCGCTGGCGGCGGTCGAGGTCCGCGAGTTCGACAAGCACGGCAGCCCGTCCACCGCGATCACCCAGCTGGTCCCGCAACTCGAGAGACCGGTCGAAGGCCGCTCGGGCGGCCGTGAGCTGTCGAGCGGCCGCGAGTGTCCGCCCAAGTGCCGCATGCGCCGCGGCGGCCTGCTCACGGTATCCCGCGGCTTCGGTGGCCGCCACGCTCTCGCGGAGGATGCGGGTCGACCGCGTGAACTGTCCCTCGAGCAGGAAGACCTCGCCCAGGTGTGTCTGAATCTCTGCCGTGAGCGAGCCGCTGCCCACCTTCTCGCGGTTCAGCGCCAGCGCCTGGTTCAGCGAGCGAATGGCCTGCTCGTAGCTGCCTTGCGCCTGGTAGACGACGGCGATGTTGTTCAGCGCCTCGGCTGTGGCGTGGCTCAACCCGAGCTCGCGGCGGATGTCGAGGCTCTTGCCGAGTGCCGCCAGCGCGGCTCCCCAGTTCCCCTGCGCCGAGTAGACCTCCGACAGCGAATCGAGGCTCTTCGCAATGCCGCCGCGATCCTGGAACGACTCGCGAATGGCAAGTCCCCGCTGTGCCAGCGCCAGCCCCTGCTCGTAGTCGCCGAGCCGCCTGGCGACGATGCCCATGTTGTCGAGCACCGTGGCGCTGCGGCGCCGGTCGCCCTGCTGTTCGAGGCGGTCGAGACTCTGCTGGAAGTAGTCGAACGCGGTCGCGAAGTCGCCGAGCGCGCGATAGGCGCCGCCGACGTTGTTGAGCGCCGTCGCGATGCCGCTCTTCAGATCGAGGCCGGTCCACAGGTCGAGGCTCCGCAGGTGCAGCACGCGCGACTCTTCGTAGCGCCCCTGGCTCGTCCGCAGGCTGCCGAGCGAACTCGCAGCGCGCGCCATGCCGTTGACGTCTCCGGAGGCCTGGGCGACGTCGGCGCTTTCGACGAGCAGGGCCTCGGCGTCGGTGCCGTCGCCGAACTCACTGCGTTCGTTGGCGGAGGCGTTCAGGGCGCGAGCCAGCCCCTTCATGTCGTGGCGATGTCGCCCGGTGTCGACAGCTTGCGCAAACAGCCGTGTGGCGGTCTCGTGATCGGAGGCGTCGGAGAACTCGTACGCGCAGGTGACGACTCGGTCGACGGGTGTGGTCTCAGGAACGGCGGCGCCTGCAGGCGCGAGCGAGACGCAGTCGGCTGACAGAGGAGGCGTGGGCGAGGCCGATGCGGCCGATTGCGCCTGGGCAGGGCCGCCCAGGACGAGCCAGGCCGCCAGCACCGTCGTCGGCCGAACGAGGAAGGAAGACATCCCTGGATCTCAAGACTCAGGGCAGTCTCGTCGCAGCGATTGTAGTGCACCCGCGCGATCGGCCTGTTTCCGTTCCTGCACAGGCAATATCCCGACGATGGGCCTCCTCTCTCCAACTGTCACAGATCGCCGTGCTGGTGGACGCCGTGTCAGGCGGCCTCCAGAGCGGTTCACACGCGCAGGTTTCTGGAGGGGTCTTGTCTGCATTCAGTCCGCACGCGCCATCGGGCGCCGTCATCCACGGTCGCTCACACCTTCGTGCGCCCCGGCTGCGCCTGGCTCTCGCCAGCCTGTTCGCCGCCTGGGCGCTGTTCTCTGCCTCGCCCGTCGTCGCACAGACCCTGACACCTGCCGACCTCGTCATGGGCTTCGAGGATGCGTCGGCCTGGCAGGTCGCCGCGAGCGCGCCCACGACCGTGTCGACGCTGTCGTCCATTCGCACGCAGGGTGCTGCCGCGCTGTCGGTCAGCCGGCCCGGCGAATCGACGAAGCTCACCAGTGCGCCGGTGTCATCTGCCGCGTCACAGCTCATCGGCATCGGCACGCGCGGATCCGTGATGGCACTGGACGTTCGTGTCCTCACCACCCGTCGCACCGGCTGGGAGCGCGACGATGACGACGACGAGGTGACGCTTCGTCTGTCGATACTGGCGCCCTCACAAGGGCTGACGCGCATCCCGCTTGGCCGGGTTGAGCTCGAGCGGCGTCGGCCCGGCACGTTCCAGACCGTCCTGTTCCCGCTGACCGACCAGGCGCGCCGTGCGCTGGGCAGTGCGGCCTTGACCGATCTGCGGTTCGAGCTCGCGCTCACCACGGAGGGTTCGGCGACGTACCTGCTCGACAACCTGAGGGTGCGCTCGGCCCTGGGTGTCACGGCGACTGTCGGTACGACGCCGCCCGTCGGCTTCGGCGGCTCGGTCGACTTCGACGTCGACCTGGACGCGCCGGCTCCAGTCCCCGATCCCGGCCAGACGTTCCCGGTCGGTCCGATCCAGGTTCCGGCCCGCTTCCATGTGAAGTCCGGCACGGCCGCGCCTGGCTCCTCGGTGCAGCTCGAGCTCGGGTATTCGGCCGCGTCGCTGGTCGTCACCTGCGTCTACCTGCCCGATCCGCTCGACAGCACGCAGACCTCGATGGTGATCGGCTCATGCCAGGGTGGCCCGCGACCGGGAGACCTCATCAGCGCGTCGTGGGCGCGTCTGCAGATCCTGAACGGTGTGTCGCCGATGCGCGTCAAGGCGCAGCTGGCGCTGCGTCCGCTGGGCGACCAGCTCGGCTCGAGGCTCATTCCGCCGATGCCGACGTTCTGGGGCGATGACGATGCGTGCGTCACCGAGCCGGTGGCGGGTCAGGTGCTCTCGTCGTCGCAGAGCTGCGACGACATGCTGGCTGAGACCAGCACCATCATCGACGACTACTTCGCAGCGGCGACCCAGCGCAACGACGTCACGGGGTGGATCGTTGCACCCGTACCGGACTTCGCGAAGCGGCGCGGCGACGGCACGCCGCAGGGCGTACTGGCGCCGCCCACTCCGTTGGCTGCGCGTTCGCTGCTCGCACCGGCGATTGCCGGCTCTGCCTCCTCGCCCTTCAACGAGTCGGGCCACATGAACGAGGGCGGGCTGTTCGACGCCTACTGGCAGCTGGTGGGCAACGCGAGCTACAACAGCTTCCCGAACACCGACAGGGCCACCACCCATTTCGATGTCGACTTCAGCACGTCTGCCGTGCTGCTCGGCCTCGACGTCACGGCGCTGGACGTCTTCGCCGCCGCAGACAGCGATACGGGTGAGACCACGCCGTCCCACTCGCCCGCGTCGTCGCATGTCGAGACGCGGATGCATGTGTTCGGCATCGAGTATCCGGGCTTCACCACGAATACGTCTGGCCAGCTGAATCAGCAGATTCCGCTGTTCAATCCGCCGCCCTTCGACCTGCCGCCGATCCGCTTCTGGATCTTCAAGATTCAGGCGGGCGTGAAGGCACAGGTCGGGCTGACCCTGTCGGGCGGCCTGTCCGCGCGCGGTGTCGACCTGACGCTGACCCCGGAAGGCAGCATCGCCGGACACCTCTTCGGCGGTGTGGACATCTTCGTGGCCAGCGCGGGCGTGGACGCGTCGGTGGATCTCATTCGCGTCGCGGCGCCGGTGGCCGCGCGCGTCGAGTGGTTCCTCGACCCTGCGCCCACCAGCTGCATGGGGTCGCTGACCGGTTCGCTCGACAGCGACCTGACCCTCAGCTCCGGCGGCGGCCACGTGGACCTCGTCGTCTCCTACGGCATCTGCCCGTTCTGCGACGACGAGTCGGTGACACTGTTCGACTGGGGCCCGCTCGCGTCGAGCACCGTCCCGGTGCTGCATGAGTCGCTCGCGCTCGGCACGTTCCCGCTGCCGGTCTCGCTCTGCACGGGCAACGCCATCACCGCCTCGATCCAGACTCCGACCTCGGCGTTCTCGCCGGTGTACGGAACCGTCACCTATCCGTTGACCGGCCTGGCGTTCTCGAACAACGTCTCGACGAGTCTCGGCCAGAACGTGGACTGCGCCAACTTCACCTGGTCCACCACGAACCCGGCGGATGTCATCTCGGGCCAGGGCTGCCACGCGCAGATCACCTTCGCGAACACGGCGCACCAGGCGCAGATCAACCTGGCGGTCAGCCGCACGGTGACCGACGCGCAGGGGCGCCAGCTGACCGAGTCGGGCAGCACCACGGCACTGGTCAACGTGTCGCAGCTCGTCGGTGTCCGTCTCGTGTCGTTCCTGAACCTCACGACCGGCACGTTCGACGCGTTCCCGCTGCGCGCGAACACCGGTCCGCCCGTGGACGGCTACATCATCGCCGGCTCCAAGGTGCAGCCGACCCCCGTGAACCCCGTGCGCTACAGCTTCGTGATCACCTACGGCGGAGTCAGCCAGGACATCACGTGCGGCGCAGCGAACCCGGGGAACTGCGTGTTCAACGGCAGCGGTGGCGGCGGCGTCATCGTGGCCGTCAATCCGTTCATCCGGAACATCTGGACGCCTCCCGATCAGGAAGGCCTGTTCACGATCACCTATACGGCCATCGATACGGTGACCAACCAGGTGCTCGGCACCGACTCCACTGACGCGGCGTTCCGCAACATCATTCACTAACCCATGACGACTCCCATGCGCATCCGTCTCTGGATCGCGGCAGCTCTCGCGGTTGTCGTGTTCGTGCCCCGTCCTGTCGCTGGCGCGCCGCCGGCGGCCGGGCAGCACTCCCGCTGGCACCTCGTGTTCCGTGCTGGACTGCAGGGGCAGGCGGGTGCGCAGCCCGGTGCGGTGTCACTCGAAGGCGAGTGGCTCCGCACCGTGGTCGTCGTCACGCCCGAGTCGTACGACGTCCGCTATCAGCTGCTGTCGCTGCGCGTGACTGGCGGCAGCGGCGCGGCGGTCGACCCGAAGGCACTGGCGGCTGCGACCGCCCGCCTGTCGACGCCGTTCTGGGTTACCTGCGGACGCGACGGCGCGCTGCAGACGATGCACTTCGCGAAGGCGATGTCGGCATCGGACCGGAACCTGCTGCAGACCATCGCCACCGAGACGCAGTTCGTCCAGGCGGACGGTGCACTGCCGGTGTGGACGGCGATGGAACGCGACGGTGGCGGCTCCTACATGGCCATCTACCAGCGGCGCGATGCGGAGCATGTCCGCAAGAAGAAGATCAAGTACGTCGGTCCCGACGCAGACATCGATCGTGCCGGCGCGGCGCTGGAGCTGACGGTCGAGTCGTCCGACGTGACGTTTGCGCTGACGGCTGACGGCGCGGTCGCCTCGGTCAACGGGATCCAGAGCATCAGGCTCGGCGTGCCAGGGACGAAGAACAACTCGCTCGTGACGCGCGTGGAGGTGCACCTCTCGGACCCGCGCACGAGCCTCGCGCCTGTCACGGCAGCGACGCTCATGCCCACCACGGGCATCGACGATGTTCCGGTGATGACGCAGCAGTCGGACCCGGCGGAGGCGCTGGCTGACATGGACGCGCAGATGCTCGAAGGGCATCGCACAGCCGCCATCCTGGACGCGGCTGGCAACGGCGACTCGACCTCCGATCGGCGTCTCGTGGCGCTCCTCCGTCGTCGGCCCGACGCGGTGCCGCTGGCCGTGGCACGCCTGGGCGACGACGCGCGTCGCGGCAGGGCCGCTGGGAGGGACGCGGCTGCCCAGGCGCTCCTGGGAGCGCTGGCAGCGGCCGGTACCGCGCCGGCCATCGAGGCGCTTCATGCAGTCGCGCGGGACGCCGCGCGTCCCGTGACGCGGCGTGTCGGGGCGCTGATGGCGCTCGAGGGCATTCGCGAACCGTCGGTCATGGCGATGCGCGCGCCGGCCAGCCTGCTCGACGATCCGAATCCGAAGGTGCGCGAGGCCGCACGGCTGGCGACGGGGGCGCTGGCCCGCGCCGGGCGGGCCGGGCACAGCGTGGATGCAGACGGACTCGAGGCGGACCTTGTCGTGCGCCTGACGCGTGCCACGACGCCGGAGACCAGGCGGGCATACCTCGCTGCCCTGGGCAACAGCGCGGGACCGCGTGCTGCCGAGGCGATAACCGACGCGCTCCGTGATGGGCACGAGGAGGTCCGGGTGTCTGCCGCGCGCGGCCTGCGCCTGGTGCCAGGCGAGGCTGCGGACGCGCTGCTGGCGGCAACGGCGGCGAGTGATGCCAGCGCCGAGGTGCGCGGAGCGGCGCTGTTCGCCATCGGGTTCCGCCTGCCGTTCAGCACGGCGTTGTGGCAGGCCGTCGTCGATGCGGCGAGAACCGATGCGGCTGAGCCGGTACGGAATCGGGCCGTCGGACTGCTGCGGGCCGACACCGCGCATCGGGCCGAGGCGGCGTCGACGCTGGCCTGGGTGGCTGGGCACGACCCGTCGCCAGCGCTGCGGCGGCTGGCGGCTGGACAGGCAGGTCCGCAGAGGCGGGCCGATGGCATGACTGGCGTGACGCCCCCCTAAACCTAGGCGCCGCTCGTCCGAACCCGGCGTCGCCTCCACCCCCGGTCGACGCGCGTCTGGCTACGTCGTGAAGGCTTCCACCTGAACGTTCGTCAAGACGAACGGAATGTTCGACGCCTTGTGGTCGTACTCGAACCAGACGGTCGCGTGTGCGGTCTTCGTGACGATCGGCAGCGCGAAGTCGCCCTGAGGCAGGGCTGTGGTCACGACGATGGGCGTGCCGCCCTTCTTGATTTCGATCGGGACGCTGAGGGCAAGGTTGAGGTGGCCGGAGATGGTGATGAGATACGTCACCTCCGTCGCATCCGAGAGCCCTCCCGGCTTGGGGACGTAGAGTTCCCAGCTACCAATCAGGCCCGCCCAGCAGATGCAGTGATCCTGTTTCGGATTGACGTAGCCGTCCACGACCAAGCAGCTCTTGCTACTCGCGTGATACGGGGCTCTCGCGCCGAGCGAGAAGTTGTACGACGTCGGCAGCAGCTTCTGCATGTCGACGCCCGCCTTCGCAAGCACCGACGACCTCTGTTGACGGGTCAGGGTGGTCTTGAGGAAGGTCTGCGAGGCAATGCGGGTATCCATCGCGGGATGATACGCGCGACCGCAACCGCGTTCAACCGGGTCGGGCCGAGGCATGAGCGCCTCGACCGGTATATAGTGCTCGCCTGATTCGGACTCTTCCCAAGGAGCGGACATGCGTGTGCGTGCGGTAGTGCTGGCGGCAGTAGCGGCGACGACGATCCTCGGAACAGCGGTGTCGACGCAGCAGCGGGTGCCAGACCTGATGAGTGCGTTCGACTACGACGTCGTGCCGAACTGGTCGCTGCCGTACCCGAAGGCGGGGTACGCGTGGGGGTCGGTGCCCGGCATCTTCGTCGAGAACGACGACCGCATCTTCGTCGCGAGCCGCGGCGAGATCAAGGAGCCGAGTCCGCTGCCGGCCGACTACAAGGGGTTCCTCGGCGGCTTCCGTCAGGTGCTCAACGCCCCCGACAACGAAGTGGCCGGCTGCCTGCGCATCGTCGACAGCCAGGGCAAGGTGATCGAGATCTGGACGCAGTGGGACAAGCTGTTCCAGGGAACGAACGGCCCGCACAAGATCAAGATCAGCCCGTACGACCCCGAGCATCGCGTGTGGGTGGTGGGCGAGACGAAGAACGTCATCTACGTCTTCTCGAACGACGGCACCAAGCTGCTGCAGACGCTCGGCGTCGAAGGGGTGGCGGCCGAGGACGAGACCCACTTCGGGAAGCCGCAGGACCTCGCGTTCCTGCCGGACGGCAGCGTGCTGGTGGCCGACGGCCTGACCAACGCGCGCATCGTCAAGCTGGACAAGAACGGCAAGTTCGTCATGGCGTTCGGCGGTCACGGTTCGGAGAACGGGCAGTTCAACGCGGTGCACGGCATCGATGTCGACAAGAACGGCCGCATCTACGTCGTCGATCGCCTGAACAAGCGCGTGCAGGTGTTCGACCCGGCCGGCAAGCACCTGCAGACCTGGCCGAACATCCGCTTCCCCAACCATGTGCAGGTCACCGAGCCGGTGGCGGGCGACACCAGCACGAACGGCGGACAGGTCGTGTGGGTGGCCGACAACCAGACGACCGACGTGATGAAGTTCGACACGAACGGCCGCCAGCTCTACTCGTGGCATGCGAGCGGACCGCGCCCCGGCGGCTTCGGCGAGCTGCACCAGTTCTCGCTCGACTCGAAGGGGAACGTCTACACGGGCGACAACATCCTCGGCCGTCCGCAGAAACTGACGCCGAAGGCCGGCGCCGATCCGAAGCACCTCATCGGGCAGTCGCTGCCGTTGATGCCGAAGCGGAAGTAGCTGGACCGTCCGGGCTGATGCTCAGCGAACCGGCTTCACGCCGCGCCGCTCTTCATCCCGGGCGCCGCGCATGAAGTACTCGATCGTGCGGCTGCCTTCGTGGCAGGCGTACTCGAAGATCTGGTTGGTGGTCGCCTTGAAGGGGATCTCGGCGGTCCACGGCACGGCCCACGTGTCCGGGTCTTCGACCGTCACCCGGTAGCGGAGCGTGTCCGGCGCCGTGCGGGTGAACCGCTCCACGACGTGCAGCCGTTCGCCGGAGTTGCGGTAGTACGTCTCTCGCCTGAAGTTCGTCGTGTCGACGACGAGCGTGTCGCCTTCCCAGTGGCCGATCGAGTCGCCGGTCCACTGCCTGATCGACGGTGGCAGGTGGGTGCCGTTCAGGCGAATCACCCGGGCGTCGTGCACCATCTCCGCGTAGATGAGTACGCGGTCCGGCGTCTGGACGATCTGGTACAGGTTCTGGCCGAACGGGTTCGGCACCAGCGGCGGCGCCCCGCTCGAGGAACCCGAGCCGACCGCCATCAGGCACCGTTCGTCGAGCGTCAGCGTTTCGGGGTCGTCGTAGTTCCGCTTCGGCCGTGCATCGATGCGGGACTGCACCTGCGGCAGTGGCGGCGGCAACTGGCCGTCCGGCGGGTCGACGATGAGCGACGTGCGGAGGTCGTCGACCACCTTCAGGTCGGCCGTCTCCTGATAGGTCTCGTTGAGGTCGCTGGCGAGCCGGTCCTCGGCCGAGAAGCCGCTCAGGATGCGGTTGTAGTTGTCCTTCTCGAAGGCGTCGGCTTCCTCGCGCGTGAAGTGCGCCTTGTCGGCGAACGGCTTCGGGCGGACCAGCGGCGTCGCCGTGGCGTTGTCCCACGTGCCCTGCAGATCGGGCTGTCGGGCCGTCGCGCGCTGCGCCACGAGTGTCGACGATGAAAGGACGGTCGCGGCAGCCAGGCCAAGGGCCAGTCGGCGCCACTGCATAGTCGGACGGTTCCCGCGCGAGAGACGCTGCATGTTCGTCGCGCAGTATAGCTGAGGCGACACCGCTACTTCCCGCGCGGGGTACGTGCGGTGCGTGGGCGCGACGCCGCCTCCGGCACGATCGTCTCGCCGCGGGCGAGCATCGCGACGAGGGTCTCGATCTTCTTCGCGCGGCCGGCTGGCGTCTTCATGCTGTTCGTCCGGAACGCCAGGGCGAAGAGGTTCATGCGCCCCAGGGTCGCGAGGGTCCTGGCGGCTTTCGGGTTCGCGTCGATTGCCGCCCGCAGGTCGTCCGGGAGCGACGCCTGGCTGGCCGTGCGAATCGGCGCATAGGCCGCGTCCCACCGGCCATCGGCCTTCGCGGCGTCGACCTGCTTCAGCCCGGACGGCTGCATGCGCCCCTCGGCGATCAGCCGGGCGACGTGCTCGCGGTTCACCTGGCTCCAGATGCTCTTCGGGCGGCGCGGGGTGAACCGCTGCAGGAACGACTCCGCGTCGAGCGACTTGCGGATGCCGTCGATCCAGCCCCAGCAGAGCGCGACGTCGACCGCCTTCGGCCAGTCGATGCTCGGCGTGCCGGACCCCTTCTTGTACATCCGCACCCAGATCTCCGTGTCGCGGTCGTGGTGTCGGCGCAGCCAGGCGTCGAACGCGGCGTCGTCCTTGAAGGGCTTGATCTTCGTCGGGTCCGGGATGACTGGAGCCATGGCGGGTGGGTGTCTCGTGGTGTGCGTGATGAAGGCGCGCCAACGAGTCTGCCACATCAACGGGCGGGCTGGGCAAGGGGCGTGCACAGGGCCACTGGGGAGGCCGCGCGCGACGTGGGGAGCCCCGCCGGCCAGAGCGAGTGTACGAAACGGTACAGCTGTCGATGGCTCGTCCGTTCTACCGTTGAGCATCACGGAACACGGCGCCGGAGCGACCGGCGCCAGGGGAGAGGTCGATGCTGCACGAGTTCATCACGACACACCGCGACGCGATCA
>Ga0075152_10004034_pt1 | contig 10154 bp, 16 predicted proteins | sample JI61114C2DNA_FD_70964 | JGI IMG/M metagenome (GOLD analysis project Ga0075152, IMG submission 70964) | Wastewater effluent complex algal communities from Wisconsin, to seasonally profile nutrient transformation and Carbon sequestration -... | ecosystem: Engineered > WWTP > Effluent > Algae...
TCGTCGGAGTCCAGGTTGGCGTTGGCAACCGCATCGGTCACTCGCTTGGCCAAATTCTATCGACGTCTCACTTCAGCATCCTTTTCCTCTTGAGCTTCCAGCCTGGCGTCTCTCCATTCTTTAGGTAAAACCCAGAACTTGATTGCTTTTCCTTTGTTGGAGCAGATGATGGTTTGGGTGGCTTCCTGGTAAACCAATTTCGTGACCTCTAGGTTGGAGGATTGCAACACATCTATCTTAACCCTTTAGTGTACATAGTGATTTGCCCTTAACGGCGTTCCAGAAGGTAATGCTACCATCTGCAGTACCGACAGCCAGCTCCATGCGATCGGGAATCCATACAATCGACCTAACTTTTTCCTTTCCTGGAAAGGCAGCAACATTCTTCGCGTATTTTTCACGATTTGGCTTATCGATATCGAAGACAGCCAGCTCTCCGTCATCGAAACCACCAGTGACGAGATAGTTTCGTCTGAGGTCGAGATCCATACCACGAATGGAGCCATGCTTGTTTGTTGCCAAAGTGTTCAGAAGTTTAGCAGTATGTTTCTAAATTATTGTTTCCTATTACGCTCGAGACATCGTAGATGAAGATCTCTCCACCCTTTGAGCCGATGAACATACGTTTGTTGATCTTATCGGCAGTCATTACCAGGAGAGGCTCGCGATGAGGAAGGCTCAGAATCATCATCAAACTATTGGCTTCGCTGATTCGGAAGGTCTTGTCTTCGGAAATGGTGTAGACGATTCCGTTAATGTTATCGTAGCTGATACCCATAATGCGGTTTTGGTGAATCTTCATGCAAACCAAATCCTCAAAGCCGGTCGGACTCACTTTAAGAATGTCCAGGATACCGTCATCCAGACCGATCAATGCTCTCTCACCCGGGCCGCTGTACTACAAAGCTATAGCTTGTGAGGGGTATCCTTTGAACCAGGACTGAGTGAAGTTGGAGCCAGATCCTCTCCAGGCTTAGATACTGCCCACCTCCATCAACACCTTATCCTTCGTGGTTGTCTCCTTTTCCCATGGCATCTTGGCGTTGGTGACATACGCATTCAGCCTCGAAACTGGGTTCATATCGCCTGCCACAATGTAAAATGTCTAATCCTCCTTGACATAAGTAAAGTCTCGGACACCTTTAGACGCTGCTCCGCTGATGTTGAATTCATCCTGAAGTCGTGGTGGATTAACGATCGACTAGCTTGCGTTTTTGTCGAGCTGAAGAAACTGCTTGACTTGCTCACTATTCATCAGGTCGTTGCGGCACACTACAGCTTGCAAAAAATCCTCCAAACCTGCTCTGCGCTGCTCAAGATCCTTGTCGTTCATCTTAAAGAGGAAGGTCTTGCTAGGCAAGTTGGGGATGTTGGCGTAATTTACCTTAAGGGCTTTGACGAGATTGTCGAACTCACTGAAGCGCTTTTCGAGGAGCCATTCCTTCTCCTTGTTGCTGACCTTAATGACGAAGAAGACAGTGGTGCCTTCAATCTTACTTTCCTTATATTCGGGAACGTTGATTCTGATGGCAGAGTTGATGTAGTCGTACTTGTGCATACGATCTCAAGATTATTTTGCAAACAAATATCAAGGTATATGCTCCTCAGTGGGATACCATAGGAAATTAAAGAGGTTGATGTAGGCAACCGAAAATCCAATATGGAAAGCAGCAGATGAGTATAGACCTAAATAACTTGCCGCAATCTCCAATTCGTAAACTGACTTCGAAACCATATTCATGCCATTCACATCTTCATCTTGTTCAGATTTGGGTTGGGCTTACTCGCCTTCTTCCCTGCAGTGTTCTCTTGCAACGCTCCGAAGAACTTAGCGCTCTGAGAGTACTTGATCTTTTTGCCTGTCTTGGCGTTCTTTGCAATCTTCTTGCGTGCCTCCGCTTCAAACTTGGTCTGGCCACCAAACTCAATGGTGCGGTTTGATCGTTTGGCGTCTCGCTCTTTCTTTCTTTGACGGCTTATGCGCTTATTTTTCAGACGGTGGGCAGCTCGGTCCTATGGAGTCATCTCCTTCTCCGATTTGAGCTCTCTGCGGACATTCTTCGGGGCGTCTTGTAGGTTTCTCGCCACTGTAATGGGAATCTTTTCTTCATTGAGAATGAATGCTTCGCTAGTAATAGTAGCTTCTTTGATGACGGGTTTCGGCACGAAGTTAAAGTTACTAAGGCACTCCAGCTTGTAGCTAAGTTCCTTGAATTCCTGCATAATCTCCTTCTTCAGCTTCATGGTTTTGTCCTCTTTCAGACCAAGAAGATTTTTGAAGTCCTTCTCGTACAGCTCCCCAAGACTTTGAGGATTTTTTTCCACTGATACCTCAGGCAAGGATGTGAAATGCTCCTTCAATCCCGGTATCGTTTCATACCTCACACGATCATCAAAGAGCTGATCGAGAATACGCTGCTTGATGACCTTTTCCATTTAGCTGTTATACTCCTCAGTGGGGGTCTGATCTGGTGCGGTCGATCTTTTGAACTGTAGATTGTTCTCGATCAGACTGTTGAGAGGACGGTCTCGCGATTGAACTTAACCCTTAAGTCTCCAGTCCTTCTTGTCAAGCAGCTTCTCTTATAGTTTGCTGATCTCATCGACTTTATCTTTGTTCTAGTAGTCTTGTTCAGCTTCGTTACCAGCAGCCTCTTACTGCTCTACTTCGCGGAAGTGCTCAAACTGTTCAGCTTCGAGGTTGTCGCTTTCGGCTTATTCCTCTTTGTTATCGAATTCACCGTCATCGTTGTCAAGAGGATTTTCGTAGTCGCTGCCATCTTACTAACCATCCTCTTAGTTGTCATCGAGCTGCTATCCGTAGAGCCCAACGTCCTCTTCATCTTCAAGCTCCAGATCTCTTGCATTATCGATGCCCTCTCCTTCTTCTTCCTCTGCTCCTGCTTCATACTCACCATGCTCCTCCTCCTCAATTGCATCTTCATTCTGATTATCATCTTCCTCATTCCCTGCGAATTCTTGCTCCGCTTCCATCTATTCATTTGGCTCTTATTGTTGATCATCTCCCTCCTCCTCATCAACCATCCCATCGTCTGCATGACTCTTAATCTCCTTATCAGCCTTCCGCAGGTACTTCTACCATGCTGGTGCCATGAACTCCAAATGACGGTTCAACTGATTCCAGACCTGCTGGTTGTTGAGGTTCTCCACCAAAAGCTTTTCGGCTCCGAGCTTGGGGAACAGTTTTAGCATGTCATCATGGAGCTGCTTAGTGATGAGTTTTGATTCGCCAGTGTCCCTCTTCAGAAACTGCTCAACCTGTTTGAGAGTCTGCATTCAAGTTAATAAATAATTGGCAATGGACGATCTGACTGCAAGCCTCTCGGGAAAGATTGTTGCCGATTGGCCAGAATGGCATTTACCTACACAAACAAAGCAGAACCCAGCAGGTCGAAGCAAGCTCAGCAATCTCTTCGAAAAACTGGAGTACTATACCCGATAAGGTAAGCGAATTAGAAACGAACCTCTAGCTGTCGCACCTCGCCAAGCTGTGCGCTAGCCTTGTCTTACTACTGCCAGAAAATATAGAAAAATGAAGGAATAAGCAGAAGAAGCTGTATGGATATTTCCGACGCCTCCAAAACAAAAGATGCTGATCCTGGCACCCGTGGAATTCGACTATTCACAGTCTCTTCAAAGAACAAGGGATAAGTCGAAGGAGCTGCTCGACATCAACAATTTCAGCCGAAATTTGGAAACCAACAAGCGACGGAGGCTTCGTAATCTTTCTCAAGACTCGAAACGCCCGTCAAACTCCCCATCAAGACCGTCGTCTAGGGGGCTAGATCAGCTCTGCGTTCAGACGATAAAGGGTATTCTGTTTCCGTCCCCTCGGCAATCAAGTTCTCTCACAAAGACCAAGAAAAAGGAGTTCGAAGAAACACTAATGAGAAGGCTAAGGTTACTGAAGAGCTGTTACTCTAACTCTTTGACTGAGTGATAGGTATTTTCCAATGAAACTGGGGATATGGGTGGGGAAATATGCACTCCGGCTATCAACTTCGTTGCGAACGTACAGTATCACATATCTACATCTCGCCGAAAGTCGTTTGAGTCGGGGAACATGACGAAGATGAGAGTTCATACATCTTTATCAAGCTTGTACACTTTGAGGAGGTTCTCAATCTCTTGCTCCTCTTCAACAACCTTCTGAGGTTGTCCTGCAGAGAATAAAATGAAATCCCCGTCTTTCTCCTTCAAGAGCCCTTATGATGGCATGTCTCGAATAAAACTGCCACTGTATATATTCCCGTTAGCCCATACGTAAATTCCTTTTCCGTGTTTGGCGTTGAGGTGATACTCACCTTTGTACCTATCACCGTTGGGAGAGCGCATCACTCCTTGTCCTTCTTTGAGTCCATAAGCAACTTGTCCTTCATAAAACTTGTGTCCGTTCTTCATTATGAAGATTCCTTGGCCGTGAGGTAGGTCTTTATCAAAGTCTCCCTCGTAAGTTGTTCCGTTCGCCCAGAAATACGTTCCTTTTCCTGACTTAACTCCTTCCCTCCAATATCCTTCGTATTTGTCGCCCTTCAGGTACCTGTACGTACCCCTTCCCGAGAACTTGCCCTCATGAAATTCACCTTCATATCTATCACCCTTTTTAGTTAAGAACACTCCGATTCCCTACATCTTATCTTCTCGAAACTGACCTTCATAAACGTCCCCGTTGGGATATTCGTATATGCCAGTTCCGTGCATTTTGTTCCTAACAAAGCCACCTTGATAAACGTTCCCGTTGAAATACCTCAGTGAACCACTTCCGTGCATTAAGCCTTAGGCAAAGTCACCGAGGTATTGATCTCCATTGGGCCATTTCATAGTTCCACTACCACTCTTTTCATTCTCATGGGTCTCTCCCACATACGTAGAGCCATCTTCGTATACCATCGTCTTGATTCCTGTGCCTCTTCCAGGAACCAATGTGTTGTCTTATTACTGCTGCTTTTTCCGATCGTTCCCAAACCATATCCGAGAGTTAGCCAGGAGTAAGTTTTTGATTGACTTGGAGAGCTTCTCCTTTCCGATCCTCTGAGTAGCACAAACAGCACTTCTCACCAAGGATAAGATCATCGCCAAGATAATATAAACGCCAACTGCTGCGCTAAGAATTAGCAGAACCTTCTCCGTGGGTGGATGTCCAAACTAATCGAGGCTACTGTGTTTTAAGTATTGTACCTTTCACAACAACAACAACCAGACTTTCCACGAAATACCAAATACGAAGCAAAATGAAACCCAAAGGTCTTCCTAAACTAAAGCATTGATTCCTATATTACGTTCAGCGGCTCCCTTCACCTCCTTTGGAAGTGGTTTGGCATAAAAGATCCAGTAAGGCTTAGCAGTTAATTATAATGTGTGAGCGGCCTCGTAACTTAAACCTCCTCGAGAGTGACGTTTTCTGCATCCAATGCGACGATGATCGTCAGAGCGTAGTGTTGCTTGACTGTCGACATCCTTTCTGTATGATCTGCCTGGGCTACCTCGTACTCAAACAGCGTATAACGAGGCAGGATGAAAGCGAGGTTCCCTGTAGCTACTGCAAAAAAGTATCGACCGGTTAACACAGATCACCAAGCTCAATGGACGAATTCTATAAGCCATCGAACTCACAATTCGAGAGTTCATCAATGATAGACTGAACTCCATCGAATAGACCTGCTAAATGAGCTCGGCTGATCTCGAACAGTCTATGGACTAGTCACAACGAATCAGTGAGTTCTCGTTGAAGAAGCAGAGAAAATAACAGTGTGGCGAAAAGCCCGCAATGCTCTCACAAGAGCAATCCATTGACCATATAACACCCTCAACCCGATACCTCCACTCCAAGGGGGATAGCCCGGTGTCAAGTCTGCCCATCAAATAATGTTGTATGGATCATCCGCTGGAGGAATGTAGCTTCGTGTGCCTTACCTGTCCAACCAAATTGCTCTGCGTGAAATGTATGAGCCAACCGCTCCACCACAATCACGTTATCAAGTCCTTGGAAAAGGGAATGGAGCTGCTCAGTGATCAGCTTAATTTCCGAAAGATTGAGGTCAACTAACGGATCGATTTGTTGGAAACGAGAAAACGAAGACTTCAGGGAAAAAAAGGGCTGCTCCAAGACAAATGCAATAAATCAAAGATGCAAATCACCGAACAGGTGAAGCATCTCATAAACAGGCTCAAGAAGAGGGAACTTGAGCTCCTACAGGATTGCCAGAGTTGTTACCGGTAGCTGGAGTAGTAGATCAATGACTAGTTAGACAGCATTAGCAAGCGACTGTTCGGCCTGAGGAAGTTCAAATACGACTTTAAGAAGCTCCAGACGATAGAAACAGATGGCTAACCAGAGCAGGCTCTTGAATTTTTTGGACTATTCAATCGGCTGCGTAATGAGCTTGAAGGAGCACTTGCCGATAGTCCATCAAAACCTCGACCCAAGCCACTGTCTTTTATTGCTGAACCTGAAATTCAATTAAATGAGAAGGAGCTAGCAGAGGCCGTGGAGTCAATCAAACGTATCAACCTCACCAACATTAATACGCCCCATATTCAGGGAACCTGCTCAGTTGCCACTCCCATGAATGTGCCAGGCTTCCTCACCAATGCATGCGTAAGCCTATCGACTAGCAAGATGGGCAATATCGTAACCCAATTCACCAGCATGAACACCTCAACGGAAAAGAAGAAGGTAAAGCATCTTAGAACGGAGGATAATGAGAACTTAAGATTACAAACCGACCAAATGAAGAGTGCTGGCAAGCTGCGTACTAACATCAACAGTCGCTTTAACAGCCCTCAAAATCGGTTTGGTGAAACTCCGCACTATATCACCAAATTCTTCGAGAAGCACACCAACAATGGTCGAGGCGAATAGGCCAGTGAGTACAACTACGCCAGCAAGGTTAGCATTCCCAACCTTGATGGTTCATCGTTCGTGGATAACGATGCGAGCCGCAACAAATTCACCACCAAACAGACCCGCGTTTAGCGAAAGACTACCAATCCGCTGCACTCCCTGCAAACGCAAAAACAGATATTTGACAACAAGAAAAGCAAACTCAAGTGAAAGACGTACTGCACTATCTGCATTGATGTCAGTCTTTATTCAAGTTTATTATATTTTGCTGAGCAACAATGACACCGTTCCAGTAGTTCCTGGAGAGGTAGCGCATCCGACGGGCTACTCAACTCAAACGAGTACTATTCAACTAGCCCCTCAACATATACCGATGTCAGGAAAGCACCGTCGGCATGGGCCAGACAGACAGGTCACCCATCCCAGCTCATTTGAAGTCCCGACCAAACAGCAACATACAAGGCAAACGGCTAAAGTTCAATTGGATTGATAAACGAGCGCCTCCGGATGAACAGCATACCCGGCTCAAGATGATGGAGGAGGATACTAACAGGTCCAAGACCGTTGCAGGTACTAATACACGCATATCGCTGTTCCCGATAGACTATGTTAGGAGAAAAACTCGCGTTAATACGCACCAAGAAGTTACTTTAACAGCACACACACCAATTCACAGCCATCGAAGTGAACAGCATGAGAAGAAGCGCAGTATAAACGAACGGCAGTCAACGTAGCGATAGGAGATGATACCATCCTGGCCGAGCTACAGATTGGATGGTAGTAACTCCTCCAAGATAGTCGCAAGAAAGTCGCATAAGACCAGCGAACTTAGCATCGAGGGTATCAAGAAGAGCAAGGTGGATATTCACTATTGCAAGGAATACGAGAAGTTGGTGCAGGCTTACCAATCAAAACGTCCCTACATTTCTCGGAAGATGACTACGAAAGATCGAATGAAGAAGTTCTCGGAAATTCGTAAGAAAAAATCCTTCGAGATTGCTCCCTGGGAGGAATTCGAATGATGTTGTTGTTACTACTCATTGCATCAAACACGACTGTCACTTTATTTTGTCAACATCGGTAAGGTGCTTAACACCTGGAAGTTCGGTGCCCTCCATTAATTCCAAGGAGGCTCCTCCTCCCGTGGATACGTGGCTCAGCTTATCCTCTGCGTTCTCGGCATGCACCAAGGAGACGGAGTCACCTCCCCCTACGACGCTGATTGCTCCTTTCTTGGTCTGTTCGATGATGTCCCTCAGAAGAGCAGAGCTTGACTTTCTGAACTGGGGGAATTCGATGACTCCGGTGGGTCCGTTCCACATAATGGTCTTTGCCCGAGCAATAACTTCAGTACGCTCCTTGATAGAGATAGGTCCACCATCCATACCTTCCCAACCTTCTTCGATGCCGGTCTTCACATCGAATACTCTCGCTTAGGTGTCGTTTTTGAATTCTTTGGCGCATACAATATCTTTGACAAAGTGCATTTTGACTCCCTTACTCTTGGCCTTTTCGAGAATCTCATCGATATGCTTGAAGCCCTCAGCATCAAACAGTGACTTCCCGATAGAAATACCATAGATTTTCTTGAGGAAGGTGTAACCCATACCACCTCCAATGATGATCTCATCAGCCTTGTCGATCATGTTATTGATAAGCTTGATCTTATCAGCAACCTTTGAACCACCGATAATAACGAGGAAAGGCCTCTGAGGATTTTCCATTACCTTCTGGAAGAAATCTAGTTCCTTCTTCATGAGGTGTCCTGCAACACGCCATTTATGATCGATACCCACCACACTGCTATGAGCGCGGTGAGCAGTTCCAAAAGCGTCGTTAACAAAGACGTTTCCTTCGTAAATAACGAACGTTACCGAGGGAAGAAAGACCCTGTCGGAATTTCTTGACTGCCTCGGGGTCAGCCTTAGTCTTCTTTCCGTCTTTGCCCTTGATTGATCCTTCCTCTTCGATGTGGAATCTCACGTTTTCGCAAAGGAACACCTCCCCAGTGGACTTGTTGACTGCTTCTTCGACCTCTTTGCCGACACAATCGTTCAGGAACGTTACTTTCCTCTTAAGAAGTTCTTCTAGATGCGGAACAACTGGCTTGAGTGAATACTTGGGGTTGGGTTTTCCATCTGGCCGACCCAGGTGAGACAGGATAACCAATGACTTGGGTTTCTTGCTGAGAACATCCTGAATACTGGGCACGGTGCCTACAATGAATGGCAAGTGTTACTCCTCACACGGGTAAGATCAGTGATCTTGCCGTCGACGATTGGCACGTTGAAGTCAGCTCGCATGAGTACCCTCGACTCAGGGTTGAGGTAGTTCAGGATATGCCTGAGTCCGGCCTTGTTAAACATGATATTTTAATTTGTAGGGGCAAATGTGACGTGCTTAATTCCAAAAGTCGAATATAATGGCTGCTGGCAAGGTGATCGAGCGAAAAGCAGAATCACTGTTTGTTGTCAGGCTGTCCGGTTTTGGTCTCGGCTGGCTTTTCAGTGGTATGCGGATTTTCATGTTTTTAGAACACATGCTGAAGAATCTTGACGACAGCAACGGGATCAACCACCTTATCGACCTTCGCGAACGACTAAAGATTGGTCTTTTCATCTTCGAACCACCCCAGGTTGTCAGCAATCAGGTGAACGTTCTAGCAGCCCTCACAACGGATCAGCACAACACCCTCGTGGTAGGCTACCTTCGTGAACGACCTAATGCTCTTTGTGTCACACTTTGTGCAGGTGAACATCAGCACGTACAGTTCTCCTCGGTCGTGGTTCTTGGCACCTTTGATGTTACTCAGCAACGAAACTGCTCCTTTTGTGTAGGATGTTTCAATCTACTGGTCTCCGAGTTTGTGAGTCTCGGTATCCACAGTGAGCACTTCCTTTGGCACCTCTACTTGCTGATGTTGGTGCCCATGCTCGTGATGATCGTGGTTGCAACCTGGGCCATGCACGTGTCCTGCAGCTTCATGGTGATGATGGTGATCCGCGTGATTATCATGGTCATGATTGCAGCCTGGACCATGCACGTGCTTATGCTCCGCAGCGGTATCGTGTTTATCAGCGGAAATATGCTAACCGTGATGATGCTTATGACCACAATCTCCCTTACGTTCGTGAGTCTCACAGCTTGTCTTTTTGTCTCCTGTTGGTGATGACTACTTCTTGCAGCCAGGCTTTCCACCGCAGCACCCTCCTCCCTCACCAAACCACTTTCTGACCCCCGATGTCAGCGATAAGTAGTTCGACCGACGTGGCTTCACTGTGTTCTTGAG
>Ga0075152_10004035_pt1 | contig 10154 bp, 8 predicted proteins | sample JI61114C2DNA_FD_70964 | JGI IMG/M metagenome (GOLD analysis project Ga0075152, IMG submission 70964) | Wastewater effluent complex algal communities from Wisconsin, to seasonally profile nutrient transformation and Carbon sequestration -... | ecosystem: Engineered > WWTP > Effluent > Algae...
CGGACGACCAGCACCTCGGCAAGTTCAACGGTCTGGGCGGCAAGCTCGAACCCGGCGAGGACGTCGTCGCCGGCCTCCGCCGCGAACTGCGCGAGGAGGCGGCCATCGAGGCCACCTCCCTGCGCCTGCGCGGCACGATCAACTGGCCCGGCTTCGGCCCGAACGGCGAGGACTGGCTCGGCTTCGTCTTCCTCGTGGACGCCTTCGACGGCGACGTGCCGGACGCCAACCCCGAGGGGACGCTGCACTGGGTGCCGCGTGCCGACCTCATGGGCCTGCCGATGTGGGAGGGCGACTACACGTGGCTGCCGCTGGTCTTCGACGAGGGCGTCGGCCAGTTCCACGGCGTCATGCCCTACGCCGACGGCCGCCCGTCCGGCTGGTCGGTGACGATCCTGCCGGCCTGAGGGCCGGGGAGGCCGCCACGCGAGCCCCCGAATCGGGCTAGCGTTCGGTCATGGCGACACGCAAGTACGAGGTGCTTCCCGGCCACCACGGGACCCGGATCAAGGTCAACGTCAAAGGCGGCGAGCTGCTCCGCATCCCGCGGCTGAACCGCGGCTCCGCCTTCACGGACGAGCAGCGCGAGAAGCTCGGCCTCGCGGGCTTCCTGCCGTCCGGCTACACGCCGCTGGAGGCCCAACTGCACCGAGCGTACGCGCAGTTCCGGCACGCGAAGGAGCCGCTGGACAAGTTCGCCTACCTGACGGCGCTGCGCGACCGCAACACCGTGCTGTTCTACCGGCTGCTGGGGGAGCACCTGGAGGAGATGATGCCGATCGTCTACACGCCGACGATCGGGGACGCCATCCTGGAGTTCTCGCTCTGGTACAACCGGATCCACGGGGTCTTCTGCGCGATCGACAAGCCGGAACAGCTGCGGGCGGCGCTCGCGTCCTCGGGCCGCACCGCCGACGACGTCGACGTCATCATCGTCACCGACTCCGAGGGCATCCTGGGCATCGGCGACCAGGGCGTCGGCGGCGTCCAGATCACGATCGGCAAGAAGAGCCTCTACACGGCCGCGGCCGGCATCGACCCGAACCGGATGATCCCGGTGGTGCTCGACGTCGGCACCGACAACCTCGCCCTGCTCAGCGACGAGCTGTACCTCGGGCTGCGGCACTCGCGGGTCCGGGGACGGCAGTACGACGACTTCATCGCCGAGTTCGTCGCCGCGTGCTCGGAGCTGTACCCCCACGCCATGATCCACTGGGAGGACTTCGGCGCCGCCAACGCCCACCGCCTCCTGCAGACCTACCGCGACCAGATCTGCACCTTCAACGACGACGTGCAGGGGACCGCGGCGGTCGTGGCCGCCGCCGCCCTGTCGGCGGTGACGAGCCAGGGTGGACGCCTCCGCGACCAGCGCATCGTCGTCCACGGCGCCGGGACGGCCGGCGTCGGCATCGCCGACCTGCTCGTCGACATGATGATCGCCGAGGGCGCGTCGGCCGCGGACGCCCGCGCCGCCGTCTGGGGCCTCGGCTCGCGGGGCCTGCTGCGCGCCGAACTCGGCGAGCAGATGCGCGGCTTCCAACTGCCGTACGCGCGCCCGGCCGGCGAGACGGCGTCCTGGATGCTCGACCAGCCCGGACGCGTCGGCCTGGCCGACGTGGTGCGCAACGTGCACCCGACGATCCTCATCGGCACCTCGGGCCAGCCCGGCACCTTCACCGAAGCGATCGTCAAGGACATGGCGGCCAACGTGGACCGCCCGATCATCATGCCGCTGTCCAACCCGACGGTGCTGTGCGAGGCGGCCCCGGCCGACCTGCTCGCCTGGACGGACGGGCGCGCGCTGATCGCCACCGGCTCGCCCTTCCAGCCGGTCGCGCTCGGCGACGTCAGCTACACGATCGCCCAGGCGAACAACGCCCTCGTGTTCCCGGGGCTGGGCCTCGGGGTGGCCGTCTCCCACGCGACCCGGGTCACGGACGGCATGATCGCCGCGGCCGCGCGGGCGGTGGCGTCCATCCCGCGGATCCGCCACCGGGGCGACTCGCTGCTCCCGCCGGTCTCAGACCTGCGCCGCGTCTCGGCCACGGTCGCGATCGCCGTGGCGCAGGCGGCGGCGTCCGAGGGGGTCGCGCAGCGCACCCTCGCGGACCCGGTGCAGGAGGTCTTCGACGCGATGTGGCAGCCGGTCTACCCCGAGCTGATCATCGAGTGACGCGTCAGCCGCGGGCGAGCAGCGCGGCGTTCCATTCGGCGGTCAGGGCGGCGTCCACCGCGTAGGGACGTCCGTCGAGCGACCTGATGGGCGAGCACAGTCGTCCGGACGCGACGAGCCAGAGCGCGTCGGCGTCCGCCAACTCGGACGCCGGCACCGGCCGCACCTGAGTCGGGACGCCGCGGGCGGCGGCCCACGCGAAGACGTCCGCCTGCGTGGTGCCGGGCAGGACCCCCTCGTCGGGGTGTGGGCTCACCAGCACCCCCCGGATGCGCGCGATGAGGGACGACGACGGGCCCTCCAGCGCGTGGCCGTCGGTGCTGACGAAGAGCACGTCGTCGGCCCCGCGGCGCGCCGCCTCGCGCATCGCCGCCCGGTTCACCGCGTAGGAGAGCGACTTCGCGCCCGGCAGCAGCCAGGGGGCGTCGCGCCCCACGCCGGACGCGATCCCGCGGCTCAGCGTGACGACGTCGATGCCCGCGCGCTGCGCGGAGTGGTCGGGGTTCGGGTACGCCATGGCCCAGCCGGTCGGCGGCGTCGGGGCGCCCATCTCCTGCCCGCGGGTGTAGACGAACTTGACGAGGAGCTCCCGGTCGGGCTGCGCCACGGTCAGGGCGTCCACGCACCGATGCACGGCGGCCCGGTAGTGCTCGAGGTTCGGCGCCGGGAGGTCGAGCATGGCGGCCGACCGGGCGAGGCGGTCCAGGTGGGCGTCCAGCGCCTGGACGCGCCCGGCGAGGCAGCCGGCCACCTCGAAGACCCCGTCACCCCGGTTGACGCCCAGGTCGCTGACCCGCACGTGCGGGTCGGACGCCGACGCGTCCGTCAGCCGCGGGGGAGTGCCGGCCGACGCGGACGGGTCGCCGATGAGGCAGAGCGTGGACGTGGGCATCGGATCCTCGGAAACGGCGACGGACCCGCGATCCGCGGGTCCGTCGAGGGGGCGATCAGCGAACGATGGTGGTGCCGTCGGGCCTGACCACGTCGGGGCGGGCGACGCCGCGGTGGGTGGACAGGCCGATCAGGAACGACCCCACCGCCACGACCAGGGTGCCCAACAGCGACATCGGCAGCGGGTTGACGAACGACTTGCTGCGATCGGCCGAGATCGCCAGGTACTGCTGCCAGATCTGGAAGGTGCCGTAGCCGAGGATGCCGAGGCCGGCCAGCAGTGCCAGGATTCCGACGAGGGTGCCGATGCGCGAGACGATCTTCATGCGCACAGCATAGGTTCGGCACCGGGGAAGACTGAAAGTCCCCGCGCGGATGAACGTCACGAAGGGGCAAGTCATGGACACCTCGACGGCCACCTGGCTCACGAGCCCGGACGCCGCGGCGGCCCTCGCGATGGCCGACGCCGAGGCTGACCCCTCGTCGCTGGGGGCGGCCACCCGGTTGCGCGCGCAGTGCCCGCCGGATCGGGCGGCGGCCGTCCTCGACCAGGCCGTGCTGCGGCGCCGGGCCGCCGCCAAGCTCGGGGAGGGTGCCGCACGCCTCTTCCTCACCCGCGACGGGCTCGAGCAGGCGACGCGTCCGGCGGTCGCGGCGCGGCGGGCCGCCCGGTTCGTCGCGCTGGGGGCGTCCGAGGTGGCCGACCTGACCGCCGGGCTGGGCCTGGACGCCCTCGCCCTCGCCCGTGCCGGGCTGCGCGTGACGGCCGTCGAGCTGGACGCCGTCACCGCCGTCCTCGCCGCGGCCAACCTGGGCGCGGGCGTCCGGGTGCTCACCGGGGACGCGACCGTCCTCGCGCCGACGCTGCTGGCCGGCGGCGCGGCCGCCTTCTGCGACCCGGCCCGCCGCACCGCAGCCGGACGCTCCTGGCGCCTGGACGACCTCACCCCACCGTGGCCGTTCGTGCTCGGCCTGCTGGACGGCACGCGGGTGGCCTGTGTCAAGCTCGGCCCCGGCCTGCCGCACTCCGTCATCCCGGACGCCGTCGAGGCCGAGTGGGTCTCGGCCGGCGGCGACGTGGTCGAGGCCGCCCTGTGGGCCGGCCCCGGCACGACCCCGGGACGCCGCCGCGCCGTCGTGGACGCCCACGAGCTGGCCCGCGACGAAGCCCTCGCCCCGCCACCTGTCGGGGCGGTCGGGGAGTACCTGTACGAGCCCGACGGCGCCGTGATCCGCGCGGGGCTGGTGCCCGCCGTCGCCGAGGCGGTCGGAGGCTGGCGGCTCCACGACAACGTGGCCTACCTGGCGGCGTCCACCCTTGTCGGCACGCCGTTCGCGCAGGCCTTCCGGGTCGAGGAGGTCCTGCCCTACGACGAGAGGGCCCTCCGCGGCTGGGTGCGCTCCCGGCGCGTCGGCGTCCTCGAGATCAAGAAGCGCGGGGTGGACGCCGACCCGGCGACCCTCCGGAAGCGGCTGCGTCCGCAGGGACCGAACTCGGCCACGCTGGTGCTGACGCCGACGGCGTCCGGGGCGGTGGCGCTGGTCGTCAGCCGAGCGCCCAGGACTGCGGGTTGACCCACATCGGCCCGTGGGAGCCCGGCAGCTGAATGGCGGCCTCGCCGAGGTTGATCCCCAGGGTGAGGTGCTGCCCGTCGCCCCCGGCGAGCCCGATGGCGAGGGTCGTGTTCGTGAGGTGGCCCGTGGTCAGCCGCGCATCGGCCAGCCACGGGTGGTTGCGGCGCAGCCCGATGAGGCGGCGGTGCGCATCCAGGCAGGCGCGGTCGCCGGCGAGGACCGCCGGATCGGCCGGGAACTCCGGGCGGATCGCGTCGTCGCCGCCGACGGCGTCCAGCTTCTCGCCGGTGAAGCCGAGCTCGTCGCCGTAGTAGACGCTGGGGGTGCCGGGCAGGAGCATCAACAGCGCGAGCGCGACCTCGACGTGCCGCGGGTCGGCCAGCTTCGTGGCGATGCGGGTCACGTCATGGTTGCCGATGAAGGTCTGCGGGCGGAACGCGCCGACGAACTCGTCGTGCCTGGTCAGCGCCCAGGCCAGCTCGAACAGGTTGGCGTCGTTCAGCGAGCTCCAGGTCGCCTTCCACAGCTCGTACTGCGTCACCGTGTCGAGCCCGGACGACGCCACGAACCCCGCGTAGTCGCCGTGCAGCACCTCGCCCAACAGCCAGGCGTCGGGGTGTGCGGCCCGCACGCGGGCGGCGATGGGCGCCCAGGCCTCGGGCCCGGCGGCGTACGCGGCGTCCAGCCGCCAGCCGTCGACGCCGCGACCCAGCCAGTGGATCATGACGCCGGCCACGTAGTCCTGGACGGCCGGGTTGGCGAGGTTCAGGGCGACCAGGGTGTCGTGGCCCTCGAAGAAGTAGGGGTAGGTGCCGGACCAGCGGATCCAGTCGCCGTCGGGCGTCCCGGGGCCGGCGTCCAGCGCCCGCCGCACGATCTCGTGGTCGCGCCCGAGGTGGTTGAAGACCCCGTCCAGCACGACGCAGAAGCCCGCGGCGTGGGCGTCCCCCACGAGGGCGTCGAAATCGGCGGCGTCCCCGAGCCGCTCGTCGATCAGGTAGTGGTCGAGGGTGTCGTAGCCGTGGGACGCCGACGCGAACACCGGGCCGAGCAGCAGCCCGGACGTGCCGAGCTCGCGGGCGTGGTCGAGGTAGGCGGTGAGGCGTGCGAGCCGATGCCGGACGCCGGGGGTCGCCAACTTCTCGGCGCCGCAGAAGCCCAGCGGGTAGACGTGCCAGAAGATCGAGTCAGTCGGGCGCTGCATGGCGCTCCTTTCCGGGGAGCCCGGCGGTTGTCCGGCGGGCGGGTGGGGACGAGGGGCTTCAGCCCAGGGACGACGCGACGTACTGCTGGATCGCGCTGTAGTCGTAGATGCCGGCCCTCGGCACGAGGGCGTCGCCGGCGGGCGGCGTGTTGTAGTCGGTCAGCAGGTTGTGCGTGGCGTCGCCCTTGATCGTGAAGCCGCCCGGGTTGCCCGACTTCGAGGTCAGGTCGTAGAGGCTGCGGAGTTGGCCGGCGGTCACGTCGGTGACGATGTTCTGGCTCAGCTGGGTGAACAGGTTCACGACCGTCAGGGGGTTGGCCAGGGTGGGCGTTGACTTGATCTTGGTGAGGATGCCGCCGATGATCAGCCGCTGGCTCTGCTGGCGGCTGTAGTCGCCCTGGGGCAGGCCGTACTCCCCGCCGGCGGGGACCGGGTCGTTGCGGGCCTGGGCCAGCTTCCGCGCGGTCTCGCCGTCCAGGTGCTGCAGGCCGTTCTCGAGCCGCAGCCCGACGTTGGGATCGTTGATGCCGCGCGGGTCGGGACTGGCGATGGTCACGTCGATGCCGCCGATCTCGTCGATGACGCCCCTGAGCGCCTTGTAACCGATGAGAACGTGCTGGTCGATGTGGAGGCCGGTGACCGTCTCGGCGACGCCGCCGAGCGCGGTGAGCCCGTCCAGGCCGCCGCCCGCGGCCGGGTAGACGGCGTTGATCTTCATGGATTTGCCGCCGTACTGCACCCACAGGTCACGAGGGATGCTGGCGAGGGTCGTCTTCTTGGACGCCAGGTCGATGCTGGCGACCATGATCCCGTCGGTCAGCGTGCCGCCCGGGTGCCCTGGGTCGTCGAACGAACTGCCCGCGACCAGGATGTTCAGCCGCCCGGCCGCGACCGCGGTGGCGGGGGGCTGGGCGGGCAGCAGCACCTCGATGACGTTTCCGCCCTTGCCGCCCGTGGACACGTCGAGCGCCTTCTGGGCGTTGAACACGACCCACCCGACGGTGCCGAGGAAGCCGGCGAAGAGGACGGCGAGCAGCAGCCCCAGGATCCCGAGGGCGCGACGCGAGCGGCGCCGTTCCTCGTGTTGGAGGGCCCGCCGAGGCCGCGTGCCCGGACGGGTGTCATCTTTCGCCATGCCCTAAGGCTAGCGAGGCCTCGGGCGGCGCCATGCCGCTTAGCACTCGAGTTGCCCGAGTGCTAGGTGCGGTATAACCTCCAACTAGCACTCAACCAGTGAGTGTGCCAACCCCGGCGGCACCGCGACGACGCCTGGGCGGCGCATCTCTTCGTACGAAAACACCGGACGCCGACGGCGTCCGTTACGAACAGAAAGGGCACATCAGTGGCCGTCACCATCAAGCCGCTCGAGGACCGCGTCCTCGTCCAGCCCCTCGAGGCCGAGCAGACCACCGCCTCGGGGCTGGTCATCCCTGACACCGCCAAGGAGAAGCCCCAAGAGGGCAAGGTCATCGCCGCCGGCCCCGGCCGCGTCGACGACAAGGGCACCCGCGTGCCGATGGACGTCCACGAGGGCGACATCGTCATCTTCTCCAAGTACGGCGGCACCGAGGTCAAGTACGCGGGTGAGGAGTACCTGCTCCTGAACGCGCGCGACATCCTCGCCGTCGTCGTCAAGTAAGGAACCCGCACCCATGGCAAAGATCCTTCAGTTCGACGAGGAGGCGCGCCGCTCGCTCGAGCGGGGCGTCGACATCCTCGCCAACACGGTGAAGGTGACGCTCGGCCCCAAGGGCCGCTACGTCGTCCTCGACAAGAAGTGGGGCGCGCCGACCATCACCAACGACGGCGTGACCGTCGCCAAGGAGGTCGAGCTCTCCGATCCCTACGAGAACCTCGGCGCGCAGCTCGCCAAAGAGGTCGCCACCAAGACCAACGACGTGGCCGGCGACGGCACGACGACGGCGACGGTCCTGGCGCAGGCGCTGGTCCACGAGGGCCTGCGCGCGGTGGCGTCCGGCGCGAACCCGGTCGGCCTGAAGCGGGGCATCGAGGCGGCCGTCGCCGCGGTCGAGGAGGAGCTCAAGAAGAACTCCAAGCCGATCGAGACGACCTCCGACATGGCGTCCGTCGCGACCATCTCCAGCCGTGACGAGGAGATCGGCGCGCTGATCGCCGACGCGTTCGACAAGGTCGGCAAGGACGGCGTCATCACCGTCGACGAGTCCAACACGATGGGCACCGAGCTCGAGTTCACCGAGGGCATGCAGTTCGACAAGGGCTACATCTCCGGGTACTTCGTGACCGACGCCGATCGGCAGGAGGCCATCCTCGAGAACCCGTACATCCTGCTCAACTCGGGCAAGATCTCGTCGATGAACGAGCTGCTCCCGCTGCTCGAGAAGGTCATCGGCGTGTCCGGCCAGCTGGTCATCATCGCCGAGGACGTCGACGGCGAGGCGCTCAGCACGCTGGTCGTCAACAAGATCCGCGGCACCTTCACGTCGATCGCGATCAAGGCCCCGGCCTTCGGCGACCGCCGCAAGGCGATGCTGGAGGACATGGCGATCCTGACCGGCGCTACCGTCGTCGCCAGCGACGTCGGCCTCAAGCTCGACCAGGTGGGCCTGGACGTGCTCGGCCGCGCCAAGCGGATCGTCGTCACCAAGGACAACACGACGATCGTCGACGGCGCGGGCGAGGCCCAGGCCGTCAAGGATCGGGTCGCTCAGCTCCAGGCCGAGATCTCGCGCACCGACTCCGACTGGGATCGCGAGAAGCTGCAGGAGCGGGTCGCCAAGCTCGCCGGCGGCGTCTGCGTCATCAAGGTCGGCGCGGCCACCGAGGTCGAGCTCAAGGAGAAGAAGCACCGCATCGAGGACGCCGTCAGCGCCACTCGGGCCGCGATCGAGGAGGGCATCGTCGCCGGTGGCGGCTCCGCGCTCGTCCACGCGGCCGCGGTGCTCAAGGGCGGCCTCGGCAAGGTCGGCGACGAGAAGGCCGGCGTGGCCATCGTCGAGAAGGCCGTCGTCGAGCCGCTGCGCTGGATCGCCGAGAACGGCGGCGAGCCGGGCTACGTGATCGTGGCGCGGGTCAAGGAACTGCCCGTCGGGCAGGGCTACAACGCCGCGACGGGGCAGTACGTCGACCTGGTCAAGGCCGGCGTCATCGACCCGGTCAAGGTCACCCGGTCGGCGCTGGCCAACGCGGCCTCCATCGCGGCGCTGCTGCTCACCACGGAGACGCTCGTGGTCGAGAAGCCCGCCGAGGAGGACAGCCACCAGCACTGAGGTGCCGCAGTGGGCCCGCCGACCGTGCGTCGGCGGGCCCTTGCTTTATATGCGTCATTCACGCTTATTCGCACAGAGGCGTCTGTGCGATTCTGTGCGCCATGCACGCCACCTACCCCGACGGGTCCCTCTTCGGCGGCCCGCACCACGAGGTCGGGCGCGATGAGTTGTTCTTCTCGACGACGGACGCCGAGGGCGTCATCACCCAGGCGAACCAGATCTTCGCGGACATGGTCCGGCTTCCCCGGGAACGGCTGATCGGCGTCCCCCACAACGTCAACCGGCACCCGGGCATGCCGGGCGGCGCCTTCCTCCTGATGTGGACGATGCTCAAGGCGGGCAAACCGTTCTGCGCGTACGTGCACAACGCGGCGTCCGACGGGAGCCGGTACACCGTCTTCGCGACCATCACGCCACTGGGCGACGGCTACCTTTCGGTGCGGACCCCGGTCTGCGTCGACGCGCTCCTCGCCGCCGCGACCGGCCTCTACGAGGCGGCCCGGCCGCAGGAACTGGCCGCCCGCGAGCTCGGGGTCTCGGCCCACGACGCGGCCGTCGTGGGGCTGGAGGCCCTCGTGCCGCTCCTGCAGGGCGCCGGCTTCCCGACCTACGACGAGTTCATCTGGGTGGCCCTGCCCGCAGAGGTCGCGGCCCGGGACGCCCTCGGCGCGACCTTCCCCCGACGCGAGTGGGCCCGGGGCCAATTGGCCGGGCTGCTGGACGCCAGCGCCCGCGTCCACGCCGAACTGCAGGGCTGGTTCCACCGGCTCGGCGACCTGCAGCGTACGGCGGACGCCCTCGTCGCGGCCCGCGCGCGTCTCGAGGAGACGATCGCGTCCTGGAAGGCGACGGCGAGCGAGTTCGGCGGGGCGTCCGACGGCCAGTTCCGCCCGCCGCTGCTGTCGATCAACGTCTGGCGCGAGATGACGACGGAGCTCGAGCGGATGCTGGTCGAGGCGCTCGCCGAGGAGTCGGCGCTGCGGGAGGGCTGTGCCGAGACCCGCTTCCGGATCGCGCTGGCCCGGCTGCACAACGACGCCGTGGGCCAGTTCGTCTGCGAGCT
>Ga0075152_10004036_pt1 | contig 10153 bp, 6 predicted proteins | sample JI61114C2DNA_FD_70964 | JGI IMG/M metagenome (GOLD analysis project Ga0075152, IMG submission 70964) | Wastewater effluent complex algal communities from Wisconsin, to seasonally profile nutrient transformation and Carbon sequestration -... | ecosystem: Engineered > WWTP > Effluent > Algae...
AAAAGCTAAAAAACAGCTGCTGGCGCGATGGTTCCTGAGAAGAATCTACTCAATCGTTGTAGTGCTATTCAATTAGTTCCCCTACCGTTCACGGGAGGGGTGGCCGCAGGCCGGGGTGGGTGCGGGGTGAGTTGGATTCAATTACTCGCAATACAAATTATCTTTTTGAATATGAATAGTATAAACATCCGTACTATTCCTATTAATATTATGCAATTCCCAACCATGTTCACAAGGCTCCACAAAGCTGAAGGACTTACAATTTTTAGGAAGGGCTGAGAACACCAAAGTGAATTTTGTAATCAATTCTGTTTTCCTATTTGACTTAGGAACCAGTAAAATATTATTAGCATAAATCAGTGTTGCATTTGTTTCTTTGGTATCAGGAATTAAAACAATACTCCCATCAACCCTAATACCACAGTGGTGCGATACTAAACAACCAGAAAAACAAGGATGATGAACACAATGAACAATTACCTGCCCTTCTTCAGCTAACTGAGATGAAATTGATTTTAAATCAGGTTCACTTATTACGTGCAACTTTTCCTCTATTTCAATATTGGTATCCATGATTCTTACAAATTAGAAAAAACTAATTGACCCGTATATGATGTGTATAAATATTGCTGTAATAAAGGAAATTCAAAGCTGTGCATAAATAAATACAGACCGCAAATAAAGCAGTCAACAGATTTTATTTAGCTTAGAACAAATGGGTTAGTTATGTCTACATTCTCCTGGGTAGCTTTATTCTATGGATTGGTAAGGGTAATTAAATATGTTGTTGATCTTGAACCCTCCAAGACAGAAACACTAACAGAAAGAACTCCAAGAAATTACCAACAACCTCAACCGCCACCAGACAAAACACCCATGCGCATATCCTTTGCTATACTAGATTTAAAACCTAGTATTCCTATTTGTATAGACGATGTAAACAGAGCATACTATCAACAACTAAGCAAGGCATCAGAAGAGAGAGCTAAAGGAATTTCACCGGGGTTTGAATTGAGAGATTATCAAGAAGCAAGGAAGTACTTGATTGATTTTTGTGCTTTTATGGCTTATAGGAATTAAAGTATTACTTAATTTTGAGTAAACTATTACAAAATGTTTTGCTGATCTAAATCATTCATATAATCTTTCATTGAACATAACATATGCTCTGTTTCAGCTGCTTTTAATTGTTGAATTTCTCTAGGCATGTCTTTAATATCAACAAATTTCTTTTTTGAACTTCCGTTTTCAACATAACCTTTAGCCTCCAATATTTCCATACCTTTTCTTGCACCTGCATGCAAATAAACTTTATCTGGTTCAATATTCAGCTTTGCAGCTATTCGCATTGCTGAGTCATACACAGAAAGGTCTCCAAAACCTTTTACTTTACATTCGTAAACAATATTGTATAAGTCGTCGAAGTTTTTTGCTTTAAGTATATCGTTTGTTCTTTTAATTAAATTATCTCTAACAATTTTAGAAATTTCATAGGGAACACCCCTTTGATTTCCCTCTTTATCTAAAAAAACTTCTTGATGATTATGCCGAATAAAATATTCAACTCCATTATTTGTTAATTTGAAAATACCATCTGCTGCATGAACAATTACTTCAGTTAAATTTGGTAAATTTTTATAAAAACTTAGATATTTATCCAAATAATCAGAATGTGTTTCAAAGAAAAAGTGAGTAACTATTTCTTTACCTTCTTTATCCCGATACTTCCAAAATTTATATTCTTCTTTTTGAAACTGGTTTATTAATTCCGAAAGTGTCATATTGATATTTTTACTTTTAACTTAATTTAGTTTAAAATCGATACCAAATTTGTTTTCCAAAATCTCTTCGATTTGTTTAGTTTGATTATGTCCCTCATAAGTTACAATTAATTGCCCTGGGAAATGTTCATCATACCATTTTTGTTTTGTTTCCCAGTGGCTTTTGTATTCGGGTAAGTCTAAGCGGCCAACATGCTCCCAGAAATATTCTGTCCCTTGCCAACGAATAGTAAAATCGGGGAGGTACATAGAACCATTGGGTGCAAACTTTGGCACTTCGTATTCAAACGGAATATTTTTCAGTTGCAGGATATTTGCAATATTCATTTCGGATTTAGACCTGACAAAATATTTTGAAAGTGTTGCAATTACCTTTTGATCTTCATACCAATTGGATGATAGGGCAAAAAGCAAATCGGGTAATGGTTCAAATTCAAATATGGATGAATTGATTTTGCGGATGTTTGACTTTTCAATCTTGCTTAACTCAATAAAGGTGGTTACATCCTCCTGGGCAAAAATGGTAAGATGCTTCTGAGCCCTTGTGACTGCGGTATAAAGCAATTCCATTGACATGAGAGGACTGCTTTTCTTAGGCAAAATAAAGTACACCCGGTTAAACTCACTGCCCTGTGCCTTATGAACGGAAATAGCATAAGCAAGCTCAAGATTTTCTTCAACTGGTTCAAGAAAAAGAAATTTCCCTTCTCTATATTTATCTTTGCAAACGCCATAGTTATAGAGTATTGATTCTTTATGTTCAAACTTAACCCCAAATCGATCAAGTTTATAATTGTTTTTTTTGTCATTATTACCTAATAGGGAAGGTTGTACGAACCCTATTTCGCCATTATATACTTCTGTTTTTATGCTTTTATGTTGTGCAAAATCCCATGCAGAAATTTGATTTGATTTTGGACGATTTCTAAACTGTAATACTTTATCAAAAAGTGCTATCCCGTCCAAAACCAGTTTTGAAGCATTATTATCATTAAACACTTTTTGAAAGACCCCATTTAAATAATCTGTACCGTAAAATTCTCCCTTGTATGGAGATAATATTTGTAAAAAATTAGGATTCTTGGATTTATCCTCATTTGTAACCGCAGCGCTCCATAAATTATAAACTCTTCCCACCTCTGCTTCCTCACCTGTTTCTGCCTCCAGGTCTTTAATGATGATGGATTTGAGCACTAATTCCAAATCATCCATTTCCTTCCAGTAATGAACTGAAAGGTCTTTGTCTATCACACCACCTTGCTGAATTTTTTTAAGTATCTGTTCCTGCTTTGCTTTATCAAATTGTACTTCAGATTGTTTTTCCTGAATGAATATTTCAGCCAATTCCAGTATGCCATTGCCATCACCTTTAGCCTTGTTTTCTAACTGACGAACATTAATATCCAGCTTCCCTAAATTGTCGTTACTAGATTTTTTCATCCATTCAATCACATCAGAAAATACTTTTCCTCTGCCAATTGGTGGCAGCTGGTTTGGATCACCCACTAAAATCAATCGCTGTACACTATTCCAGTTAATGCTTCTGAATAGTGTAGCGAAAAGGGATAAGTCAATCATTGAACATTCATCAATGATTAATGTGGTGATTGAACCATCCACTTTACCACCCTTACGTTTAAATGTAAAATTCTCATTAAGCCATGCCCTATTTTGATTTGCCAAAAAGGAATGTATGGTAGATGCTGTTTTTCCTGTCTTTTCTTTTATGCGTTCCGAAGCCTTTCCCGTGGGTGCTAATAATATAATACCTGTTCCTGCACCGTGTGCTTTTTCAATACTCTTAATGATTGATTTGAGAATGGTTGTTTTACCTGTGCCGGCTGCACCTGCGATTACACAAACAGGTTTTGTAAATACTTTTTGACAAACTTTTGCCTGTCCTCTTAAAGCTGCATCATATTGCTCCGGTGCTTTATTATTTAATGGGCTGTTTGTGTCTTTGAGCAGGTTGAAAAATGTATCATCGGTAATCTCAACTTTCAAAGGAATATCTGCCCTTTGTTGCAATTCATTCATTACCGACTCAATCAGCCGTTCATCTTCATGTACTGCATTCAGGTATAAATAATTTTCATCGTTGTGCTTTCTGAACTTCACTGCTTCCTCAATAAAGTCAGCATCTACATCAAAGTATTTGGGAGTGAACTGGTGGTTCTTCCAATCCGGTAAGTAGCTAAGTTTATTGTTGATATGAAAGAGTGCTTTTGTTTGAGATACAAAAGAATGAACTGTTTCCCTCTTCAAAACTTCTACACACAATGCCCTGAACCTTTCTGCTGCATTTTTAGGATACAGATTTTCAATTCCTAAATCAGGGTTAGGAATTATGCCATGATCTATTGAATGAAAAGAAATAATATCATCTACATCATCACCTACATATTGTTCACAAAGCAGGTATGGGTTTTCAATGATTTTCTTTAATGAAGAATAAATACTGTTCTGTTCTCTTTTTACTAAAAGTATATTGGAAATCTGTGCACCTGTTAAGGCAAACCTTGTTAAGCGTTCTAAAAGAATTTCCTTTTCCTCATCTTCCATCAACTGCCAGTTACGTTTTACCTCTTTCAGCCTTGCAGCTTCAATGCTTATACCCGGTATATCTTTAGTAGCGCCGGTAAGGAAATCTTTGATGTTATTGTAGGCGAGTTTATCGTGACCCTTTGCAACCTGCTTCTTATAATAGTCTATTGCTTCATAAAAATCAATATGGGCTAATACTTCCGGCAAGCCGGGATATGCTCCCCTCTTTTTCCATAATTCTGTAAAAAGCGATAGCAACCATTTTCTTCTTTCTTCCCAGTTCTGTGTATCATCACCTATTTCAATCAGATAAGTTGCTATCTCTATAAATCTTTCCACCAATGCTAATGAATTATCATCAGAAATAGACCTTGTTGCATACTTGAAATCTCTTGGATTATCAGGCACCAATAAAATTCGTTCAAGCACATCCGGCCTATCCATATACTTATGGTAAGGGATAGAAAAGCCTTCATCGGGATAAGTTGAGGTAAGTGGCATCTGCCATACAAATCCACCTGCATTCTTAGCCTTTATCTCATCATTCACTCCCTCATAGTATTGAATCTTACCAACCTTCTTTAGACGTGATAAACCTACTATGACATATTTGGGGGTTTCATCTTCGCTAAACGGATTGCTGTAATTAGCATAATAGAATAGTAATGACTGCCCCTCTTTCAAATCACCAAAATAATCTTTTGCATTTTGCAATCGACTATCATAATTGTATTTCTGACCTGTCCCAGGCACACGTTTTACATCATCAGTATACATACCCTCATAATTCCAAATACACACAGTAGATTCAGGTATATCAAGAAATGCAGGTTTTGTTTCCTTATTAAACCATGCAGGAGGATTGACTTTAGCTTTTGTTTTTTCTGAACCAAATGCATTGATACTAAAACCACATGCTGGTAAACCAGAGGTTAGCAGTCCACATGGCTTGCCTTTAACATCGGCTTGCATTTCCCAATCCAAATCTCTTGCACCTTTTATGTAATCACCAGGATAGGAATGTCTGCCTATGCAATAGGTGTTTTTTTCGGGCTCATCGCAGATGTGTCCATTCCATCCATTATTGTGCCACGATAATCGGATTGTTATGTGCATTTTGTTGTCTTTTAATTAAAAATTTTAATAAGTCTTAGAAACGCTAAATAAGCTTTAGTTGTTTTGCTATATCCTGTGTAAATTTCGCCATTGGGCGTTTATGAATCTCTCCTTCTCTCGAATAATTACCAATAATTAATCTATTGGTTAAATGAATATCAGTAAATATTTTAGGGAATGATTTTATAAGTGTTTTTTTATATGATTTCTTATACACTTTTGCTTTTAAAATTAGTTCTTCTGCTATATCTTTTTGTGTATTATAAATACCTTGAATACTAAATGTTTTTTCGAATGTCTTCTCACCTTTTTTGACTTTGGGTTCAGAATAAATTATTTCTATTTGCTGCAATTTAATAGGTAATAAATACTTTGCTACTATTCCATTTTTCAAACTAAAACTAAATTTTGAAATATTAGTTGGGGTTTTTTTATACAATTTAAATGCTACTCTTTCTTCTTTCTTATTTAAATTACATGAAGCGCACACTGGGTATAAATTATATAGCGAAATACTTAAAAAAGGAAATTTCGATTTTGGAATATAATGATCCAGTTGAAATTTTGCTTCCATTTTAGAGTTATATTTTTCAACACAAATGGCTAATTGAGAATTACAATAAACACAACTTTTGATACCAATAGTTTGAAAGTAATTTGGGAAAAAATTAGAACGCAAATCAGAATAACCTAAAGCATTTAAAACTCTGTCTTTGAATTTTATCTTAACTCCCTTCACCTCAGTGGGTAGTCGCATAAAGGTGTTCTCAAGTTTAATTAAAGTAGACGGTTTCGCCTTCACAAATTCTTCTACTCTTCCAGATATTTTATTCAAATATTCAACTTGCTTTTTTGTTAAATTAAACTTTTTTCTATTCAACCATAATTTATCAATTCCGTCTTCAGCATTCTTAATTAGTTCTTTAACCTCCTTACTATAAAGTGCAATGCCGTTTTCAACAATTTTGGTTGATATACTTATCATTTGTTTTTTATTTTGGCTTTTAACGCATTGAGATTGTCAATTTCCTGATCAATTTCATATTCTGTTTTCAAAAAAGCCTCAAAATAAAGTTCTGTCAGGCTATCTTTAATTAAGGGCTCGCCGATGTTATCAATGAATTGTTTTATAAATTCTTTATCCAATGATATTGAATAATCAGAAGTACTTACCTCCTTATCATTTATAATTGAATCCAAGTATGATATTATCTCATTAATTTTCTTTTTAGCGAATTCTCCCATAAAGCCATCATTCATAAAAAAGTCATTAGCAAGTAAATCATGAATATTAGCACCAAATGTTTGCTCATTTTTTATAAATTTTGAAGGTTTTCCGTCATCTAATTTTAAGATATTTGAAGAAGGAATATCAGAAAGTATGTATGGAGAATGTGTTACTAAACATATATTTATTGCCAAAATATTGTTTAATGGAAGACGACTAATTATATTTAATAAATAGTCGAGATACTTTCTTTGCAAATCGGGGTGATAATACAACTCTATTTCATCTAACAGTAAATAAATATTTTTATAACTTACCATTTTACTATTTTTCCTCTTAACTGAATTTAAGTTAGTTAAGTGATATAGAATTGATGTAACAGAATGTATAAGTTGTTTTTCTCCAGAGCTCAATTTTTCAAAATCAGAAATTACACCATTTTCATTTTTCAGTTTAATTGAAATTTTAAATATTGGCGGAGGAATTAGTTCTATTAATGTCAACTCCTGATGTTTCGAAATGAAAGTGTCTACAGTAAAACTAAACGATTCAATTTCTAAAATGAATTTATCCTCTCTACTATAAAGATCTGGATATTTCAAATAATTAATTGCTTGCCTTAACTTATATGTAATATGACTATCATCATCAAGCAATAAAGTAAAGTACTCTTCCAGGTCATTTACTTCAAAACTTATTTTTTCAGGAAGAAAAAAAGTAGAATAGTGTCCATATGTAAGCGATATTCGTACAAGTTTTCTAATTATATATTTTATAGTCTCTTCTTCAGTCTTAGTTTTATGATTAAAAATGGATTTATCTAATTTAAACACTTTACACAATGCATTAATTATACTTTCTTGTTTTGTTTTTAGTTGCTCAAATAAAATATCTTGTTCTTCGTTATCTTTATTTATTCTGGTAAATAAAATTTTATTTTTATCCAAATCTCTTTCAAATTCAACCTTGATAGCAATCTGCTTTTCTGTAAGCTGTCTAATACTATGACCGAATTCGTCCTCTTCCACTTTACCAAATAAAAGTGATAATAATCTACTTTTAACAAGGCCATTTTCTCTATTGATATCTATATTTCCATTTGTTCGCATTGGATTAATAACAATTGGAGTTTGATATGCATCATTTTTATGAAATAATTCCTTTATCCATTTGCCAATTGTTATGCTATTTAAAGCATAGTGAGAATAATTTACAGAGACCGTATAGAAGAATATTTCAAAATCTTGAAATAGGAAATCACGTAACTCCCCGTCTTTTACAAATTCCTTTCCAGTAAACTTATATTTTTGAATTTTAATTTCAGAGGCAATTATTGAGACGCAATAGAATACGCCAGACGCTAAATAATAGAGGTTCATTTCCAGGCTAGGCTCTTCTACAATCTGTGTTGTACTAAAACTTTCCTGAAACTTATAGGCAATATTATTGACTAAACGATAAAACAATTCGACAAGACTACTTTTTCCTGAACCATTTTTACCGACAACGGCAGTAACATTAAATTTTAAATTGTCATTGTTATACAAAGCAAGATATTCGCTCTGATTAAAATTCACCTTTTCTCCTTTTATTTCAAAAAGGTTTTCGAAATAATATACTCTATCTTTTTTTAGGACATTTAGGTATTCCGCGTTACAATTTCCCAAGGGCTTTATTGCAATAATTTTAAAACCTATACCAAGTAAGATTGTCGCATTATTTATATTTTCATCATCATTTATTTTTTCACTCATTAATTCCGTAGAAGGTTCAATAGGATTAGCTATTGATATACTACTTAATGCCTGGGAAAATACAGCTGTATATACAACATCTTTTATGTTTAATGATATTACCCTATATGATACATATGCAACTTCTCTAAATAAACCCTGTTCGCCATATTGTTCATCTAAATAGTTATTATTATATACATCTAACTTTTCTAAGCAATTGGCGTATTCGAAAAATGTTTTGGGTGCATTAGGTAAAAATTTTGTGGCAACTAAAAAAGTGCTGGTATTCCTATCCAGAGGTAAAAAATTGTCTGATTGAATCCAAAAAAGAAATATTGTTAATGATCCAAATTCAACACCATACCAATTTTTATAATTGTCAAAATCTGTTTCTTTTAATCCATTTCTTTTATTTGACATTATCCTATGAAACAAATCCCAAATTTCTTCCTGGCTTTTGCTATTTCTATTGCTTAATAAATTTATTATATACGGTGCTGGACAACCGTCGAAATCAATTGAAGAAAATTTTAAATCAGACTCAAGTAATTCTAGTAATGCAAGAATTCTTATTTTCCTGCTATCATATGAACTTTTATTACTATTGAATGATGAAAAGAAATGAATTGGATCAATGCTATTTATGTCTGTGTTATTTTCGAATTTTTTAAACCAAGTATGTGATTTTTTAAACTCACTACTTTTCCGAAACATATTATATAATTCTATCCCGGGCTGTTTATTTGAATTAATACAATTGGTATAAAAATCATTTAAAAGATTTGCTAATTCTCTATAAACTATATACCACTTTATCTTTTCCATTAATCTGATTTATTTCTACATCAATTTGATCATATACTTGAGAAATATATTCTATTCTGACCTAGCCTAATTTACCTTTACCTGCCTATTCATCAACATAGGCAATAGCCAATCCCTAAGTTCGGTGAGTTTTTGATTTTCGATTTTGTTCTTTGCCAACATTTTTATAGAAGAACCCAAGGTGTTGCCAAACATTTTTGCTATTGCATTATCAAAAACAATTTGATAATTCATCATAACAGCAGGATTTACTCTTTTGTGACTGTTAGATGTACCAGAAGCCGATTTTGTACAAAAGGTTACAAATGATGCATCTCTTGCAATCATGTAGAGATAATTCTTGATAGCAGTACTTTCAGTTCTCCAAACAACAAATTCTGTCGAGCTTATTAAATCCATGTCGTCGGTTGCGTATATAACTCTACTAAACCATGGATTTAATTTAGATACAAGCACGTCTGTTTTTTTGATTGAATATTTGTTACTCTTGATTTCAAAACCTTTTTCAATCTTAAACGTGCCAGTTTCGTCAAAGCCGGGTATGCTGTAATAATTAAACTCTTTATCAGGAAAATCCATTGGATTCAATGATTCATTGCTTACATCTGTTATCTCTGACAATGGCTTCACTTCCCAGCCCTCCGGAATCTCTCTTTTCAACTCATTATTCCATACCATTTTACCGCCACTAGTTTTGTAGGGCTTATTGTTTTTATCTGGAAAATCAAACTGAACAAACCAATAATCGTACAGCATTTTTGCCATTGCTTCTAGCTCTGAATTGATGTGGTTGTTAAGCTCAATTTTTGAATCTAAAGCAGAAAGTACTCCTGATATTTTGATTTGTTCTGTTTTTTCTGGAAGATTAATTGGATACTTATATAATGAAATTAAATCTACCCCTGTCTGACCTCCTGTTCTAG
>Ga0075152_10004040_pt1 | contig 10144 bp, 16 predicted proteins | sample JI61114C2DNA_FD_70964 | JGI IMG/M metagenome (GOLD analysis project Ga0075152, IMG submission 70964) | Wastewater effluent complex algal communities from Wisconsin, to seasonally profile nutrient transformation and Carbon sequestration -... | ecosystem: Engineered > WWTP > Effluent > Algae...
GGCAGGGAAGCCAATATGCCCAACAGGGTGAGGAGGATCTCCACAAAGTTCATCTTTAATGAGAAATTATTGTATGAATGCCACCATAAAATACACAGAGAGGATAGTGCGTATTAAATCCCTTCATGGTGCGTCAAATGAAATCTGGACGTCATAGATTTGTTGATGGCGACTATTTTGTTCAGGAGATAACTTATGGCGTCAATTAACTACTGAACAGACGAAACCTCAACAACTCGTAAGGATCAACCCCTCACATCGTCTTCGCTTCTGGTTGTTAATACGTAGCTATATTAGCACACATCCATCTATTTCAGGAAGAATTTATTACTCCTTTCTTGGCTTCGCAAATTGCTTGGGGATGCTGGGATATTCGACTAGAACAACTTCCGAATGAATTTGAAAAAGCTGCAGTACTACCCGACAAGTTTAATGGCATCAGTTACTCCGGGAACATCCTCAGAAGGTTGTGGATCTGCGCTGACCGACATTAAGCAACAATATTCAAGCAAAAGGATAAATGTGCTTTTATCCAACTATCACGATCTTGGCACGAATTTGACAAGGTTATGGTTGACAGGATTGTTTAAGAACAAGCCCTCCGACATATGGAACTCTTCTTTGGTGCGCTCTAACCGATATTCTCGGAGAATGCTGACCACAGCTATCCTTATTTCCATCATCGACATGTGCCGACCGATGCAGTTGCGTGGTCCGCCGCTAAACGGTGAAGGGGTCAGGTCTAAACTCCCATTTCGGCAGGTAGCTGCCATCCTTGATTGAATGGGTAATCTTCACCGAAACAGTGAATCTCGCGACAATCAACCATTCTTTAGCTTTTTTGCAGATATTGCCCAGTCGAGAATCAATTTGATTCTTTGATAAGAAATACTCAATGTGGGAACCCATCCTTCCGTTGACCATTTGAAACTTGTGATATACTTTGCACGAAAGATCATGTCCTTGGCACAAACTTCACGAGGTTGTGGTTGATGGGATTATTCAAGAACACTCTCATGCTCATATGGAATTCTTCCTTGGTACGCTCCAACTTGTACTTCTTCAGAATGTCCACTAGGGTCACCCTCACTTCCATCATTGACATGTGCTGGCCGATGCAGTTGCGTGGTCCACCGCTAAACGGCATAAACGCATTGGGGTGCTCCAACGGGCTGTTGAATCGCTCGGGCTTGAACTCCCAAGGATCATCGAAGTACTTGACATTAGTCATCGTCATTCCTAAACCTAATCGGAAAGCATCTCCTTTCTTGAACTCAAACCCATCAATGGTAAAGGGTTCAACAACGACTCTCATAAGGCTCATTCTCGCTGGCCCCTCAAGTCGATTGGTCTAGTTGATGAAGTTGTTCAGCATCTTGTTGGCGTGAATATTCGGTTAGGCCTCCAAACTCTTCAGAATTTCTTCCTGGTATTCGGGACGTTTAGCAAGTTCGTAGAGACAAACTTCGATTAAGGAACCCGTTGTGTCCTCTCCAGCGAACACGAAGATGATGAGATGCTAGATGACTTCATCATAGTATGATTCGTCATTGAGGTTTAGGAAGGCCTCGATGAAGGGTGGAATCGGCTCACCTTTCTTCTGCTTTTCCTTCTGCAGCTGCAAGTATTGATAGCCCACCTTCTTGACTTTGAGCAGCCTATCCAAGACTTTCCTCTGGGACGGAAGCAGGTATTTACTGTGGATATCCAGTTTCCCGAAGATGACGAAGCGAAGGATATAAGCAGGATTGGTGGTTTCCTTGATGAGATCGAAGATGAGAGTTTGTATTTCTTCGAGTGGAGTGCTATCGCCGAACCGAATCTCAGTGAAGTCCTTTCCAAACAAACTTTCTATAACAATCTCTCCTGCAATAGTGCAGCCTAGCTTAAAAAGGTTCACTTCCTGGCGCTTATCCAGCTTCTCGGTCAGTCTTTCGACGGTCTGGTGCATAATCGCTTCTCTGTTCTTGAGCATCTCAAAATGGAAAAGGTTAGAGATGATTCCCCTTGATTTCTTCCACATATCCCCCTCTGCAAAGATTAGACCGTTGACTAACCCATCCACAAACACCATGAGCTTGCGCTTCTCAACGTTCCGAGAATACTCATTGGCGATCTTTCGGATCATCTCAGGATCGCAGACAACATACACAACTGATTGTATAACTGACGTTACGATGATCTTGACATCTGGGTTCTTCTTTATCTCGTCATTCAATATCGGGACGGAGTCTACTCCATTTTTGATGTTGGATTTGAAGATGGCCCTGAATGTCTTGTAGGAATAGTTCAGGTATACCACGTTGTTTTTTCCAAACGCCTTGACAGCACGTTCGTAGATGACGTATCCTTGGTATGAGCGGTAGAGGATCAGTAGGAGGGGCAGTCCAATCACTACTCCAAACAGAACGAGCGGAAGGATCATTTAGCAAGTTTATATATAATGAACTGGAAAGTCGGACTTAATCGGACCATGACGTCTGTGATCCTGATAGTACGCACTATTTCCTGTATTTAATATTTAATAAGGTCCATCAGGCAGGCTAAACAGTCGGGTTAGATGGAAGCCGGCCCGCCTTTCTTATTTTCCTTGGTTGTGAATGACCAAAGCTTTAAGTTACCAATCATGTTTGATGCAGATACAGATCGTGAGACAACGGAATATCAGAAGAGATCACGAAGAGGTTGAAGTACACTTGCACTTGTTGTAAAGTCGTGCGAACCGACAACAGTTGAATTCTCGTCGATAAAGGGAACTTGCTAAACTATCGGACGTTGCGAGTCGTGTCGCTCACTTCTCCGAAGAGCAGCTTCGTAGTGTTTAGGTAAGGCTGGAAGGCTAATACTCCGACCTGCTCGAAGATGCATTCTTGAAATCGTCATCCGATGGTCTAACACTGTTGCCATTTTCCTGAGTGACTCCTTTTACCATCGGATAGAAGCTCTTTGTCGACTTCTCGGACCCCTTCCGATAAGGATATCCATGTAACGACGCTGTTCGATAGCGAGCTGAGCTATGGTCTTATCCTTTTGAATGTTTGCCAAGGACATAGTATTGTATGCATTCTTCATTTCTTCCAAACACTTTTTGAGAATATCCATTTCCTGAATCAGCGAAGCTTCGGCAAGGGATTTTTTGTAGAGCAACACTCGCAGCTGCTCTGAGTACATTGCCTCCACAGCCCTCGACGTATAGCCTTTGCTCTTCCAGACACATTATTCGATAGGGCTTGAATCTGATAAGTCAAAGGACTCTATGTTTTCCGAACCAACATCTGAAGTCTTTGGCTCCTTTTCCAAGTCCTCGTCGAACAACACCAGTTCTTCTCCCAACGATTCGTTGAGGAACTTCCGATTAGTTATCTTATCCGATTGAACTGGTACGTTCCTCAGACTCTCTTCTAACACGAGAACCCTGTTAGTTTGCCTCTCTAACTCCATTCTTAGCTGAGATTTTTCCATGTTTCGCTGGTCCAGTTCAAGATTTAAGGCCCGAATCACGTTCTTGAGGAACATCTCCATTTCGGCATGGCGGTAGCCTTCGTAGAAGTTTGTTCTAACTGCATTATCTGAGTTTGCTGGCTTATTCTTTTTGCCGCTTAACAGCTCCTCTCTTGCCTGAACTTGCTTTAACAATTCTACTATCCTGTCTTCGTAGCTTTGAGCTACCTCCCGTGCTAGCTGTTGTTCTTCGATTAAGACTTGTCGACACATTAGCGCTTACGCCTGGGCTGATTCTCTAAATAGTTTCTCCTCCTCGAGTTTTTCTGTCATAAAACAAAGCTCCTCCTTTAGACTGTCAACCAGCTCAGCTAGGTTTCGATTAGCTGCATCAGTATCACACCGTGGATCAAGTGTTGAGGATGCGTCTAAATGTGACTTAGATGGATAGCTGCTCATCTGTTCAATAGACTTCAACAGTGTCTTCAAGGACATCCGATTTTGCTGGGCTAGTTGAGCTCTCAATAGCTTAACATCCTCCGCTTGAAACCGAAGCTTTGCCTGCAGTCTTTCTATAATTGCTTGAGAATTCGTAGAAAACAGAGTTTACATATCCAATTATAGTGCTATTTCGAGAGTTAGGGTCGCCTGTTCTCCCCGAACGGCATTTATCTAAAGTAGAGGAAGGGTAGTTGGCTCATCGTTGACCACAATAAATTAATCCCCCCTATAGTCAATATATTTATGTAGGAGGTCGGCCCCAAAGTGCAGAAGGAGCGTCAGGACAAGTATGAAAGGCTGATCCGAATGATCAAAGGGTTCCAGAGGACCAATGATGAGCTGAGGATGCTAGACAAGATAAAGAGTGATACTGTCTTCTAGATTAGCCTGCGGTTCAGACGGTGCGAGGCCAACAAAACCTACCGCTTCCCCAAGAATGAAGTCTCTTCCGATTAGGATGAGATTACTGAAGAGAATCGCTAGTTAATCTGCGATAAGGAACTTGTTTACAACTTACATCTCCAAAATCGCTATAGGTCGGATCCGAGCCGCGAGAAACACCGTGCAAAGTTAGAGATGGAAGATCATTCTCTCAGCAAGCGACAGAAGACGGAAGTCACCACGTCGACTACACGCGTTTCTAGTCTTGGCAATGAACGAGGACGCTACAGCCGACACCGAATCGACAGAATTGAGAAGCTTCATCACTGGGCGAACGAGCGTGAGCGGCAGAAGACTGAACGTGTCAGCTAAAAACGCATTAAGGAAGTGGTCAATGAAAAATCAGTCGGAAGGATTCCTGTTGGCATGTAAGTCAAAACACTAACATAGAAAAGCACTCACACAATCGGAGGGAGCTTCAACAAACATCAGCAACCATCTCAGCCAGGTGCGCCAGCTAGTATTACCTTCAAAGCGAGACGTGTGCAAGACTGAAACTTCACCGGTGAAGCTTGATAGAAGTCGACCAAAGATCAAGCTGATTACGGAAGAAGCCTAAACGACAAGCCGAAAGCCTTCACAGAAGAAGTTGCACACTGAAGTCAGTGGCGAGACGATCAAGAAAGGTCGAATCCACAACTTTCTCTCGAATGAGATCAAGAAAGCCGAGAAGACCAACATGCTAGTCGGCTTGGCCTAGACCACCAAGCTCAAGCCAAAAAACCTCTTCCATAAGCAGGTCTATTGACTCGTCAGGTGTAGCGGTGCAGGAACAGGTTTGGCTATTCCTCCTTCAGCCACTTAAACAATGCTTCTAGTACGCCCTTGCAGTCCTCCAGCGATAGCGATTCAGATGCGCAAAAGAATACTGAGTAGACTCCCGCGGTGTATACTCCCAGGCAGTTCGATCCACGCCGCTCCAGATGCATCTTTTGCTTGCGGGTGCAGTTGGCAACGAGCTGTAGTCGTAGCAGCTCAGCGTATCCGTTGAGTACTTCCCGGAATTGCCGACTGTTTTTGCCGAAGTAGTTCTCGCTGCTCATGACTATTTGGCTGAGTTCATTGTGTCTGATTAGGAAGTGTTTTAGCAGCTTCAGCTTTTAGGGTCCAGTTTCGAAGTCGTAGACGGGACGACTTAGCGATGCAGTTGCTTTAGCTCCTACTTCCGAACCGAGAAATTCCTACTTGAATTGCTTGCACACCGATGAGAAATCATAGAACTTTTCGAAAGACTCATCAGTGATCATGACAACAATGAAATGCTCGTTTAGGAAGCTTGTGTAGCAGAACAGGTTGCCATCTGGTGAGAGCCCTGGCAGGCAAATGGTCAACCAATTTTCTGAGCTACGCAGAGATTTTTGGGTTTGTAAGAGGTTGAATAGCACGAATACATCCTCGACCTTGAACTAAACTTCTTTCTTGTGGTTGACTGCAACAACGTGGCTGAAAGTCATGAGCAGGAATATCTGTAGACTCTACTCGTTGTTGTCTTTGATCATTGTGTTGAGTTGCTGACGCAAGGGAGCCGGCAACGGCAGCATTGGTAAACTATTGAACAGCACGCAGGGTGAATGCAGCCCCGTTTTGATAGCTGAACCTAAAAGATTGACGGTAGCGTTGCTAAAGTTCACAGTCGGGTCGTAAGTTGGATTGCTCTCAAGCATAGTATTGACCCCATCAGTGAAACATGATAGCAGCTGTATGTTCAACAGTTCGAGCATCGATAGAATAAGCAGCTCGTCGTACGGGGTCTTGGTAATGCACACATAGCTAATATTGCGTCGCTTGAGTAGGTAGATGGTCATGTGCTTATGCACAACCTTATTGACAGCTGTATTTAAGCCTACATGTTACTGCTTGAGTGCTCTGACTCGGAGTAGAAGATGCTTAGCTTGCCAAAGATAGCCGAAAGGGTGGCTAGAAAGCTCGAACATTTGATTTCATCGCCGTATCGCACAAAGATAGGGCGACCGTACCCAGTCATTACGAACACGTTGATCTTGTGCTTCTTGAATTCCGGCATTTAAGGGGTCTCCGTCTCGCACTTTCTCAGTCGCAGAGGTTTGAAGTATGGTAGTTCGGCGGATTACATTATTGTTGTGCAATCACAATCAATGAGGGTACACAAACGACAGTCAAACCCGAGAGCCAGCCTATACAACCAGCGCAAATGGTCTTCGAAATATAATCAATATATTGCAACTGATGAGCGACAATCTTCCGGACTACAAGCAGACCTTCCTTCGGGAGATGTAGGAGCTTCGTCGGAAGGAACAGCAAGAGCAGGAGGAGCAGAACCAGCAAAGCCTACGTTCAACTATGAAGCAGCCTGAACAACCGAAGGCTTCCATGCAACACGAACTATGGAACCAATCTCAGTACTCAGATGTAAGTTATTCCGTCAACTTTAGGCAAGTTGGCGCAACAACCTCACGGAGACCTTCTACCGGCAGGAACACAACGAGCAGCAACACCACTTGAATGGCATGCTCAACCCAGAGGTGCACCGAAAGAAGCACAACGTTCGGGTCACGCAGATTAGCGAATACTCAAACGCCAAGCACAACAACACCGTCTTCCTGAACCCAAAGCACGGCAGCTGCTGATGATTTACTCAATATTGATGGAAGGAAGGTGCAGAAGTAATATTCAATCATCACGGGGCGCAGATAGGACCGTTTGGAGTGCCGGTTCGGCAGTTCCTACAAGTCACTTTTAATGCGTCAAAATCTATGCAGTCGGAGTCTACTTTGAAGCATACCCAGCTGCTCAGGTAGTAGCCTGCCTGACATTTCTAACAGTAGCTGCTACGGTAGTGCACGCAGAATGGATCGTATCCCATCGCTGGGTAGATGCAGTCACCTTCCTGAAGGAAATAGCCAGGCCGGCACTGAGTGCAACTACCAATGGTATTGTCAAACTGCAGGCAGAGAATGCTGACAGCACGGCACTGACCATCCTTGACGTAATAACCGTCGACGCATGCGATACAGTTGTTTTGGCTGTCAACCTGAATACAGTTGCGATCGTTGGGGTTTGGGAAGCTCAAGCATTCTCCATTGAGAAATAGCTGATCGCTATTGCAGCTCAAGCATGCACCAGTGGCCTGTTCGTATGTCCTACAGTTGCTTCTAACTTGGGTGCATATTCCATTGTTGAGCCAGTATCCATTTCTGCAGTGAAGGCATAGCAGTCCTGCACGCAGATCGCAATGCTTATCGTCATTTCTGGGCAGAATACAATTACTATTTTGAAGCTCATAGCCTGGGTAGCAGCTAGTGCATATGCTACCGTCTTGGGCGTCTACGGTCTTGCACTGCGGATTCCGTGGAAGGCATAACCCCTGGGGAGTTCGATAATAGCTTTGGGAGCATTCAACGCAAACATTGTTATCGTATCGACTACAGTTTGGCGATTGCTGACGAATTATACAGCTTCCATTGGCAAGTTGATAGCCTTGGTAGCATGTAATGCAGTCGCCGGTAAGTTTGCTGGAAGTTGCACACAACGAAGATATTGGGTAACACTGATTGTTCTTGATGAAGTAGCCGTTGGAGCATTCCTGGCACCCACTTAGAGTCAGTATCCGACAGTTAGGATTGTTGATCTGTATGCAAGTGTTCTCTGTTGTCAGTTGGTAGCCAGCATAGCATGATAAGCAAAAGGAGTTTGAGGCATCGAAAGTTGCACATATCATTGGTTGCAGCTTGACACAACTTCCCTGTGAGAGTTTGTAGTCGGGGTAGCAACTTAAGCACTAACCGTTGAGCGAATTGAAGGTGAGGCAGAGAGGATTCACTTCAGCGCATCTTGTATCTTTCACGTAATAGTGGCTTGAACATTAGAGGCAAGTGCCGCTCAAGGAGTATATCTGGCAGTTTGGGTCTGTTTGGTAGTTGCTCAGTACCAGCTTATCGAATATTGAGTCGACCACAGTCTTTTTACACTCGCCATTCACAATGGTATAGCCAGCCAAGCATGAAACACATGAGCCATTGGCATCGTATGCCACGCATTTGTTTGGGAATAGGGTCATTGGTGCTGGTATTGGTGGAGGCTGGCAGTACCCGCTGACCAAGGTGTAGCTTACCTAGCAAGCCAAACAAGTGCCATTGACGAAACTGACACAATTCATTGGTGCCACTGGTTCAACACATGCTCCTGCATTCAGTAAGTATCCATCTTGACATGCCGAACAACGATCGAGTGTGTAGATCTGACAGTGTCGTACAGGAATGACCTCGCAAGCAGATTGAACCACATAGTAACCATTCTTGCACTAGTTGCATATAGAATTGGTCCAGTTTCGACAGTTTTTCGGCACACAGCTGGTGCCATTCTGCAATTCAAGTTCAGGCCGACACAGTTGGCACTGCTTGGTTGCCAAGCTGTAATCAAGGCAGCCAGTGACAAAGAGAAGGCACTGCCCTCCGTAGACTATGAGCTGCTGCTGGCATTGGATGCACCGATCACCTTCAGTAGTCTCACAACCTTCGATAACGACTTTTCTGCAACTGTTATTCGCATTATCCAATACATAACCTTTTTTACAGCTCTGACATTTGTAATTTGAAGAATTTTCGCAATTAGGTTCCATGCAGTCGCGGTTGGATGACAACAGATAAGTCTTCGTGCAAACTAAGCAGCTTCCATTGAGGTCAGCCTGCAAGCACAAGTCGTTAACCTTGATGCAGGTACCGTTCAGGTAGTATCGATCGTTGCACTGTACGCATTTGTTATCTGTGTAGGCTCTACAGTTGGCATCTGCATTGGCAACTGCTACACAGACTCCTTGGTTTAGAGAATAATTAGACACACATCCCAGACACTTGGTGAGTTGCATGTCGAATTATTGGCAATTGCTGGGAATTGAGCGGCAACTTTGATCCTTGTCCAAAAACGTAGAAGAGTCACACACCAAACATTTCATGCCTGACTCATCCGGCATTACACAGTTCTTTGGGGGTGCAACAGGGACGAATGTTGGCTTGCTTTTGATGGGAGTGGTTGGTCTTGAAGGTTGTGCTGGAATTGGTTTTGGTGTGGTTGGTAATGTAGATGCAGGTACTACAGTCGTTGTGGTTCCTGGTGTTTGGGTTGATGGGTTGACTGTTTGAGCTGGGGTTGGTGCTGGTTTTAGCGCAGGTATTGATGAGGGTGGAGTTAGTGTCGGCACAACTGCTTGAGTTGATGATACGGTTGTTGTTGTTTGAATGACTGTAACATTAGTTGGAGGTGTTGGAGTGACTTTGGGTTTCAGTGGAGCTGTCGTAGATAATGTTACCTGAGAAGTGTTTGAAGTGACAGTTACATTTGATGTTGACAATGCGGTCTACGTTGAGTTAAGTGCTACAACTGTTGTATTCAGCACGGTTGGCGATGGCGTGAGTACTGGTGAAGGTAATGTTGGCGAATTGGATGGAATTCTCGGAGTTAAAAGTACAGTTGGCAATATAGGTGACTGTTTTGATGCCGAGTTGGTGTTGTTAACTATCTCACGGTTAACCACCGAGTCGCCATGCAACGAGCACAACCCATTCTTCAGTACGTAACCTTCAAGGCAGTAGACACACTTGCTATCAACACCGACGATGGAACATCCGTCAAGCTTGATGGTTACATTTATGCAGGAGTATCCGCTGAGGTAGAAACCATCGGCGCACTCTACGCAACCGCCATTAGACATTACCCTTTGGCAGTTAGTTGTCACATAGCATGTGAGCCCGAAGCTATTGATGAAGCCTTCTGCGCACTTTGAGCA
>Ga0075152_10004043_pt1 | contig 10140 bp, 7 predicted proteins | sample JI61114C2DNA_FD_70964 | JGI IMG/M metagenome (GOLD analysis project Ga0075152, IMG submission 70964) | Wastewater effluent complex algal communities from Wisconsin, to seasonally profile nutrient transformation and Carbon sequestration -... | ecosystem: Engineered > WWTP > Effluent > Algae...
AGATTCGAGGTAAGGGGCAATGGGTTTATAAAAAGTTTATGGGTTTGCGGGACACAATCGGTTCGTCAGTTATCCCGCAATAATGCTGGCAAAAGGGATATTACCGTTTTTTTGAAGAATGAGCACACAACAGAAAAAGCCATTATACAAAGTATGGGTGAGCGTTGTGCCACCACAGTGAAAGATAAGACAGTGTTGATTTTTCAGGATACCACCGGATTAACCTTTACAACCATAAAAACCGTATCAGGCATGATGATTCGATAGGAGTAACAAATGCCGCAGATCATGGTCTTGGCTTTATGCTGCATCCTTCTTTGGTGGCAGATGCAGTTAATTGTTTTCCTTATGGTTATTGTGATGTACATCTGTATAACCGTGAACTGGAAAGGGGACCCAAAGAAAAAAGAGATAAGCACCGCTATAAACAACTGGGTATAGAAGAAAAGGAGTCTTATAAATGGATTGCTTCTTCAAAAGCATCCCAATTGTCATTAGCCGCAGCTAAATTGAAAGTAATCATACAGGGCAGCGAAGGATATATATTAACCCGGATTTTGCAGTTGGGTGTATTGGCTGTTAAAAGCTCCGTTATGTTCTGCAGTACAAGTGAGTTCCGATGAATCGGAATTAAGATAACACAAGGAACGAAGCAATAAAAATCTAATGCCTGGTTCAAAAAAAATCTACTGCAAAATTGGGGTTTATCCTCTTTCACTGAAAGAAAATAAATGAACAAATCAATGATTACAACAGACGATGATAGTAGCAATAATGCGGGCAACAAAAAAATTAGTCCAAATAGCAGATAGTCATTAAAATTTTATAACATATTTAAAGGATGGCAACACGCTAAAGATGTGTACACACGGTAAGTAGCAGTGTGCGACGCAACCGGATTCAATAGTAGCATGCAGCCTGGGCCAAAAATAAAAAAAGTCAGACCCTCGTAAGGCCTGACTTTTTATTTGAAACAATATCTGTTTTATTTTCTTCCCGCAAAACGGCTTAATAATTTAAGCATTTCAATGTACAGCCAAACGATGGTTACCAGTAAACCAAAGGCGCCATACCACTCCATATATTTTGGTGCGCCCTGCTCTGCGCCACGCTCAATCATATCGAAATCGAGTATCAGGTTTAATGCGGCAATGGCAACTACAAAAAGGGAAATACCAATGCCCAGCAAACTTGAATCGTACATAAAAGGCATGTTAACGCCAAACATTCTTACAACCATTGATATTAAATAAAATATGGCAATACCCATTGTGGCGGAAATAATAACGCTTTTAAATTTTTCCGTTGCTTTAATGATGCGGAAATTATACAACAGGAACATTGCGATAGCTACGCCAAAAGTTAAGCCTACCGCCTGCATAATCATGCCGGGGTATTTTTCGGCAAAAGCTTCATTCATTATTACCGAAATGCCGCCAAGGAAAAAGCCTTCGAGTAAACCATAAGCGGGGGCAATATATGGTGCCCATGTTGGTTTAAAGATGATTGCAATTGCGCATACCAAACCGCCAAAAAGACCCACCATCATAAATATTTTCATGGTATCCGGTGCGCCCTGCCCAAGTAAACGCCATGTGTATGTTGCGCCGGCAATTACCATAAAAAGTAAAAAACCAAACTTATTCATGGTGCCGCGCACCGTCATGGTTTCCAGCGAAGCATCTGTTGCAGATTTGCTAAAAATCTTTTGTGTAAGCGTGGGGTTGCCTGATTGAAAAAGTGCCATAATTAATTAAATTTTGAAGAGCAAAATTAGTATAAACCCCGTTTAAAAATTGTTATTTATTTCTCAGCTATAAAATTGCAGCATTTTAAAACTTTAATTTAAAACCTCTGCGCTTTTCTCTGTTTCTATGCGTTCTTCTTCTTTTATTTTCCCCCAGCCGCCAACAATATTGCGCAGGTTGTGGATGCCCTGCTGCTTCATCATAGAACAGGCAATTACACTGCGGTAACCGCCGGCACAGTGTACATATAAATTATGGGTATCTTCAATATTTGCCATACTGCCAGGGTCAGTCAACGTATCTAGTGGAATATTTACTGCCTCTTTTACATGGCCTTCTGCAAACTCGGGCTCTTTGCGCACATCCACCACTACAATACGGTCATCGAACGGCAGATCCATGGCCAGTTCGTCAGGTTCCACATCTATAATCAGGTCAACGGTTTCGCCGCTTTGCTGCCATGCTTCAAAACTACCGGAGAGATAACCTGCAAAACGCTCAAACCCAACACGGGCAAGGCGTACAATGGTTTCCCGCTCCAGGCCTCCGGTTACAACCAGGAGTATATCCTTATCAAAAGGCAGCAGGCTGCCTGCCCATTCTGCAAAGCGGCCTTCAAGGCCAATAAAAATACTGCCGGGTACAAAACCCTGAACAAATATATCTGCATGGCGGGTATCCAGCAAAATGGTATTTTCGTTTTCCATCAACGCTTTAAAAGCGGGTACTGCTAAAGGCTGTAAACCTTTTATAAGCAAATCATCCAGGTTTTCGTAACCTTCTTTATTAATTTTTGCATTGATGGGGAAATACAGCGGCGGCGCAGATAAACCATCTGTAACAGATTTTATAAATTCGTCTTTTGTTTTTGCAAGCAGCGCATAATTGGTTTGCTTTTCTTCACCAATAATACTGTAAGTATTGGGGCCAAGGTTTTTACCGCAACTGCTGCCTGCGCCATGTGCGGGATAAACAATTACACCATCTTCCAGCGGCACAATTTTTTGCTGCAGGCTGTTGTAGAGCATACCCGCCAAATCCTGCACGGTAAGCTCACCGGCTTTTTGAGAAAGGTCGGGGCGGCCCACATCGCCAACGAATAAAGTATCGCCGGTAAACACTGCATGGTTTTCGCCCTTTTCATTTTTAAGCAGGTAGCAGGTACTTTCCAGTGTATGGCCCGGCGTGTGAAGCACTTCTATTGTAATATCACCCAACGAAAATTTTTCGCCGTCTTTTGCCAGGTGAAAAGTGAACCCGGCTTGTGTATCAGGGCCATATACAATGGGTGCGCCTGTGGCCTGGCTCAGGTCAATATGGCCGCTTATAAAATCTGCATGAAAATGCGTTTCAAAAATATATTTAATGGTTGCATTTCTTTCCTTGGCCAGTTGCAGGTAAGCCTCAATATCACGCAGCGGATCAATAATGGCCGCTTCGCCATTGCTCTCAATAAAATAAGCCGCTTCGCTGAGGCAGCCTGTATATAATTGCTGAATATACATAGGTCTGTTTTTTGCAAAGGTACAAAACACATTTTACAGGCTGCCAGGGGACAATATACAATACTGTTATTTTTTATATACCAGGCTGTAGGTTTCATGGCATCGGTTGTTGTGTCACTCACTTGTACGTTCGGGTTATGAATGGGCTTTTACCGAAGCGAAGATCGAAGCAAATCTGTGTTGGTCAGGCGACCAACAGCGGCAAAAGCGACCAACAGGGGCAAAAGCGACCAACAGGGGCAAAAAAGATACATCAATTTAAGTTGTAAAAAATTATGCTTTACGAACGAATTCAGATTTTAAAGCCATTGAACCAAATTCATCAATTTTACAATCAATGTTATGGTCACTATCATAGTTTAGTCGAATGTTTTTAACTTTTGTACCTGCTTTAATTGGTTTGGAAGAGCCTTTTACGGGTAGATTTTTAATTACAAAGACACTATCTCCGTTTTGAAGTTCATTTCCGTTGGAGTCAATAATTGTAATTTTCTCTGCTTCAACGTCTTCATTTGGATTCCATTCATATCCACACTCAGGACAGGCATACAATTCGTTTCCCAAAGAGTAACAATAAGGTGATTTGCATTTTGGACAAGGCTTCATTTTATAATATTTAATTTATTTTTCATTAGAATGTGGGTTTTAACGGACAGGGCTTGCCGAAGTACGGGAATTAGTATTCCGTCAGCCCGGTACTGATGATGATTGAATAAATGAAGATGAAGATAACAACAAAAAGCTAAATAGATAATGTCCAGCTGGATATGAAGCACAATAGAATTACAAAAAGCCGAAGATAACTTCCGTCCGTAATTTGGCAAACCCCCTGTTGTACGTTCGCCCTTCCTCCTCGGTCATCTACAATGTGGGTCTGTGTCCAACCGCAGAGTGTTGCCTGTGCGTTGGCACAAGGCAGGCTCTTTTGCAAGGTTGGCTTTTGTGTGTTGGCTTTGTGTGCCTTGCAAATGTGCCTGACTTGGTGCGTCGGCTAATTTTACTGCTCGCACTTTACTGTTATAAATTCATTGGTGGTTGCTTTCCTTGTTGTATCCATAATGTATCAAATATAAATTCCTTGTAGCGTCTCTGAAAGTCTTGGTCTGTAGAGAATTTTTTAAATATCTCTGTTTGAGTAAATAAATATTGTTGCATCAATTCTTCCACTTTTTTGTCAGAGGATATTTTTGCATTTTGCTTGTCAGGTGAAGTGTTTATAGCATCCATTATTTTATCGTCAGCCTTCATATCCGCTGGTATTTGTTGCGTTAAAATCTCATTCACTTTGTCTTTGTCTGTCCAGTCTATGTCACCAAAGCGTTGATTAAAAGCGGTCAGAATATTTTCTAAGGTGTCTAAATCCAGTTCTGATTTGCCACCACCAACGCCAACAGGAATTGGTGTTACAAAACCTGGGTCATCTTCCATCATAATATTTTCTGTTCCTTGCTTGGCTGGTCGGTAGCTGTCCATATCTATTGACTCAATGATTCCTTGTGCAAGGTCTTCATTTTCGTCAATGATTAGTTTGGGTAATAAGTATTTTAAATACCACCAAAGTTGTTCCCAATACAAATTATTAAAGTCAAGTAATTTGGCTAAGTAGCTATATGTTCTTAAGAAAGATTTTACCTTAATTTTAAAATCAATTTGTTTGTCAATGCTTAAATCATACTTGAATATGTGGGCTGCTGAATCTATGATGGGGTCAAGAATTGTTCTATCTGCATTACCCGAATATTTTTCAAAGAAATCTTTTACTACTCCTTCATTGTAAACCTCAAATTTCTCCAAAGCGTCCAACAAGTCATTGAGTTTATTCGGACTTGTTTCTTCACTAAGAATGGTTGAAGTAAAATAAGGGTCAAATGCTTCTTTTATTTCTTCTGCTGTGTTGTAAAAATCCAATACAAAGGTGTCTTTCTTGTATGGCTTCAATGCTCTATTTAATCGTGAAAGTGTTTGCACGGCTTGCACATCTCTCAGTTTCTTGTCCACATACATAGTATGCAAAAACGGTTGGTCAAAGCCTGTTTGGTATTTGTTAGCGACAATTAAAAAGCGGTATTGCTTTTTCTTAAAGTTTTTTGGAATGTCGGTTTTGTAGCTTTCAAAATTATTCATTCCAGTTTCGTCATACTCATTGCCTTTATATTCTTTTTTGCCTGAAAAGGCAACTATGGCTTTCCAAGGCGATTTAATTTCTTTCAAGTATTCGTCAAAGGCATTTTTATATTTGATAGCTGCAATAATACTTTTTGTAACAATCATTGTTTTGGCTTCTCCATTTATCAGGTGTTTTACATCACGGTGAAAATGGTCTATCATTATTTTTGCTTTTTCGGCAATGGCAAATTCGTGTCCTTCTACATAAGCCCTCAATTTCTTTTGTGCTTGTTTGGTATCAAACTCAGGATTTTCTTCTACCGATTTTATGAGTTTGTAAAACGAACTATAAGTGGTGTAATTTAATAGCACATCTAAAATAAATTCTTCCTCAATGGCTTGCTTCATTGAATACAAATGGAAGGCATCAAAAGCTGTTTTCTCTTCTCCGTCTTTGAGGTATTTTCTTGTAGCTCCGAAAGTTTCTAATGTTTTATTTTTAGGTGTAGCCGTAAAAGCAAAGTAAGAACCGTTCTTAATCATCTTCCTGCTTTCAATCAACGCATTGATTTTGTCTTCCAAAGTTGGCTCGTCCTCGTCCTCAGCATCTTCGCCTTTATCGGATAGCACGGCATTCATTTTTGCCGATGTTTCTCCGCTTTGGCTACTGTGGGCTTCATCTATAATAATAGCAAACTTCAAACTGCCCAAGTCTTCCATTTCTTTCAGCAAATGCGGAAATGTTTGAATGGTGCAAATAATTACTTTCTTCTTGTTGGCAATAGCATCACGCAGGTTGTTTGTTTTACTTGCTCCATCGCTTGTAATGGCAGCTACAATGCCAATCGTTGGCGAAAACTGTTTTATTTCATCGCTTAATTGTTTATCTAAAACGGTTCTATCTGTTATTACAATTACAGAATTAAAAATATTGGTTGAGCCTGATTTGTCAAACAGTCCGTGTAACTGATGTGCAAGCCAGGCAATAGATTTTGATTTACCCGAACCTGCCGAATGTTGGATAAGATATTTTTGCCCAATGCCATTTTCTTTGGCATGTGCCAATATTTGTTTTACAGATGTAAGTTGATGATAACGGGGAAAAATCATTTTCTTTTTCTTCTTTCCGGTGTCTTCGTCCGTTTCTTCAATTACTTGGGCAAACTTATCAATAATGTTTGCCAGCGAATCTTTGCTCAAAATTTCTTCCCACAAATAATGTGTTTTTAGTCCCTTTGGATTTATGGGATTGCCTGCACCAAATGGCGGTGTTGGATCGCCATCATTCAAACCTTTGTTGAAAGGAATAAAGAAAGATGGTTTGCCTTTGAGTTCCGAACACATAAAAACCTGCTCGGTATCGGCTGCAAAGTGAACCATACAACGGGCAAATGAAAACATTTTTTCTTTCGGGTCTCTGTCGTTTTGGTATTGGCGAATACCGTTTTGCACATACTGTCCGCTTAACGGATTTTTCAATTCACAAGTCAGTACAGGAATTCCGTTTACAAAAACAGTTAAGTCTAAGCGGTTTTCGTGGCTTAGGCTGTATTTTAATTCCTGTGTTACCGAAAATAAATTGGCGGCATAACGGACTGCGTCTTTTGTATTGTAGTTGGATGATGGTTTGCGGTAAAACAACTCTATCGTTTTGTCAAAATGTTTTACGCCTTTACGCAATACTTCTATAACCCCTAGTTCTTTTATCTTTTCATCTAAACGAACTAAAAAACTACGTTCGCCTTTTTTCTGAATCATTTCGAAGCTGTCTTTTTGAGTTACTTCAATAAATGCCAATACCTGTTTGGTGTTGATGCAAAACTCCCGGTCAAATTCGGTTGGGGCGGTTTCAATAAAATATTGCTTCGTTACCAAATAGTTGGTAATGAATTTTTGAAAACCTCTTTCTGATGTATCTGTAAACTGCATTTTTATTCTTGATTATCTTTGTGCAATTGTTTTTCAATTAATGCTTGCAACTCATCTCTGTTGGGCAAATACAATTGGTATTTGCTTACAAATAATTGAGATGAAATATTGTGCATGGCATACTGTACAAGCAAATCGTCTTTTTCTTTTGCCAGCACAATGCCAATTGGTGGGTTGTCGCCTTCCGTATTTTCCTCATTTTCAAAATAGCCCAAATACATATTCATTTGTCCTACTGCTTCGTAGCCTGCCTCTTCCTTTTTCAAATCAATCAGCACAAAACATTTCAATATACGGTGGTAAAAAACCAAGTCCACATAGTGGTTTCTATTACCCAAAGTAATGCGGTATTGCCTGCCTATAAAGGCAAAGCCTTTGCCCAATTCCAATAAAAAGGATTGCAAATGGTCTATCAATCTTGTTTCTAATTCCGTTTCGCTTAGGTGATAAGGCTCGGGTATTTTAAGAAATTCCAATACATAAGGTTCTCGAATGATGTCGCCTGGCTTTTCTATTATTTGCCCTTGTTTTGCCAATTGCAAAATGCCTTCTTTGTCTTTTGATGCTGCTAAACGCAGAAATAAGGATGTCTTTTTTTGGCGTATGAGTTCGGTGGTACTCCATTTTTCCAGTATTACCTGCTGCATATAAAAAGAACGTTCCAATGTATCGTCTATTTTTAGCAGCTCTACAAAATGTGTCCAGCTCAATTGGTGCGGAAGCTCCGCACCAATTGGGAATACGGTGTAAAACTGACGCATACGCTTCATATTGCTCAGGCTAAAACCTTTGCCATAAGCCAAACTCAAATCTTTGCTCAGGTTTTGTAACAAACCTTTGCCATAAGTGGCTTTGCTGCTGCCGCCCTGCTCAAACTCCACAATGTATTGCCCTATTTGCCAGTAAGTGTTTACAATTTCGGTATTTACATAAGCCGATATGTTTGCCCTGCCTTGTTCGTAGCGGTTGCTTATACTTTGCAAAAGGCTTTGGTAATCTTTATTTTGAGGTTTTATTTCCATTGTCGGAACTGTGATTTTTTTGATTTATGTGATTTTAATGATTGGTTTAAATTGCATTCATTGAAATCAAAAAAATTATAGTTTAGATTTTCTTGTTCCCATTTTCCAGACGCTGTTTGGAAAATTATCAATACAAATAAGTGCAATTAAAAAAATCATGGTTTAGATTTGAATTTCTTGTTGGTAAGCCTTTTGAAATTCAAACTCGTTTCACCAAAATTGATGAGCAATCCAATTTCAAGATTGTATGCTTCCAAATAATTTATTGCTTGGGCAAAATGTACATCTTCCAGTTTTGTAATAGCTTTTAACTCAACCGAAATTAAGCCTTCTACCAAAAAATCTACCCGCCTTGTTCCTATCTGTTCTTCTCTATAAAAAATGGGCATTTCAAATTCTCTTGAAAACGCAATACCTGCCAAACTCATTTCAATAGCTAAAGCTCTTTGATAAATAACTTCTTGAAAGCCATTGCCCAATGTTTTATGAACGGTCATAGCACAGCCAATTATTTTAGCTGTAAGTTCAGAATATTTGTATTGTTCGTTTATCATTTTACTTTCATTTTAATTGTCTGAACTATGATTTTTGTGATTGATTTGATTTTGTGATTTTACAAATGAATCATAGTAATCACAAAAATCATTCTAAATCACAGTTCAGACACCGTTTGCCGGTTACTAAATCGGTAATTAAAGCTTCACGGTATTCTTTGATGGATGATATTTCTTTTTGGGCTTTGGAAATGGCAAGATTGATAGTTTGATAAGCTTGATTTATGTACTCTACTATTTCTTGTTGTTCATCAATTGGAGGTATTGGCAATGAGAAATTTGTAAAGTCTTTCATTTCTATACTTTCTACTGTTGCGACTGCTTTTCGGCATTCATGTAAAATATTTGCCTCTATACCTTTCAAGAGCAATCTGAAATACTCAGGTAAAAATATTTTCTTATTTACTGTAATTGCTTTTAAATCCTGATTGATAGTAATAGGAAGACTATTTATGCAAACGGGAAGTGTGTGTTGCAATATTCCAGAACGAACAACTAATAAGATTGAACTGGCGGGAATCAGCTTAACTGAAGTTTGTTGCAATGCCTTTTTTGTAATTTTCATTTCAGATTCAGAAATAATATCCGATTTCATATCCTTAGATGTTACCCACAAAATATCGCCATCCCAAAAGCTTTGATTATCCATACTTGGAGTTATGCCACCAGATATTTTAGAAACAGTATGTTTCAATCTTTTAACAATCCAATTACTCGGTATTTGAGGTAGCCAATTTACATTATTGGATTTCAAAAAATTTACTTCATTTATTCCCTTGGTTACAGCATTGTAAAGTTTAATCTTTTTCTCCTCCTCCAACAACTCAATCAACCTTTCCTTATTCCGAATAAACTTGTCTATTTCGTAATTCTTTTTGTCTAAGTAGGCTACAATGCTGTTTTGAACGGATAAAGGGGGAACGGGAATTTTTAACGTTCCAAAGAAATCCTTATTCAGTGTTATTCTAATTCCAGTTCCAAGTGCTAAAAGGCTATTGTTTTTGTCTTGAAGCAGAAAATAGTAATAGTAGTATTTTGAGTTAATGCCCTTCTTTGGAATAATATTGGTGTATGCCGCTGAAATAATTCCTTCATCATCAACGTGACCAACAACTCTTGGTGTAACGTCCATATCAAAAAGACAAAGCATAATTGAATTGGGCTTTACAATTTGATACCCATCAAAAGAAGCAGGGAATTTACCCATTCCACTTTCCAAGTTTCTTTTTATAACACCCTTTGTTGTTAGTGACAAAACATCAAAGTCAGCACTTGT
>Ga0075152_10004044_pt1 | contig 10140 bp, 12 predicted proteins | sample JI61114C2DNA_FD_70964 | JGI IMG/M metagenome (GOLD analysis project Ga0075152, IMG submission 70964) | Wastewater effluent complex algal communities from Wisconsin, to seasonally profile nutrient transformation and Carbon sequestration -... | ecosystem: Engineered > WWTP > Effluent > Algae...
ACCATCGGATCATGAATCAGGAGTCCGCCCTCCAGTCGCAGATCGAAGCGCTGCACCCATTCCTCACCAGTGAGAACAATCGCACCGTCTGGAGCCGTGTCGACCGTATCGTCATTACACGCAGTATCAACCCGGCCAGCGCCGTCAAAAAACGCAAATTTCATTTTCTATGACTCCTTTGTAATTTCGACACCCGCATAGACTTCAACCCCCATCGAATTGCTTGGGTAGCCCAGACCACTCGTTGCGAAGGAGACTTCGCAATACTGCCGAAGCTCTAGCACTTTGCTACTCGCCAAAGAGAAGCGTCCAAACAACGATAGCTCAGTGGTAATGAGATCAGCGAGGGTGTTTTCGCCATTGATCGACCCGCCTTGCTGTACATACGCAGCATCGGTCACGTTATAAAGCGCGATTTTTGACGCATTGACATGAAACGCTTCGGCAAAGGCGCGAACGCGATATGTCCCGGCGGGCAGTGTGATTTGATTGCTGGCAAGCGACGCGCCGCTAATCGTATTTGCCACAACGGTATTAAGCACGCGAGTTTGTATTCCTGCGGCCGCACTGCCGCCTGACGTGTTCTGTGCCAGCTGGTGCTGGACAAGCATGTAGCCAATGCCGCAATAACGGGCATCAGCTTGCGCCTGTGTGATACCGGTAATGACACCCGTCGCCGGATTCATCAACACCCACTTATCAAGCGCCGTATCGTACTGCAGCTTGAGCCAGTGCCCGGCGCCCGCAATGTCGCCCACCGCCAGCGCCGCGCCGGCACCTTTGACAATGGTTTTCGCGGCCATTGCATCGGCCTTAAAGGTCGGTGTCGTCGTCGCATTGGCCGACCCGGCACGTATATACAAGGTCATGCCATTGGTCAGTGCCGTGATTGCCGGTGAGAGTGCCCCGGTGATGGCATCGGCCGTACCAGCGGCAACTGCAGAAATACTCGCGCTGCGCTGAAAAATCTTCTTAATCCCAAGCAGCAACTGGTTGAAAGTGCCAGAGTCCGGCACTTGGCCAGTATCGGTAATCACCGAGATGATTTCTTCCTGCACCCCATTCAGCCAAGTATCAGTAACTTCTGTGGGCGGCCGTCCAAGGCCAGCATCCTCAGCCACGAACATATGCCCGATGTGCCCGGCCCCGTTAATTCTGTCCATAATCCACCTCTCCGCCTACACCTGTTACATCAATAAAATGCAGCCACACATGGGCCTGCTTGAAAGCATTCAGCGCATCGAACAGTGGCTTAGGATCAACCACTGAACGGTAGTAATAAACCCGGAGTACGTAACGGCTTTGCGATTCGTAAAGTCGATCTCCAACCCGGCTACCGACATGAAATGGCTGCAGCAGGTGCTCAACGCGCACCAGCTCAACTGGAAACGTTTGCGCTGGTCCGGCAATGCTCCAGAGGCGGTCGCCAACCGTAGAACCGACAGCAAAGGTACGACGTGGCATCGTTTCAACCAGATCGCCGATTACCTCCTGAGCAATGCGCCGGTACTCGCTGATGTGCCAGCTGCTCGCTGCCGGTCGATGTACATCAATGGCCCGGTCGACAACGGCCTGTGTCGCCGCATCGACCCTGGCCAGCTCCTCGGCCGTCCCCAACAACAGCGCATCACCGACACCCCCGACCGCCCAATCCCAGGCAGCGCCTGGCGGCAACAAGGCCTTGAGCGCATCGGCAAATTCACGTGGGGAATGCGCCTCTAGTTTCATATCCACGTCACTGGATCAAGCACCAGCACCTCGCCGGCCGCCACGGCGATATCTGCCACTGGCGCAATCCGGGTGTATTGGCTGGTCACCGTCGCAATCGCCGCGTCAATTTCAGCCATGACCAGCAACGAATTTTCGCTGGCCTCGGCCAGTACGGCAGCCTGCAGCGCAGCAGTAATGGCGCTCCGATTGCCAGCCGTGTCAGCTGCCGGCAACAGATCAATGGAGACCGCAACCGCCCGCCTGATCGGTGCCGCCAGGCGCCAATCAGCTGTGGCCGGTGCCATCGCATAAAAATACTCGGCGACAGCGGCCAACACGGCCGGCGATGGGGCCCGGTCAACCAGGCCATTACAGATCGGACGGACCAGCACGGTGCCGACACCCAGCGCGTGCAGCTGCACCAGGGCGCCAGTCACTGATGGATGGGCACTGCGTGCCCAAAAGCGGTAATCATCCGGTTTGCCAGAGCGCGCACCGCGCGTTATGACCACCTGCCACTCCTCGGCCACGCGCGCCCGCCACGCCTCCAGCTCCTCCTCGGCAGCACCGCCAGTCAAGCCGCCAACACCCACCGTCAACGTGCCATCAACACCAGGCACCGGATCAATCAAGGTCAAGGTCAAACCGGCGGCCTGATTGCCAGCACTGCCGGCCGCCGTGCAGCGCACAGCCAGCGCCGTCGTGCCAGCCCCCAGGGTGACCGCCGCCAGCACCGTGTAATCAAGGCCGTTCTGGCCACGTAACTGGGTATCAGCCAGCAACTGTGTACCGGCAACCCCGGTGGTCAGCACATTGCCCGTCGCCGCAGTCGCCAGCAGGCGGTCAACACCATACAAGGCAGCCCAGTCATAGAGCCGTTCCAGCTCGCAAGTCAGCGGCGAACACTGGCGGTCGATCCAGTCGAGGTGGCCATGCTCACCATGACAGGCTTTGGCCCAGGCGCTGGCCAGCGGCACCCGCAAAACCGCCGGCAAGGCCGCAAGATCGGCCTCGATGCGCGTCTTCAAATCGGTATAACCAGGGCGGACGTAATAAGTCACAGCGGGACTTTCACAAGGAATTTGCGCCCATTGTGCAAGCCGCTAACTGAGATAAAAACGCTGGAAACGCTTCCCGCCGCACCCCCATCGAATGTTTCCTCGACTGCTAAATCAGTCAAGGCCGGATCAGCCCGACTCAACGCCTGGCGAATCATCGCCAGCGACTCAGCGCGTGCCGCACTGCCCAGCGCCTGGCGCCGGACGTGCCACAAGCCGCTGCCGGCCGCTGGGTCAGCCCACCAACCCCGGCGCTGGTACGCATCCGGCTCACGGTGCAGCGGCGCCTCGGCGTCGGTAAATAGCGTTGCATAAACCACCGTGGCCACCGCCGCTGCCGCATCGTCAGCGGCCGGATCGTCAAAGTTAAGGTCGAATACACCCCAGTCGTTCTGTACCAGTTTCAGCATTAATCCACTCCCAACGTGTGGCTGTTCGTCTCGGCATGGGTATGGCTATCGCTGATATTCTTGCCATTGCAGGTTGCCGTGCCATTCAGCTCCGTCCCAACATCGATCAGGGCACCATTGCGCAGCCAGGCACGGGAACCACCCGCACCGCCATAACCCTGGTCGGATGTCGTCTGGCCAAGCACCACGAGATTGCCGCCGATCTTCGCATCCTGCGTCGTCTCAAACAGTGCCGTATCGGCCAGCACCTTGGTCGCCGCCTTGACCTCGATCACGCCGCCGCGCTTGATATGGACGTAGTTCCCTTCATCGTCGTGCAGCGCCACCTCACCCTCCTGCAGGTCCATCTGGTACTGCTTGTCGCCGATCACCAGCGCGAACCCATAGGAGCGGTCACCATCGGGGAAGACCAAATAAGCCTGACAGCCGGGCTTCGCCCGATACGATAAGCCGTAAGGTTCAACCCGCTCGATGTTGCTCAGCGGCTCATCATCGAGCGCCCGCACCTGCACCTTGTCGCCGCCGATACGTAAGACCTTGCCTTTTGCAAATAGCAATTTGAGGCGGGAAAACACCTGGTTGATCATCGTCTACCCTTCACGCCAGCGCCGCGCTTGGCCTTCTTCTTCTCTTCGCCCTGGAAGGCGTCGCGATGCATCACCTGCAGCATGGTGATATGGCCGCCCCGGTCATCCAGGCGAAAGGCGCGCTCGCCGATCAGGAACACCCCATCAATCTCCTCATCCGGAATGATCACCCGCACCTGCGTATTGATCGCCCACGGGTGCCATGCCCCATCGCTGTCCTGGTAACGCCAGCCCGGCAACTCGATCTCGATCCGGTGCGCCCGTGCCAGCCGCCGGTTACGCTCCAGTTCGGCCCGCCGCTCACAACTGCCCAGCCCCTTGCCATGCTTGTCGGCCACCACGTGCATGGGGCGAAAGAAGGTGATGCCGGCATCTTTCGCCGCACCCTTGAAGGCCGCATTCGCACCGTAGTCATAGCCTTTGATCGTGTAATCCGAGAAGCGCAGCTTGTCTTCGTCAATTACCTCATACGACTTGATGTTGACCCCGTACTGCAGCGTGCTGATCGGCAGCGCCTCGCTCGGCTTGGTCAGGATCAAGCCGCCATCCGGCAGCGGGTAGAGCAACAGGTTGGCGGCGCGCACGGCGTTGATCAAGGCATTCGCCGGCACCTCACATTGCATCGAAAAATCGGGCACCACAGCCGTCTCCGCAGCGATCTTTACAGGCACTTTAAAGGCCGCACAAAGGCGCTTCACAATCTCGCCCAGCTTCAACCCGGAGAGCGTTTTTGAATACTGGCAATCGACCAGCTCACGGGCCAGCGAGCGCCCAGCAAAGCGCATCTCGTGGCTATCGGCATCCACCTTGCGACGCCGGCTGTCAGAGCGCGCCGTGGTGACCACCACACCACCGATCAACACATCAACCACGGTGTTTGCGGTCAACCCGAGCGAACTCCCAGACCCCGGCTTCGCATAGGCCAGACTCACCGAGGCACACAAGTCATCAACCGACTCGCGGATATCGACGTGCTGCCAGTACCCATAGCGCAAGCCATCAAAGCGCAGCTCAACACTCGCCTCATCCATAGACACGCCCCGTCACGAACAGGGGGTGGCGAACGGTATTGCGGGCGATGAATACCGACTCATCAATGCGCATTCGATGCGCCAGCACCACGGCCGGCAGCGGCCCGGTCACATCGCGCAACATCGCCGGCGCTAGGTCTTGCGCCAGCAAGGCTTCGATCAAAGCGGCACGCGCTGTCACCGCCACCTCGAATACGGCATCCGGCAAACTCGGCAGCAGGGCATCCAGCGCCGCCACCGCCGTCGCCAATGCCGCATCGCGATCAGCCGCCGCCCGATAGTCGGCCAGCGCGATCCGCGCCGCTGCCGTGATCAACAGGCGACTACGCAAGGCCTCCTCGCGAATCAAATTGCGCCGTACTGCACCATCGGTAGCAGCCATGCCCTCGACAGCGACGCCAGTGCCCGAGGTTGCCGCAGCACACAAACGGCGCACCAGGCGCGGGCGGTCCGTATCAGCGATATCGTCATTGCCATCCGACCCGAAATCCAGCAGGTCGGCCAGGCCGGCCAGCGCCGTCGCATACATATCCGGCAGCGCCATCAACGCGGCAATATCCTCCTGAATACCAGCCACCAGCGTGCGAATCTGGCTCGCCCAGGTCAGCGGCAACGTCGCCAGCGCCAACGCATTGCGCAGCACATCCAGCTTGCTGCTGACCAGCGCCACAAACGCCGTCATCCCACCGGCGCTCATCGGCTCCAGATAAAAATCCGCCCGTGCCGCCTGCGAAAGATCAACCCCGCAGCGGATCGCCACATCAACCCGGTCCGTCGTCGGCTGCAAACTGCTGCCGCCCTCGACAAACTCGACCGAAACCGTGCAATAGCCACCCTTGTCATTACTCTCATGCACTGACCAGTTGTGAGCGCGGACCCACAGCATGCCCAGCCAGGGGTGGTTAAGCCACTCGGCGCCGGGTTCGGCCAGCTTGGCCAGGAAGCCATTGCGCTCAAGGTCATAGTCCGGACCAATGAAGTAGGCGTTGAGATTCCAGTTCCAGGCCTTGCCGCCCATATCCTCAACCACCGGCACATCAGCACCGGGGAATTCATGCACCACCAGCCGCTGGCCGCTCTTGGCATCATGGCTCTCGGTTAAAAACGCAGAACCGCGCCAGTGGGCGGTCGTCAGGCGATCTTTCCAGCTCATCAGGGCGCTCCATTCAAGACGTTGCCGGTGTTCATGTAGGCAGTCATATTTGTGCCTTCCAATCGGGTTTTCGAAACACTGACTCGATCATCGCGAACCGTGACCTCAAGCTCTGCCCGCATCTCCGCTCGGCGCCGCTCACTCTCTTTTTCTTTGTCGATGCCTATGGCTGTTAGCACGCCTGACAACAGTCCGGAAATGCTCTGAAGCACGTCAACTCGCCCTTGGTCATTACTGGTATCACCCGCCCATGCGGTTGCACCGGCTAATGCTGCAATTGGAGCGGCAGCAAAGCCCAGGGCAGAGAGAGTACTTCCCGTGGCCAATGGGGCACCGCCACCGCCGAAGAGGCGCGACAGAAGGCCTCCCGCGCCTTCTTTTCCGCCGCCGCCAAGCAGTGCATTTAAACCAGCGGCCCCAGCTAGTAACCCCAGCGCTCCCGTCGCCGCCGAGACACTTGCGGTCAATACGGGGAACTGCTCCGCAGTCGATACAACGCCCTGGTAAAAGTTTTTTAATGGCGCAGCCGCTTCGGTCAGTGCTTTGTCTTGTCCTTCCTGCTTGGCATTTTCCAGGCGCTGAGTCTGCACAGAAACAGTATCGTCCATCACGGCAAAGCTGGTCTCAAGTTCCTGACCGTTATCAGCCTTGATGCCTTTGCGAACCCGACTGGACAGCGAGTCTTCGCCAGCCTTTCCTTCTTTTTCTGCCAAGAAACCCATCAAGGCTTGCCGGTCCTGCAGGATTTTTCCAATCGCACCCGATGTGTAAATGGCCTGCATCTGTTTCAACGCTTCTTCGCGTTGTGGGTTTTTCTTGTCGCCGGCCATGACAGACAGGCGATCAGACTCCTTGGCGAGCGCCTTCATCTTTGGGTCTTTTTGCACAACCTGGTCGATCAGTTTGGCGAAGGTGGTGATTCTGTCCTCACCACGACCGGCGCCCTTCGCAAGCTCATCAGTCAGATTGATACCTTGTTTCTTAAAGTCACTGGCGGTATCGGATGAGTCGATCTTGCCAAGCAAGTTAACAAGATTATTGGCTGCCGCAGATTTCGTCCCGGCCGTTAAAACAGATGACTGCATCGACACCAGCAGGCGTTCATAACCGGCTTCGCCGGTCATCCCCAACTTTTTAGCCATGGCCATTGCTTCGGGCATGGATTTCGCCATGTCGGATAGTTCGAAGCCACCCAGTTGCCCAGAACGAATTGTCTTTGACAGCATGACAGGTAAGCGATCCTCGCTCACACCGGCACGTTTCAGGGAAAGCGCGATGCCCGCCAAATCCTTGGAGTCCGCCGTGGTGGCAGTCGACGCCTTCTGGATCGTGCCCAGCATCTTGAAAGAACTTTCCTTGCTGAACTCGCCCGAAGAAAGTAGCTCGTTCAGTGTGGCCGCCGCCTGATCCCGGTTGCCGCCACCGACTTTAAGGGCAGCGGAGATAGCCTCCTTTACTTCGGACTTGCCGGCGATTCGGCCTTCTTTTCCCCGTTCAGAGTAGAGCGTATTGGTGATTTGTGCGACCGAATGGTCATAGCTGGAGGCACGAGTGACGGCCGGTTTCGCCAGCATGGCGGCGCCGGCGACGGCTGCCACCGCGCCAGGCGTCAAACGCGATGCCTTTTCAACCTCGCCAATTTCCTTTTTTAGTTCGCGTACCTTTTTCAAGGTGGCATCTTGTGCCCTGACCAGCTCTCGCGCACTCGCAGCGCCAGATTTTGCAAGCGTTTGATAGGCCGACTGGGTTTGTGCAATCTCGCCCCGGACGACCCTTTCAGCCCGCACGCCGAGAGTCTCGCGAGCGCGGGCAATGTCCTGGTATGCCTTGATATGGCTATCGTGTTGCGCCTGCACGGCGGCAACTGATCTAGATGCACCCTTTTCAGCCGCAGCAGCAGACTTGCTAGCTGACTGTTCGGCCGCTTGCGTGACAGCCTTGGTGCCAGATGACACACCATCCTTCAACCGTAAACGTACTTCAACATCGACAGATGAGGGATTCGACATGAAAAAAGCTCCAGAACCGGGGGTATCTGGAGCTTAATGGAGGAAATTAAAACGTCTCATGCTGGAAACATTTCCAGCCCGAAGGGGCGGGAGTTAATTAAAGTCAATCCTCTCAATGGCCGCCGCAATCTTTGCCCAAATAAACAATTCAGATAGCGGCATCGCTTTCACGTAGCGTAAATCCTGATGCAGTCCTCGGGCAACGAGGGCACAAGCGGTCAGGACTCTTGCTCGTTTTTTTCCGGCGCCTCCGGCGCAATCAACTTGGAAGCAATGGCGTCGGCGGCACGATAATCAATCACGTGCATTTTTTTGACAAGCGCTTCATCGGTGCCAGTCAGGCTGGCGATCAGCGTAATGGTTTGGCGGTTAGGGCCGCGCTCATCAAAAGACAGTAAGTCTTCTGCTGTCGCGTAGTCACGAAACGTCAGCTTGTCGATAGTCGTCTTGCCGATAGTGATCGGGTGCTTCAGGGGTAGAACGGACATTTCATTCTCCAGAGGGTTGGTGATGATGATTGGCAACGACGTAGCGCCGCCGCTTGACCACGCCGTCAAAATGGCGCGGGGGGATCTGTTGGCCCATGTTGCGGACCTTGGGCACATACTCGATCAGCTCGATGGCGTGGCGCTCGGCCTGGCGGGCGCCGCGCATGATGACCACGTGCGGAAAGCGCAACCACGACTCGGATACCGTCCGGTGAAACACCAGGCCATCGCCGGCGTCGTAGTCAAAATGATCGGCCGCCCAGGTGGCGCAGTTTTCGCCGGTCGGCAAGCCGACAAAGCGCCGCCACTTCTTCTCGGCCATCCAGATAACAAAGGCCCCCAGCAGGCACAGGCCGATCAGTAAACGCGCCATTTAATGGTCATTTACCCGGGCGTTGCGCACATACAGCGTCGCCAGCAAGACAAAACGCCCGCCTTCGAGGTCATCCGCCGTGCAGGTAAACCGGTAAAGCGTGCCAACCTGGCCGCCCTGCACGCGCTGAATCGCCAGCGCGCCACGGATGACCGGGCTACCAACCAACAGCGCCGCCGGGGCTGGGTCCGGGGTGCCTGACTCAACGGTACAGCTCACCACCGCGCTCGCCAGTTTTGCCTCCAGGGCGGAAAAATCAAAAGTCAGCGGCACAATCTCTGACGGGGCTTTGGGGTCAAAGCTCATAACGCACCTACCGTATAGTTTCGCCGTGCCGCCAGCACGGTGTAATGCCGTGGCGCAGCACGCACGATGTATTTGGGGTTGCTGGTCACACTCTGAAAATCATCAAAGGCGACATCAAAACGGGCGAATCCAGCGCCCATCGCCTGCACAAATCCGGCAGCGGTCAACGTAACCAGCAGCGATGTGCTCGCCACACCATCAGCGACCGCACCGCCCGCCGCCGAGATAGCCCCCGCCGCACCGGTCTGAGCATTGGCCGCGCCGCCCACCTGCTCTGTGCCGGTGGCCTGTAAGCCAACCGTAATAGACAGTAACGCCGCCCCGGAAGCCACATCCTGCCCAGCGGCATTCAGCGCCCCAGGCGCACCGCCAGAAAGGTTGGCCGTGCCCGACGCCTGCGCCGCACCAGCCGCCAGCGCATTGAGCTGCGCCGACAACCCGGCATTACCAGCCGCCTGAGCTGCAGCGGCGGCGGCAAGCAGTACCGAGGCCGACAACCCAGCTTGTCCAGCGGCTTGCGCCAATGCCGCCGCCGAGATCGTGACCGTCGCTGTGGCATTTGCCGAGCCGCCAGCAACTGAGAATCCCGCAGCCGAAAGCGGCACACTGACTGCCGCTACAGCGCTGCCATTGGCAACCGAAACACCGACCGCAGATAAAGCAACATCGGTCGTTAGCACCGCAGCGCCAGTCGCCTGCGCGCTACCGGAGGCCGAGGCAGCCAAGGCGCCAGCCGACGCCGGAACAAACAGCCGACTCACATACGGCAGGGGGTTAAGGATAGCCGCGATGGAGTAATTGGCACCCGAGCCGCCACTGTGCTCAATCAGCGCCGATTGGTTTTCCAGCTTCCAGCTGGTGGTGCGCATAAAGCCATCGGATGTGAAGATGACTGCGCTTGCCTTGGGACTGGTGAATGATGAGGAACTAAAAGCCCCCTGCACCATGATTGCCAGGCCGCCGAAACGCTCTGATATGGCGTTAATTCTCGGTGCGGTGGATGTGCTTTTGAAGT
>Ga0075152_10004046_pt1 | contig 10137 bp, 14 predicted proteins | sample JI61114C2DNA_FD_70964 | JGI IMG/M metagenome (GOLD analysis project Ga0075152, IMG submission 70964) | Wastewater effluent complex algal communities from Wisconsin, to seasonally profile nutrient transformation and Carbon sequestration -... | ecosystem: Engineered > WWTP > Effluent > Algae...
CAGCGCCTGCAACCCTATATTTAAAAACCCCACCTCAAACATGTTGTTTGTTTTTGTCGAGGGCACAATTAACTTTGATTCAATCCGCACCACGGTTGGCAGTGGACCAATCGTTTTTGTAACTTATGGTGCCGACCCCGCCTCAAAAATCGGCGAATGCCCGCACGGCGGCTCACTCTACCTCGGAAAGTCAAATATCGAAACACAAGCTCCGGCCGCATACCTCATGGCTACCTATGGTCTGTGTATTTACCAAACCAAATTTGCAACTAATACTGATTCCCTGGGCGGCGTAGCCGGTAAAAGCATCTTTATTTCCTCTAACTCCGGCGTGCCGTGGAGCCTGCGGCTTGACCCAAACTTCCCTATAAACCAAATTCCAATCGACTTATCATGGCGACAAGTGGGATATCAAAGATTATGATATACTACGGTACATAACACTACTTGTGCTTAGATGGGCAGCATGAAAAAAACACACCCACTTACTCCCTATTTTTTTGAGGATAAACCGATGTTTGGACTAGACATCGGTCATAGTACGGTGCGCGTCATGCAGCTGACGGGCGGCAAAAAGTGCCGCGTTATTGGCTACGGAGAAATATCATTCGATGAAAGCGCCATCCAGAACGGCATAGTTGTCAAACATGAGGTCATCGCAGAGGCTGTTCAAAAGCTTTTCAAGCACAGTCTAGTGGGCGATATCACCACCAAGCGCGTCGCTATGTCGTTGCCCATCGCCCGGGCATTTACCCGCTCGATTGACCTGCCGAAACTCAACGAAAAAGAACTTGCCGAAGCAGTAAAAACAGAGGTAGAACAGTATATTCCCGCCGCGGCCGACGATCTGTACGTCGATTATTCCGTCGTGGCACGTGGCAAAACTCATATCACCGTGTTTATCGTGGCGATGCCGCGGACCATCGTCGATTCGCACCTAACGCTATCTCGCCTGCTGGGACTTGAAACTGTCCTTATTGAAACCACTAGTAGCGCGGGGGCAGCACTTTTTGCCCGTGACGCCCACAGTGACCTGCCGGCAGTACTGGTCGACTTCGGCAGCGATAGCGCCGATATTACTATCTACGACAAAGGCCCAATCGTCAGCGGCACCGTTGCCTGCGGTGGCCAACAAATCACTCAACTAATTGCCGACGCGCTCGGGGTGTCAGAGCGTGAAGCAGTAATTATCAAAACAAAATATGGTCTGGCTCTTTCTAAAAAACAGAAGCAAATCGAGGCGGCTATAGAACAGCCCCTCAGCCTACTTGTCCGCGAAGTTCGTCGCACGATCCGCTACTACGAAGAACGCTCTAAAAGCAAACGCTCTATTTCCCAGGTGGTGGTCATGGGCGGCGGCGCCAATATGCCCGGCTTAACAGATTATCTCACGAGTAGCCTTCGCATACCTGTTCGAGCTTTTGACCCGACAATTTATCTCGATTTTGGACATCTGCAGCCGGTGAGCATTGGCGACCGAATGTCGTACGTTACTTCCGCCGGTTTGAGCTTGCACAATCCTAGAGAGGTATTTTGATGATCAATCTCTTGCCTCCAGAGTATAAACAAAACCTAAAATATGCTCGTCGCAACCGGCACCTTATGCACTGGGCGATAAAACTTAGTCTAGCTATCGTCGGCGCGCTTTTGCTGGTTGGGATCGGCTATCTCTACATGGACCGAGTTTCTCGCGACTATACCAAGCAAGTAAACGAAACCAAGCTTCAGCTCGAAGCACAGCAGTACACCAAGGTTCAGGCCGAAGTCAAAGACATCTCAAACAATCTACAGTTAGTCTTCAAAGTGCTTTCTAACCAAGTCGTCTTCTCGGAACTCATTAAACAACTTGGGTCTCTTATGCCAAAAGACACCATTCTTACTGGCCTCGCCATCTCTCAAACGCAAGGAGCAATCGATATTAGCGCCCAAGCCAAAGACTACACCTCTGCCACGCAGGTCAATATCAACCTCAATGACAAAGATAACCAGATTTTCTCTAAAGCCGATATTATCTCGATCTCATGCACCGACAAGGCTGATTCGGGCTACCCATGTAAAGTCACCATACGCGCACTGTTCGTAAAAGACAACCCGTACATGTTCCTCCACAAAACGTCTGGAAAGTCAGGAGTAAAACCATGAAACACCGCCAAGTTTTCTTCATATTTGTCGCACTCAATGCCTTACTCGCCGTACTTTTTGTCGGTAGCGGCTTTGCCGCGAACACAGCGCTTTCGCAAAAGTCGCTCAGCCTCGACAAAATCAAAGCCGAGTCCCAAGTACTCGATGAGCTCCAGGCATCCATCACCAAAAACAAAGCTGACATCAAACGCTACAGCGATCTCAATAGCATCGCTAAAGCCATCGTGCCACAGGACAAAGACCAATCCCAGACCATACGTGAGATCGTCAAAATAGCTCAAGATAGCGGTATCGCAAAGCTATCTTCAGTCAATTTCCCTGCTTCAGATTTAGGCGGTGCTGGCATCTCAAAGAGCTCACCGGTTAGCCAAGCGTTGCCAGTCAAGGGTATAAGCGGCGTATATCTACTGCCAATCACAGTAGCAGTAGAATCAACCAACTCGGTTACCTTTCCCCAGTTCATCACTTTTCTGGAAAAACTCGAAAACAACCGCCGAACCTCGCAAATTTCCGATATTTCCATCCGCCCGGACACCAAAAATCCAAATCTAATTGCTTTCACCCTCACCATTAACGAGTACATAAAACCATGAAAAACATAGCGTTACCTACCAATCTCAAAGTCATCTTACGACGTTTGCTTCATTTCATAACGACGTACCGCATATTTATTTTCTTCCTACTAGTCTGCTCGTTGTATGGATTTATCGTTTGGCGAATCGACGTCCTGACCACTGCCGAGCCGACTCAAACCGAGCTAAAAAATGCCGGGCAAACCACTTCCCCTCGTATCGGCAAAGATGTGGTCGAAAAAATGCAGAGCATGCAAGACAATAGCGTCAGGGCACAGACCATTTTTAACGAAGCTCGCAACAACCCCTTCCAAGAATAACTATTGACGCGGGGCCTGCGGCAAGTTTTCGTGGCCGTACTGTTCGCTTGGCGATGGAGGAGAAACTGACGCTGTGGTTGTGGTATCAGAACGAGACTCGGCGGTTTTTTGTGCCTCCATCGCTTGTTTAAACGCCAAGAACTCTTCGTATTGTTGCTGGTCGACCTGCATAACCGGCTTAGCACTTAGCTCAGTTGCCGAACCATAGGCCGTAGGTACTCGACCGCCTTGGAGCGCAGCATCGTAACTTTCATGTGCCTCAATAATTTCTCTTGCCGCCAATTGAGCTTCTGAAACCATTGGAAAAATATAGTTTTGTTGCTCACCTGGTGTTTCTACCGTCAGGCCACCAAAGTTAAAAAGATGCCCAAAAAAGCCTTGGCGTACCGAAACATCATTGACATGCTGAAGCCCCACTTGTGAAACCTTGTTCGCAAAAATACCCGGCTGCAAAACCTGAAGCAAAGACTCTTCGGTCAAGATCAGGCGCTCCTGTGACTTTAGCCACGTGGGAATTAGTGCAAATAAACCGGCGAGTATTGCAAACAAGGCCGTTGCTGCAATGATCACTTGCCGATACGGTGAAGCTGCTCCATTAGTTGTAGTAGCTGACGAGGACATGAGCGAAGCCAAAAAAGCGATAGCGAGCATCGCAAAAAGCGCGAGCGACCAGATTTGGACGTACACAAACCAGTGGTGGCGGTAGATGGCGAGAATTTTTTCATCTTTACCAATGGGCAGTTTCCCATGCCAGTACACGTTTTCCGATTCTTTTATCATGCGGACATTATACCAGTTTTGACTGCGAATCGTTGTTATCTGGAGGTGTTCTACCTAAGTGGCGATGTGCCTTTGACGTCGCTCGCCGGCCGCGCGGTGTGCGCTCCAAAAAACCGAGCTGCAAGAGATACGGCTCATAGAAATCTTCGATGGTGGTGGCTTCATCACCAGTGAGGGCAGAAATAGTCGTTAACCCAACGGGTCGGTCGCCGTATGCCTCAATCATTTTTTCCAACAAATTGCGATCTGCCGGATCAAGCCCCAGCTCATCTATTTCCAGGAGTGCCAAAGCTTTTTGAGTCACCACTGTATCGATAATGCCGTCGCCGTTCACATCGGCATAGTCCCGCACACGTTTGAGCAGCCGGTTGGCAATTCGTGGCGTCAAACGCGCCCGGGTACTAAGCATTTGGGCAGATTCTGACATGATTTTCACTTGGAGTATGCCGGCCGCCCTTGTTATTATGTCGCTAATTTCACTTGGTTTGTAAAACTCCAATCGGTAAATATGCCCAAAACGATCTCGCAGCGGAGCGGCAAGAGCGCCAGTCCGGGTCGTAGCGCCGATAACCGTGAAACGAGGCAAGTCGAGCCGCACACTACGCGCCGCCGGGCCTTTGCCAATCACAATATCAAGTTTGTAGTCTTCCATGGCGCTATAGAGCACCTCTTCAACCGCTCGTCCAAGTCGATGAATTTCATCTATAAAAAGTACGTCGCCGTCCTGCAAATTTGTCAATATTGAAGCCAAGTCTCCGGCTCGCTCTATAGCCGGCCCAGACGTAATTCGTATATTCGTGCCCATTTCGTTGGCGATTACCGTCGCCATGGTGGTCTTGCCAAGTCCTGGTGGGCCGTAGAGCAGCACATGGTCTATCGCTTCGCCGCGTTTTTTGGCGGCGTCTATCGCTAGCTTGAGGTTTGTTTTCAGCCGTTCCTGCCCAACATACTCTGCAAACGTCTGCGGTCTGAGGGTAATCTCAATCTGCCGCTCTTCCGTATCTTCCTCGTGAACACTTGTGTCGATTACCCTCTCTATTGCCATTACTACCTATTGTAGCAGAGGCTGGCTAGCTGCGACTGGTTCGAAGTGCTGCCGCAGCAACAACTACTTGTTTTAGCGCCTCAAATGTATGCAGGCCATCCAATTGACTTCCCGAATCCGGATTAAACTCAGTACTGAGCACCACTTTTTCAACGGGGTGATCGGGCAGCGGCTCAAAATCAGAAGATACAGTTCGCCTAAATGCGTTAAATGAAACTTTGGTATAAAACCCTCCTTTTGGGGTTCGCTCGATGTCAATAGTCTCTACAAGTTTATCGCCACCAGGAAGCACTTGCACCTCTGAAGGTGCTAGATGACGCATGACTACTTTTTCATCCCCTACCCTTTTGACGCCGTAGCTTCCATTGTCTTTGGTTACTTCTTTTCCTGTCAGTGTCGTGATCTGTTGCCATAGCGCGGTTGCGCCGCCCATGCTGAGTACTCCTCCAGCGATTTGCTTGCCAGTGTCTTCACGCATTGCCTCCAGGGCTTCTGGCATGGCGGTAGAGTAAGGATCACCAGTCTCTTGCGCCAAACTACTAAGCACGTAATACCTTTTTGCAGTATTTCTCATAATTATCTCCTCCTTCAGTTACATACGAAGAACTAGTCTAACACAGTGTGAGATATACGCAACCAAACATCTTACAGGTCGCGAGAACCAACCATCACGTAGCTAATCGAGTACCTGTGAAGGGTTAATATAATAAAGTCACTTGTCGCAATACGTTCTCGACAAACCGGGTGCGTGCAATGCATCTTCAGAGCGCACGTACTGTTTACTAAGCGCGGATTTTCGGTGCGAGAAATCTATATCGACCTTCTGAAAGATACCCGCCATTGTCCAAACCCCCAGCAATTGTATTGCCATCTTTCAGGGTAATACCTGGCGCGTCGTAGCCTACTTTCTGTTGATGACTATTTCGCTGACCTCCATGTTCTTAGGCAGTTCCACAAGCTGCTTGACACACTTTGCGACATCTTCAGGCTTCATCCAGTTTTCCGGATCGGCAACTGGTTGACCAACTTTCGCCGTCAGACCAGACGCAAACCCACCCACACAAACACTGAGCACCCTGACTCCCGTGTTCTTAAACTCTAGTTGTAAGTTTTGGCTAAACCCACGCATTGCCCATTTGCTAGCGCCATAAGCCGCCTGTTTTTCGTAGGCCTTTGTGCCTACCGTAGAGGCAATATTTATCACATCTCCATTGTCTATCTTAAGTCGATCAGCCAATCGTGAAGTAAGTACCATCGGTCCCATTATGTTCACCTGGAACACTCTCTTCACCTCTGTCGACTTCACTTCATTTAAGTTTTCGAGACTGATGACACCTGCGCAGTTTACGAGCAATTCTAGCGGCTCGCTTATCGCCAAGGTTGTCTGCGCGGCTTGTTCGATACTGGCATCATTCGTCAAGTCGCAGGGAATGTTTTCGGTGTGAGGATTTTCACTTCGCGAAAGATTTACTACTCTTTTTCCGCTGGCCCGAAAAACATCTGCCAGCGCTTTGCCGAGACCATCGCTCGCGCCAGTAATAACTATCATGAGTTCTTTCCTTTTAGGGCCTCGCGGACGCGGGCAGAGGTGTCAAGGTCGGACGAAACGCCTTCGAGCGCCTTGGTGGCATCGCCGAGCGTGTACCCCAGTGCCATGAGCGCTTCGGCTGCTTCATCTGCCGTGTTTAGTTGTGCCTGCAAAGGAGTACCAGTGTCGTAGTAGGTTGCCAGCCCAATTTTGTCACTTAGGTCTACAATCACCCGCTCGGCAATTTTCTTGCCTACACCGCTCGCACCGGCGACGTACTTTGAGTCGGCATTAGCAATGGCGTTTCGTACTTGCTCAGAGTTGCCAAGGCTCAAAATCGCGAGAGCAGCCTTTGGGCCTACGCCTTGCACCGTTATGAGCATCTCAAAAAGTTTTTTTGCGGCCAAGCTACTAAACCCATATAAGTCCTGTGCTTGCTCGCGTATGTGATGATAGGTAAAAAGTTTCAGCTCAGCATCAAGCAGCGAAGCATCGAAATCACCTGCTGCCACCTGCACTTCGTACCCAACCCCATGCACGTCAACAATCAGCGTCGACCCAAACTTTTCAGACACCATTCCTCTCACATGTGCAATCATACCCCCATTATCCCACACCTCTCTTTCAACAGGGTCTGACCCTGTGACAAACTGCTCTTGCTTGCACAGGGTCAGACCCTGTTGCATACTTGGGGCATGCCTGCAAAAAATACAGTAAAATCGTATGCACCTGAGAGCTACTACCATATATATACTCGGGGCGTAAACAAACAGATCACGTTCGACGGAGAGGAGGATTTCCGCGTCTTCATAGGACTATTTAAACGCTATCTTTCTAATGCTGCTGTTCAGTCTGGAGCAGGTGCTCAGCCAAAATCCAAAAATGGCCACATCCACCCCAGCTATGCAGCCCGGCTGGAGCTGATTTCGTTTGCTCTCATGCCAAACCATATCCATCTGTTTGTCTACCAGCATGACGAGCGTGCAATTATCGATTTTATGCGATCACTGCTTACTAGCTATTGCATGCAGTACAACAAAATCCACAAAAGAGTCGGTCCGCTTTTTCAGAGCCGGTACCGGGCCGTTTTGATACAAGATGACAGTTATCTGCAACACATATCACGGTATATTCACCTCAACCCTCACGATTGGGAGCAGTCAGACAAAACAAGTCTCGACTTTTTTACTGGCAAACGGTGTGCCGAATGGATACACCCTGAGCATGTACTCGCGCGGTTTAGATCGAAGGCAGAGTATCTGGATTTCGTCAGAGACTACGAAGATACCAAAAACACTCTTAGCGACCTAAAGTGGGAGCTTGTCCATGTCGATGACGACACCCCCGGCCAACAGGGTCTGACCCTGTGAATCACAGGGTCAGACCCTGTTGATTGTCAAACCGGTTTTCTGCGCTATCTACGGGAGGCGGGACATGAGGGAGTGGGTGATGGCGGCGGCCAGGGCGTCAGCAGCGTCGTCGGGTTTGGGGACTTCTTTTAGGCCCAGATGCATACGGACCATTTCCTGCATTTGCTTTTTGTCTGCTCGGCCGTACCCTGTCAAGGTTTGTTTTATCTGCAGCGGAGTATACTCTGCGATTTCCAGCCCCCCTTGTTGGCCAACCAGCATTGCGACCCCACGGGCATGCGACACACTGATGGCCGTCGTGACATTTTGTGCAAAAAACAGCTTTTCTATCGACATGGCGGTCGGCTTTGTCTCTGCCACAATTTCACTGAGCCCGTCGTAGATTTCCACTAGCCGCTCGGCAAGTGGGGTATGAGCTGGCGTCCGTACCACTCCTGCCGTAACCAGTTTGGACTTGCCGCGGATAACCTCAATCACTCCAAAACCGAGTATTCCCGTGCCCGGGTCAATCCCGAGTATTCTCATCTGGTTTCACCTGGGACGTTGTTTTATCATCTGTTCCCTTCACTTCATTTACCGAAGTAGTGGCTGCTGGTTGTTTCTTTTTGGGTCGCCAAAAAATCGTAACAGGCGACAGAATGGCCACAAAAAGACCCGTCCAAAATACAATGTTACTGATCACGTACAGCCAGTCCCACTCCTGCACAGTCACGCTCGACTCGCTAAAGACATCGCCGTCGGGCCGAAACGATTGCACCTCTTTGTATGTAGAGGGAAAGCCGTAGTACACCGTAACAAAACTACCTGGGGTTGTTGAGGCAACTTGTGCCGTTGCTGGCCCGTAGGTAAAACCTCGCTCGACTTTGACTTCATGGCGCCGCGTAAGAGCCAGACTAAGCACAGACGCCAAAATAAAAATAAAGACAAGTGACAAGATAAGTCGTTTCAGAGTTTTCATATGCCTATAGTAGCACGTTCAAATAGCCTGACCACGTAACAAACTTCACTTTTATTTGACAGTGACCCACAGGCTCTCGATCAGCGCTTTTATGCTCCCCCCGCATTTAACGGCAAAGCGACTCATCTTCGGCTACGCTATCTTGCACGACTGCCTGCAACGATTATCTGGGGCGGTGTGCCCCACGCTCGCTAGCCAAATCTCTGCTCGCCGATACGCTGTAGTACACTTCCGCTGTTGACTCCGAGCCGCATTGCCTCCACAAACAATGATGGAAGGTTAGCCGAGCAAGCTTTCGTCGATGTCAAAGTTGACGTGAGTATTTTGGACGTCGTCTACCTCGTCAAGCGCTTCCATCAGGCGCATGATTTTGCCTGCCGTGTCGCGGTCGGTAATTTCGATGGTTGTGGTCGGGACGTAGGTCAGTTCTGCCTCGGTAATCTCGTGACTTTGCTGTTTCAGGCCGTCTCGCACCCGCGCCAGATCTGTTGCCGCCGTGTAGACCACTGACTCGCCGTCTTCCTCCTGCACGTCTTCAGCACCTGCGTCAAGTGCAGCAAGCATAAAATCATCGCCCGTCGCCCGTACTCGGATCATGCCCTTGTGTTCAAACTGAAAGACCACTGCTCCCTTTTCGGCAATATTACCGCCGTGTTTACTAAAGGCTAGCCTTACCATCGGATACGTACGATTGAGGTTATCTGTCGCTACCTCTACCAGGATGGCAACTCCGCCTGGGCCATAGCCTTCGTACAAAACCTCTTGTAGCTGCGCAGCGTCTTTGTCTTTGATGCGATCAATGGCCCTTTGAATGTTAGCCGCCGGCATGTTGGCTGCTTTAGCCCTGTCCATAGCCAGGCGCAACGCAAAGTTGGTGTCTGGGTCGGTACCGCTGCGCGCCGCAATGGCAATAGCATTGCCAAGTTTGGTAAAAACCGCCCCGCGAGCGGCATCTTTAGCACCTTTTGTTCGTTTGATGGTTGACCATTTGCTATGACCTGACATGGCTGCCTCTCCTGTTTATCTCTGTTATTTTAGCATTTTTTAGAGACAAAAAGAAACCGCCCGCACTCCTCGAAAACCGAGTAAGTGCAGGCGGTGAAGCAACTGCAGTTAGTACTTGGTCGTGCGTGCCAAACGGTCAGCCATGAGGCCGAGCTCTGGAAACTCCACACCCTTGCGGGTCAAGAATGAATTGATTTGGCGGTCTAGTGTCATTGTGCTCATTTCGTGTCCCCCTTTATACCTCTACTATACGGTGAGACGTTGTAAAAAGTTGTGACAAACCTCAACGTTTTAATGTAATAAACTTCCCACGACCTAACGGTCGGGGTATTAGCTGCTTCAGAACAACGTGACGTTGTTCTGCCCTTCATCGACTTGGCCTTGGTTTTCGATATAGTGTCTTATGATCTCTTCGTT
>Ga0075152_10004050_pt1 | contig 10127 bp, 12 predicted proteins | sample JI61114C2DNA_FD_70964 | JGI IMG/M metagenome (GOLD analysis project Ga0075152, IMG submission 70964) | Wastewater effluent complex algal communities from Wisconsin, to seasonally profile nutrient transformation and Carbon sequestration -... | ecosystem: Engineered > WWTP > Effluent > Algae...
CCAGGGAGGCATCGGCGACGAGCCTTTGGAATGCGGCCAGGTCTGGACGCTGAGCCCAGGCGGCCAGGACGAGCACCCTGGTCTCTTCCGTCTGGAAGTAACGGAAGGACCGGGCAGTGGCGTGAGGGTGCTGAACAACCCTGTGCCAGCAGCGTTCAAGGAGTCGATCCGCTGTGCGGAGCAGAACCTGTACGCCCGTGCTATGCAGTTGGTTGGCGACCGTGATCCGAGAGCCCACGAGTTTTCAGTTCAACTGCGCGCGTTCGACGCGGCGAAGTCCGGGGCCAAGACCGGGGTGGCATCCCTGATCGCATTGTCGAGCGCCCTTCTGCGCAAGTCAGTCAGGGGCGGCCTGGTGGTGGTGGGCGAGGTGACGCTGGGTGGAACTATCGAGCCCATTCACAACGCGGTGGCCCTCGCCGAGCAGGCTATTGAGAAGGGGGCAAAGTCATTGCTTCTCCCCGTAGCTTGTCGCCGCCAACTCTTTGATCTATCTGACGAGATGGCGACCAAACTAGATATTGAATACTACCAGGATGGACGTGATGCGTTACTTAAGGCGCTCGTTGACTAGCGTGCGACCGTGTCCATTTGGCGCATCTTTGATAGTTCGAGTGGTGCTTGGCCGTCATTTGCAATTGCAGCATTCGACGTGCAGTTCTAGTTTTTGCTTTGGAGAAGAAGTGAAACATAAGTTCATAGTACCAATCCGGCTATTCATCTCCGCCGTCTTGATTGCTTTTGCATTCGGCGCCACTGCAGAACCGAATCGCCAGGGGGCTCCGCCTTCCAAGGGCGCGGCCACTAAAATACCGGTTCTCGCTATGGCCGAAGTCGAGACTGCTTGTATCGACTGCGATGAAAGATTTGGCATAAAGACACACGCAGAGATTCTCGAAGGACTTGTCGAGAATAAATACGTTAAAACCCTACGAAAGGCGCTCTACTTCCAAGATTTGGTACACCAGACCGCATCCCATGCTCACTTCGACAACTGCGATTTTGAGGGGAGTCTAAAATACATAGATAGTCGCGTAGCTCTTGCAGAGTCACAAGTAAATCTCTCGATGCGCACCGGCGGAGCTACCACTGAGCGGGAAATTGCGGAAGCATTCTTTGCTTTGGGTCAAGCGCTACATGCGATCCAAGACTTCTATGCTCACAGCAACTATGTAGAACTGGTTGCCCGCAAGGCCAATCGTCTAACTGATTTGCAGATTCTGCCAGTATGGAAGGAGCAGGGGAAAGTCGAACTGCGAGGACTTGTTTCCAACGGCGGGTTAGTTTCCGGGCGAGTCTGGTGGGGGTCACCTAAGCATTGTCCCGCCAGCGTCCCGACCCATGGAGACCTTGCGAAGGACTCGGCGGTCAATGCTGGTGCGTTTGTCTTTGAAACGATTAAAGAGAAACCCGATGCCCACACCGTTGCTCGCTTCCTTGCGAAGCGCGCCTCAGTTGAGTTCATGCGCTTTGCATTTGAAAGGTTTCCTGCACTGAGAGAAGCAAGCGGCCCAGCCATTGCTTTTGAAGTGATGTTAGATCAGCGGACTAAACACAAGAGCGAAGGCAGATAATGAGTGCGAGATTGGGCGCAGACCTCATTGCGAGCATTGATTTACTGGAATCGCATATTGGCCGCACGCAATCAATTTTGTCACAATTGGGTTCAAGCCATAACCTGTATGCGCGGCGTCGGGACGCTCAATCCAACCGAAGAGCGTATTGCTGTTAGATACCAGCACGTTTGCAATGGTCACTCCAGGTCCATTATATCTTGATGGGACTAGACGATAGGACAGCAAATCGTTTGGATCAGTAAAGGCAACAACGAATATTTTGCTGACTGCGGCGCCTCTAAGCCCGTCGTCACGGGCTTGTAAAAGCATTTGCAACGCATCTGGCGCTGATGTCCTTGACCCAAATCCTCTCAACTCGTCAACTGGTCCGGCCATCTGATCTGCCAAGCTCAGAATTGGCAGCTGATTTGCCTGCATGAATATAACCGCGAGCCTATCGAGGGCTGGTCGAAGAGTATCGCTGTCACTTGGATTTTCGAGAAGCGAGAGCAATGCATCGAACGCAACCTTGCTTCCTAAGCTTTCCGTAATCAGCACAATTGGAGATGACCGCCTAGAGCCGTTTGAGACGACCTGTCTCAACGCCTGAGACATTGCATTGCTTATAACCTTCTTGCTGGTCCCTTGATAAATCAGCGCGTCAGCTAAGCAATCGTTTAACAAGCCATCCTTCAGGTTCCCATTTAAGGTTGCTCTCACAGGACTGCAATCCGCCGTGCTGCTGCAATCTGTTGGCGTAGCTGTCTTGTCGTAAATTAGTTGTTGCTTGAGCCCCGTCGTCATCGGCGACCAGACAATAGCTGTGAAGTTCACTATTCCCTGCGGAACTCGATAAGACTGACCAACCGCAACCAGGCCGTCATTCAACGTCGTCGTAGCGAACTTCACATCTGAGATCGATTCAGATGAGCCTGCTATGGCATTGCGAATCTCCATTATTCGAGTCTTTGCCCAAGTCTCGTCGTGAGTACACATCCCGTGCACTGCGATGACATCGACTTCACCCGATGCGCTTCCTTTCAGAGTGTCTAATATTCCGGGAAACTTAGGGGCGCCAAATTCTGATACCGGAGGCCGATACGGTGTTGTGCATCCGACTAGGACCAAGGCAAGAAACGTTGCGACGACGCGAATCATCTTTTCCCCTCAACTTTCTCCATTTGGTTGAGTATCCAAGTTTTAAAAGATTGAATACTTGTATAGACCCCAAACTTATCGGGAAGTCCACAGCCCTTCCCCCAACTGACAATCCCCGCAAGATATTGCCTGCCGTCAACAGCTACCGTAGCAGGGCCACCGCTGTCTCCTTGACATGAATCGTACCCAGCCTTACCTGCACAGAATGCGCTCGTGGCGACCTCACTTGCCTTATAGCTCGCGGGTGCGATGCATAAGTCCCTCTTTACAAAAGGTACTGGCACGCTTTGAAGTTGATTGGTCCCTTCTTGCCGTAGTTCTGTAACTCCCCATCCAGCAACGAGAATATCTGGGTCGCTCACGAATATTTTTGAATCGATGGGGATCATTTCAATAGGTTTTGCCTTTCCACCTGCTACAAGAGGCTCAATTTGAACCAAAGCAATGTCGTATTCCTTAGCCTGAGTATTGACCTTGCTCCAGGACTCATGAGGGATGATGGATAGGACTCTTGCTCTGTTCGGGGTGACGGTCCGCAAGTCATCTTCGCCGTAAAATACTTCAATCTGAGAGGGTTGTGAGTTGCGGTCTACGCAATGTGCCGCAGTAACGACCCACTGAGAACTAATAAGCGATCCTCCGCAGAATTGCGCGCGCTCATTGTTCTTGTCGGCTGCGTACATGAGCGCAACTTGCCAAGGTTGACTTTCTATCTTGACAGAATCGCCGCCGATGATCCGTCGGTTGGTAGGGGCATTTCTTTCAAATCTTGCCTTTGCTCGAAGTAGCGGTATCGAGCCGTTTGTCTGTTGAGCTGCAGAAGCGGGACTAGACTGGGCGAGAGCAATTGAAGGATAAATGGGCGCAGCGGCGGCGATCATCATCCATTTCATCAGTCCGCGCATGCATAGTCTCCGGCGCTCCCTAAACTCTCGCGTAGGATGATGGCTGCCTTGTTATAGAGCCCACCTGGAAACGCCCTAATGAATCGACTAATACAACCATATCTTAGGGGCTTACTCGATATCAGCCTTTCCCACTCTTTCGCTTCCGTCTCCAAGGCATCGTTTCGAACGACAAATCGAAAACGACTCTGGCTGACTGACACAATTTCCTCCGGAGATTGGTCGCCATTTGTATAGGCCTGTACATCATCGCGAACAGAGTCCCAAAAGCTCGCTAAAGTGTGCGAGACGTTGGGAATGTGCGCACCCAGCGCCGCAGAGTAGGGACTGTTTTTCGATGCTCCGGTCCCTGTAGCAAAGCTGCTTGCGGCCGCCCTACGGCTTTCCGCGGCCATGCCGATTACAGAATTTTTCTTGCTATCTGTGCGGGAGAAGCCAAAGGAGTTATCACCTAGGAACTGGGTTGGAGAGCGACAAGCGTCCAAGATGATGACCGATATCCCCGCCTCTGCGGGGGCGACCAGTCCTAGGAGGGTTGAAAGGGCCAAACTGTCCGTGCGAAGGCTGCTGCGTTTAGCGCCCCTTGGAACAATATAGTTGAATCCATCAAGTTGGAACCCATGTCCTGCGAAGAATATTGCGATTACTGCGGGACCACTGCTTGGATTTGCGAGTCTAGCAATGTCCTCAACCGCAGCAATTATGGCGGCACTGTCTTCCGGTTCGCTAAGTGGTGTGACCTGAAAGTCAGCCTGTGCGAGGGCATTTCCTACAAGTATGGCATCGTTCGTTGCATTGTCGACTTTGCCAATGTCTATGTTATATTTTTCTACGCTTATAACTAGGGCATATCGTTGAACCTTCTGAGGACTAAGGTATGGACGCAGTGACTCCAAGTCCTGCTGGGCAAATGCCTGCGACGCAATGCTTTGAAGCATCAGCAAGCATATAAATATGCGAAGGTTCTTCATTGCCTATCAGCAATGCTGGCTCGAACTAGAAGCCGATTGCTTTCATGTTTCGCGGACTTATTTCGACCGAATAAGCAGTTCCGTTCGTTCCGTTTGGGCCGGGCAAGTCGTTGTCGGGTCCCGGCTTAGCAGGGGCGCCATTGGCTCCAGGGGTCCCGCCGCCGCAAAATGGGAGATTGGCGGGTCCCGGAGGTCCGCCAATTCCTGGTTGTCCGGGCGGTCCTCCCCTGCCTCCCTTTCCTCCGGGGCCGCCATTTGCCACAAGTACTACGGCTCGCTCAAGGTCGCGTCGGGTCTCGCCAGAGGAGATAAGTACCAAAGAGCCGGCATCGCCGCCGCGCCCGCCAGGGCCTCCTTTTCCGCCAGGACCCGCACCGCCGCCATCGCCTCCGCGTCCTCCGCCTGATCTGCAAGTGAATATGTCTGCCTTGGCAGATGTACCTCGTTGCCCATTTCCGCCCTCTCCGCCTGCTTGCCCATCACCACCTGGCCCACCAGACTGCCCCGAGAGATCAACATAAATGGGGCCGCCCGATATTTCTCTTGCGGCCAGAAATAATCTCGGTGCGTTCTTGCCAGGAAAGCCAGGATTTCCTTCCGAGCCGGCTGCGCCGCTAGTTCCGGGAGCGCCTTCAACACGGCCATTGGTGCCGCTCTGCGCTCTACCTGAAGATGGTGGCAAGCGAAGCTCTGTTGAATCACTATCCCAAGTTATGATGGGTGGCGGTAATCCAGGCAAAACTCGAATAGAAGTCGCGATAAGGTAGAGCTCTTGACCAGCTCCAGCACTGTCGGGGGATAGCCAGCCGTTAGGGCCTACCGTGCTCGAAAGAATAAGCCTGCTTCCTGGATGCAGGATTAAGGATTGCGCGGGCAAGAATGCAGACTCGACTCGTCGCTCGCCCTTGACTTCAAATACTTCGGCCGATACGGATTGAGAAAGTCTGCTCAGAACAGAGAGCCGACTAAGTAGCGCTTCATCTGGAATGAACTCGTACCTAGTTGACGTGGGAACCTGTGCGCACGCGACATTCAAGAATAGTGGTGCCACGCTCAAGCAGCTGTACGTGATCACCTTTGCTAGTAGGTGCGTCCGCCTGGCTTCAACAAGTCTGACCATCAAAGTTTCCTCTAGCGGTTAGTTGACGGCGCAGCACAGCGTCGCGTCATCAGGCATGGTGCAGTCGGCACAACCAGTGAAGTAGCGTTGGGTCTTTGCCTGCGGCCTTTGTTGCTTTCCCTTGAGTTGTAGTGGTCTCCCTGGGCACGCTTGGCACCAGTTCATCTTCGGACGCTACGGCTGTCGTCCGATCTGCAAGCGGTGGCGAAGCGGGCGTGGGCGAACCAGAAGCTTCAACACAGAAAGTCCCGATTTGATCTTAGCGGCATCTGCAGCGATCGCCGACTCACTGCTGATCCTTGGTGGCTCAGATTTGCATCGGCTCCCACAAGACAGTGCTTCCTGTACCCGTTCTAAACGAACGCCCCGACGCGGCGGTCCGCACTAGCTCCCAGCCGCGGCCTTCTTGGCGAGCCTCTTCGCCGCTGAAGTGCGTGCCGACTTATCCTTTGGCTTGTGATACAGAGCGACGCCCATGGTGCGTACTTTGAAGGTGGTTCCCGAGCTTTCCAACGTGTGATCTGAGTAGAACGCCAGTTGGTTTCGCTTGCAGTCCAAGCAGGCGTGGCCCTTGGAGGTCAAATCATCACGCCATGTGCCGAGCTTGCTGCGAGCATTGGGCGTCGCGATCAGGTAGAAGATGAGACCGCCCTGGTTGTGCGCGAAGTTGCCTGAGGCCGGCACATACCGCGTGGTCAACTGCAGGAAGCCCTCGTGGAAGTTGCCGTCCTTCTTGGCTTCCCCGATCCAGGAGAACTCACCCATCTTCACCGACATGTCGACGTGCCCGCCCGTCTTGCCGTCGGCAACGGCGTCGTAACCGAGAATGCTGAGGCCGCCCAGCACCTCCGAACTCAAGCGATCCTCGCTGTCGGCCTGGCGAATCTCGGGGCCGCCCTGCATGCGGTAGATCAACTGGTCAATGTCGTCGTACAGCTGGTCAACGAACTCCTCATAGGTGCCTTCCTCGCTGATCTTGGCTCGCCGAAATGATGCTTGGACGGCCTTCTTTGATGAGTAGCGTTCAAAGTCCTGCAGCGAAATCGATGTCATCGAGCCGCCTTCTGTTGAAGGCCAGCACCTGGGGTAAAGCAGACCAAGATCTCCGACTCGTCGATCGGTGCGCCGAACTCGGGGTGGATCACCTCCTCACCCCGCGAGTAGTGATCGACTTCATCGTCCGGCAGCTCCAAGAAGCCGCCGTTGAACTCGTACATCAGGCAGGTCTTGAGAACCTTGAGCTTGGGGTTCGACAGATACAGAAGGGCTTGGGACAGCACGCCCGGGTCATCCTGCTCGGCAAACTGCCGAAGGTCGTCGAAGGTGTAGTGGTCGAGATGATCCTCGCGCGAAGCCAGTGCCTTCCAGACATGCAGGCACGCGTCCCTGACACTGGGCTCATGAGCCCAGTCGTCTTGGATGATCCCGGTCACGTTCACTTCTTCTTTCGTGGCAGTCGGCGCAGCACTTGGTCGGCGATGAAATCGTAGTCTGCACCGTCTAGGCAACCCAGGAACTCGGCAGTGGTGACAGCCCGAAGCTTGCCCGAGTAGATCGCGCGAACGCTACCCTTCAACTCCAGGTACAGGTCGCCCTTAGGCGGCTTGGCCGGCCAGGTGATGCCGATGGTGTACGGATCGACCTTGTCCACGTGCTGCTTGCCGCCGACGTGGAAGCTGTCCTTGCGGAAGTCCTGGGTCTTGGTCCGATGAATCTGGCCGTGGTTGTTCGACGAGGAATCCTTGCTGGTTGCGACGAAGCCGAGCGCTGTCACCCGGCCGCAGGCCGCATCCAGGTACATCGGGTTGATGGCCGGATGCAGGTTCATGAGGCCGACGCCGACAGCACCTTGACCGATGAACTTCGTCGTCGCGCGGTTGAACTCGGTCATGACGCGAGCGAAGGCCGGGCTGTTCTTGTCTTCGGTCATGCCCGGCTGAAAGTCGATGCGGAACTCGACCAGGTCGTTGGTCGTGTCCACCACGACGGTGTCGAAGCACGGTACCAGCCGTGTCTTGACGCCGATGACTTCCTCGTAGTCCTCGAAAAGCTTGATCTGCGCCGCGCCCATCTTGGTGATGTCCAGCGGCTCCCGAGTCGAGTAGGCGCGGGTGCTGAAGAACTGCAGGTACAGCTTCTCGTCGTGCAACTCGGCGGCGAGCAATCTCGGCGCCGAGGTCTTGTACTGCTCCAGGTCGACTTTGCGGGTCGGCGCATCGAGGATGTCGAACGGGCGACGGCGCAGGACAGGGCGAAGATCGTCGACGGCACGCCCGAGGGCCCACTCCAGCACCTGGGCCTTGACATCCTCGTTCTGCTCGCGCAGGTCGAAGAAGCTGACGTGCTTGTTGCCGACGTAGGTGTGCCAGCGGGCGGCAGTGGAAAGGGCCATGAAGGCGCTCGTCCAGATGGCGCCACTGTACGAGTCCTCGCGGGCATGCGCCAGGGTCTCTCGCCACCCACGGCTCACGTGGATGCCCGTTGCGGAAATGATCGGTCTGGCGGTCGACCACAACATCCGCGTCTCCAGGAGTTCCAGTATGGCCACCACCTGTTCACGCGTGGCAACGGACTCCGCATCCGGCTTTGACGGCAATGCGCTCATGCTTCTCCCTGCAGCTTCTTGTAACTCTGCTCACGCCATGTTAGCCCGTCACTTCGGGTGCACCCTCGTTGGTGCAGAGATTCTGGTGTGACCCAAACTGGTGACCGGCGCCTGGGCTCTGGTCGTTCGCGCTATGGGGAGGTTGAGCGCTCGACGCAAACGAGGTCGGAGAAACCGCGCCGTCATCGGTGTCTTCGATCGAGCACTTTCGTTGGACCCAGTGGCGCCTGTCGATCGCAGCCGTAACATTCGCCACATGACCGACCTTCACCATCGCCGCGAGATGCCGCGCCGCCTGCATTTAGGCAGACGCGTGATCCCCATGGTGAGGATCGAGCCAAGCCTTCTGTTGGATGAGAGTGAGTTCCGGCGCCGGATGGGATGGACTGCCGACAGACTGGAAGCAGAAGAGGCGCGTGGCCGAGTATTTCACCTGGTGGTGGACCAAGCAGCAAGATATCCGGCGTTCTACGCTGAGTTCGACCCTGCTGGCCGCCGCAGGCTCGCCGCCGTGTGTCGGTTGCTAGGAGACCTTCCCGGCGGGAGCAAGTGGCAGTTCTTCACTGGTGGCAAGGGCTCGCTGTCCGGGAGCACGCCGCTTGCAGCTCTTCGGGCAGGCAGGCTCCGGCAAGTCAAGGCCGCTGCCGAAGGTTTCATCGAGCGCTGAGCCCATACCGGAGGCATGAATGACCGAGCGACCAAGCCGCGCCGTTGACCTTCACGGCTTCGCCCTGAAGGAGTTCCTGGAGTTCGTCCGAAAGGAAGACGCGTCCTGGATCGACGGCGCCAACGTCCGCCGCAGCGACGATGGGCACCTAAGGTCAGGTGTGGTCGAGGGTAAGGTTTGGGTTGAGGTACTGATGTCCGACAAGACGGCAGAGGCGCTGGCTCGTGTCCTGGCACGAGCTGAGGCGTTCGACAAGAACGAGGCTGATGCCGTCCTCAGTCTGAGAAAGGCGCTCCGTCTCGGAGATGTAGCCGGAGCCTAACCATCGCTGGGGCCGCCGGCCGCTGTCCCCCCTCCCGCCGTTCAGCAGGTGCCGGCATCCCAGTCGAACCGGTTGGTCACCGGGTTCCATTTCGGCCGCGCCTGGTACTCCACCTGCTTGCCGCTGTCGTAGGTGCGGTAGCAGGTGCTGTTCTCGCACCTGGTGTTGCAGGTGGTGACCCCCTGCTGGCCCTCGGGTCGAGCCGGGAATCTGCCGGTGAACGAGGCCTGCGTCAACTGCATTGAAGGCGGCGCCTGTTCGGCCACCAGCACCGGTTTGAGCTTCGACTTGCCCAGGGCTTGGCCAGGCTTCCACTCGCGGGAGAGTCGTTGCCCCTCGACGACCTGGTCCCGGCTGAGACGTGCCGCGATCTGCTCGCGTTCGGCCAACGCGTGTTTGTTCGGCTCGTCAGCTGACGCCGCGAGGTTCAGCCAGGCGTAGGCTACGACGGCATCGGCTCGCACACCGACGCCGTCCCGGTAGAGACGGGCAAGGTTGCGTTGCGCATCCCCGTCGCCCTGCCGCGCCGACAGCTCGTAGAGCCGGGCGGCTTCCAGCGGGTCCTGCCGCACGCCGAAGCCCCGTTCGTAGAGGGTCCCGAGGTTGTTCTGTGCCGTTGCGTGCCCCTGGTCGACGGCCAGCCGGTACCACTGGGCTGCCTCCTTCGCGTCCTTCTCGACGCCAATGCCGTACTCGTAGAGGGTGCCCATGCCGAACCGCGCACCAGCGTTGCCCTGGTCGGCTGACTTGCGCCACCATGCGACCGATGCGGCCTGGTCCTTGGCGACACCGACTCCGTTGGCCAGCATCCAGCCGTACTCGA
>Ga0075152_10004054_pt1 | contig 10121 bp, 8 predicted proteins | sample JI61114C2DNA_FD_70964 | JGI IMG/M metagenome (GOLD analysis project Ga0075152, IMG submission 70964) | Wastewater effluent complex algal communities from Wisconsin, to seasonally profile nutrient transformation and Carbon sequestration -... | ecosystem: Engineered > WWTP > Effluent > Algae...
AGGCGGTCGGTTGGTGCCAATATGATGGTGCGCTCAATGATGTTGCGCAACTGGCGCACATTGCCCGGCCATTCGCATGACTGCATCGATGCCAGCGCTTCATCCGAAAAGTCGGGGGGAGAAATGCGATGTTCGTTTGCGAACAATGCCGCATAATGCAGAGCAAGAACCGGGATATCTTCGCGGCGATCAGCCAAAGGCGGAATACCAACCGGGACGACGTTGAGCCGATAGTAGAGATCTTCGCGGAACCGCCCTGCCTCAATTTCCGCAACCAGATTGCTGCCGGTCGCGGATACAATGCGGACATCGACCCTGACCGGACGATTGCCGCCAACGCGGGCAAAGCTTTGGTCGGTCAACACGCGCAATATCTTGCCCTGCGTCGTCCAGGGCATGTCACCAACCTCATCAAGGAACAGCGTACCACCATGCGCGCGTTCGAGCATCCCGGCGTGCAGCAACTGGCCATTTTCCTCGATACCGAACAGCTCTTCTTCAAAGCGGTCTGGTGCAAGCCGGGCCGAGCTGACGGAGACGAAGGGCGCATCGGCGCGCTGGCTCCAGCTGTGCAGCAACCGGGCGGCAACTTCTTTGCCCACCCCGGCCGGCCCAGTGATCATCACCCTGCTCCCCGTATTGGCCACTTTCTTCAATGTGGCACGCACGGCGTTGATCGAAGGCGAGTTTCCACCCAGCTCATTGGCGTGACCCACCATCGCTCGCAACGTTGCGTTTTCCGCGCGCAGCCTTTCGGTTTCCGTACCGCGCGACACGAGGTGCAGCAGTTTTTCGGCTTCAAACGGTTTCTCGATGAAATCGACGGCCCCGTGTGAAATTGCGGCGACAGCGGTGTCGATATTGCCATGTCCCGAAAAGACGATGACCGGCATCGCTGGGTCTCGTTCCTTGATCAGCTTTAGCAATTCCAGCCCATCCATCGACGAACCGCGCAACCAAACGTCTAGCAACATCAACGATGGGCGACGCTCATCATAGGCCTGCAAAGCCTCGTCGGCGGTGGCAGCGGTTCGTGTTTCATAACCGTCGTCGGAAAGCACTCCGGCGACCAGATCTCTTATGTCCTGTTCATCGTCAACAATGAGGATATCTAGAGCCATATGCTGTCCTGCTTACTCGTCCGCCGCGGCGGGAAAAGGGGCTGAGCTGCTGTGAATGTCGGTCGCAAACAGTGTTTCGGGGAAAACAGTGGTCACCACCGTTCCGCCGCCCGGATTGTCCGCAAATTCGATAGTGGCACCATGTTCCTCAAGGATTTTCTTGACGATCGCCAAGCCTAGCCCCGATCCGGTTTTGCGGGTGGTGACATAGGGTTCAAAAATCCGCTCGCGTTGTTCGGGCAGGCCGGTGCCATTGTCGGCGATCCGCAGCACCAATTCGCTGGCGTTTTGGGTAAGCGATACGGCGATTACACCCGCATGTTCCGCACCGGATTTTTCGATCCGCTCGCCAATCGCTTCGACCGCATTCTTCAACATGTTGGTCACTGCCTGACCGATTTGGCGGCGGTCGCAATTGAGATGGATCGGCCCCTTGGCGCTGTTTTCGAGCGAAAAGCGGATGTCGCCATGGGCGACTTCGAACAGGAAAATAGCGTGACCGACGATGTCGGCCATATCTTCTTCGCGAAACACCGGCTTCGGCATCCGCGCGAATGAGGAGAATTCGTCGACAATATTTCTGAGGTCGCCGACCTGGCGGATGATCGTTCCGGTCAGCTGGTTGAATATCTCGGAATCGTCGGTGACAGATTTGCCAAAGCGGCGTTGCAACCGTTCGGCGGCCAGTTGGATCGGGGTGAGCGGGTTTTTGATTTCGTGCGCGATCCGCCGGGCAACATCTGACCAAGCGGCGCGGCGCTGATCCGATAGTTGACGGGTGATATCTTCGAACGTGACAACAACCCCGTCTTCCTGCTCTGCAATTTTGACCGCCAATGTGGTAGGCTCTGTGCCGTCGCCAATCTGCACGACGGCATGGTCTTTGCCCTCGCTGACGAGCTCGGCAAGATGTGGGGCCAGATCCAGCAACGGGCTTCCTACGATCGAAATGCCATCGCTGCTGAGCAATTTTTCGGCGGTGGCATTTGCCAATTGGATATTGCCCGCCGAATCGACGCTGATGATCGCAGCGGTCACTGATTCAAGCACAGCTTCGATAAAGGTGCGCCTCTCGTCGAGTTGACGGTTTGCGGTTTTCAGATTGCTCGTCTGATCCTCTAGCCGCTCGCTCATGCGGTTAAAACTTCGGGCGAGGAAGCCGACTTCATCACGGCCGATCAGTTTTTCATCAACCCGCGAAGCGAAATCGCCATCGGCAATGCGCTGCGCGGCTTCAACAAGGCTGTTGACCGGACGCACCAGCCTATCTGCGACCAGCAAAGCCACCCATACAGCAATGCCGATGATGAACAGCGACAGGACATAAAGCAGCGCGTTGAACTGCAATTGCAGCTTTCGCGATCGCTCCACCATATCGCGATAGTCGGCCAGCACCGCTTCGGCACGCTCGCCCAAGGTGAACGACGGCACAGTGATCGCGCGGCTCGCGTAAAGATAAGTATTCTCGTTGGGGATGAGCGGCACAATCGCGGCTATCCGGTCGCGCTTGGCTGACACCACCATATTTTCTCCGCTGGAAAGCCGCTTCAGTTCGGTGGCATCAATCCAGGTATTTCGCTCTTTCTCATCGGGTGAGACCACCGCTGCTGTGCGCTGCACCCCGTCTTGCCCGATGACGACAATCGCCGACTCGCTTAACTTGCGGCGAAACACCTGATCGAAATAGCCGTTGAGAAAGTCGGGGCTGGTCGCCTTTGTCCGGCCGAGCATATAGCGCAAGTCGCCCGCCATGGTGACGGTTTCATCACCCACATCGCGCAACTTTTCTTCATAATAGCCCTTGGCCAGTTCGCCTGCATTTTCGAGCATTCCGCGTGCGGAATTTGAAAACCAGAATTGCACGCCGCTTTGAAATAACACCGACGCAAAAATCGCCAGGAACAGTGCCGGGATTGCCGCCAATAACGAAAAGATGACCACCAGGCGCACATGCAGGCGCCCTTCGCTTTCGCCAATAGCCCCTTCCGCTCGCCCGATGGCCAAACGGCGGCCGATCAATGTCAGCAACGCCGTAGCAGGAAGCAAATTTGCAACGAGTAGCGCCGCGGCCGCCGGTGGCGACAAGGGTTCGGCGTCTTGTCCTTGCTTTAACAGCACAAAGGCCGTGATGCAGGCGGTGATCACCAGAGTGATTATGGTCGCTGCTTCAACCAGCCTTATCCGCCGCGAATTGCCCATCCAATCGATCAGGTTCGACAACGGGCTTTGCGCGCGGCTGCCAACCGAAGATTGCAGATCGGATATGACTGTTGCCATTCAGCAACTATCGCAGCGCAAACGTTGCAGGAAAAGCACAAAATGCAGATTTACTAGGATGGGGATTCGGACCGTCGCATTACCCGCGCGTTTCGCCGCCGCGCCCGCCCGCCAATCCATATTCGGTCAGCTTTTTGCGCAGTGTGTTGCGGTTGATCCCCAATATCGCTGCTGCCTGCAACTGGTTGCCCTTGGCTTGGCTCAATATCATTTGGAGCAACGGTCGCTCGAACGCCGCCAGCGCGCGGGCATAGACGCGTTCGCGTCCATGGTTGCGTTGGCGGTGGTCTTGCAAAAACTGGCTGACTGCCGACTCGAAACTGCAGCCGCCAGCAACCATCTCCGCTGCGATCTCACTACTCGCGTTTAACGATGAGATTGTGACAGCCGAAATCCTGTCTTCACGCGACGTCAGGACCAACCGGCAGATGAAATTCTTCAGTTCGCGAACATTGCCGCGCCACTGCATCGCGCGCAGCAGCATGATCGCATCGTCCTCAATCGTCTTCGTCGGCAAGCCCTCCTTGACCGCAAGTTGCAGGAAATGCCGCGCCAACAGGCCGACATCATCTGGCCGTGCGCGCAATGGCGGCATCAACACGGGAACGACATTGAGCCGGTAGTAAAGGTCTTCGCGGAATTTGCCTTCGCCGATCAGAGCCTCAAGGTCCTGGTTGGTGGCAGCAATGATGCGCACATCAAGCCTGATATTGGCCTTGCCCCCTACCCGGCTGATCGATCCGCTTTGCAGCGCCCGCAACAGCCGCGTTTGCGCGTGCATCGGCATATCACCAATTTCATCGAGGAAAAGCGTGCCGCCCTGCGCCTGTTCAAAGCGGCCAATCCCTTGCCCGACAGCTCCGGTGAACGCGCCTTTCTCATGACCAAACAGTTCGGCCTCGATCAGTTCAGACGGGATCGCCGCCATGTTGACAGCGACAAAGGGGCCGGTTTTGCGGTGGCCCAGATTGTGGATCGCCTCGGCTACCAACTCTTTACCGGTGCCTGACTCTCCGCGAATTAGCGCCGTCAAATCGTTGCGGAGCAGTCGCGCGACCATGCGATACACATCCTGCATCGCCGGGCTGCGTCCAACCATCGGCATATTCGCCTCAAACGACGTCTCATGATCGCCATCGACATGTTCGCGGCTGCGGGCATTGGCTTGCTTGACCGCAAGAACCAGCTCATCGAGGTCAAACGGCTTGGGAAAATATTCGAAGGCGTTGATTTCACTCGCGCGCACCGCAGTGTCGAGCGTGTTCTGCGCCGACATGACGATCACCGGCATATGCGGCATTTTGTCGATTACCGGTGCCAAACTGGCCAATCCGTCCTGATCGCGCAGCACAACGTCGGTCAGCATCACATCATAGCTTGCCGACGCCAGTGCGGAATCGCGTGCGCCAATGGTTTCGCAAATATCGACTTCAAACTCCTCGGCCTCAAGCGCGGCGCGAACGACCATGCCGATTGAACTGTCGTCCTCGACAATCAATATCCTGCCGATTTTGGTCATGCTGACCGTTCCTTTCTGGCGACGGGCAGATAGAGTTGAAATATTGTGCGGTTTTCAGCTGTGTCCCGATCAACGGTGATCCGTCCGTGCATTTGCAAGACAAGCTTGCGAACAATGGCGAGGCCAAGCCCCTGCCCGTCCCGCTTGGTCGTAACAAAAGGCGAGAATAGTTCTTTTTCGATATGCGCGGCGATGCCAGGACCGTTGTCGCTAATCGACACCTCAACCGGCAATTTGATCGCGCGTGCACCGCCTTCGACATGCGCGGCATCGCGCAAAGCACCCCCCAGAACGAAGCGGGTGGCGATCCCTATTTCCGGATCGACGGAGTCTTTGACGGCATCAATGGCATTTTGCAGCAGGTTGATCAGCACCTGCACCATTGAGTCGGGGTCGATCCAGACATCGGGCAGTGACGGGTCATAGTTGATCGCAATCGATGGAATGAAGCTGTTGGCAGCGCGGATCGAACGGATGGCCTTTTCAATCAACTCGTGGATATTGCACGCTTCGAGCTGCGCGGAACCAACGCTCCCCAAATTCTGCATCTGGTCGAGCAGCTTGCTGATCCGGTCAACCTCGGTCACAATCAGACTGGTCAGCGCGGTGTCCGCTGGATTGACCCGTTTCGACAGCAATTGCGCCGCGCCTTTGATCCCCGCTAGCGGGTTTTTGATTTCGTGACCCAATATCGCGGGCGCACCCATAGCCTGTTGACTACCGCTCTCATTCTGTTCGCCAAGATGATCACGGTCGTGCAAGCGTGGAACAAGCAGTAAAGTCCGCCAGCCAATATGCGACGCGCTGGCGGTTAGATAGACGTCAACAGAGCGGTTTATACCGTCGCGCAACTGAACTTCCATATTCTGCGCGGTGATATCCGATTCATTGCTGGCAAGCGCCGCGTTCAGACGCTGGCTTTTGAAATTCAACGCGGTTTTGACGTGCGATCCAAGCAATCTTTTGTTGCTGCGGCCGAAAAAGGCCTCGGACGCGTCATTCGCCGAATTGATCCGACCTTCCTCGTCAAGCAGCAATATCGGCAACGGAATCGAAGCCGCCAACTGCCCTTGGCCTGCTTCATCCGACGCGGTCATCGCCTCAGGCTGCCTTGCGGTCGAAATGGGGTTCGTAAAAGCGCGCAAGCGCGTCGAGCACGTCCTGGCCTTTATCGATGCGGTTTACCGCGTTGCGGAATTCGGCAGATCCCGGAAGTCCGCGCACATACCAGCCCAGATGCTTGCGCGCGCAACGCACGCCGACATCTTCTCCATAATGGTCGAGCATGGAGCGATAATGTTCGATGATGATGTCATATTGCTGTTCAAGGTCCGGGTCGGCGATTGTGATCCCCTTTTGGAACCACTGCATCATTTGCCCGAGCAACCAGGGTTTGCCGTATGCGCCGCGCCCGACCATGAATCCGTCAGCGCCACTTTGCTCCATTGCGGTGCGCGCATCCTCGATGGTGCAAATGTCTCCGTTGACGATAACCGGAATCGAAACCGTATCCTTGACCTTGCGCACGAAAGCCCAGTCGGCATGGCCTTTATACATCTGGTTGCGGGTGCGACCATGCACGGTAACCAGCTTTGCCCCCAGATCCTCTGCAATATGCGCAAGTTCGGGCGCGTTCAGGCTGCCATGGTCCCAGCCCATCCGCATTTTGACGGTGACCGGAACCGACACCGCCTTGACTGTTGCCTGAATCAAGCTGGCGGCGAGCGGCAGATCGCGCATCAGCGCAGAGCCGGCATCGCCGTTGACGACCTTCTTCACCGGACAGCCCATATTGATGTCGATAATCGCCGCCCCGCGATCTTCATTGAGCTTGGCCGCTTCGCCCATTTCATAGGGAGTGCACCCTGCAAGCTGCATCGACACCGGCTCTTCGCTGGCGTGCCACTCGCATTTTTGTAAGCTCTGCCGGGTTTCACGGATCATTGCCTGACTGGCGATCATCTCGGTGACGTTCAACCCCGAGCCAAAACGCCGCACAATCGTGCGGAACGGCATATCGGTAACACCGGTCATCGGTGCGAGCACGATCGGGCAGTCAATGGTCACAGGACCGATTTGAATGGGTGCCAGTTTCATTAGCAAAGTTCAGCCGAAATATCGTTTAGCAACCCCCTTCACCGGAATTGCCCAAAATTTAGGCAGCCGGTTAGCTGCATTTGTCTTGGCGCGCAAGATTGCAGCGTTTAGGAGCGTCGCATGACCCCGGTTCCGCGTATTGCCGCCATCATCGTTGCCGCTGGCTCAGGAACCCGGGCCGGAACCGATATCCCCAAACAATATTGCCCTGTGGCGGGTAAGCCGATGGTCTGGCACAGCGTCCAGGCACTTGCGGCGCATCTATCGGTTGGATCGGTTGTGGTGGTGATCGGCAGCGGTCAGCAGGAAATGGCCGCGCAAAGCCTGGTCGATTTTCCGGCTGTCATATTTGTCGAAGGCGGTGCAACACGTCGTGATAGCGTGAACGCTGGCCTCAACGCGCTGCAAGGCCAGTGCGATCTGGTGCTGATCCATGATGCAGCGCGCCCGTTTTTGCCTGCAAAGGTCATCGACGATCTGATCGAAGCGCTTGGCGGATCGAGTGGTGCCGTGCCTGCCCTCCCCGTCGTCGACAGCCTATCGCGTGGGAGCGAAGGCAAGCTGGAGGCTGCAGTCGCCCGTCAGGATCTATGGCGAATCCAAACTCCACAGGCGTTTCACTATTCGGCCATCTGCGACGCGCATGAAAAATGGTCAATAGATAAGGAAGCGACCGATGATGCGAGCATGGCTTTGGCCGCAGGCTTTGATGTCACGCTGGTCGCCGGCGCGGAAAGTCTTGGCAAAATTACCTTTGCCGATGATTTTGTGACAATTGGCGGATCAAGGCATGCGCAAATGACGACACGAATGGGAAGTGGCTACGACGTCCACCGGCTCGAAGCGGGCGAAGATTTGTGGTTGTGCGGGATCAAGCTCGATCACGACAAGGGGCTCGCGGGGCATAGCGATGCCGATGTTGCGCTCCACGCTTTGACCGACGCAATATTGGGAGCAGTGGCGCTGGGAGACATCGGCCAGCATTTCCCGCCGAGCGATCGGCAATGGCGCGGGGCGTCGTCAGACCGGTTCCTCGCCCATGCTGCAAAACTGGTGCGGGATCGTCATTATGAAATCGGCAATGTCGATCTGACGATCATTTGTGAAGCGCCAAAGATAGGCCCGCACCGGGATGCCATGCGGGCGCGTGTCGCTGAAATATTATCGGTTGCCGTCGATCAGGTTTCGATTAAGGCGACCACCACCGAAGGATTGGGTTTTACAGGTCGGGGCGAAGGTATTGCGGCGCAAGCAACCGCTATTCTGACCCGCAACCAGGAAGGATAATGCTCGTGAAAATGCTCCATTCGACCGCCATATTGGCACTGCTTTCTATCGCAAATCTGCCCGCAGCCGCCATCGCCAAGGATCAACAGGATTGTCTAACCGCAGAGCAATTGGGCAATGTCAGTGTCGCACTGTTGCCCGGAATGGTCACGCGCCTTTCGGCTTTCTGTGCAACAAGCCTGCCCGCGAACGCCAGCCTTTCGGTATCGGGCGCCAACAGCGCCGCACAACATGCCGATGCTATCGCTGCCGCACGCCCTTCCGCCTTTGAAACGATCAAGCTGATCGCGGGGGATGATTTCAATCTGCCCTCGACCATGACCGCAGACGCGCTGTTTCCCTTTGTCGAAGCCATGGCTGCGGGCGAGATGGAAAAAATGAACAAGGAGGAAGTTTGCCCGGTCGCGAATAATGTCTGGTCGGCGATCAAGGATGTGCCGATGGACAAATGGGGCATGCTTGTTGCAACTCTCGTGGGGTCGGACAAGGGTTCGAAAAAGGCCGTCGAAGACGATTCGGACAAGGAATCATCGAAAAAGCGCGGATCATTTGAAGACAAAATCCGACCCTGCCCTTTCATCGCGACCGAAGAGCTACCGGTCGAAAACGCCAAATGAAATATAGCTTACCCAAAAGCATTGCGACACTCGCTGAGCAGGTCGTCCGCGAGAATACTGCGGCAGGCCGTTTGATTGCGACTGCGGAAAGCTGCACTGGCGGCATGGTGGCGGCAGCAATCACGGAGGTTCCGGGCAGCAGCGCGGTCCTGCACGCCGGTTTTGTGACCTATTCGAACGAGGCCAAAACCAAGATATTGAAGGTCAGCGATGAATTGATCGACACCTTTGGGGCGGTTTCGATTGCTGTGGTTTGGGCGATGGCGCAGGGTGCGCTGAAGGTGAGTAATGCAGACATTGCTGTCGCGATCAGCGGAATTGCTGGCCCTGACGGCGGCACCGAGCAAAAACCGGTAGGAACTGTCGTATTCGCCGTTGCCGAACGCGGTCAGGATCCCGAACAGGTGGTCGCTGACAAGGTGCAGTTCGGATCCGACAAAAGCCGCGCGGATATTCGCGTCGCAGCAACACTGCACGCGCTGAATTTGCTGCTGCCAACTCAGCCGTAAAGCGTGTCGGCGCGGGTCACGAATGCGCCGGTCATTTTGGAAAGCGCAGTGTTGAAATAGGTTCCCGCCAGCGCTTCGAAGACGCGGTTGTGGAACGAGAAATCAACTGTGAAATCGACAGTGCACCCGCCGTCGTCATTGGGTTCAAACAACCATTGATTGTGCAAATGCCGCATCGGTCCATCGAGATAGTCGACAACAACCGATAATTTGGGTGTCTTGATTACCCGCGAACTGAAGGTTTCGCGCAAGGATTTGAAACCGACCACCAGATCGGCGAGCATTTCGGTTTCGCTGTCAGAACGCACGCGAACGGCGGCGATCCAGGGCAAAAACTCGGCATAGCGGCGCACATCGGTGACCAGATCATACATCTGCTCAGCGCTATATGGCAATATTCGGCGTTCGTGATGGTGCGGCATGCCCCTGCCCCCTATGCTGCTTGCACGCTGCTCTAACGCTGCTTTGCCAGTTGCGCCTCACGCGCAGTGCGCATTTTGGCGAAATCGTCACCAGCATGATAGCTCGACCGGGTCAGCGGAGTCGCCGCAACAAGCAGGAAGCCCTTGGCACGCGCAATCGCTGCATAGGCATCAAAGGCCTGAGGGGTTACAAATTCCATGATTTTACAATGCTTTGGCGTCGGCTGCAGATATTGTCCCATCGTCAGGAAATCGATATCTGCACTGCGCAT
>Ga0075152_10004055_pt1 | contig 10119 bp, 6 predicted proteins | sample JI61114C2DNA_FD_70964 | JGI IMG/M metagenome (GOLD analysis project Ga0075152, IMG submission 70964) | Wastewater effluent complex algal communities from Wisconsin, to seasonally profile nutrient transformation and Carbon sequestration -... | ecosystem: Engineered > WWTP > Effluent > Algae...
CAGGGCATCTCCATGTCAGTTTACGATGTAAGTAGCTGCCCGGCGGGGCAGGGTTTTCCGGCTCCCATTACCTGCCGCACATTTAATACCGATGGTGCAATAAGCGATATAACAGGGTTGCAGCCAAACCATAATTATCTTTTTTATTTTGACGGCATTAGAAATACCAAAGCCAGTTTTAATGTTGGCTTTAATGGCGATGGCATACCGCCGCCACCGGTTGCAACAATTGCCTTATACCCCAACCCGGTTACTGATTTGCTTAAAGTTGATTTAAAAGGCGTAACAGCAGGCAAATACCAGTTTCAGGTGTATGATATGCTGGGGCGTTTATATCTTTCTCAGGAGCAACAGGTAAACAGTTCGCAAATAATTACGCTTTCGTTAAACCAGGCAGCATCGGGTATATACATCGTAAAAATAACAGGGCCCGATGGAGATATTATTTTAAAGCAAAAAGTACTGAAGGGTTTACTGCCTTAACTATACTTCATGCGGAATAATTAAGTGGCAAAGATTATTTTTTTGAACTTAGCTGCATTGCTACTATTTAGCTTCGTTGTGTCACTCACTTGTACCGCAGGAAAGGCATGAGCTTTTAGCCTCCGATAAGTGTATTTGCTCACAGCCCGCAGCTCAAGGCTCGCAGCTTTTCCCTCAAAGTTCCAAAAGTACAAGTGAGTGACACAACGAACGATGCCATGAAACATCAACTGCCGGTAACAAAATTGTATTTATTTTCAAATAAATTTTAACAAGCCGGTTCGCCCATTTTTTCAGATTTTCGTTTTAATGAAGCAGCATATAATTATAGCCTTGTTTTTTATTCCTTCATTTGTGTTTGCGCAAACATATAATGCTGAAAGCATTAATAAAAAAGCACTGGATGTTTACGAAAACGCCATGGTTGCATTAAGGGATGGCTTTATAAAAGATGCCATACCCATGCTTAACAAAGCCATTGAATATGATGCAGGTTTTATAGATGCATATCTTTCATTGGCGGGTGTTTACGGGGAATTGAAGGATTATAAAAAAAGTGTATTTTATTACGAAACAGCAAGGGCCAAAGACACAGCATATTTTAAATATTATAACCTGCCCTACTCTATAAACCTTGCCGGGCTTGGAAAATTTGATCAGGCGCTGGAAGCCATCAATAAATTTACGGCCATTGCCAACCTTGGTGATAAAAGTTTAAAAAGCGCAGCTTACCGCAGACAATGCTACCAGTTTGCAACAGATTACGCCGGCAAACATGGGGGCATTGAGTATGTATTTGCACCTGAAAATTTAGGCGACAGTATTAACTCACCACAATCGGAATACCTGCCATCTTTTACTATTGACGACAGTGTGCTCGTGTTTACCCGCCGCAGCCCTGATGGGATTGGCGAAGATTTTATTGAAAGCAACCGCTTAAAAAATGGTTACAGCAAATCTGAAATTATTTACGGGCAGTTGAATGATGAACCAATGAAAGGCGCCATCAATATTTCGCAGGATGGCGAATGGCTTGTTTTTGCAGGCAAATTTCCTGGCAAAGGTTTTGGTGAATTTGATTTATATATATCGTACAATACACCACAGGGATGGAGCGAACCAATAAACCTTGGCCCAACTATTAATACAGAATACTGGGAAAGTTCGCCAAGCCTGAGCCCCGATAAAAACGCTTTGTATTTCAGCAGCGCCAAGCCCGGCGGTTTTGGTGGCATTGATTTGTATGTAAGTTATAGAGGTGCAAATGGAAAATGGGGCGCACCGGTAAATATGGGCGCAGCAATAAATACAAAGGGCGATGAACAGGCGCCGTTTATACATGCAGATAACAGTACGCTCTATTTTACATCGAACGGTTTGCCCGGCTATGGCGGTGCGGATATTTATGTAACAAGAAAAGACACTGCCAGTAAATGGGGCGCACCAGAGAACCTCGGTTACCCGATAAATACCATTGAAAACGAAGGCAGCCTCTTTGTTGCGAGTGATGCAATAACCGCTTACTACGCAAGTGACAGAGCCGATACAAGGGGCGGCCTAGACCTGTATAAATTTCAATTACGAAAAGATATACGCCCTGCAAAAACATTGTATGTGCAAGGCAGTGTGTACGATGCAGCAACGCATAAAAACATCCCTTGCGCTGTGGAACTTACTGACAATGCAACGCAAAAAATAATCACCAGAGTACAAACAGATGAAACAGGTTTTTATTTTATTGCACTGCCCATTGGTAAAGATTATACGTTTACCGTAAACAGGAAAGGCTATTTATTTTACAGTGATATGTATGAACTGCGCAACAAAGCTGCCGACAGTTTTTATGTAAAGGATATTCCCCTGCAACCCATTGCTGTAAACGCTTCCGTTGTTTTAAAAAATATACAGTTTGGGTTTAATTCTTCGCAGCTTGAGCCTGTAAGTTTAATAGAACTGGATAAACTCCTTCAACTGATGATGGATAATGCAGGCATACAAATATTAATAAGCGGCCACACAGATAATACCGGCACCGCCGCAAAGAACAACCAGCTTTCCATTGACCGTGCGAAAGCTGTGGCAGGTTATCTTATAAGCAAAGGCATTGATGCAAAGCGTTTAACATGGAAAGGCTTTGGCGCAACCAAACCCGTTGCAGATAATAGCACCGAAGCCGGGCAGTCTCTTAACAGGAGAACTGAGTTTACGGTTACTGGTTTGTAAATTAAAAACCGGCAAAGAAATAGAATACCAGCTAATATTTTCATAGCAACCCAGTTGCACAGTTTACCCCGGGCTTGTTCCGGGGCAAGCACTTTATCGTTCTGTTATTAATGGGCATTGGCATCCATCTTCTCAATCCTTATTCATTTTTAAAAGGCGTTTACTTTAGTTATTTTATCAAGGCAATATTGATTGGTAAAGAACAAGTGTATTATAAAAAGTATAGAAAATCAATAACTGGATTATTTTGTAAGGCAGGGTAGTTCGTTTATTTTTGAGTTAGCGATCAGGCACGATAGTGCAAACAAATATAATCAGGCAATAAAATTAAAAAAGAATATTTTGACTTTGTAAATAACAAATTCCAGCAGACAAAAAAAGATGAAGGACTAAATGATAAAATCAGATATGCAGACCAGGATTAAAGTGACAACAATATACAATTGCTCTTTGGAAAGAGCTTTTAAGACACCCATACTCTGTGATGTATCAAAGGTTCACACGGGTTATGGAATTATGCCGAAAGTAACTCATTGCACAGACGATGAAAATTGGGGAAAAGATGGTTCTACTAAAAAAATTTATGCTGCAAAATCATTTACCCAAAAAGGTGGTTTTGCTTCCGTTGACAAAGTGCTTGAAAGAAATGAAAACAAATACTGGAAATTTCAAGTGTACGAATTTCAATCGTGGATGTTAGGGTTTTCAAAATTTGCAGGGGAATGGCATACAACTGAAATTGAAAAGAATAAAGTTCTAGTAGAATATACTTATACTTTGCATTCTGACATTGGTTTGCTGTATCCTCTTAATTTGCTATTCGCTAAAACATTTTGGAAAACGTATATGAAGAGAGTACTAGAAAATGTAAGACAACTGGCATATAATAATGAACCTTACTTGTATGACTAGAAAAATTCGAACCGCTGGCAGAGGCTTTGGTGCTGAATTGAACATTTCGAATTCTAATAAACATTTGTGCTTCTGTTTCCCCGCTCACCAGCGCTAAGTACAACCAAACAGAAATGACGAAAAGCATATAAAATACCAACCATACTCACTTTAACAACCTTAATTCTAACAACATGGGACTATTCAACTTTTTTAAAAAACCAACTGCTCAAAATGAGCTTTTAATTGCACCTTATAAGGAGAGTTCGACCAATGTGATGTACAATTTACTTTTCTGCGATAACCTGAACTTATACAAAGAGAAAACACCGCAACCTTACACTTATCCTTTTGACATTTTGTTTGCAGAAAACAGTTCTGTAATTGAATTACAAAAAATTATTGACGATACAGATTCTGAACCAAGGGTTAAACTGCTTGCTTATAACAGGCAACTTTCAAGCGGGCACAAACCAGATAAAAAAGAATTGCTTGCTGTAATTGTGGAAGTTGGGCTCGACGATGGACTTGATGTTTTAGCTTCGTTCAAAAACGGAACTGCACGCTATATAAACCAAACAGGGAAAATTTTGGTTTGGGAAACAACAACAGACAAAACTTCCAACGAATTGACAAAAGATTTGTTTTTAAACAGCCAAAACATCGTTAATCAAATTGGTGTTTGGGACAAACCGAGGAGACCGCAACCCGCTAAGGGAAATGTAAGGATAACTTTCCTAGTTTCAGATGGGATTTATTTTGGCGAAGGGCCAATGAACATTTTATTCAACGACCCAATGGGGAAACCCGCATTGACAAAAGCAACAGAACTAATGAAATATTTGACAGAAACATCATTGGGTATAAACAAATAAGCCACGCATGCAAAAAGCCTGAACAACTGACAACAACTGTGTTAAGCAGTATGACCGGCAAAGACTCAGGTTTAGTATTTCAATTTTTCTTTCAGTTATGGGTTGATCTGGTGTTTATTAATTTAACCTGCAATAAAAATGCGGCTGAAATTATAAGGCGAATAATAAATGGTAATTGGTATTCTGCATTACATATTTGCAATTTGGCAAGTAACTTTCGGGCTTATCTCCTCGCTTCAATCTTCGCTTCGGTAAAAGCTGCTTTACTTCCCAAAGTACAAGAGTGCGACGCAACGTAAGTTAAATTAATGATCACTGCCAGGCCCAAAAAACTGTATTAATTATTTCGCATTGTTAAAAATAAAAAAGGCTCCCCTTTTACGGAAAGCCTTTTAATAATCTTTATAAAGAAATTACTGTTTTACTGTATTTGCATTTTGTGCTTCCATTAAGTCGTTCATAATATTTACAGTTTCGTTTATGTAAATATCGTTCTGCACATTTTTAAGCCATTGCTGGTAGCGCTCACCTTTTACTTTATCGGGGTTATTGAAAAACTTGTTTTTGTCAACCGCTGGCGGCTGAATATCTGCAGGCTGCTTAAGTTTTGAAACGGCATCGTTTTGCTTAACCGTGCCCTTAATAAGGTTTTGCTCTTTTTTGTACGCATCAATATTTAAATTATAAGCCCTGTCAATATTTTTTGAAAGCCAGTCGGTATTATTTTTGATGATACTAAATGCTTTGTTGCTGCTAATACGCTCTGCTGCTTTTTTCTCTATTTCCTCAAAATTGGTACCAGGCCCGGTTGAATTGTAGTTTGCCTGTGGTATTTGGTCCCAGCTTAATGCAGAGGTATTGTCTTTCTCCCGAAACTTAAGGTACTCATAGGTATCGGGTATAATTATATCGGGTGTTACGCCTTTTAATTGTGTGGAGCCGCCATTTACACGATAGAATTTTTCGAATGTAAGTTTTAATGCACCGTACTCTGTTTGCCCGCTAAATACATCGAGCGGCTTGCCAAGTGGCAACTGTTTTTGCACTGTGCCTTTACCATAAGTTGATGTGCTGCCAACAATAATACCGCGCTTATAATCCTGTATGGCAGCAGCAAAAATTTCAGAAGCGGAGGCACTAAGTTCATTTACCATTACGGTAAGCGGGCCATCGTAAAGAACGGTGGGGTCGTTGTCGCTTAATGTATTTGGTTTGCCATCCCTGTCTTTTACCTGCACTACCGGGCCGGTTTTTATAAACAGCCCCACCATTTGCACCACTTCGTATAAAGAGCCGCCGCCGTTGTTCCTCAGGTCGAGTATAACGCCATCAATATTTTCTTTCTTCAATTTTACAAGTTCTTTGGCAACATCATCGCTGCAACGGTTACCATCGGCCCTTTCAAAATCGGCATAAAACTCAGGCAGAAAAATATAGCCGATTTTTTTATCGCCACTTTTAATTATAGAGCTCCTTGCAAATGTTTCGTCCTGCACAATTTCGTCCCTTATCATGGTAACTACCTGCATGGTACCATCCGCTTTTTTAAAAGTGATACGCACTTCTGTACCTTTTGCACCGCGTATTAATTTTACAGCATCGGTTACTGCATAGCCTGCCACATCAACAGGTGTTTCGCTGCCTTGTGCAACCCGCACAATTTCATCGTTTACCTGTATCTGGTTACTCTTCCATGCGGGGCTGCCGGTAACAAGGCTGGCAATTTTTATAGCACCGTCATCCTGAGTTAACTGTGCGCCAATGCCATAAAAACGGCCACTCATTTCTTCATCAAAACCACGTTTTTCAACCGGTGCAAAATATTGGGTATGCGGGTCCATCAGGTCGGTGATGGTGTTTACAAAAGAATTAAACGCTTCTGACGGTGTAAATAAAAGTTTTAAGCGGTTGTAATTCCTGTCAAGTGCCGCACCCAGTTTTGTTCTTGCTTCCTGCTCCAGTTGGGCATCGGTTTTATTTACTGCACTGTCTTTACCTGCACTTTTATCCCTTTGCTGCTGAAGGTCTGTGAACCGCTCCAGCGTTAAAAATTTAACCCGCTTGCGCCATACTTCTTTACGGGCTGCTTCATCTGCAGGATAATCAAGTTTATCGCCATCTAATTGCGCGGTTTCATTAATGGTAAAGTCAAAAGGTTTGGTAAGCAATTCTTTGTAAACAGCAATCGCTTCTTCCAGCCGCTTTGTGTAAAGTGCACCGGCAGCGGGATAAAACTGAATGGGTGTTTTACCCATTATTTCATCATCAATCGTTGTTGTATATTTATTAAGTGCTGCAATATCCGATTGTAAAAAAAGGTTTTTATCGGGATCAAGGTTGGTGAGGTATTTTTTATACACCTCTTTAGAAAAAGCATCATCAATCGCTTTGGGGCTAAAATGCTTTTGCTCCAGGATGCTGCCAATTGCCGAAAGCAGTTTTTGCTGTTTTGCATACTGGTCTTCAACTTTTCCGGCAGTGCCGCCGCTGTCGCCGGTACCGGTAAAAGCCCAGAATATGGCACCAAATAACAATATCACCAGTAATGGCCAAACTTTTTTATTCATCATAAATTTTAAAATTTTATTCAACATGGCTTCAAAAATAAGCGAAATCTTAAAGATACCTGTTCCGGTTGTACTTATTAACAAACGTTTTTTCCGTTGTGTTCAGCCTTAAATATAAAATTAATTCTTGTCAGCATTATTACCGCATATTATTTACCCGACTGTGGAAAAATGGCATCGTTCCTTGTGTCACTCACTTGTACTGCATATCGGGGTATGAGCTTTCTACAGCCCTATAAACATTATAACAGCTTTATATTTAGCAACATCCCGTTTTATACTTCCTGCACATTCAATAAAATATTTGCTTTAAAACAGCATAATTATCCTGTTTATAAAAACATAATCAAGTTGCACAAAACCTTAAAAGCTAAAACAATCTTCAGAATGTTTTGGTGGGTGCGTGTATTTATTTATTTTTGCCGCCTTATCGGGTAAACCAGGTAATACGGAGGTTGTAGCTCAGTTGGTTAGAGCGTCAGTTTGTGGCACTGAAGGCCGGGGGTTCGAGACCCCTCATCCTCCCGCTTAAAACCCTGTAAACGCAATTGTTTACAGGGTTTTTGCTTTTAAAAAAATACAATGCACCCAGCGTTCCTGTTTATTCCCATTATTTCTGCCGCAGCCTTTTGGCTGGTAATAAAACTTTTTATACGGTATTTTTTCAGGCCGGTTGCGCCATTTAAAATTGCCGGTTTAAGTTTCCAGGGAATACTACCCAAAAACCAGGAACGAATAGCAAAGTCTTTTGCTGCTGCCGTAAGCAAAGAATTAATGGGTTCAAATATGCTGCGGCAAAAATTAGCCGGGCCCGAAACACTGGAAAAAGCATTGCCTGTAATTGAAACACATATTGATAATTTTCTCAACGTTAAACTAAAAGCTTCTTTGCCTGTTATAACCATGTTTATTGGCGAAAGGGTAACCAATCAACTGAAAGAATTGTTTATGAAAGAACTGGAAGAATTGTTCCCTTCTGTAATGGTACAGTTTATTGACGGGCTGGAGAATAATAAAGAAATAGAAAACGAAATAGCACTTAAAATTGCTGCGGTTCCCGTTGCAAGGATGGAGGAGTTCTTTTACAGCACAGTCAAAAATGAATTGAAGAAGATTGAACTTGGTTTTGCATTAGCGGGTTTAATAACAGGTATTGTACAAGTGATATTTTTATTGCTGTTTTTATAAAATGCAGTAAGCAAATTTAGAAACCGCTGATGCATAAACACAACAAAACTGCACTGGCATTGCTGCGGAGCATTACAAATGTACAAGGGTGCGACGCAACGGAAGTTTCATTGAAATATCCAAAGCCTGGTCCATAAAATTGCCTCTTGTAAAAGGGATTGTGGATGAAAGATTTCAGGCGAGCATTAATCATTTACTGTTTTTACCATTAACTTTTAACAATCAACTATCAACCTCTCAACTACTTTCGTCGCAATATTTTTTCCGCTTGTCGCAATTAATTGGCTTCTTATGAATAGTGGTGTAGTTTTATTTAATTAAAGAATATGAACATGAAAAACATACTTGCCTTACTCATAACCATAATGGTTTCTGTATTTGCGCATGCCCAGCAACCAGGCGGCTTTAGCAGGCCGGCAGGCGGTGGTGGCGGACAAAACATGAATATTGGTCATTTTTATGGCAGGATCGTTGACAGTAAAACTAACAAAGGCATTGATGGTGCCACTGTACAACTTACAGGTCAAAAATTTGATACTGTTTCAAAAAAAGTAAAACCGTTTATTGCTGCCACCATGCTTGCAAAAGGTAATGGGGATTTTAGCATAGAGAACCTTGCAGTAATGGGTACTTACAAATTACGCATTACCGTACTGGGTTATAAGGATTATGACCAGCCTGTTTCATTTGGTATAAAAATGCCACAGGGAAATGGCAGCGGCAATCCACAGGACCGTATGCAGCAAATGCTGGGCATGGTTGATAAAGACCTTGGCAATATTAAATTAGAAGTATCGGACAATACACTTGCAGCCGTAACTGTAACATCTTCTGCCAAACCATTTTTTGAAATGGGGGTTGACAGGAAAATTTTTAATGTAGATAAAAATATTGTAAGCACAGGCCAAACTGCAACAGAATTAATGAAACAGATACCATCGCTTAATGTGGATATTGATGGCAATGTTACTTTAAGAAATGCAGCACCTACCCTTTTTGTAGACGGCAGGCCAACTACACTTACACTGGACCAGATACCTGCAGATATTATTGATAAAGTAGAACTTATTACCAACCCTTCTGCCAAGTTTGATGCATCGGGTGGCAATGCAGGCATTTTAAATATTGTATTAAAGAAAAATAAGAAAACAGGCTACAACGGCGGCATACGGGCTGGTGTAGATTCCAGGGGGAAATTTAATACAGGCGTTGATATAAATGTGCGGCAGAACAAACTCAATTTCTTTTTAAGCGGCAATTTTAATCAGCGCAAATCCCTGTCCACTTCAGAAATAAGCAGGGACAATTTTGTAGACCCGCCAAGTTTTATACATCAAACCGGTGATGCAGTTAATGAAGGTTATTTCTCTTTTATACGTGGCGGGTTCGATTATTTTGTTGATAACAGGAATACTATTTCATTCGCAGCAAATTATAACCGCGGGCAGTTTAACAGCGAAGAAACACAGTCAATAGATTCCACCATCAACAGTATAATTACAACACACAGCGAACGGCTGACAAATACGGAACGCAACTTTAAAAATTTTGGATCGCAATTAAGTTTCAAGCACAATTTTAAAAAAGATGGGCACAATATAACTGCCGATGCAAATTATAATTCAAGCAACAACGATAATATAGGTAATTATACCACCAATTATTTTATACCGCAAAGTTCCTCTTCCAAGTATCCATCGCTGCTGCAGCGTACAGTGGGTTCTGGATACAATAAGTTTTTAACCCTGCAGACAGATTACGAAAACCCGCTTACAGATAATACTAAACTGGAACTTGGCGCAAGGTTAGCTGTTCGCAAATTTGAAAATTTAAGCGACCAGTATTATTATAATTATTCAACAGGTGCGTATGAAATACTTCCATCCATCAGC
>Ga0075152_10004056_pt1 | contig 10119 bp, 11 predicted proteins | sample JI61114C2DNA_FD_70964 | JGI IMG/M metagenome (GOLD analysis project Ga0075152, IMG submission 70964) | Wastewater effluent complex algal communities from Wisconsin, to seasonally profile nutrient transformation and Carbon sequestration -... | ecosystem: Engineered > WWTP > Effluent > Algae...
ACAATTCCCATGCTTCGAAAGGAAACTAGCATGCCTAAAGTGCAATTGACCGCCGCCTTCTGCGCGGCAGCCCAGTGCGAGCCGGGCAAGAAACGTACCGACTACTACTCTGACACCCAAACCGGCTTCGGCTTGGAGGTTCGGTGCTCGGGTAAGAAAACCTACTTTCAACGCTACTTCGATCCCCATGGCCGCCAACGTCAGGTGACCATCGGGGGCTATGCGGATATTACCTTTGAACAGGCCAAGCGTGTCGCCAAGAAGATTCGGTCAGAAGCTGTCCTGGGTGGCGATCCAGCCGCAGAAAAGGAAAAGAAGAAGGTCATTCCGTTCTACCGCGAGCTGGCCGAACAACATCTGGCACACGCCGCAAGCTATCAGCGCAGTTACGACAGCACCGAACGTATGATCCATAACCATGTGTTGCCCCGCTGGGGAAAACTACGGCTGGACGAAATCAAGCAACAGGATGTCACAACGTGGCTGACGGAGAAACGGAAAAGTGGATTGGCACCTGCGACGGTCGAGAAAATCCGGATCATGTTTTCCAGGTCGTTCGAGCTCGCCCGCCAGTGGCAGCTCTTCGACGGCAATCCCGTGAAGTACGTCCCGCGTGTAAAGTTCAACAATGCCCGCGAACGTTACCTGACCAGTGAAGAGGCCAACGCCCTCAGGCTGGCTTGCGAGTGTTCCGCCAATCCGCAGCTGAAGAATATCGTGGGCCTGTTGCTGCTGACCGGTGCGCGGAAGTCTGAACTGCTCAAGGCCAAGTGGTCCGATATCGACATCGAGAAACGGACATGGACGCTGAATATGACCAAAAATGGCCGGGGTCGTCACGTGCCACTATCACAGGCGGCAATGGACATCATAAACCAACTGCCCCGCTATCCCGACTGTCCATGGCTGTTGCCAAACCCACAAACGCTGTTGCCGTTCACCGACATTAAGCGCTCCTTCATGGAAGCGCGCAGGTTGGCTGGATTGGATGACGTGCACATCCATGACCTCCGTCATAGCTACGCTTCGGCGTTGGCTGGGTCAGGTGTCGATCTTTACACGGTCGGCAAGCTGCTCGGGCATGTGAATGTGGCAAGCACGGCACGATATGCGCACCTTGCCAACGACACGTTGATGGCGGCGGCTGAAGTCGGTGCGGCTAAGCTAAACGTGAACTGGTAACAACTAACCTGGGCCTGGGTGTCTGTCCTTTGGGATGGATGCTCGGGCCCAGTTGCTTTTCCTTATTTTTTTGCTTCGCATCTCGACTTGCTATTTAGGAAAGTGAATCCCGCACAGCTTGTTGCCGTCGGGATCGAGAAAATAAGCTAATTCTACCACGCCTAGTGATTGCGTATTGCGTGGCCCTGGCGCTAGCTCGATCGACGTGCCACCGTTGGCTACCGCCACGTCGTGGAACTGCTTCACTTGCTCAGGCGAGTTGCACGAAAAGGCAATTGTTGCACCGTTTGCCACCGTTGCCGCTTCATCATTGATTGGCTGCGTGACAATGAAATTGGTGCCATTCTCGCCTGCGTAAAAAAGCCGAACGTGACCGCTGTCAGCAATGTTATCTGATGCCTTTTTTATTCCTAGAACGCCAAGCAACGTGTCGTAGAAATGCCTAGATCGCTCAATATCATTTGACCCAACCATCGTATGAAAAAGCACGGACCTATCTCCCATTTTTTTTTGAATTCATGTCTCGGTATCATCTAATAGGGATTGTGGCAACGAGAGCAAAGCGCCTGATCTGGGTGTCTGTCCTTCGGGATGGATGCTCGGGCTCAGTTGCATTTCCTCCTCATTTTTTTGCTCTTAACACCTTGTCATGCGTTCTTCTTTTGTTCTACTTTGATGACATGACACGAATCGATCCAGACGCTCTCGCCACACACTTGGAGGTTGCCCTAGCCTGCGCTCCTGTAGGCACACTTGCTGGCCTTCAGGATGCCGACAGCCAAAGGCGACGGCGTGCAACCTACACCCTAGCTCAACATCTCGCTGACCGCTTGGGATGTTTCGAGATCACCGGTGGCGGTGACTCCACGTTGCAGGCATCGCTATTTCAGGAAGTGCCTCGTGCGGTGAGGTGAGCCGGGAGCCGCCGTACGGGTGGATACCCGGAAAAGAGAACTACCGGCCCATCCGCACCCTGTTTGAATGCGCACTCTATAAACGCTACCTTCGGGTCACCTGCTGGCAGTGTAAACACAGTGTCGTTTTGGACGCCCCGGGTCATTGGTGGCGTTGTGAACAACTTCGCCAAGATGATCGCATCGATGCTTTTGTTAAACGCCTATATTGCAGCCGGTGTTTCAAGCGGTCCAACCTCAAAGTGCGTCAACCAACGGTCGAACAAACTACCGAGGAACCAGTAGGTCCGCTGATGTCGGGACCAGATCATTATACTTGGAAACGCATCGTCAACCGGCAGCGAAGTTGATAAAACGGGAGTCTCGGTAACGGCATGTCTGCCAGCTCGGAATTTTTTACCGAAAGCCATATGCCGCCTGACGCTGAAAAAGGCTAATGCCCGGAATGGAGAAAGGTCGCACATTAAACCATTCCGGGCCGTCAACCAATGGGGAGAGGTTGACTGACCTGAGGCTATGTCATTTCTTTTCCTGCGCAATCAAAATCGCCTGATCAGCCATAGCGGACTATATCGTGTCTCACTTTGGGAAAGGATGAACGAAGTGCAGCTTTACGACGATATGCGATAAAGGCGGGCTGACGGGATACACAGCAAAGCAGACGTTCGGATAACGTCTTCCGCTCCGATGAGTTTCCGCCTACCAACCAAAAATTCTTTTTTTGGGAATGAAGCGGTGGGGTATAATGCAAAACTCAAATAAAACCGTCAGGTGTAAGCATGCAACGTTGATGTTGCTTATCACCACAACGTTAGCAGCATGCGGCCAGAACAGTACTGAACTTGATATGGTAAGGAAAGCTTGCCTAAATGGGGGAGCATCGCAATCCGTGTGTGATTGTGCTGTGAGTAGAATGAAGGCTGAAGGAGTCGATAACTCTTCAAGTAATAACTTTGCCAGTCAGGCCAAACGCAACATTAGAGAGTGCATGGCTGCCTCGTATGGGCTTTGACCGCCAGCGGTACCGGTTTATCCCGCATTGTTTTCAGGGATTATTCGATGGCTAGATCAAGACCGCCTAATACGCCACGACTCTATTAACCGCACTGTCTGTCGATCCGAGGTGTTGAGGATTTGTGCGGGTAGGATCAACCCAACAAATGTGGCAATGCCCCACTAAGTTACGAAGAGATCAGCGCCAAATGTTATGGCGATGGAATACGGTAAGCGTAGACTTGATCCGCTCAAGCCATTCCGCAGAAGCAGTTGTTGGCAGTCACAGAACCTAAGTTGAAGAATTGGCAGCTATTGCGAACCGTATACCGCTCGGCGACTGTTCAGATCTGATCAAGAACGGCCCTCGCCAGCGCATGAGCAGTCTGCATGTCCTTCCTATCAGTAGTTCCTGTATGTAATCGCGTTTACCGTTTGGCCCAGTAATTCTGCATTTCGCACGCTGATTCCACTCACATCGATGACAATATTACCCTTTCGAAAAACATAGCTGCACTGGTTATTTCCTGTTCCCGAACATGCTTCCGTTTCAGGTAGCTGGCATTGCTTTTCAAACCTACAATCATCGGCATATTGACGCTTAACCGGACTAAATCCCGCTTTAATGATGCTAGCGCGAACCGTAGCGTATGACATTCCAACTTTTGCGCCGCCAATCACGCTCGGGGGAACCTTGCCAGACGGCTTAGCGGCGACTGGGGATGCTGGTTTCTCAAAAGAGGGACAGCGCACATTGGTATAGGCGGCGCCGTCTTCTGCTTTTCCGATAAATTTGTCGTCGAGCCTGACTATTGTTGTGACAAACCGTTTAGGCGTCTTGAGTTTGACGCTCCTTTCGCCCATTTCTCCTTCCTCAGTTAATATTGTGATCAACTTGTTGGCTTCGATACGCCATGTACCGCTGCTGCCCCCCGATATCCAACTACCATCAGCAAAATAGTTGATGCCCGAATCCCCTTCACATGACAGTTTGTCCATTGCCCAACCGCCGATCAGTTTTTCGCGGGGAAATACTTGGGCGCCTGAAGCAGGCGGCGATTTGAGCTTAGCAGGGGTATTACCCGCAGCAGACGCAAATGGGCGAGGTGACACCGGACTGTTGGCCTTTGGACATCCCTGCGGTCCCATTGGCATGTCATAGCCGAACGCAACATCCATAACTTTTAAGCCATTAAGCAGTCCTGTCGCCTGCTCTTGATCCGCCGTTCCGCAGATCGTCAAACTATCAAGTTCGGCCGAATAAACATTCGCCGTTCCAATAAGCGCAATCGCCCAAGCTGAAGCCACCGCTACCTCCTCTTTTGTTACAAGCCTTGAGTTTAACGTGATGTTTGGCGACCGCTTTGCAGCGTCGCCAGCTATAAAAAATGAAACAATTTTCGTCGGCGTACCGCAATAAGGCCCGCCGATGCATGAACCGTTCCAAATTCCCGTTATCGTTTCTGGTAAGGCACCAAAGGTCGTTTGCTTTGCAAAATCGACACCTTCCATAGAAACAATGCCCTTCAATCCAGGCTTGCACTTGTCGTTTATCTCGGTCCTGACCACGCTGACTAAGTTATCGGCGAAGTCATAGCTCACTTGGCATTCGCCCAGCTGATAAAGAACCGCTCCGGATGACAGCCGATTATCGCCCGTTCTTGCGATCGGTTTGCCCAGCCTCTTTTCAAGGCTATCGAGCGACATTCCCAAAACCTCAGTCGACGTCGCAAATTCCCAATCAGCATCCTGCTTTGATTGTCCAAAAACTCCGCATCCGGTCAGCATGAGACATAACGCCACCGACCCCCATTTTTTTCCCATTGCACATGCCCCCACATTGCAGTCGAATTTGTTATAAGTTTGCAGCGGTTCGATGCAACCGTAATAGTTAACAGACCGACGAGTGACCGATCGCTTACGCTTGCGGCGCTATAGTCGACACATGCAGATGCGCGCGCGAGTATTATTCGGCGAAATATACAACCAGATTGTTAGTGTGCATTCCCCACAAAAATCCAGATATACGCAAAGTGTGTCCGTCCTCGTTAGCGACCATCTTGTTGTTCCGATTGTAAACGCGCATCGGATGTCGACCATTTATGCATGTGACATACTTTTCCTCCACTGATCTGTTTAATGCAACGCCTTGTCGTGATCATCAACCTTTGGGTTGATGGCCCGGAATGATTGGGAAATGCGACCCGTTGGTCATTTCGGGCACACGACTAAATGAAAGCCATCATTCAATTAAATCGCAATAAATTTTAAGGCGTCCTAAGAAGAGAAAGTCGACCGAAGCACCAGTGTGGTCCACGAAAATCACCGAGATGATAGCTTGATTAATTTTTTGAAAGCCAGTGTTGCATCGCTTTTTAACCTGGCTGGCTGCACGTTTTTGCTTTTTGCAATTCCACTTGGATTATGGTGCTTTGTCATTGCGATAGGCAGCTTAGTATTTGGTGCTTTTAAACTTGCTGGTTATTTATCGATCGTCGTTGGCATAGCAGCTCTAACTTGTGTGGTGGCTGGCATTTTGATGCTTGCTGGTTATTACTTTGTCCGAAAGCAACAAGCTTGGGTGCTCGTTCTGATATTTGTCACCCCAATCCCATTCGCTGTTGGAGTCTATTTTAAGGTAGATACGATGGACTTTTATAATGCGGTAACAGGCGGGCGATTTGGAGGAAAGCCGACCTTTCCCTTCGAGCAAACCAACTAGTCTTCCGCTGTTAAATAATGAGCGAAACCGGAGAAAATTGTGACGTCTTTATGAGCGCATTTTTCATCAATTGGTCACTGCTAACTCATGTATCGCACCGCTTTTTCCGGCATAGTTGCTGTTCCTGAACTAGCGAAAGCAATAAAATGCAGAAACAGATTCATCCTCTCCGAGATCCCGCCCAATCGATACCGATATGGCGAATACTCGGATGGGGCGGCGCAGTCGCCTTGTTGATCACGCCTCTGATCGCCATGCAGTTCACCTCTGAGGTGCAGTGGGACGAGACTGACTTCCTTTTTGCCGCCGTCATTTTTAGTATTGTGGGTGGATTAGCAGAGTTAACCGTTCGCCTGACCGCCAACTGGATTTCCCGGCTCGGAGCATTCTTTGCCATTATGGCAGGCTTTATGCTGATCTGGTCAAACCTTGCGGTCGGAATGATCGGTAACGAAGACAATCCGGTAAACCTATTGTTTGGCGCTGTATTAGCGGTTGCAATTCTTGGTGCCTGCCTCTCGCGTATCCGCGCCAGTATACTGCCTACCGCCATGCTATTAGCGGGAGCAATTCAATTAAGTATTGGCTTATTCGCGGGGATCTGGGGAAGTGATTTTCGTGGTGGGGTTTTCACCATAGTTTTGGGAATACCTTGGTGGATTGCTAGCGCACTGTTCGCCATCTCGCAGCGGCGGTGAGGATATCCAACAAACATCCCTGTCATTGCGACGACAGTTTCCGGTCTTCCATACTTGCCCGTTGTTTGTCGGTTGAACAAAGGACGGCTTTCCGACAAAATGTAATAAGAGCGGACTGTCAGCAAACGACAACATTGCGGACATGGCTGCTCACATCGATCGAGTTCAAAAATGCACCGTCGAAACTCGTCGACGAAATTTAACGAGCATTGGCAGATCGAAATTTCTCCATCTCTGCGCGGTCGAAACTCTCCCCACCGATATTCACAATTTGATGTTCGACCACGGCGAAACCCATCGCGGTGAAGGCGGGTTGCGCCATCAAGCTAGCATGAGTCCACATCCGGTCGTCGCCTCGCTCGAGACTGTGGTTCTCAATCCAATCAAACAGCTTTCGGAAGAGACCGGTCCCTTGAGCGGTTGGTCTGATATAGGCGAAGTCGATATACCCATCGGGGGCAATGCTCATGAAACCAACCACTGCGGACGGGTTGCGCGCCAATACGATCGCTTGACGGTCGAGACGAGCTTCCCAATCTTCGCCGCTTCTCCCATGAGGCACCCACGCGGAGCGCTGCGCTTCTGTGTATCTGCTATATCCAGTCCTTACGGCTTCGAACATCACGTCAGATATTTCGCTATAGTCTGCACGCGTCGCCCAGCTCAGTGTGAATTTCTCGGACATCAGAATTCGCTATCAGACAAAATTTGGCCCGACAACCGAATGAAAATCAGAATTTAGTCGGGCCTTGAGCTGGACCGGCAGCTAACCACAACAAAGCTGCCAAACCGGACTGTCATCACACGACAACATTGCGGACATGCAACTAGCTGCTAACATTCAGTAGCGTCATAAGAGGTAAGCGGTGTGGATCGTCCATTGGAAATTGTCTGGTTTGAACGTTTATGCATAGGCACGCTAGTTCTTGGCGCCTTCAACAGTTGGCTGTCGTGGGAACAATTAGTGTTATTTGAAGGAAGCTCGGAGTATGTGCTGATGATCCAATCATTTACAGGTGGGATCATTTTAGGACTTACGTTGCTAGTATCGCGAATGCGCAGCGCCATTGCCAAGTGGGTGATCATAGTTCTTTTTGTTCTCGGTCTCCCTATAACAGTTTATACCGAATTGCGTGGCGATGTGCCCAGCGTCGGGATCATAGGGTATGCTCAGATCGCCATACAGTGTGTAGCGTATATATTGCTGTTCAGGCCTGCTTCTCGCCGGTGGTTCAACAAAGAAACTGCACCAAGCTGAAATTGTAGTTCGTCCGCTTACCACAACAAATCCGCCAAAGCGGACAAGCACTGAACGACAACTTTCCGAACGGTTGAGCAGCCAAAGTACTTCCTTATAAGCTGCCGTTCATTCACACGCACTGACTCCCGAACCAAATGGGTCGGAAAGGGTCGAAAGCCGAAATTCCGCGTCTCCTTGTTAAATAACGAGCAGTACCGTCATCTACTTTACAGAGTTTGACCAATATTGACCAAGCGTCCTATCGAGAGAGGCAGGGTGGAACCTGTCCAGCCCTGATCCGGGAAACAAGCATGTTTCGCCAAATATTGCTCGGCCATTGACCTCATAGAAATCAACCCGCAAGTGGGCACGCCCTGCAGCAATACGTTCTGCCCCCTCCAGCATCTGGGCCAGCGAAATAGGGGGTGTAATGTTTTCGTCCTGATGCCCTGTTGAAAGTAGGTTCCAGTCTCTATCGTATTGAGACCACCGGTGTTGTGATCCACGTCCCAAATGCACTTGGATGCATCGTGCGACACCCTCAAAAACATAGATCTTATAATCAACTGGTAGAGCGTCAACTGGCCCGATAAATGGTTCTACAATCAGAAGGCGACGCGCCCGAGTATAATGCCATTCATCCAGCCAGTATCCATAGGGTTTTGTTAGCCAGCTAGGCGCTTTACGCCGTGCACGTTGCCAATCGGCATCACAGCGTACGACCACAAATTGACCGCAGCCATGGTTTGCCTTTACGATGAACGGCAATTGCCACGGAGGCAGAGTTGGCAACTGAGTGCCTTCCCAAAGCGTGGGAATTACGGAGTCTTTTCCGATGCGGCTGGCTGCATAATCTTTGGCAAAGAGTTTGTCGGTCAACATCGCTAAACTAAGATCGCGATCGTGCAATTTTCGCCACTGCACCCATTCTGTGAATAAAACAGGCTTCTCAATATCTGGCCATCGATGATGCCGCCATAGGTAAGAAAGGGGAACCCGCGCTTTGGACCAAATAATGGGACTAGCGGCTAAGGGTAGCACTGCCGTCAGCGCCAAGGTTAATGTGCTCATGCCGGTAAACCAGACGCTACAATACATTGTTCCTTCGCGCCAACCAGACCGATCATCTCGGCCGAACCTGGCGTCAGAAACCAATGCTCCTATTCAGCGAAAATGGGGCGACTTTCGTCATGACGCTGGCGAAAGCAGCCGGTCCGCTAACCACAACAAAGCTGCCAGACCGGACTGTCAGAACACGACAACATTGCGAACATACAGATTGATGGTAAATCAGCAGAATGAAATCGATTTTGATGACCGCCGCCGTATTGGTATCACAAGTGGCGGCCTGTAGCGAAACTGCGACAGACCAGCGTCTTTATGTCGCAAATACTGGAAGTGCTGGCATCGACCAGTTTGTCTTGTTGGTCCAGAACGGCGACGAAGTAGCGATAGACAGGATCGCGAAGTTCGAAACGATCAGTGGCAAGTATTCGCAATTCAAAACAAGCGCGGAATATCTCGCTTGGGTTGATGATTGCCGCATTAGTCGCGTGGCGCGGAACGGGGTGGACGCAATGGGAAGAGTGGTCAGCATCGACCCGTCGCTTAGGACGGGACCTTCAGTTGTTCAAGAGATGGGGCCGGTATTCTGGGTCTCTTGGGACTGTCCGACAGGCGAGTTCCGACAAGCCTTGAACGCGGAATTCGAATGGCCGAAGGTCTTGGTTTCCGAAATGCTCGTCAGAGAGCGAGAATTGTTATGGATGAGGCCCAAGGAAAAGGTGACGCGCTAATTTCCGCTCTCCACAACAGAGGGTCGTGCAGCGAACGACAACGTTGCGGTCGAAAATCACATGTGTAAAACGACCGGCGTGTTGGACTTTCTAATCTACGTGGTCGACCTTTGGCGTGATCCAAAAGGCTGCGCAATCGCGCTAGGAGTAGCGATTCTAATTTACACCCTGTTCGCGATCTTCAACTAATGTCCGCTTCCCACAACATTCCGGACGTTTTCGATAGCTTCCTAGTTCCATGAAAGTAGACATCCGTTCACGAAGCATCACACAACGGCAATTGCGGACATTCCGTAGGTCCTGCGTGGGTCGCTTTTTCGACTTTTATCGAACCAAAGATCTTTCAGTAGGAAAACTCCAAAATCGGAACTTGCGACAGCTTGGGAAGTCTGTGGGTTAATCCACAAATGCCAACAAAATGTCTGCAAAATCGTTGGTAATCCTTACCTTCCGGCCGGTCTTCCCTTGCTTTGGTAATGACGAGGTCGGGAGTTCAATCCTCCCCAGCAGCACCATCCCTTCGGACAGGGAATCCCCATATTATATGCGAAATTGCCTTCCCGTTGGGAAGGGC
>Ga0075152_10004058_pt1 | contig 10118 bp, 11 predicted proteins | sample JI61114C2DNA_FD_70964 | JGI IMG/M metagenome (GOLD analysis project Ga0075152, IMG submission 70964) | Wastewater effluent complex algal communities from Wisconsin, to seasonally profile nutrient transformation and Carbon sequestration -... | ecosystem: Engineered > WWTP > Effluent > Algae...
GCAGCCTACCTTACGCAGCGAGGGATGGACTGACGAGGAAGAAGAACGACTTTTTGAACTGCACAACACTCACGGAAACCGCTGGGCGAGAATTTCGCACTTTCTCCCAGGAAAGTACCATATTAATGGATTCAGGACTGACAACTGTATAAAGAACCACTTTTATTGCACGCTCAGGAAGGCGTTCCGACGCATCAACAGATACATCACTGAGAATAAGCTGAAGACCAAGTCGAGGGAGATCAAAAACGTCATCCTCTCGAAGATTATCTCAGTAGCTGAACAACGTTTCGAGACCAAGCTTGACGTTTCGCCTGAGATGATAGAGGTCTGCTTTAAGATCAAAAACGACCTGGTCAAGTATTCCAAAGATCGTCCTATTGACGAGGCGGCTGAGCCACACGTCCTTGAACTCATAAACAACATCAACGAATTTAGCCATAGCTTCAAAAAGAGAAAAGTAAAGAAACCAGAGAAGCCTGTAACAATCGAAGAGCCTATCGTCCAAAAGCCTCATAAAAATCCTTTCGATATCCCAATCGACGACAATGGGCAACCTAAGAAGAACGCTAACTCTTCCCAGCACAAGATGCTTGAGCTGAGTAGATCCTTGGAATTCGATATTGAGGAATTCAACAGGGAGGCTGGTAATGCAGACAACTGGGATGGTGGTCTGTTGGAACCTTGTAGCCCACCGAGAATGAGCGGAGTAAATCAACTACCTGTGAACTTTCCCTCTTCCCCCCGCTAGCTGTCGGAATGTCCAGATAGCCCTCTGAAACTACCGAAATGAATGACCTGCAAAGAGTTGCACATACGTGATGATGACTTATTTGTTACTTCGTCAGTGATGCGCTCCGATAGAAATGGGTTTACTCTAAAGCAAGGCCCATCTTGCCAGATAATAGCGATGAGTCAAACTTGAATATCGTCTCAGAAAATTGGTGACGTCAACATGAACTGTATTCAACAGCAGTACCCCTTTCTCCGATCCGACTGTAGGAGAGATCGAGGAGGAAGACAAGACTCATCATAGATGTAAACGAACGTTCCATGGGGAATAAATCATCAAAGCTTGACTCCCTTTAGAGTTTTTTTTACAGCTTTAACGATATGGGCTGTTCCAGGAGTAGTTAGCTCCTCCAGGTTCTTCGCATAGGGCATCGGAATATCGATGGCAGTCACTCGCTCCAAAGGAGCATCCAAATGGTCGAAGCAGGCTAAATTAGTTGTGATTCGTACTTTCGAAGACAAGTCCGGCGATTTCAGCACCAATTCCACTTTGAGGGAATCCATCTTCAACAGTGACTATTCGGTTGGTCTTCTTGACGCTTTCGACGATGGTTGTTCTGTCTAGAGGCTTGATGCTTCGTAAGTTGATGACTTCGGCCTCAATACCCTCCTTGGCAAGTTCCTCAGCAGCAAGAAGTGAGAATTTGACATTTCGGCTGTAAGCGACAATCGTCACGTGCTTACCTGGTCGCATAATCTTTGCCTTTCCGATCGGAGTTAAGAAGTCTGGGCTGAGAGCTTCTTCAGAGATGTCAAATGCTTCTCCGTAAAGATATTCATTTTCCAGGAAGACAACAGGATTGTTACCTCGGATAGCAGCCTTCAGTAAGCCTCGACAATCTTCTGCGTCATATGGGCTGAGAGTTACGAGTCCCGGAATCGAACCGTACCATGCAGCGAAGCACTGACTATGCTGAGCAGCTACTGCAGCTGCTGGTCCATTGAGCCCTCGGTAGACAATCGAGCCTGAGAGGATTCCAGAGCTCATGTAATGTGTCTTAGCGAGACTGTTGACAATATGGTCGATACCCTGCAGCGCGAAGTTCATAGTCATAAATTCAATGACCGGTCGCAGTCCCATAAGAGCAGCTCCGACGCCAAGTCCTGTGAATCCTGCTTCAGTGATGGGAGTGTCCCAAATTCGTGAAGGACCGTACTTGTCGATAAGTCCCTTGGAGATTTTGTATGCACCATGATAATATGCGACCTCCTCACCCATAAGGAAGACCTTCTCGTCACGCCTAAGTTCCTCATCAAGCGCTGAGTTGAGAGCCTCTCGGTTTGTCAGTTTCTTGAGAGTGGTACTTTTGGTTGAGGTGTCTGATGGATGCTTGAGAGTAGCTTCGGGCTGACTGGTCGCGTGTGTGAACTTGATGGAAGGTGTACGAGAGAAGTACCTCATGTTGCAGAATATTCGCTCAAGAGCGCCTCGTGTCAGCCTGTTGCTCAACATTTTGAGATAGGATTCCGATTATAAGATTCAGTGGTGGTATATTCGATCTGATACACCACTATTGTTTGATGGTAAATAGTTACTGCTCAAATTCATTGAACAACGGCTGAGCACTGGCTGACCCTCATACTCAGTAAATGTTGTTTAGAGACGGGAACGAGAGTCAATTAGATTTATTGTATGATGCTCACAAGGTTCTGCCGAATTTGCTTCAGTTCTCATCCATAGATTCATAATTATCCTTTGTACATTTTTGTGCAGCAGCAAGAAAAACCATTAGTACTCGCCGCCTTCGCTATTCGTGGAAATTCAATGAGCTCGAACCAGGAGCACCAACTGAAGGTCATAGAAAGTTCACAACCTTATCTTGTACCGAGATTGGACATCGAAAAGGATAAGCATGGAGCGCATAGTCTTCAAATGTTAAACTTCACAACCGTCCTCACTAAACAAGGTGGTGGAGTCTGGAGTTCGTGATTTGAAGCACAATAAGATCCTGTTTGGGAGCAAAAGCCTTTAACGAGATACTCGATAACGCTAAGAGTCGTATACGGCTATTTGACATGAAAGCAGCAAAGAAATCGGAGCATATGAGGTAGTGCAACAGTACACATCGCCGAAGCTTGAACAGTAAAGCCAACAGCCTTCAAATTTTCTTCTATCGAGAAAATTCTGGATGCAACTGACCGCTAGTACTGACACGCAAAGCATCTAAGTAGATGAGAAAGGCATCTACACAAGACTGCAGGCTTGGGCCGGTAGAACCTAATAGCTTAGCAAACTACCAAACCATCGTCAAAGCCACGATCATGTTGGAGGTGTTCTCTTCTTCCATAGAAGCGAAGAGTAAAGGAAACCTATCGTTGAAGGCAAACATAACTGATTGATCGAGTATTCAAAGTTTTGTTGACGGGTCAGGCTCCCAGTTCATTCTATTTAATTAACCTTACCACACTACCGGAGAGAAGGCTGGAAAGCTTCTCGGGAAGAACACTGAGAGCACCAGGAGATCCACTGCACTAACAAGGAATTTTAAGCACATCGTGCTCCTTTCGTGGGCTCAGCGAAGAGCAATCTGGATGACGTGGAGTTTCGCGAGTTAGAACATCAGCGCCCGAAGAGGCTTGTGCGGTCGCCTTCGATACAGAAAGGTGCCAAACGATCATTGGTGATGTTGGCGCTGACGCAAGTGTTTCCCCTGGGGAAAAGCTAACGGAAAACCCAAATACCTTTGAACGACCTCATCAGGTCTTGAACTGTTCTTACAGCTTTCGACGAATTGCTTGATGCGTCGTGGTTTGGGCAAAAGGGGTTCCGAGACGCGACTTTCGATAAAGTCAATGAAAATACTGTGTCTTTTCTCAGAATTCTGGTAAAGGGCCCGAATAAAATTTAAAAAGGGAGGCATATTCCGTCACCATTCAGCCCCAAGGATATAAAAGTCCGCAAGGAGATTAGGTAGAAGCTTTCTTTGATAATATAATCAATAATATTTAAAGCAATGGCAGAGGAAGCAAACGTCGATGGCGATGCCACCAAACAGGAGAAGAACCAGAACAGGGAACAATCCGGAACCACGAAAGGAGATGACCAGAACAACAAGTACTCGTTCAGCAGCTACCACATGAACATCATCAGCGGGAACAAGCAGGTGCAAGCCATGCCCAACAGTTCCATGATGTGCCAGCAGCAGCCAAGCAATGATTACGTGAACTACTACCAGCAAGCGATGTTCCAGCCACAAGCTCAGCCCCAGTTCGTTCAACCCGACCTCCATCAGCTTCTAAACAACATGTATATGGCTCTAAGCAATCAATCCAAGCTACTGGCGTATCTTGTCGAGAAGAATGAGATGAACATCCAAACAACCACCAAGATCTACGAATAGATGACGAATAAGAGGTAATTGCTGGTAATATTCAGGAAACAAGAAGTGGAGAAATCCAGCACTCTCGTGAACATTCCCTATCAGGCTCCCGCCAACAGCGATGTCACAGCAAATGACCTGGTGAACATCCTCTATGGACCCAAGACAACCTTCAAATTCAAGCTGATCGTTGATAGGGAATTTCCGATCGATAAGACACTCTACCGATAGCGTAACTTCAAGTACATATCCCTCTAACCCAGGCTAAAGATCAACCTCATCGACGACAACAACCAGATATTCCCCAACTCCAACAAGATACCTATCTCGCTTGCACTATACACTGTGGAGAATCCACCGAAGTTTCTAGAATCAAACACCTTGGGGAATAAGATGCTCAAGGGCTATACAGAGCAGGACCTAGTAGGCGGCTCTTGCACCTTCGATAAGATTCAGATCAAGGAGGTGACGTCACACTATCGCAAGGGCATGTTGTTCCTTGTGGCATTCAGCAAGATGCCAACCTTCGGCTGCATCCATGAGTACGAACCCATCTTATGTAGTGAGCATTACGTCGACTACAACCTGATCAGGCCGCTTGTCGTGGACAAGGTTGTCGTGAAAGCAAAGAAAGTCAAGGAGGGAGGCATGGCTGGGACCAAGGAAAGCAGCAATATCAAGGAAACCGACAAGGAGTCCGAGAAGATACTAATGAATGACAACTCCAACTGAACTGGTTGACGTTTCTTCAATTCTATATTCAACAGTAAAATGTTATTTTTGCGGCAAGGTTGGGTGCAAAGTGAATACTGTTCCCCCCTCGAAGCCTGGCATGCTTTTTTGGGCTGCTGCGATCGGTTTCCAGTTGTGGAAACCCAAGAAATGCGGGAATCGAAGCCTAACGATATTGCTCTAATTAAAATTTAAAAAATTTCCGGTAGGAAAGATCCCTTTCTTCCCGCTTTGGTTTGGAAAGAGTGTGTGCTTCGAGTGGTCTACACCTGCAGCAGGCTGCCCTGCCTTTCCCAGCTCAAACTAATATAAATTATTTAATATAAATTCTTCGAGTTTTCAATTTTCGTTCATAAAGGGCCAACCGGCCAGTACTGGCGTTGCCTCCATTCGTCTTGGTTTGTGCCTTAAGCTATCAATCTATGGCGTCAACCCTCACGCGACCCAACCAAGCCGTCTCGCACCAACCCAACTATTTTATTTAAATTTTCTGAGATGGGTAATCGCTGTGAAACCTGCCAACGAACTCATATTATATTTGTTTCACTGCTGAAAAGCTGTTTTGCTTCGATTTTCCAAATTCAAAAAATATTTGCAGGCTATTCTGCACTGACTTACTTCCTCGAGAGTCGAATTCCTCGGGTTACAGTTGAGGGAGCCGTATTGAACCCAATCTTCACGATGGGAAAGAGGCCAAACGCAGCTTGTTGGTTTATTGCTGATCTCAAATTTATCGGGGCTCTCAAGCGAACAGTCGATATTAAAGTCGAATTATTCGCGCAAAATAGTACATAGCAGGGAGACAGCTGGAGACGATACTCTCAAAGTATGGGGGAACCTCGCTATTGCCAAATGTTGCTGGCTTTCAAGAGAAAATAGAAACGTCGAAGATCAAATTCTGACTGTAAATAACTGGTCTTGGTCTCTAGCATTAGATTTGCTTCTGACGCGATAATAACTACAACTAAAAGTTATGTCGTCAGCAAGGCTCATCGATAATCCAAAGGCGCTGGCAGGACTCGCCTTTATCCTTGGACTGAGCGCAAACCCAATCATAAAGCTGCTCCGAATGATGCTCAATAGGAAGAAGAAGACGCACAGAGAAGACAAAGTTTACGTTGGCATTGAACTCGGAGGCACAAACTTCTCGGTGGCCATTGGTGTACCCCATTACGGTGAGGACGGCCGTATCAACTCCTTCACAATCCGTAATCAGATGACTGGACGTACAGAAGGCAACCCTGAAGCAACTGTGGACCACATCAAAGAATTCCTGAAGGATGAGACTTACGAGTTCATTGGAATATGTACGTTCGGACCATTATGCTTGGACCAGCACAGCCCCAAGTTTGGCTTCATTACATCCACACCAAAGACGACGTATCGCGACTTCCCCATTCTTCAGCATATCAAAAGCAAGACTAAAGCTCGTCATTATGGATTTGACACTGATGTTAATGCACCTGCCTACGCCGAGTTTCACCTTGGCAACCATGATGTCAAGGAGAGTCTAATCTACGTAACAGTGGGGACCGGAGTTGGAATCGGAGTGATCGCGAATAAAAAGACTGTTCATGGACTTGTCCATCCTGAAGGAGGTCATATCATGTAGACATATCCTCTAACTTAGAGTTAAACGCCATCCAGAAGAAGACCCTTCCTTCCGAGGTACTTGCCCCTTCCATGGCGACTGCTTATAGGGACTCATTACAAATACCAGTATTGCAACCCGACTTGACAAGGATATCCACAGCCTCCACACCCTCGATGACTCAGAGAAAGTCTGGACCCTCGTTGGTTACTACCTAGCTCAGCTCTGTCTGAACTTAACACTGATTCTCTCTCCTGAGATCATAATCATCGGTGGAGGAATAATGCAACGAAAGGTGATATTCCAACATATCTACCGTGCCTTCCCACTGCTTCTAAACGAGTATGTTGACCACCCACTGCTAAAGATCGATCAAGTGAGCAAATACATTCGCGAGCCCAGGATCAATCACGTTGGACTGATTGGTGCCATGATGCTGAAGCCTATTGCTGAGCATCGGGACCACAGCCAATAAAACTGATAGATCGAGATAAAAGTTGAGTGAGCAAATATATACTCAGAACTGGTGACGAGAGATCTTCTTTAGAGATGGTAAGACCGTGCTTTGGTTGCGATGAAAAGCGTTTAGGTAGGGATCCTCCTCCGTTGGTAGTAAGCGAAGTATAGCGTGTTCTGGAGATTATTAGTCGTAGCGATGGTTTTTGTTGAAGATATTTGGTTGGGATGCCCGACGGCGATGCATTGGAGATGTGCTAATACTATTCGTGGCCTTCTGAAGATGCGCATTTGTGTTTTGTCTATAATGAGTCGGAGTTTTGTTTGTATTTGGTACCGAAGGCAAGGGAGACTATTAGATGGGAGAGGCCAGTCCCAACTTGATCTCTCTTCTCTTGACGAGTTCGGCAATAATTTCCTCTTTACTTTTGCCAGTGTGAGGTATGATTTTGAACTCATAGTTAAACAGCTTTTCAGGGTAAGCTTTCCGATGTAGAAGGATGTCCATCTTCTGGGTATTCAGTAGTTTGGTATTGATATAGGCATTTTCAGTGATGTCATCAGACTCCAAAGCCTGTTTGGAGGCTTCTAGTCTGTGAACATCCTTGAGGAGTTGCGTGAAGCCTTCGAAATCGATATGCTTTTTGTCTGCACTGTTCTGCTTGAATAGATCGTAGATTTAGTTCGGATGAAGGAGGCGACATAGGTTGAAGTCTTTGACGACATCCATGAATCCTCGCACTGTTAGCAGCTCTTCGTGAGCGAGCTCTTCGAAGGTAGGCTTGGGCTTCTGTGATTTTAAGGTGTAGTGGTGGTAGAGTTCCATGAGACGGTGTATATTAACTCGCCGAAGCTGTGGACTTGATGAATCCGACTTCGCATAGGACTGAGTCTTCTTGCGACTTTTTATGGACTGAATATTCTCTGCCAGTTATGGGCTTACTGAAGGCGGCTCTTCCTGCTGGTTCAGTAATCGTGAAGCAAGTAGATTTTCGGGAGGCTGGAGGTACTTCAGCTCCTTTCGAAGTATCCTCAGCTCATCACGTTTCTTGATGAACAGTTCCTCTTATTTGCAGATGCGCAACTCCCGTTCACACTTCTCCATGACATCCTTCAGCTGTTTTATCCGTTGATCGATCGACGTGTTATCGTGAACAGATGAATGTTGCTATCGCTGCTTTCGTTCTTTGCGTTCGGCTGCCTAAGCCTCCTTCATCCATTGCCGCTACTGCTTGAACTTTATGGTAAGGCGAACGTGTTCGCAGATCTACTCATCAGTGAGCTGATGCCAGTCGGGGACAGGATTTTGCCTATAGCGGTCTTTCAGGTAGCGCGAAGCGTCTCTTACAGTCAACACGCTATCGACCAAAAGCGAAATGAGTTCTGCCAGAGTAACCGGTATTTTGCTGGACCGGAGCTCGCTGATTAGGTACAGGTTCCCTCGGAGTATCTTCTCGTGAGTCGGATGCTTAATCATTGGGTTGAATAACTTGAAGGGCTTATCAATATATTAGCCAAGGATGAAAACGTGTCAACGAAGTTGATTCTGCTTTCGATTTGTTTTGCCACGATGGAGGTAGCCTTCCATTTCCTTGTCGAGCTGCAGCGCAAGATCGTTTCGAGGTTGCTCTACAACAGAGCGCAATGTTTAGGGTCCCATACTCACTTGTCGAGTCAGTCGGCTTTCGTTATGGACGAGATCTCCGTATTCGTGGTCGATGCTGCGTTATCGAATGTAGTTCATCCACTCCGAAGGAAGCGGTTCACAGCTATAGTAGTCAACATTTTCAGGATAATAAATCTGCTCGTTAATGTTGCGAAAGATAGTCCGAGAGGTATCAACGAGTCCTGAGCAATCAAGCCCAATGTTCGCCTCAAGTCCCCACCCCCAGGGCACCCCTTTCAGATTGAACATTTTGTAGTACTCCCTACGAACCACATTGTCGCTTAGGAAATCTTTGAGTTCAAGGTTGAGGCTTCCCCAGACTATGCGATCTTTCTTGTCTAGTCCTTAGCTGACGAGGTATATTGTTAAATGCTCGGTGGCTGTAATATAGTCGTTAAGTGCCTTTCTATCGTGGCTAAAGGCATATACTACACGCAGACGATTGATTACTGTCGACTGGTCATTTTATTGGAGCTCGAGTTTGTACCGAACACGGACATTGACCAGCGAGTATTCAAGGTAATAGCTGCGGTTGGGTTCGATCGGGGTCAGCTCATCGATTGACACGAGATATACAATGAACCTGTAACGTTCCATCTTGCTAATGATGGCATCGTTTTTGATTGGGCAGTTCTGCTGGATTATTAGTTTGGAGTTTGGACCCAGTTCCAGCTCATCAGGTAATGCATGCTCCAACTTGTCCACTTCTCGACTCTTCGACTCCTTTTCAAGGTAGTTTGATCCTGCTGACATCACCAGGTTGTACTTGCTGTCTGCTGTTACTGGGACGCCTAATTTCTCGGCGAACCTACATTCCAGCTCCATAAGTTCCTCCGTAAACATGTACAGCTTGTAGCAACGTTCGCATACTCTATGCTCTTCGTAGAGGCTGTGGGTATCGATATTGGCCAAATCTGAGCGTTGTAGCCAGCGATAAGTCTTGCCTCGATGTAGTAAGTACCTGTCGGTCGCAATGACCATCCGAATCGTCATTTTGTGGTTTAGCTCAGACTCCAAGTAAGCCTTCTCGCAGTACTTGCATGTCTTGGTCTTCTGATATTTCTCCTTTTCGGTGTGCTATCTTTCGTTTTCATCTAGTGTGTGCTTAGGATTTAGGCGTGGTTTCTGAACTGTCTGCTTACTGATGCGAAAGGCCTTAACATTGATGAGCCACCAGGTTCCTAGCTCATCCTTGACGTAGTCACAAATAAGTTCACTGAATTCCATACCGAGGACCCACCCGAAGTAGCGTATGATATTCATGTTGTACAGCATCGTCTATTCAAAGTGTTTACCGTGGGTCGTACGAACAGCGACGGCCTCTTCATTATCAGGGGTTGCCCTCACCAAGAACTTCTTGGATTCAGGGACATTCTTGTTCTCTGAGTAGAAATCGTTGAGGTTGGTCACGATAAACGACTAACTTTTCCCAACCGAACGGTAAGCCGTACGACATACAAAGGCTCGGGAGCCACTACACTTGACGTATCTTTGAACCACAAGCAAATCTTTGTTCTGAGGAAACTGACTTGCCTGAAGAGTTTTTGCATTGAGCAGCTTC
>Ga0075152_10004061_pt1 | contig 10112 bp, 10 predicted proteins | sample JI61114C2DNA_FD_70964 | JGI IMG/M metagenome (GOLD analysis project Ga0075152, IMG submission 70964) | Wastewater effluent complex algal communities from Wisconsin, to seasonally profile nutrient transformation and Carbon sequestration -... | ecosystem: Engineered > WWTP > Effluent > Algae...
TATTTAATGATGGGCTTGGCTTTCGATATGAGTTCCCTCAACAATCCACCCTTCAGCATTTTGTTGTAAAAAACGAGGTCACACAGTTTGTAATGACCGGAGATCATAAAACATTCTGGATTCCAGGCGATTTCGATACCAATGAATATACATACTCCACCACTGCGCTTACCGGAGCCGATGAATCGGCACGCAAAAATTCTGCTGATGAGATTGCCACCCGTAACCCGATCAAAGGCGCTGTGCAAACTCCTTTAATGATGAAGTCAGCTGACGGACTTTACATCAACATCCATGAGGCTGCATTGATTAACTACCCGGCCATGATTTTGATGATTGACAAATCAAGCCTCACACTCACGTCTACTCTTGCACCCGATGCGGTCGGCAATAAGGCATATTTACAAACACCCAGTCACACCCCCTGGAGAACCATTATTGTTAGTGATAAAGCTGCTGACATTTTATCTTCGAAAACTATTCTGAACCTAAATGAGCCTTCCAAAATTATAGATACAGACTGGATCAAGCCAACCAAGTTCATCGGCATCTGGTGGGAAATGCACGTAGGGGTCGGCACCTGGTTTTATTCAGATGATGTGAATCTTATTCTGGACCGCACCGACTGGAAATCATTAAAGCCAAACGGCAGGCATTCAGCCAATACCGCGAACACAAAAAAATATATTGACTTTGCCGCCAAACACGGCTTTGATGGTGTTCTCGTTGAAGGCTGGAATGTGGGTTGGGAAGATTGGTTCGGGCAATGGAAAGAAAATGTCTTTGACTTTACAACGCCCTACCCTGACTTCGATGTTAAAGAACTGCACCGTTACGCAGCCTCAAAAAATGTAAAGCTTATCATGCACCACGAAACCTCAGCGTCAGCAACCAACTATGAGCGAAGAATGGACGATGCCTTTACATTCATGAAAGAAAATGGATACGATGCAGTGAAAACAGGCTACGTGGGCAAGATAATTCCCCGCGGAGAGTGGCATGACGGGCAATGGATGGTTAATCATTACATACGGGTGGCTCAGAAAGCGGCTGCGTACAAAATTATGATTGACGCGCACGAGCCTGTCCGTTCAACAGGCTTACACCGCACCTATCCAAACTGGATGGCATCTGAAGCTGCACGCGGCAACGAATTTAACGCATGGAGTGTGGGTAGTCCACCGGAACATGAAACCATTCTCCCGTTCACGAGACTGATGGGCGGACCAATGGATTATACACCGGGCATCTTCCAGATAAAAATGGATTATTATGTAGACAGGCGTACCTTCAATAATCAATCACCCAACGGATTTGCAGTTCACACCACATTAGCCAAGCAGCTTGCTTTATACGTTACCATGTATAGTCCGTTGCAGATGGCGGCTGACCTACCCGAAAACTATGAGCGCTTCCCGGATGCGTTCCAGTTTATTAAAGATGTAGCGGTTAATTGGGATGATACAAAGATCCTGGAAGCAGAGCCTGGGGATTATATCACCATTGCCCGCAAAGCAAAAGATAAAGAAGAATGGTATGTCGGATCGATCACGGATGAGCAAAAAAGAAACGCAGTGATGCCGTTAACCTTTCTGAAGCCTGGTCAAAAGTATATCGCCACTATGTATAGCGATAAAGCAGATGCAGACTGGGATAAAAATCCGATGGCGTATCAGGTTGAAAACGTTATTGTTGATAGCAAAACGACCTTAAAAATCGCGCTAGCTACCGGTGGCGGAGCCGCCATAAGCCTTAAACCGGCCACAACAGAAGATTTGAAAAAATGGAAAACGTACAAACCGAAAAAGTAATCAGTAAAGACTAACTTCGGAGCATCATCCAACCCCACTGCATGATTCAGCTTTTTAACCGGAAGGCATTACTTCTTGTATTCCTTTGCACACTTTCGGCATCATTATTTGCTAAGACGGACGTTCCAAAGGTCGACCAGGGAATACTGGATCTCAGAACGTGGAAATTTTCCGAGCGCAAAATCGCGCTGGCAGGTGATTGGAACTTCTATAAGAACCAGCTTCTCTCCGGATCTTTCGTGCATTCGGGTAAGCTCACTTACTTTCCGGAGGTACTTTCCAAAACAGGTCATAAGGGTGTACAGTTTGGTACCTACTCGATGGTGGTGCTTTTGCCACCTAATTCCGGGAAGCTATCCCTTGATATTCCGCAACTTTATAGCAGCTATAATCTTTTTATCAACGGAAAACTTATTGCCCAAAATGGAAAGCCCGGCACTTCAAGAGAAACTACTACTCCGCAATGGAAACCGGAGGTGATCGAGTTGGCCTTCACGGGTGATACACTTCACGTTGTATTGCAAATAGCTAATTTCTACCATTATCGAACGGGTTCAAAACAGCCTATTTATCTTGGCTCGGCAGAGGAGTTGAAGGTTCATCAACGGATTTCGGTGAACAGTAACATGGCTGAATGTATAATTCTGTTTGTATTAGGTCTTGTATTCTTTTTCATTTACTATGTCCGGCAGGAGAAGAAAAAAATAACGTTGTATTTTTCATTGCTTTGCATAAGCTGGGCGATTCGGTCTGTTTTTTCAAACATTTATCTTTTCATTGATTTCTTCCCAAATTTTGACTGGACGTGGATGGTTCGCATTGAATACATTACACTTTACTCCATGGTAATTTGGACCGTGCTGTTCTTCAGCAGGTTGTTTCCCAAAGAGAGCAGCAAAATCATTAAATACATCTTTGTAATCGGGAATTGCATATTCATTGCTGAAACCTTAATAATGCCGCCAATTTTTTTCACCCAATGGATTGCCTTGTACCTCATTGTGGCTGCGCTTGTATTAGTTCACAGTGCTGTGATAACGATCCGGGCGCTGATTCAGGAACGCGCAGGGGTTTGGTACCTGGTATTCTGCCTGGTGCTTGCGCTGATCCTGTTCAGCTACGATATGTTTGTGTTTGAAGGGTACTTTCAATATTACAATGCAATACTGTTCAGTGTATGCTATATTATCATTTTCCTGCTGATGGGGATGGCATTGTTTTATCACCTCAAGATATTTAAAGGTGACGGAGGTTCAGGAACATTAACGTTTGAGGATCTGTACGGGGCTGATTCCGGCAAGTAAGGATAAGGCTGAATGGAATCAGAATCGAAAACTTTATTCAACCCTTTCAGGGTTGTTATTGCTGTGCGGGGCCCGAGGTTATTAGTATTGAACCCCTTCAGGGTTCAGGTCTGTGAATCAAGTCACAATCCCGAAGGGATTGAATATAAAATAAGCCATGCAGTAAAAAAATACTCCGATGAACCGCGAAGCGGTTCAATATCATCCTACCCATTCCATTGACAGGACTAAACATAAGATCACTACTACTCGACTCCTTTATTCTCAAGCTTACAAACGTTGTCCATACCCAGGTGCATGAGCGCATCGCCTGCATTTACAACAGGAATGTTGTTAAGGCCGATAACATAAGCGGTTTCCTGAGCCTTAACTTTCTCTTTAAATTCCCCGAACGGGTCGGTAATAGTGCCTATGTGATCTCCTTTATGAACAAGCGCTCCACATTGGATAGCGGGCTGAAATAATCCGGCATGCTTGGCTCTTATCCACGATGAACTCCAGATGATCCGGTTTTCTTCCTTTGGCTCCGGGGCGTCATCTATCATCTTCAGATGTTTCATCAGGCGCAACGTTCCGGCAATGCCTGTCTCTATCCCTGCCTGATCAAACCGTAACGACTCACCGGCCTCATACACGATAAAGTTTTTACCTTTTTTAGACGCTTCCTTACGCAACGAGTTTGGGCGGAAAGGTGAATCAATCGTAAACGGTGCACAAAAAGCTTCAGCCAGTTCCTGATTCTGGGTGCTATCCAGCATCGCCCGAACCTGTGGATAATTTGTACGCATGGCACCTCCCGTGTGAAAATCAACTCCATAGTCAACAAAGGGAATGATCTGATGCGTTAGATTATAGGCTACGCGGCTTGCCAGCGATCCATTTTTACTTCCTGGAAAGGAACGGTTTACGTCTTTGCCATCCGGTACATCGCGTGAAAAATTTAAAAATCCATATACGTTCGTGATCGGCATGCACACGACCGTGCCACGTTTAACTTTATGCAGACCTTCTTCCAGAATTCTGCGAACGATTTCCATTCCATTGATCTCATCTCCATGCATACCGGCTGTTAACGCCAGTACCGGGCCATCCTGCGCTGATCGTGATACATAAATAGGTGTGTCGATCTGTGTATGCGAGGGAAGTCGCGCAATGTTGATATTAATTTCCTTGAATTCGCCCGGTTTAATTTCATGACCGGCTATGACAACTTTTTTCATACTGCGTAAACCGGTAGTTAGGCGTTGATTTTATCCTTTTGAATTTTTTTCTTCGCAGCATTTTTTTCAAGATACTGGAAGATCTTTCCGGCAATGTCAACTTTTGTGGCGCCTTCAATTCCCTCAAGGCCCGGTGAGGAGTTTACCTCAAGGATCAGCGGGCCGCGTTTTGAAGGAAGCATATCAACACCCGCAACGCCCAAGCCCATCTTTTTCGCAGCCGTAATTGCACAATGCTTCTCACCACGGCTTAATTTAACAACGGTTGCGGTACCTCCGCGGTGTAAGTTAGACCGAAACTCGCCCTCTTTCGCCTGTCTGCGCATGGCACCTACTACTTCTCCGTCAACAATAAATGCGCGGATGTCAGCACCCTTTGCTTCTTTAATAAATTCCTGAACAATAATCCGTGTTTTTAATCCATGAAAAGCTTCTATAACAGATTGCGCTGCTTTTTTATTTTCTGCCAATACAACGCCAAGTCCTTGTGTGCCTTCCAGCAGCTTAATCACAACCGGAGCTCCGCCAACAGATTCCACAACACCTTCCGTATCTTTTGAGTAGTCCATGAAGATTGTCTTGGGAAGTCCCAATCCTGCACGTGATAAAATCTGTAAGCTTCTCAACTTGTCGCGCGAACGAATTAATGCCTGCGATTCCACCGCGGTGAAAACTTTCATCATTTCGAACTGGCGAACAACGGCTGCTCCGTAAAAAGTAACGGATGCTCCGATTCTGGGAATGATCGCATCAAAGTAATCCAGCTTTCTGCCCTGGTATAATACTACAGGATTTTGCTTTTCGATGTACAGCACGCACTTCATGTGGTCGATGATTTCCACACGGTGGCCACGCTTTTCACCGGCTTCCTTTAACCTCCGGGTAGAATATAACTTCGGCCCGGTCGAGAGAATGGCGATGTTCATGCAAATGGAGGTTTTAGGTGGATTTTTTATTTTTCTTTATGACTCGGGAAGCCCGGTAAGATAGATTTTTTTTCGTTACATCAATCAGGAATCGGTCACGCAAAACCTTTCGCCCCAACAGGATTGGAAAACGTAGTGCATCCCGGTCGCTGAGTGAGAATTCGGTCATAATTTCTTCATCAAAAATTTTTACCGTTGTTTGAATAACATACCTTTTTTCAGCTACTCCAAAAGAGTTTTTAATGTCACGTTCGGTAAACGTATCGACCGTAAACGGCATGCCCGTAAATTCCGGATGTTCTTCATCGAGCAGCACAAACTCAAGCTTACCATCAACAACCTGAGCCCTTGAACAATGCAGGCTGCTGGTATACGCACCGGTATCAATCTTTGCGTGAATATGCCTCAAGCCAAGCCCCGGCAGGTGTATCCGGTCTGAACGCCCTAAAATCTGCATGCCTGAATGATTTGTAAGCTAAATATGCGAAAAATAAAAAAGCCCCGCTACTGCGGGGCTGATACTTTATTTTAAGTAATAATTAACCTTTTACCTTAAACGAAACTGCGCTGTTTTCCCACTGCAGACTCACTTTGTCCTTATCAACCGTGATCGTAAACGTTTCAACAAAGGCTGCAGGCTTACCGGCAGGAACCGTGACGCGTAATGCATCCTGATCTTTGTATTTATCGTATTCCCACGCGCCATTCTGATCCGATTTCTTGTTAAATACAATTACCCATTCTTTTTCACCGGGAATAGTGAAGAGTGAATACTTGCCGGCAGCCAGATCTTTTCCCTCAATCTTTACAGCTTTGCTAAATTCGATTGTGGTTGCATCGTTAGCACCGGTGCGCCAGATCGCCCCATAGGGAACGTTGCTGCCACCAACCATACTTCTCCCGCGCGAAGAAGGACGTGAATAAACGACTTCAACATTCACACCGTTAATTGAACCTTTCACGGTTTCGAGCGGACTCGCTGGTTTTTCCTGCGCAATCGAATCGGTAGCAACTAAAGCCATTACTACAGCAGTAAACATGAGTACTTTTTTCATAGACATAATTTTTGGTATTGGATTTAAATAACTAAAAAAATGCCCCGCTCTGCGGATAGCAGGGCGAGGCATCTATAAACTATATAACAATAAAAACCTGTAACACTAAGTTTAACGTTCTGCTCCAGGTTTGGTTCGGGTTTCCAGGTTAATTTTTCAGGAAATATTCAGGAATGATTTTTATCCAGCCAAAGGATCTCTATCGCATTGAAAATCTGAACGATAGCTTTTTCGCAAAATTTCAATTAGTGATTTACCTGGGATGAACGGTTACGCAGGAGTAACGGCATCCCGTTTCGGCCGGTCAAGAAATGAGCCGATAATTACAATGGTCATGCCCGTCATGATGGACACATCAGCCATATTGAAAATACCGGTCTGAAAAATCACAAAATCAATGTGCATGAAATCGGTGACAGAGCCATATATAAGCCGGTCATACAGGTTCCCGATCCCTCCGCCAATCACAAAAGCAAAGCCGAGGAGCATAGTCTTTGAAAGATTTTTCTTGGTGAAAAGATAGCCGATACCAAAGCCCAAAATAGCCAACGGAACTAATGAAAGAAGAATAAACCGGACGACCTTTGGCAGAGAATTTCCCAGGCTTAAAAAAGCGCCTTCGTTTTCAACCCGCATGAGCCTAACGTAATTTTTGACCACCAAAATTTGTTCATTCTCATCAATCCGGTTGCGCACCATGCTTTTGGAGATTTGATCGCACCCCACATTGATGGCTAAAATAGAGAAGATGACAATTGCCCGAAGTATAGCTTTCTTGTGCATCTTATTTACCTAACGGATTCATTGATGACAAAGCGCGTTTCGCTCCGCCCATTTTATTCATCGTCTTCATCATCTTACGCATGTCGCTGAATTGCTTAAGAAGCTGGTTTACCTGCGGAACCGATGTACCGCTACCTTTCGCAATACGATCTTTTCGACTGCCGTTAATTACATCCGGATTCTCGCGCTCGTGCTTTGTCATGGATCGGATGATGGCTTCAACCGGCTTGAATGAGTTATCATCAACATCCAGTCCTTTCATCGCTTTACCAACGCCCGGGATCATACTCATCAGGTCTTTAAGGTTACCCATTTTTTTGATCTGCTCCAGCTGTGTGAGGAAGTCATTAAAGTCAAATTGGTTTTTGCGGAGCTTAGCATTCATGCGCCTGGCTTCGTCTTCATCAAAAGTTTGCTGAGCTTTTTCAACAAGACCCACTACATCACCCATGCCAAGGATCCGGCCGGCCATCCGGTCAGGATAAAAGCGATCAATCGCTTCCATCTTCTCGCCTGTACTGATGAATTTGATCGGCTTGTCAACGACTCTGCGGATAGAAAGTGCTGCACCACCACGCGCATCGCCATCCAGCTTGGTGAGTACCACACCATTAAAGTTCAGGCGATCATTGAAAGCCTTAGCTGTGTTTACGGCATCCTGCCCAGTCATGGAATCAACCACAAAAAGTGTTTCGGAAGGGTTAAGCGCTTCCTTCAGCTTTGCGATCTCATTCATCATCTCTTCATCCACTGCGAGACGACCCGCTGTATCGACAATGACTACGCGATGATTGTTTTTCTTCGCATATTCAAGGGCAGCCTTTGCAATCTTAACGGCATCTTTATTTTCAGGTTCAGCATAAACTTCAACGCCTACCTGCTCTCCGAGAACCTTTAACTGATTAATCGCGGCAGGACGGTAGATATCACACGCAGTTAATAAAACCTGCCGGCCTTGCTTCTTCAAATAACTGGCAAGCTTTCCTGAAAATGTAGTTTTACCCGATCCCTGTAAACCGGCTATCAGGATTACTGCCGGATTGCCGTCAATTTTTATGTCTTCACTCTGCCCACCCATCAGTTTGGTAAGCTCATCGTTGGTGATCTTTACCAAAAGCTGCCCGGGCGAAATGGCCGTGAGCACATCCTGACCCATGGCCTTTTCTTTGATGTCGTCCGTGACTTCTTTGGCCACCTTGTAGTTTACGTCAGCATCGATGAGCGCCTTACGGATCTCTTTAATGGTTGCCGCAACGTTTACTTCGGTGATCCTTCCCTGTCCTTTCAGCGTTTGAAAGGCTTTTTCCAGCTTTAAACTTAAATTGTCAAACATTGACGTGAATTTTTAACAGAATAATTCACAAAGGTAAGGTCTAATCGCCAAATGCGGAAAGAAATGGTTCGAAGGTTTAAAACCCCTTGTATCCGCGAAATATTGTTATTTTTGAAATATTTGATTCCCGGTATATGACCATCCGAAGGCGGATTTACCTGATCCTTGAACCTACCGAAAAAGGCGGTATTCTCGAACGTATTTTTGAGTTCCTGCTAGTCGCAATTATCCTCCTTAATATCCTCGCGATTGTGTGTGAGTCAATCCAGGAAGTTCGCGAGGAGTATGCCCATGTTTTTTATAGGTTCGAAATTTTCTCCGTTATTTTTTTTACGATTGAATATTTTCTGCGGATCTACTCCATTGTTGAAAATAAGAAGTACACTGACCCGCTCACCGGAAGAATTAAGTATATCGGTACACCCATGGCCATCGTGGACTTGATGGCGTTTCTTCCGTTCTATCTTTCGTTCCTTCCGCTCGATTTACGCTTTCTAAGGATTTTCAGACTGATGGGGTTGTTCCGGATGTTCAAGGTGGCTCGGTACATGCACGCACTCTCGATGTTTAAAAAAGTGATACTTGACCGCAGGGAACAGCTTGTGCTCAGCATCATTTTTATCCTTTTTATTCTGGTGATTATCTCAACCATTATGTTTTACGTTGAGCGTGACGCCCAGCCGGCTAAGTTCAGCAGCATCCCGGCTACGATGTGGTGGGGTATAGCTACGTTAACTACGGTCGGGTATGGCGATATGGTACCCATAACAGTGTGGGGTAGAATTTTAGGAGGAATGTTTGCCATCACAGGTGTTGGACTTCTCGCACTGCCTGCCGGTATTTTGTCTTCAGGATTTTTTGAAATGATGCACCGGCCCAGGACACGCAAGTGCCCACATTGCGGAAAAGAATTCCATGGGGAATAGTCCCGGTTTTTAACAAATCATTGGAAATCCTACAACAGGATATTCATCACCACAAAACGTTACTTCTAAACTTAACCTGTTCGTTGGGTTTAAGAGACACTTCGTAACTCATTCACCATAAGCATTCGATCAAATTACGCGCTCGGTCATGTACCGTGTGGACTGCCGATCAACTACACCTAAATCAAAAATATTCTTACAACCTGAACGTCTTGCGATAACCGAACGTTATTTTAGTACTGTCAATACATATGAAAACAACTACTAAACTCTTTCAGGTAAATCCACTCGGCCGTGATCTGATCATTCTTATCACGCTGGGTATGTTGATTGCCGGGACACTGGTAACGGCAGGTTTAATCCTGATTAACCAGTTTTAACGTAGGCTCAACAACGTTTAGCTTAACTTGTGAAGCTTATGCAAAATAAGCTTGCGTTCATCGCCTTTGAGATGAAGGTCGCCACAGACTTTGGCTGAGGTGGGCCAGAAGAAAGCGAGGGCGACTATGCTGGCAATGAAGAGTATTGTGAAGTATTGATCTTCCGTCAGGTAAAAACCGATAGCCAGTACTGTCAGCCCGGACATCATAAATAAAAACCGCAAGAGTGTGAACCGGTAATAGTGGTCCAGACGCTCCCCCAAACTACCAAGCGTTAGTATGCTTTTGACATTTCTTCTGAAGATGAGAAATGAAGCAACCCAATCAATAAGAACAATACTGATGAAGACTAGCAGTATAACGGAGTTGAAGCT
>Ga0075152_10004063_pt1 | contig 10107 bp, 12 predicted proteins | sample JI61114C2DNA_FD_70964 | JGI IMG/M metagenome (GOLD analysis project Ga0075152, IMG submission 70964) | Wastewater effluent complex algal communities from Wisconsin, to seasonally profile nutrient transformation and Carbon sequestration -... | ecosystem: Engineered > WWTP > Effluent > Algae...
TATTGGATGGAGTTGCCTTCCAGGTTAATGTCATTGACCGTAATATCCCAGGGAATGTTTAATCCCGTGAACGGTTCTGAGTTTGTGCTGGATTGTTGAACGGTGGATACTTCCGGTTGATAAAAGTTATAGGTGATGGATGAATGCTGAAGTGATACATTGTTAATATCAATCAGGTTTTTGGTTAAGTCTATTTCGTTAATATCGATAAAAGCCTCTTTAAGTTCAGCATGGAGATATTGTTTCAATGCTAACTGCGAATAGGAGAGGGTTATGTTTCGTAAGTCGATCTCTTCGAATTCAATGGTCGGCAACGAATCAGCCTCTTGTTGATTTATATCGGGAGCTTTGCGTTGTTCAATAACTGCGTGAACATTCTCTATTTTAATTTTCCCTGCTGTGTAAATGGATTTTGAGGGTTCGAACTCGCGTACCGGAAGACTAAGCTCTCCAATGGTAGCTTCGACAAAATTTCCGGTTAAGCGGTCGTCATATAAAATGGAGATTTTTTGAAGGACGATATCTTCAATTTTAAAGGACCAGGGTTTTGATGTTGTGTCAGTTGGTGATGATTCCGCTAGTGAGTCGGAATTAAAAGCGTTGATAATGTAGCTGAAGTTAAATGCACTGTCGGAGGTTGTACGGCTGATGTTGCCGGTGAAATCCTGTAAGCTGATCTTATTAACTGAAAGTGTATGTTGAGTTAAAGCCCATAGGTCCGCATCTACTACCAATTCTCCAATGTATACCAAGGTATCTTCCGATTGGTCTTCCACATAAAGGCCCTCTAAAACAATTTGCTTGGGAAATGAAATGAAGGCCCGTTCGAGCCGAACTTCTGTTCCGATTTTGTCTTTAAGAAATGTTACGGCACGCTGGGTAATTTTGTGCTGAACAGAAGGCAGTCTGATCAAAACAAGTAATAAGATAAAGAGTGCGAGCAGGGAGAAGGTAATCCATCCCAGCACCTTCATACTTTTTATGAAGATTCGTTTGATTTTGTTGTTGCTTGCCACTGACGGGTTTCAGATTTATACGGTTTTAAAGGTTAGTCAACCGTTCGCTCAATCACTTTGGAAGATATTTTCTTAGCCACGAACGGAAGAACAAGGCGGGCTAACCAACCGGCTCTGCCGAGAATCGTGTTCCGCAATAAGACGTCAATACCAATGTTTGCACCTACTTGCATTGCGGTTGATTTGAGCGATGGCTTTTTAGAAGAATCGAAGAATGATAAAATGCCGGTTACAGGCTTTAGCTTGTCTTTTATCTCCTGGATTTCAGCGTTGATCTGCGCTTTCTGGAAGGCAAGCTCCTGTTGAATGCGCATACGCTCGGCTACCAGTTCAGTATAATTGCTAATCTTGTTCATAAATCTTTTTGATGATCATATTACGAAGCGAAGGCAACAGCATTTTCTTCGAGATAAGAATAAGGATGAGAAAGACAAGTGCATAAACTCCACCTACAATAAAAAACCCGACTTTCATATTCCCTAACTCTTCACCCACCCACCAGGCACATCCAATTCCGGCAAACAGCAAAATGAATACGGCCACGACCATCAGAAGAATTCCCAAAATGCTGGAAGCTCCAGCCAACGAGGAGTGCTCCACAACCTTGATCGTGATCAGGTTACGGTAATTCTCCACCATGTCACCCGCCAGATCGAGGATTTTCTCACCTGATTTTTTTTCCTCCTCCATTAGAATTGTCTTTTTATTTCCGCACTCACACGGTCAACTTCATCTGTTGCTGTATCGGTTACCTGGCTAAGCGCATTTTTACCCGTCTGAAGAAGTGATCCAAACTGAGCAAAAAGATCTTCAGCTTCTTCTTTCAGTTTCTTTTGTAAGTCTTTACCTTTTTCAGGTGCAAGCAGCATTCCAATGGCTGCACCGGCTGCCGCGGCTATGGTTAAACCGATAATAAATTTTGTTGACGTTTTCATAATGTTTAATTAGCTTTTTTAGTTAGACGTTTTCGTTTTGAATCATTCTCTTCATCGGACAATAGTATTCCCCATGCCTTTAGTTCAGGAACACGTTCACAGATTACTTTCATCACGGCAAGAGCCGGAATGGCCAGGAACATTCCCGGAATTCCGCAAACCGCACCTCCAATAAGAATACCCACGATCGTTACCAGGGCATTGATCTTCACCTTATTTCCTACGATCATCGGCATCCCGAAGTTGTTATCTAAAAATTGTACAAGCGCAAGGATCCCACCCACCCACAGCGCATCGGTTGGCGTATCGGAACTAACGAGCGTAATGAACATGCAAATAATGTTCGCGACTAAAATGCCTATGTAAGGAATGAGGTTTAATAATGCTGCCAGCAACGCCAGGAATACGGCATATTTAATTCCGAGTATTAAAAATCCAGTAACGTTAAGCGCAAAAACCAGCGCTGTTTCTATGGATAGACCCAAAATGTAATGCTGTGCAACAGAAGTAGATTCGTTCAGCACATCTTCAACTTTGGTTTCACTCCCGTTCTTAAAAACTTTTGTCAGGAAGGTCTTTATTGTGTCTTTATAAAATAAAATCAGAAATGTGTAGATCGGAATAAGAACGATATAGGTAATAATATCAGTGATTGTTAAAAACGTTGCACCTACCATTTTTGGCGCATTTTCTTTAAGTTTTTTCATTCCCTGATCAAGGTACTTATCCTGTTCCTTAACAGTGAAATTTGTTTGATCCCCAATCCATGTTTCAGCAGATACCTTAATCTTATCCACGCGCTCATTGAGTGTTGGTAAATCATCAAAGAACTTGACCACTTGCTTTGATAACAAGAAAACAATTGAGAAAACCAACACGAGCGACACCGTTAACGGCAATAGAATCGCCAGGGGCCTTGGAAACTTTTTGCCTAACAGAAACTTATAAACGGGCAAAAGGAGGGTGGCCAATAAAATTGCAAACAGAATGGGCAGTATAACGTCTTTACCGAGATATACTGCCGCGATCAACAGGGCAATGGAAATTAAGTTGAGACTTAAGCGGTGGTAGAAGGGATGTTTTACGGATTCCATATGGGGTTTTGTTAATTCCGGTAATTCAATAATGTGCCCAACCGGAAACCGTTAAATCAACGGAATTAACCAATTTATTTAATTGAAGTGTGGATAATTTTCCCCACAATATAGCTTAACGGGTCTACATGTTCGTGTCAGGAATCGATTAGCCGAGTTTACAAAGGGGCTTAATCTTTGAATACGTCCGTCACGTTAATATCCCTTCATGAAAAAATTTGCAAAATCAACCTGGGGCATCCTCAAGCAAAGCGTAGTGAGTTTTGTCGAGGGCGAGTCCTTTACGCATGCATCTTCCATTGCCTTTTATACTATATTTTCTTTACCGGCAATATTACTTATTTCTCTTTCGATGGGATCAACGTTGTTTGAACGAACTGATGTTCAGCGTGAGCTGATCTCTCAGGTTGGTTCTCTCATTGGTCAGAGTAGCGCAATGGAAATTGAGAATATCCTGCTGAATGCCGCGCGCAATACGGATACCTGGTTTGCAAGGACTGTGGGTATTATAACACTGGTGCTCAGTGCAACAAGCGTTTTTCTATCCCTGCAAATAAGCATTAACCAAATTTGGAAAATCAAACCGAAACCGAAAAAAGGATTTATTAAGTTCATCATTAACCGGTTGCTTTCTCTTGCCATGGTGATCAGCATAGGGTTCGTGCTCATGGTGTCTCTGGTTGTGGATACGGTCCTGGTCATGTTTCAGGAAAAGCTAGCGGATAATTTTGGGGGCATAACGCTTTCAATTGTTACGGGGCTGAATATTACGGCATCACTTCTCTTTATCGCAGTTTTGTTCGGCTTAATGTTTAAGATGTTGCCGGATGCGAAAATAAAATGGCGTGATGTGTGGGTAGGGGCTCTGGTTACAACAGCACTTTTCACAGGTGGCAAATTTTTGATCGGGTTGTACCTCGGTAGCAGCACACTGACTTCAGCGTATGGCGCTGCAGGCTCACTGGTAATCATTCTTGTATGGGTTTATTATTCAGCGTTGATCTTTCTGTTCGGGGCCGAATTGACCTACGTATATACCAAAGAAGTGGGAAGTGGAATTGAACCGTATAACCATGCGGTAAGGTTTGAAACAATTGAGATTGAAAAGAAGCAACCTGTACAACACGAAGCACCGCAAATTTAACTGTGTTTTTTATTCCCCAATTAATTGGCCACAACACGCCCAGTCTGTCTTCTACTGCGTTTTTAAGTTGTTTTAGCCCATTATTCCGTGGCATATTTCTTTCTGGATTTGTAAAAACAAAACCAATATGAAACGTGGAAATGACAATCAAACGGGTGCACAGGAGCGCACTTCTATGAAAGACAAAAGCGGTAACCGCAATGCTCAGCAAAGCGGTCGTCCGAATCCTTCACAAAATTCAATCAATCCAAACCGCGGGTTAAATGAAGATGAACAAAAGCGAACGACAAACCAGGAAGAAGAGAATAAGACAACCAATGCGTACACGGAATCTTCTAACGCAAGCAAAAATGAATCTTCTGAAAAGCATACAGAATCAGGCCGCCCAAAATCAACTGAGAAGCGTGATAGAAAACATTAGTCACTAAACATACGATGATGAAAACAATTAAAATACTACTGATTGCCATGATCGCTATAGCTGCCTTTGTATATTCCAAGGTAGCACACGCGCAATCCGATGAATGGCAGCAATTAGGAACACACGTTGTGGACTACTCACTTGATTACGATGTAATTGCTATAGCCTATAAGAAGGGGACGTTTACGACCTTGAAGATCAAGGTGAAAGATGGAAACATTAACATGCATCGTTGCATGATTACCTATGAAAATGGCGACAAGCAGGAAATTGAGATCAAGCATCAGTTCACAGCGGGCAGCGATAAAACGGTTGACTTAACGGGAAATAACAGGATTATTGAAAAAGTAACGTTCTGGTATGATACCAAAAATAAATCTTCGCAAAAGGCAGTAGTGGAAGTGTGGGGAAAGAAATAAAACCTAAAGAATATTATTGAAGTAAATTATTTGGAAGACTCTTTTTGGGTCTTCTTTTTTTTGTTGTTGTCTGTGAATGTTGACTGCAAACCATCGAGTAATGATTTCCACCAGAATTGGAATACGAAACGTCTCTTATCGCGTTCAATGCTAATTTCACCGATTCGTTTGTCCTGGTCCATCGACTTGTCTTTGTTGGATTTCACCACGGTATTGATAACAGCTGAAAGCACCTTGTTTACTTCCCGCTCTTTTTCCTTCTTCAAGGCATTGAGGTTTAAGTTGCTGTAGTTAATCAATACTTCACCTGTAGATACATTATCATTATATGAAAAAGTGTAGTGAAGATCATTTAAGGTTCCTTCTTTAATTTCTATCCGTGTCAGGTTACCCAGTGTGGGATTTAAAGAGGTTAAATCCATATTCCGTAGGTTTCCGGTTGCTTCATAATTCACTGTACTGTTAAGAGGAAACGTAAAGGCTGCATGGAGTGCGCCATTGTCCATCACCTTGCAGTCGGCTATAAGTGTGCAGAAGGCATCTTTTTCGGGCTGATCTATTTCCGTAGTTAAACCAGCAAAGGAAGCATTCAATTGGTTAAAGGTAAGGGTACCACTTGCATCCAACCCCTTGTCAGAAAATTCCTCATATGCGATGTTGGCTCCCTGAATAAGAATGCTATCAATGCGCAGCTTAAAGGGGAGTCTCCGGATGCCCTCGATGGGAAGTGGCATAATCCAGTCTCGCACAAACGGATAATGTTTATCGCGGTAAGCGTGCACAACCGGCTTTGGAATGCGAATTCGTGTAATTTCCAACGTTGAGTCAGAAATAAACCGTGTTTGCTTAATGCCTTCAAAAATAATTTTCGGGATCACAATATCAAGACGGGTTGTCTGAATTTTGGCAATCCTGGTAAAATCAGGTTTGTTATAGTTTGGAATAATGCGAAAGGAATCGGCCTCCATGCGTTCTTCTTTGCTGTCATAATCAACCTTTGAGATGGAAATAGAATGAAGTCCGCCTTTTTTTGATTGGTGCAAATTTTCTAAACTGGTTTTAACTGAGCCGATGGAGTAGGTTGTGTCTTCTTTAAATAAAAGTATAAGCTCATTTACTTCGAGGCTGTTGACGGTTGCTGAACTTTCCGGGATAGAGTCATTCAGCATAGCTGCTTCTACAGTGGTAACGGAAAGATATTTTACGCGGACACTTTTTATTTTTTCGTCAGACGTAGTGGAGTTGGCGGATGAATCTTTTTTAAGCGTAAAATTCTTGTTGTAATGAAGATATCCTTGCTCGATCACAACATGATCGATAATAATTTCTTTCTTTTTCAGTAGACTGAAAATATGAATTCCGCGAACGTTTATTTTCTGTACGGAAAGCTGATGCGGGTTTTTTGCAGTGGTATCCAGCGGTGTGTAGCGAATGCTGTCAAGTTCAATGGAACGTTTTAGAAGACTGATAGAAACGGACTTAACATGAAAACCTGCTGCCAGAAGTTTTTCCCTAACCTTTTCCTCCAGGCCTGCGCTTAAAACATAGCTGGCAATGATAACAATTGCCCCAAGAAGGAGAACAACAATGCCGGTGATTGTGAAAATACGTTTACGGGATACAGGCATATTGCTGTTTTGGTGACCGATATGTTTAAAAGGAAGAGGCGCTTCCTGCCTTAAAACAGAACACGCCTCTTCTCAAATTTTTAAACTCTATCCCCGCGAATCAATCTTAAAACGATAGCGATAAGCGCGATCACCAATAGAATGTGGATCAAACCTCCTGCGCTGTAAACAAAAAATCCGAAAATCCATCCAATTATTAATATAACCGCGATGACATAAAGTAGATTGCCCATATTGAGTGTGTTTTAGTTTAACCAGGGATGGTTAAAAAGCGTGCCATGCAATTCTGCTAGTATCGAACACCTTTTGAAATCAAGCGCCCAGTTAATTCCCCATTATTTGAGGAATTTTTTCTACATTTCTTGGGTATTAGACTTATAACTTCATCCTTTTCTAATGGCATGATTTTTCTCTTTTCTCCGGAAAATCATTGTTATGGAAGATTTTATGAAGGTTTTATTGTCGATCGTGATTCTGTTCGCTGGCGGATGGACTGTTTCAGCCCTTATGATTCGTATTTTCTTTCCCTTCAAAGTTACCAAAGCGGGGCTGGGGAGCAGGTATGAAATGAAGAGCTTGAAAACAATTCGGCACAAAGGCGTCTTAAGCGTTCGATAAGATTAAAATTTATACATGAAGAAGGCTTTAGTCGTAGACGATGAGCTGGATATTTGCCGACTGCTAACCCTCCATTTGAAAACGTTAGGCGTTGATGCCGAGTATGTTTCAACGATAGGAGAAGCAAAAGCAAAAATTTCCCCCGCTGCATACGATGTGATTTTTGTTGATCTCAATTTACCCGATGGTTCAGGTTTTGATTTACTTGAATCGTTGAATGCGATAAACTCAACGTCACGGATTGTCGTAATCAGTGCGTATGACATTGAACGAAAGAAAGCTCTTGATTACGGTGCTGATGGCTTTGTTCCAAAGCCTTTCTCAAAAAGAACGATCGAACTTATTTTAAGTAACCTCCAAATAATAACGAACACTTATGAGCGGTAGAATCCTGGTTATTGATGATGATAAGGACATGTGCCTTGTACTCTCCAAATTCCTCACAAAAAATGGCTACGAAGTCGATGTCGCACATACCGGAGACAGTGGCCTAAAGCTGCTTCGTGATACCGAATACATTCTTATCCTTTGCGACTATCGCCTTCCCGATATTACGGGCGTTGAAGCCCTTCAAAAAATAAAAGTATTAAGTCCGACAGTACCTGTAATTATTATTACGGGTTATTCTGATGTACGCACGGCTGTTGAAACATTTCGCTACGGAGCCAGCGATTATGTGACCAAGCCCTTGTATCCGGATGAGTTGTTGGTGACTATACGCGAAACCATCACCAAGAATAATCAGAAAAGCTTTACGGGAGAAAAAGTGCAGGACGGTCAACCAGAGGGACCGAAGCAATCCCGCGGAACTTCTTCAAAAGGGAGCAGCCAAGAGTATATTGTCGGCAAGAGCGTACAATCACAAACTGTTCAACGGTATGTTGAATTGATTGCACCATCGGATATGTCGGTTATCATTAGCGGTGAAACCGGAACTGGGAAAGAGTTTGTGGCCCAGGCAATCCACAGGTTCAGCAACCGCTCGGACAAGGCATTTATGGCCATTGACTGCGGTGCGCTGCCCAAAGAGCTTGCAGGCAGTGAATTATTTGGGCACGTGAAAGGTGCTTTTACAGGCGCTATTAACGATAAACAGGGAAGTTTCGAGGTGGCTAATAACGGTACGATCTTCCTGGATGAAATTGGAAACCTATCCTATGAAAATCAGGTAAAGCTGCTTCGCGTTCTACAGGAGCGCAGGATTAAACGTATTGGAGCTACACGTGACATCGCTATTGATGTTCGCATCATTGCTGCAACCAATGAGGACCTTAATAAAGCGGTAAAGGAGGGACGTTTCCGTGAAGATCTCTACCATCGTTTGAATGAATTTAAAATAGCGCTTTCACCTTTGCGTGAGCGTAAGGAAGATACACTTGTGTTCGCTGAGTATTTCCTGCAGAAGGCAAACATTGCATTGAATAAAAATGCCAAAGCTTTCTCACCTGAAGTGATCGATCAGCTACGCAACTATTACTGGCATGGAAATCTCCGCGAGCTTAACAATGTGGTTAAACGTGCGGTGCTGTTAACCCAAGGCGAAACGGTAGAAGCGGATAGCCTTCCTCAGGAGATCGTTCATTCGTTGCAAATGTCAAGCACTTCACACCACCATAATGAAGAGGTAAGCTTGCTGAAAAATATAGCCGGTTCTGCGGAACGCCAGGCAATTATTGATGTACTTGAGAAAGTCAATTACAACAAATCAAGGGCGGCCGAGCTGATGAATATCGACCGGAAGACATTGTATAACAAGCTAAAACTGTACAATATTAAAGCATAAAGAAAAGTTCGATTTTCACATCAATAAAAGGCCGGTTTCGGCCTTTTTCTTTTTATCAGCACAGTTGACGGTCTGCTGATTGGATATTGGAAGATAACGTTTCCATAGGCAAAAAAAGAAGGTTGCTCATTGAGAGCAACCTTCACAACATAACCCCCCACTTCAAACACCCAAACTGTACTAGTGCATGCTAAATGCGATGTACAGTTGGGCGCATGAATTCTTTGCGTCACCAAGTATGGCATCAGCCTCATTGGAGTTTGCTAATTTTTTTAAACCCTGGGTATAACGGACACCAATCTGCGTGGCTCCAAAGTTAAGGCCTACACCTCCTGCGAGACCAAAATCCCAGTTGCGGAAGTTATCCCGATCGAGTTCATCAAATGAATCAGTATCGCCATCGTAGTCGATATTCGCAGCCAACAGATATCCCCAATAAGGCCCAAAATGAATTTCTGCTACTTCTCCCAGCTTAAAAACTGCCAGGACTGGTACTTCCAGGTAATTCAGGTTAAATTTTGCATCGCCCTCACCCATTAGAATATTATCGTAGGTAGTTCTTGTTCCCTTTGTTGAATACAAGAGCTCAGGCTGAATGGCAAATACTTCGGACGAGAAAAGCTGGGCGTAAAGACCCACGTTAAAACCAAAACGTGCATTTTCGTCATTCACATCATCTACGTACAGATTACTTACGTTAAGCCCGCCCTTAATACCGCCCCGTGCAGTACGTGTGGCCGTTTCATTTTCAGTTTCTGTAGTAGTTGTTGTCGCGTAGGTACTTGTCGACTCCTGTGCCATGGCCAGGTTCGCCAGTACACCTAAGAGAAATATGAGTAAAAAACTCACTATAAGAAATTTTGATTTTGAATACATATCCGTTTGCTTTGGTACACTTGACTACTGTAAATCTGGGACCAAAAAGCAAAAGCCTAGATTTAAGGTTTTTAAGGGGTGGAAATTTGCAACGTTGTGTTTTTGGAAAGATTTTTGTCCACCCCATGTAGAAACGTGTCCACAGCATGAAGAACATCTACGTTAGGTTTATT
>Ga0075152_10004066_pt1 | contig 10096 bp, 3 predicted proteins | sample JI61114C2DNA_FD_70964 | JGI IMG/M metagenome (GOLD analysis project Ga0075152, IMG submission 70964) | Wastewater effluent complex algal communities from Wisconsin, to seasonally profile nutrient transformation and Carbon sequestration -... | ecosystem: Engineered > WWTP > Effluent > Algae...
GTGCAAAGGTTTTTAGCCGGATTGGGGAATATATACATGCTAAGTTGTGGAGGTCCTAAATTTTCTACGCTAGTTTTAATACTATCGCTAAAATCTACAAGAGCTGTATACACATTGGTTTGTGAGCTGCCATTCATGGTTGTCCAAATGGGACGAACCATGCCTTTTACAGCAGATATGTTAACGTAATCACCAAAGAAAAAAGTACTGATAGGGAGAAAAGGCGTTTCGCTAATTTTATAGTTCGTGAACGTAATTCCACCATCAATAGATCGCGCAAGATATACATCAGTGCTGTCGTTATTATGATTTCTTCTATCATAAAATAGCACATATACATCGCCATTCGATTGGTCAACAGTTAGCCAACTCATGAAGTTTTCTCTACCGGGTACATCATTATTCACGCGAATAGGTGCAGACCAATTCGTACCACCATCCAAAGTACGTGAGACGAAAACATCCGCATCATTTGCGCCATTTCGTTTATCGGACCAATTCACATATAATGTGCCTTTGTGTATGCTGTTACTTCTGTCGCAATCCAATATGGGTAAGCCATTGCATCTACTTAAACCACTAATAGTATAGTCCCAACCCAGTGTTTGTTTGCCAATAAAAATATCGTTCGGAAGCCAAGTGTTTCCGCTATCAAAAGAACGGTCGAAAAAAATCGAATCGTGATAAGCCCATGCCACAAATACTTCGCCATTGGATCCCACTGTTGGAACGGCACCTTCAACGGTTTTGTCGTCATCTTCACAATTGCCGGGCATTTGGCTGATGATTTTAGCCGGAGACCAAGAATCGCCTTGATTGTCGGAGTAAGAGAACAAAATATTGGAACTGTCTTCCGGATTTGTACTGCCGTAGTTATCGAATTGTGTCCATGTAGCGTATATTCTGTTTGTTTTCGAATCAAACACTGCCCACTCCTTATCTTGCATATAGCCCGGATTTAAACCGGCATAGCCTCCATTCGACCAAGTGTTTGAAACATCGGGGAAACGCTGACAAACCACTCTGTCTGCCCATTTAGGCCAAACCGTAATCAAAGGATTTTGTGCCAAATGAAAATAATAGAAATGATGGCTCGTATCGGTTATTAAACAAGGATCTCCAAATACACCAAAGCTTGATGTTAGTTTTTGTTTGTTCCATGTTTTACCGCTATCAACAGACTCGTAGACGTTGTCTACGTTTGATGCAGCCATTATATGTGCAGGGTTTTTAGGGTCGATAACAATAGAAGGTTCGTTGGGTTGTCCGAAGTTATGAATCAAAACGTTTTTAAACGATTGACTGAAAACAACAGAATAGCCCATAAACAGCAATACACAAAAGAAAAATTTAGTTTTCATAGAGGAGGCTTTTGATGAGTGATTATCTAAGTAAAGTATAGTTGTGTTATTCCTCTGGTTTTACCTTTTTGCGAGTTGCTTTAATCGTTCCTCTGTTTTTCTTTTCGGTTAGTTTTCTTTCAACACTAGATTTACTGGGCTTTGTAGCCAATCGTTTTTTCTTTTCTGCAAAAGCTTTTTGAAGAAGTGTATTCAGTTTTTTTATCGCTAATTCTTTGTTTTTTAACTGCGAACGACTGGTTTCGCAAGTTACAGAAAGCTGTCCTTCTTTATTGATAATACTTGTGAGCTTCTCAGTGATTTTTGTTTTTTGAACATCAGACAATAATGATGAGCTGTTAAACTCCCAAAGCAGTTCTACCTTTGTTTCTACTTTATTCACGTTCTGTCCGCCCTTTCCACTGCTGCGAGAGGTTTTCCAAACAAGCTCTGGTAGTATGGAGTTTACAATTAACATGCTTCAAAGATAGTCTCAAATTATTGAGTTTACAAAACAAAAGCAGCATAGGGTTTAGCTATGCTGCTTTTGAAAGTTTTGCCCATCAGTTTACAAGATGGTTAAAGCAAACAATTATTCATTCGAAACGAAAACCTTTTCGGTAGTAATTTGACCATCAACAGCTACACGAACAATAATGTAGGCTGCTTCTACATTATCGAAACTCTTTGTGAAAGTAGCGTTGGTGTTGTGTTTTGCGTTTACTATTTCTTGGCCAAGCAAATTATACGCTTGAATAGTTGCTATACCTCCACTAAAACCGTTAAAAGTAATTTGAAGTATGTTGCCCTTTTTCACTAATGCAACAATTTCTTTTGTTTTGCCATTATCGATTATTCCATTAGGCTCAGCAACGGTGATGGTTTGAGTATAATTCGATTCACAACCATCGGCATTGCTCACCGTTAATTGAACGGTGTATGTTCCGGCCGCAGTATAGCTGTGATTTGGATTTTCTAATCCACTAAAATTACCATCGCCAAAGTTCCAGTTGTAACTTAACATGTTGCCTGAAGATTGGCTTGTGAAGGCAATAGGCTGATGTATTGTAGCGGTATTCACTGCGTTGAAGGCTGCTGCAACTGCAGAAGTTGTGGCATTGATTTGGAACGATTCGTTTACAACATATCCAAAACTTGTGCTGAGTGAAAGATGGTATATATTGGCCGGAAGGCTTATTTTTACTGTGTTTCCTGCTGCAACAGAACCGGACCAAACCACAGCGTTAGCGCTATTTTTAACTTCGGCATTCCAATTACTAATGCCATCTTGTTTTAACTGTAACTCTCCATCTGTACTACAAATAGCGTCTTTAATTTGTTTTTCTAAAGCAGTACTGAAATGCAATACAAACCGATTGTTATTTTCGGTAGTGTTTGCTGTAAACGAATAAGTAGGCGTTGTTCGTAGGTCAATCCATGCACCGCCTAATTGTTTGTCTTCCAAAGCCACCAATACAGTTGGGTCTAACAAACGTAAATCGTAGCTAAAGGTAAAGTTTCCGTTGAGCCCACATTTAAAGAATAATGGCACTGTGTTTTGTTGCTGAATAGAAGGTAAAGCGTTCACAGCAAGTAGGTTTCCACTTGTTTGAAAAGAAGCTAAAGTAGGCTGGCCCAATGCGCTTTCCAATTTATTGGCATCGTATTGAACATCGAAGTTTGTTGTGGCAGCTGTGTTGAAATTAATAGCTGTGATGTCTTTGAACCCATTGCCGCTCACTTCCATTGTTAACATCATTTCGGGCATTTTATAGAATGTGGCCGATGAAAGTGTAAGAGTGCTTTTGTCAACGGTGTAGTTTGCTGTTCCTCCGGCTGCTGTTTTGTGTGCCATAAATGCTAGATGTGGAGCTATTACCGAAACTGGCGCACCAATAACACCGGCCGGTAAATAGGTGCCAGAATAGGGACCTGAACTTTGCCAAACTTGTAATTGCGCGTCAAAACCTGCAGCTACGTTATTTGTACCTAAACTAATGGCATTAATATTCGCTAAGAATGGATTGCCCACCAAGGTCCAACCCGAGTTTTGCGTTCTGCCTTGCAGTGTGGTGTTTGCCCAACTGCTGTTGGTGTTTCCACTTAATGTATAACTTCCGTTAAGATTAGGCGTTCCACTTAAAGTATATGCCGTTCCACCTGTTCTGTACACAGAGTATCCGCGAGAATTTTCTGCGGTTCCGGAAGTTACAACTTCCCATCCGCCAAGCGAGCAAGCCGCTCCATTCGCTTCATTGAAACGAAATACGTTGCCATACGGACTACCCGATTGCAATGCAGTTTCATCGCAGTTTGCGGTTGGAATAACAAAGCCGGCCGAACCTGTAGCGTTCCACTGGCTAAGTGGAAGATTGTTTACAGGTGAACTAATATAGTGCTGATTGCTGCCACTTACAGGCACGTAACGCTCTGTAAGAATTGGTCCAACAAGAGTGCCCGTATATCCTGCACTGAAATGATCTATGGTCGCGCAATGTGAAGCGGAAGTACTAAGGAAGCGTAGCGTTCCCGTTGTGCTATTGAGCACCCCATTTTGCAAGTTTAATCTGTTGTTGATATTCACTATTGCGCCTATTGCAAGTGCAGCACCTGCTGCATCATTCAACGTAAGTAAGTCGAAGGTAGTATTTCCACTGATGGAATGGGCTGTTCCCCCCGATAACACTACAGCCCCTGTTCCGCTAACTATTGCATTTGTTCCAGAACCTGCCATCCAATTTCCGCACAAACTAAGGTTGTGGGTAGATAAATCTAATGCAACACCGTTAGCAACCGTTAAGTCGCCAATTTGTGGGTTCATATCGAGTACAACAGGATTTGTTGTGCCCGAAGGAATAATTACGTTAGTTGCGCAATTGTTGGGTACGCCTGCCGGAGACCAGTTGCTGGCATTGCTCCAGTTTGAATTTATTGCACCCGTCCATGTGCTGGCACAACTTGTGTTGATGGTAAGATGTAGGGTAACAACAGAATCGCAGCCTGCACTATTCGCCAATGTATCATGATACGTGCCAGTTGCAGTAAGCGTTTGCCCTGCAAAAACATACGAACCGCAAGCTGTTTCGGTTAATGTAGTTGCGCTATTATTTTTAATGGTTAAGTTCAGTGTAATGGTACTATCGCAACCAGCCAAGTTGGGTAGGGTTTGTGTGTAAGTTCCCGATGCGTTATAGGTTGTTCCATTTAGCGTGTACGATACACAAGCCGATTGAGTTATGCTTTGTGTAGTAGGCGTTTTAATGGTTAAGAACAACGAATCGGTAATAGTACAACCTTTAGGTGATGTATTGGTTTGAACATACACACCGGAAGTGTTGTATGTGCTTCCGTTCACAGGCCATGTATAACTATTGCACACCGATACGGTATGTTTCGCTACACTATCTTCACAATTCATAGCTAGTTGTATATCGCCCAAAGTGCCTGCCGATAGAAATTGTGTGGAGTTGGCAGTTCGCGTTCCGGCTGTAGGGTAGCTCCAACTTCCGCCTGAATACACAGCACCTTCTATATTTGCGGTATTCACACCTGCATCTACATCGCTGCTTAAGAAGTTGCAAACAGCATTATAGTTGGTAAACACAACACCAGTGTTTTGCAGATGCCAAGTTCTGTTCACGCTTTTTGTTCCGTCTAGGGTGGAGGAAGCAATTGAAGCATGGTCTCCGGTTTGAGCGGAAGCAATAATATTTCCTGCTCCTGAAATAGCGCTGAAAGTTAAGCTAAGCGGGGTATAGTTTGTACTTGCTGCATCGCCCACTTCAAATGTTTTGTTGAGTGCTGAACCGCTGAAGTTTTTTTGAAGATTACCAAATACATGGCCTGTTGTACGCGCTACAGCACCTAAACTTCCAATCACTAAAACGTTATTGTTGGTGGTAATTACACCTGAAGTTAAAGTAAGTACTCCATTCACTTGCGTATTTACAGCGTTGCTAAGGGTTAATCCAGAAGCATTATCAAGCGTTAATCCGCTAAAAGCCGTTGATGTTGTACCCGTAATGTTTTGTGCCGATGCCCCACTAAAGGTAACTGTAGATGTACCCGGACTGAATGTGCCACTGTTACTCCAATCGCCACCAACTGTAACATTCAAGTTATTGGCATTAAATGTACCACCGGAAATAGTAACATTATTTTTTACCGATAAACCATTTGTTATGAGTGTTGCTGTTGGATTGTTGGTATTGTTTATCTGTAGGTTGTAAACTGGAACAGAGCTCTTTATTCTAACATTTTGACCAGTAGGTGTTGTTGCGCTTCCAATCTGTAATGCGCCTCCAAGAATGTTGTTTGACGAAGATAAGTTAATATAATCGGCAGTGGCGTTTGAACTTGCACGGTTGATAATAATATCACCACCACTCCATGTAAACGGAACACTGGAGTTGATTTCGAACGCACCACGTGTGGTGCTTGTCGATCCAAATTTACATACTATAACACTTCCGCCATATTGTGAGTAAGAGCCGGAAGACGTTCCGCTATTCGGCATAATACCTCCTGCAACATTGAGTACTCCTCCTTCAATAACAAACTTTCCTCCATTCAAATACACTATGTTATTGTTTGAATTCGTTCCTGAGTTGATATTACCGGCAGAAATTTTGAGTAACCCACCATTGTTAAACCAGCTTATATTGCCATAATTGATAGTCCCTCCGTTATTCCAAATTCCTTTATTGCTCGATAAATTTGCTCCAGTAGCATTTGTAAATGGCGTAATGGTAACGTTACTCGATAATTCAAAGGTTCCACTCATAAGCACTAGAGGGTTTGTAGAAGCATTCAAACTAATCATCGAAGAAACTTCAAGAATACGACTGATGTCGCCTTTTGTTACTTTCAAAACATAGAAAGCTGTTGTTGATGAGCCCTTAATTTCCTGAATGGCGTTCGTCCCAACAAAATCTACCGTATCAATTCCACGAACAAAGGTTCCATTATTGATCCAATCGCCACACACCGATAGTGTATAGGCAGTTGTACCACTCATCGATAGAGTAGCACTTGGTTCGATGGTAATATTTGCACATGCTGCGCCATTTGCTCCAATCATAGGCTGAAACAGAGCTGAAGCTGGTATCAAAACATTATCGGAACAGGTAGGTAAAATACCTGACGACCAATTGCTAGTTGTAAACCAGTCGGTTGATGTTGTTCCGGTCCAAACTGTGGCAGCGCAATTAAGATCGCCAGGCGCTTTTTCAATGGCAATTGTACGTTGCCCTTCTAATAAACCTGTAACTGCACTCACAGCATAGTACTCACTACTTGAAGTGCTTTGACCGGTAAGAACTGCTGAATTCCCAGTATAAATAATGTTGCTGTTAACCTCTTCCATGTATTTAGCACCAAGTCGGTACACTTTATAAGCTGTTGCACCTCCTAATGCACTCCAGTTAAGGGTTACAGTATCGCTACACACTTTTGAAACTCTAAAATTTGTAGGCACTTGTCCGAAATAGTTTGTTCCACTTTCTGAAGTTAACGAACCTCTTTTTACTCTGAATTTTATAGTATGAATACCAGAAACAAGTGGCGCTGTCCACAAATATGTTCTGGTATCTGCATTGATTCCGTACGCTAGATTTGTCCAGCTTCCACCATCAATTTGATAATCGATAGTGAATGTTCCTGTTCCGGAATAACTATCCCATCTCAAATAATAATTATCTCCAGAAATAAACTTTTCATTCTCTAAGGGGTAAGCCATGCTTAATTCATCGCCCACAAACTCATAGGAAATAAAATAGTTCTGTGGCCCCGAAGGAACGCTGAACCCATTGACTTGTAGCGTCCAGGTTCCGGCATCCGGATTGTCTACTGTAATTTGTTCTATAGTATTTAGGTTGTCGATTTGACGCGTTGCTGGTGCGGTTAAATTCGCAATGTTAGGTGTAGGGTCGAGCACCCATGGGTTGTAGGCTGTGCTGGATGGATTAATGGCTTTTAGATTGAGGTTGTTTACTATGGCCGGATTAGCATTTACCACAGCAGCGGCATCGGGCCACACCAACATTGCCTTAATTTGTTTTGTACCTGAAGGCACAATCACTGTATGTGTGTTGGTATTGCCTTGCGATATAGTTCCGGAAATGAATTGATTGTTGAGAATAACATTCAGTGCTCTTCGGGCATTTGGGCGTCCATAACCGCTTTTGAAATCAGGGCCTGGGTTATACATATCATCGGCTGTGTTATATACAATTGCGCGCATCAACGAACCTGGCGATTCGGCACCACTGTGGCTGGCCTTATACGCTTGCTCTAATTCAGCAAACAATCCAACGGCTTTAGGTGAAGCAAAAGAGGTTCCTTCTGAGCCTTCAACAATGATGTGTGGTAAAATTCTTCCATCGGAAGCCGGACCATGACAACCCCAAATCAATACTTCATCATCCGGTGCCAGATTCGCTACAACCATATGGTTTTTGTTGTGCTTCACGCTTCCGGTAATATTTCCCCATCCGCCAAAACCGTTATATGGTGCGTAGCCTGTGTCTTCGCCTGTGTTTCCAGAAGAATAACTTACCACATGATTTGGATAAGCAACCACACGTAAATCGTGATCTCTGGCAGCCGAACTATATCCACCTTGAACGCCAAACCCGTAGGAATGATTAAAATAACGGGCATTTTGGGTGGTTATCAGGTTTGGGTAGTTTTCGTTGTCGGTGCTTAATAATGTAGCACCCCAAGCATGACTTCTTGTTTGCGGATCGATATTTCCTGCACCACCTGCGTTTTCCAAGCAGCCTTCTTTATGGCTCGAGAAACCGCCAGAGGTTAACTCCGTAAATCGTCCTTTAAAATCTAGTGTATTTTCTACCGTTCCTCCTTCACCATTATCAACCACTACACCTGTACCATTGTAAGTTATACCACCAAATCCGGTATTCATGTAATTGCTTCTATCGGTTGTGTTGCGATGCGAAAGATTATTGGCTTCCATTTGTCGTTCTCCGGGCTGAGCGCCAATAAATTGAATGTAAGGCAAAGCGGTAACTTCATCGAGCCTAGCCGGATCAAAGGTTACATCCAGTTGCCATGAATAATCGCGATGCTGTTGCACTTCTATTCCTCGCATTTGCAAATCTGCAATAACTGTATTAGGTTGCAGAATACTGTAATAACTCAAGGTCATGTGCGCCATTTGCTCACCTTTCAATGCATAGTTAGGAATACCGGCAACAAACAATTCTGTTTCCAATTTGAAGCGTTTATCAACCGGAAGTATGGCTCGCACAAAGTTATTAATGCTCGACCATTGAAAACCCGTTTCGACTGCTGCAAAATATGTGTTTCCGGGAAGGTAATCGGTTAAGTAAAGTCCTTGCCCTACCCATAGTTTTCGTTGTTCTTCCGTAGGAATGGCATAAAACTGAATCATACAAAAATACTTTCCATTAAACATTTCCGCAGCCGTTGGCTTGTAATCAATTGCGTTTTTGATTTCCGGGGTAAATGCTCCGTTGGTAATACCAATGCGATATTTAGCATTTTCGTTTTCTTGTGCGAATGCACTAAAACTGAATAGCAACAAGAAAAGGAATAAGATTGGAGTGTGTGAGTTTTTTTTCATGAACAGTCTATTTGGTTGAAAAATTGGCGATAAAGCTAAAAAAACATTATATATTGATTTTGTTGCATGTGTTATGATTTTTATCATGTATCAACGATAATATACTCAGATGTTTGGAAATGGAAGAATATTGTTTCTCATTATACTTAAGTGGTGGTAAAACATCAACTGATAAATTCAAATTATGTACGAATAATTGCGCATTAAGTTTCTTTTGAAAATGCATCTTTTAGCATTTGTTCGGCAATAAATGATGGGGTAAGGATTGTGTTTTAACACTAGTTATTGTTTTCCTAAAATAGCGTACCTTCCCTAAAAATATATATGCGTATTAGTTTGTTTGTGGTTTTCTTTTCAATGGCGATTTTCACCAAAAGTCAATCCAGTATTCGTTTCTGCGCATCGGTGAATGCCGATGGAGGTTGTATGCTACAGAACAACAAGTTTTTTAGTAGTCCTGATAGTTTATTGCAGAAAGTAAGTTTACTGGCTTCAAATGTAAATGGCTTTAATACCGATTCGTTACATTTTGTGATGAACAGTATAGACAAAAACGGACAAGAAAAATTCTATTCTCGTTTAGATCAATCGGTAAAATCCGATTGGATTTATGTATGGCAATCGGTGTATTTTAATTCTCCCGGTCGTTATTCGGTGCGGGTGTTGAATCGCCAAGATGTTTTACAAGCCGTTGGTACATTCGAGTTATTTCTGCCTTAGTTCCATCGTTTATGGATAGAAAAAAGTTTATCAAATTCGTTGGATTATCTTCTTTAGCCATGCATATCGACAGTCTTAATGCTTTACATCAATTTTCGACCTCGCTTCCTAACGTTGAGCGAATGCCTGTTTTGTTTCTTGGGCATGGGAACCCCATGAACGCGATTGAAGAAAATGAATTTGTGCAAGGCTTCCGCAATGTGGCGAAAACCTTACCAAAACCAAAAGCTATTCTTTGTGTTTCTGCACATTGGTTTATCAAAGGTACTAAGGTAACTGCAATGGATATGCCGCCTACAATACACGATTTTGGTGGCTTCCCGAAAGCTTTGTATGATGTACAATATCCTGCTAAAGGGAATCCACAATTGGCTAAAGAAACACAACAATTGCTATCACCAACTCCTGTTGAATTGGATGAAAGTTGGGG
>Ga0075152_10004067_pt1 | contig 10096 bp, 6 predicted proteins | sample JI61114C2DNA_FD_70964 | JGI IMG/M metagenome (GOLD analysis project Ga0075152, IMG submission 70964) | Wastewater effluent complex algal communities from Wisconsin, to seasonally profile nutrient transformation and Carbon sequestration -... | ecosystem: Engineered > WWTP > Effluent > Algae...
CCCCGTGGGTGCGCGTGGTGGAGCGGTCGCCCTGCCGGAAAGGATCGAACAGGCTGGAGAGAATGTCGGGTGGGATGCCCGCCCCGTGTCGATTACCTCGAAGCGTATCAGCAGGCCGTCGGGATCTTCGGCTTCAGGGACGATGCGCAGGGTCACGCTGCCCTGGGAGGTGAACTTGATCGCGTTGCCGGCGAGATTGAGAAAGGCCTGGGTGAGGCGGGTCAGGTCGCCGTGCAGGCGGGGCAGAGGGGTGGTTTCGGTGCGCAGCTCGAGTCCCTTTTCGCGGGCCTGCTCGGCGAGCATGGAGACGATGTTTGCGCAGAGGGTGTGCAGATCGAGTTCGCGTGCTTCCAGTGCCAGCTTGCCGGCCTCGATCTTCGAGAAGTCGAGGATGTCATTGATGACGGCCAGCAGGTGGCGGGCCGCATCGCTGATCATGGCGAGCTTTTCGAGCTGCCCGGGATCGGTGCCCCGGCGCTGCAGGAGGTGGCTCAGGCCGACGATGGCGTTCAGCGGTGTGCGGATCTCGTGGCTCATGTTGGCCAGAAACTCGGACTTGGCCTGATTGGCTGCGGCCGCCGTCCGGTTGGCTGCCTGTAGTGCAAGCGTGCGTGCCTCGACCAACTGCTCCAGGTGGTCGCGATAGCGTTCCAGCTGGGCCTCCGCCTTGCGGCGCTCGTCGATCTCGATCTCAAGGGCTGCAAAGGCGCTCTCCCGCGCCCGGTCGTGCCCCACGATGCTGCGTGAGGCCAGCATGCCCGCGATGATGACCCCCCCACTGGCCACGGCGGCGGCCAGCAGGAGGCCGATACGGTTGAGGTCGATCTGGTGGTTGATCCGTGCCGTGGCGGCTTCGGTGCGCCGGGCGTTGATGTCGGTGAGCTTGCGCAGGGCCAGGGCCAGGAGTTTGTCGTTTTCCCCCTGAAGAGCGGCCTGGAGGGCCGTCGGGTCAGCGTGGCCGGTGGCCCGCAGGGTGACGACGCGTGCCATGTCTTCGCGATACAGCCGCACGTAGCGGTCGGCGCTGTCCAGGAGGGGGCGTTCGGTGTTGTCCGGCGTGCCCAGGGCGCGATAAGTGACCAGGTCCGCAGCCAGGTGGTCCATCTCTGCGCCAAAGCGGGTGGCCGCATCGCCACCCTCACGCAGGTAGTTGTTGAAATGCTCGGTGGCGTAGCCGAGGCGCAGGGCACTGTTCAGCATCACTTCGTGCCGGTTGGCAATCACCGTGGACATCTCGGTCCAGCTACCGGCCAGCCGGGAAAGCATCAGAAAGGCCATCAACACCACGCCCAGCACGGCCACCAGGGTGAAGCCAAAGCCAACCACGAGTGCATGCCGGACCTTCATCGGGCGGCGGCCTCGACCACCTGGCGGACATAGGCGCCGGAAGGACCGGAAAGCCACTTGTCATGGATCGGCCGGGTGGCTTTCACAAAAGGCTGGCGCTTGACCCGAGTGAAATGGATCCCGGCTGCCATCAAGGCCTGTCGGGCTTCCTCCTCGGCACTGCGGGTGAGTGTACGTTGCAGACGGGTGGCCTCGTCGGCTGCGCGCAGGACGAGCTCCCGGTCGGTCCCGGAGAGGGCCTGCCACGCCGTGTGGCTCATCACGAAGGGGGTGATCTCGTACTTGTGTGCAGTCAGGGAGATATGGGTCTGGACCTCGTGGAGACGGGCCGCCCAAATATTGAGCAGCGGGTTCTCCTGGCCGTCCACCGTGCGTCGCTGCAGGGCTTGATACAGGGCCGAAAAGCGGATCTCGACAGGCTGGGCGCCGAGGGCACGGACGATGTCCATCGCCACCGGGTCGGCCGGGGTACGGATTTTCAGCCCGGCAAAGTCGGCCGGCCTGAGAAGGGGCCGGACCGAATTGGAAAAGTGGCGGATGCCGTTGTCCCAGAATCCCAGGCATATGAAGCCGGCCTGGGCCATCCGCTGGGCCAGTTGCTGGCCGAGGGGGCCGTCGAGCAGGCGCAGGGCCTGTTCCGGCCGGTCAAACAGGAAGGGCAGGCCAAAGGCGTTGATTTCGGGCACAAAGGCGGAAATCGGCCCCTGACTGTTGGCGGAGATATCCAGGCTGCCGTCCTGGAGGGCCTTGAGCATGGCCACGTCATCACCGAAGCTGGCACCCCCCAGGATATTCACGGAAATGCGCCCGCCACTGTGTGCCTTGAGCGAGTCGGCAAAACGTCGGGACGCCTGTGCGCGGGGGTGGTCCACCGTGACCGCATGACCAAGGGTCAGCACAATCTCGGCGCGGGCCGGCAGGGAAAGGAGAAGCAAGGCGAAGAGGGACAGAAAAACGGCTTTCATGCTTCTTTCGTCGTCAATCTGGCAGCCAAACCCGGGGAAAGTCGGGTCTGGATGTCAATATAGTCGACAAGGGGGGCCGTCAGGGTGTGACAAATTACCAAAGCATAGGCCGTGCCTCCCCCGCCCTGGTCGGGGGAGGCCGGTGTATCAATACTGGTAGAAACCCTGGCCGGTCTTGCGGCCCAGGTAGCCCGCGTCCACCATTTCCTTGAGCAGCGGGGCGGGGCGGTACTTGGGGTCATTGAAGCCGTCGTAAAACACCTCCATCACCGCCAGCATGGTGTCCAGACCGATCAGGTCGGCCAGGGCCAGGGGGCCGATGGGGTGGTTGCAGCCCAGCTTCATGCCCTCGTCGATGTCCGCCGCCGAGGCCAGACCCTCCTGCAGGGCAAAGATGGCCTCGTTGATCATCGGACACAGGATGCGATTGACCACGAAACCCGGGCTGTTCTTGACGGCGATGGGCGTCTTGCCGATGGCCGTGGCAAAGGCCTGGACCGCCGCGACGGTCTCGTCGGAGGTCTGCAGGCCGCGGATCAACTCCACCAGTGCCATCAGCGGGACCGGATTGAAGAAGTGCATGCCGATGAAGCGCGAGGGGCTGGACACGGATGCCGCCAGCTTGGTGATGGAGATCGACGAGGTGTTGGTGGCGATCACCGTGGTGGCCGGGACGATGCCATCGATTTCCTTGAGGATGCGCAGCTTGAGCCCCTCGTTCTCGGTGGCCGCCTCGATCACCAGGTCGGTGCCCGCCAGGTCGGCGTAGGCCGTGCTGCCCTTGATACGGCCCAAGGCCGCGGCCTTGTCGGCTTCGGAGATCTTCTCCTTCTTGACCATGCGGTCCAGGCTCCCGGCCACCGTCTTGAGGCCGCGCTCGACCGCTTCGGTGGAGATATCCACCATCACCACGCCCACACCCGCCAGGGCGCAGACCTGCGCAATGCCGTTACCCATGGTGCCGGCGCCGACGACGCCGATGTTCTGAATTGCCATGCTGTTGCTCCTTGTTGCGTTGAATTCTTGAAAGGCTGTTTTTGGATGCGCAGGGACGACGGAGCGTGCTTCCCTCCGCCGTTTGCTGCGCTGCGGGAGGATACCGGAGTCAGCCGGAGGGTGACTTGTGAACATGCCCGCACTACCCCGTCAGGGCGATGCCCCCCGCGCCCGCCACGGAAATTCATGATGCGCTGCAAAATAAATTTGACTCTCTTCGCGGGATCGTCTAATATTTCGTTTCTCTGACGCGGGGTGGAGCAGTCTGGCAGCTCGTCGGGCTCATAACCCGAAGGTCGCAGGTTCAAATCCTGCCCCCGCAACCAAACAAAAGCGTTAAGGCTCAAGCATCCAGGTGCTTGGGCTTTTTTGCTTTTGGGTTGGGTCATGGTGACTTTTTGTCGCGACAACATCTTCCGGGGCTGATGGTCATTGCCACGTCGATTGTCGGCAAGCGGTGAGCAGATCAAACCGATAGCCCTGGAAGGGCATATGGAGGTGGCTATCTGTCATGCGCGCACCGTCTGGGGTGCGCGGTCGGGCGAAGATGAGGCTTACCGTGGCTTTGGGGACGCTCCGGCTCCGGCTTGTCGCCGGGTGCTTGAGGGCACAGTGTCTGGCGGATGTCCTGCTCCACCACGCCCAAATTCCATGGATTGGATCAATCCTGTAACGCCTTCATCAAGCCCAACCGGGCGAGGCCTTTGTGCACAAGACCCAGCGCCTCCCGCATGTCGCGGGTCGTGAGCAGAGTTTCATTTTCTGTAAGGTTCAGGCCATTATTGAGTGCTTTGTCCGGATTACCTTGGTATTTAGCTATCGCCGCGTCCAGTGCGCTCAGGAGTTCTGAAGTCGTGCGCACGGATGCCGGGTGCGGGCTGGATGCACGGGCATCCTGCAATCGCGCAAGTAGCGGGGTGTTCTGGCGCTGCCAGGCCTCCCGCAGGGCATCTGGCTTAGCCGCTGAAGGGGCGGCAAGCAGCGCCTCCGCCAGTGCTTCGGTTGCTCCGCCGAATCCACCCAGGAGATAAACTGGACTGCCTGATTCCAGGCTGAGCAGCGCTTCCTCGAAAATCCCGGGTACGAAGCCCTGGTAGCCGGTCAGCTTGCCGCCCAGCACGATGCGAGCAGAAATGGGCTGGATGGCGTCCGGGCGCTCTGAATCAGCGATGGGCAGCGAAACGCCGCGCATCATGAGCTGGCGCATGGTACTCAGACACCGCGCGCCATGTAACAGCGCCAGCGCCGGGTAGTCCTCGTCATCCGGCCTAACGACCAATCGATCTGCAGTAACCGTCTCTCCGGGCTCGATGCCCGCCATGACTGGCGTTACCCGCACGATCCGGCAACAGTTGATCCATTGGGCCTCGATTGATGGTGTGATCTTCAGATAGTGGGGCCATGCCGCGTGATTGATCAGGCGTCCGGCCGATGGCCTTTCGGGCAGGCATTCATTCCCGATGGTGGCCGGGGGGGCACTTGCCATCCTGTGCTCGGTTTCGTCCGCTTGCTCGGCGCTGACGAGGCGCAGCAACTCGTAGGTGAAGTTGTCTTCCCGCTCATCCCAGTGGCCTCCATAGGCCAGGCTGACGCCCTGTCGCAGCAGGGGGCGGGTCAGGCGAACGAGCAATTCCTTGAGATGGTCCAGCCCGAGACCCCGCGCCAGGAGATTGTCCCGCTCGAAGGACACCGAAATCGCGACAAGCGGGCGTGACGTGGGCTCATGTTGTATGCCGCTGAGACTCATGGTGCGATCCGATCAAAACTGATGAAGCGGACATTCGGGAAGAAATCGGTCAGGTTCCGCAGTTCGGGGCCGGACAGATCCCGCCCGGGGTAGAACACACGCCGCTGTGCGTTCGACCGGATGTCGGGGATGTGCAGCAGGCTTGCCGCGTCGGGCAGCCAGTTGAGCACGATGCAATCTTCCTCGTTTGGCATGCGGCGCCCAAGCGCCTGGTGGTGGGCCGCCAGTTGCACGTCCCGCAGGGTGGTGGTGACGATCTGCTCCTCTTGCATCGGGATCGCAGCGGACCAGCGGATGCACGGCGCATTGCCCAGTTCCGGCATGCAGAAGGTGTGCGCACCGTCCGCCAGCGCATCCACAACCAGCACCGGATTGATGGTCCAGAACTGGGTCTTGCGCGCCTTTACTGACAGATCCTGGCGCGGTCGACGAAACTCGGCGAGCTCACGCCGACACCACGGCCGATCAACGTAGCGGGCGCTGCGCACCACGATCAGGGCGGTGGCACGGCTGCTGCCGGCGATATTCCCGTCCAGAACCTTGTCGAAGAGGGCGCCGAAGGGGATGTCGTTTTCGTCGAAGAAGGCGGCGATCTGGGTCTGGCTGTAGATGTAGTCGCGGATGCGTCGGGCGGGCTCCGTGCCGTCGGCCTTGGCGTGGCTCAGGAAGATCTTCACCTTCGAGCGGCGGGCCTCAAGCGGCGCGGCGCCGCTGCGAAAGTCGTCAAACTGCAGGAGCAGGTCGCAGAGCGTTTCGGTGAGCTGCTTGAGAAGCGATCGGGCAACGGTTTCCAGCTGTGTGTTTTCCCATTGGGCGCCGACAAGGCCGGGGGCGGGCAGCCCCGCTGGCCGCAGGAAATTCAGGGCGTGCATGGTGGGCGGCACGTTGTAGGCGGTGCTGTCGAGTGCCACTGGCAAGACGACGCGTTTGGACGCCTGGGCCGATGCCGCCAGGCCGCTGATCCACTGCCGCCACGCGGGGTCCGCGATCAGATGGGCGTCGATCAGCAGGATCACCACTTGAAGGTTGTCCATGCTGGATTGAGGGTAGCGCGCGACAAGCTTGGTATCCAGGCCGGCCCGGCTGTCCCGGGGGATGGGCGGCGGCAGACCGCCCGGGCAGGCCTCCGGGGCCGGAAGGCTCCGATAGAAAACCTGGGGCCCGAGGCCCTTGGGCCTCACCCAGCGATAGATCCGCTGGGCAAGGGCCTCTCCGTTCGGAAAGGCCTGGTGCCACAGCACATAGACCTCGGGAATCTCTTCAGTTGCCATGGTGGGCCTTGTGTTTACTTCACGCGTTTGATGGTCAGCGTAACCTTACCCCGATTGTTGCCATAGAACTTCCAGGCGTCATTGGCAAAGCAGTACAGATAGCCCGGACCTTCTGCGGTATCAATGGCATCCCTACCGATCACGATGTACTGCCCTTCGGTGGGGGTACCACTCCCGTCGGCATTCGGCTGGTTGGCGATCATTCCCATCAGCTGGAACCAGTCCGCATCTTCCTGCCGCTTGGTTCCCCACCAGTCGGCACCGGCTTTATCGGTAAGGTCTTTATACATCTCCTCCACTTCGCCCAGCAGGTTGCCGAAGGTCTGCGCCAGTTTGCCCAGTTTGAACTTGGCCTTGCCGGCACCATCCGGCCCGCAGACGATGGTGCTGTCTATCCATTCCCCACGGGCGCTGAAGCCGTAGGTCGCATCTTTTTCCAGATAGATGCCGGTCGCGTTCCAGTGGGGGCGGGCGAATACCTCGACGCTCACCTCCTCGCCCACGGCCAGCACCCGGGTGGGCCAGTAAGGCGCCTGGGTCAGCGGCGGCACCACGTGGCGGTCGATGACCTGGGGCGACACCGTCTCGCCGACCTGCGCAGGGGTGATGAGGGGGGTTGCGCGGGGCAGGGTGCGCAGGTGTTCCCATATTCCGGTGGCCGAGTCGTGCAGAACGCCGCGTGGATTGGGCTGGATCTGTGCCAGCAGCGCGGGATTCATCTGGAGCCCGACTGCCACCGCTTCATCGACCATCCACTTGAGGGTGCAGTCGGAGAGCCCCGACTCCACGTAGCCACCCCCCACATCCGAATGCACGCCGGCGAACCACTGCTGCTTGAAACTCCCGTCGTCCGGCCGCGGGCTGTCGGTATCCCAAAGTGTGGGCGCAAAGCTCGCCCGCATCTCGTCCATGCCCACCGCATGCCGTGCGTGGCGAACGATGGGGCTGAGTTTGGTGTCGTGAAAGCGGTAGTTCGTGGGGTCATCCAGCACCTGATCGAGCAGAATCAGATCGTCGGGCACCCCCAGGGCGCCAACCGTATCCCACACCCCGATCATGTGGATGTCCACCTTCCCGTCCGCCAGCGGGCCGGGGATGAAGCGATAGGCGGCGGGCCACTTGCCTTTGGGATTCGACTGGCGATAGCCCTTCTCATACACGTTGGCGATCCGCTCCCAGGCCTCCTTGTCGGTGAGGGTGGAGAGGTCCAGCAGGCCGCAGCGACCGATGAACCCGCCCAGGCTGCGCGCCGTATAGGCCCCACGGCTGAAGCCGAACAAAAAGATGCGATCACCGCACACATAGTGCCGGCACAGCCATTCGTAGGCACTCTGGATGTTGCGGCTCAGCCCCGCACCCAGCCCGCCGCCAAAGATGCGGTCGGCAATGCCACCTTTGGTGCCCACGCCCGGGTGGTAATACTTGAGCTGGGTTTCGTCTGAAATGCTGAGGTTGTAGAGTTTGACCACATTGGTGGGGCAGGGCTGCCCACCTTCCCGCTGCTCCGGCGTGTTCCAGGTGCCGTCGCAGCAGACGATCAGATTCTTTGCCATGTTGGGGGTGCTCTCAGGTGGTGGAGCTTTCAGGGAAGCACAGGTTGCCCCCGTTTTCAATGGCAAATGACTAAGACGACGGTCTATGGAGGTCAGATTGGCACTTGCCGAGGGGGCCGGCCACGGTTGGGCTGGAATGTGCTCAGCGCTCTTCCCCATGCATGTCACCCGGTCGCTGGGGACGAGGCATCAGCCCCCATAGGCGCCACCAGGCAATCGCAATTTCGGTTGCGGCCTGCATGGCCTGTTCTGGGTCGGACATCATCGCTGGAAGGCGCTGTCCGAAGCCTTCGGTGGCTTTCTCCTGACCAAACCCGAAAAGCTTTGGCGGGCGAGGCTGAAAATCGACGGGGGCCACGGGTGGGCACGCCACCACCTTAGGGCGAGGTTCCCGGGGGAGAAACTGCTCCAGGAACTCCCTGCGCCCCTCGACCGGGATCTTTGCATACAGGTCCACATAGCGGCGGTCCTTTGCGTAGGCCTCGGCCTCGCCATCCACTGGCCAGATAAAGACCGTACCGTTGGCCCCGTCGAAGAAGCCCATCTCCCAAGGCATCCACTGGGACGAAGCAGAGCCAGGCGACAACACGTAGATCAGGGATGAACAATCCCGCATGGCCTCCACCAGCGCGTTAGCGGTTTCCCTCGTCACGTCCTCCGGTCGGATCGCCGGGAGGACCTCATAGTCAACGCACACGCGGTATCCCAGCCCGGTCAATTCATCCCGGACCCGATCCACATCAGACTTGTCTTTGCTGGAATGGGAGAGAAAGACGTCGTATTTCATGGCACAAGCTCCGAAGTCAGGTTCAAGACAGGCTCATTCCCCGTCTGCATTGTGCTCCGCTCCGACGAGCGCCGGTGCATCCTGAATGGCATACTTTGTGTGAAACGTGTTTTCGACGTAGCCGCCAGTGTCAACCGGGAGTCATGCCCATGAGCGAGATATTCCTCAGTTACAGCCGCAACGACGACAAGGTGGCCAATGCACTGAGAGAAGCCCTCGAAGCGAAAGGCCTGCAGGTCTTCAAGGACGATATGTCCCTGCGTGCGGGCGACCGTTGGCTCGGCCGCCTGCAGACGGCCGTTGGGCGCTGCGACGCCTTTGTCGTCCAGGTGGGGCGGGATGGCGTGCAGCGCTGGATTGGCGCCGAGGTCGAGGTGGCGCTGATCCGCCATCACCAGCCCCATGACGAGGCCGAACGCCTGCCCATCTTCCCCATCCTGCTCCCTGGTGCCGAACCCGAAAACCTGCCGCCCTTCCTGGCGCTGTTTCAGGCCACCCACTGGGATGGCGTCTCCGAACTTCCCGAACCACTGATCGAAGCCCTGCGTACCCGCCACGCGCTCAAGGCCACCCGACCGATCTTTGAGGGCAATCCCTTCCGCGGCCTCGGCGCATTCACCCAGGAGCACACCCAGCAATTCTTTGGCCGCCGCAGCGAAACCCTGGCCGCCCTGGCCCTGCTGGGCGATGCCACCGAGGCCGACCCCACCCAGCTTGCCGGCTACGGCCGATCCCAGTACGCCCGCTGGCTGCAGGTCACGGGCAACAGCGGCGCGGGCAAGTCGTCCCTGGTGCAGGCCGGCCTCATGCCCATGATCCGCAGCGGCGCCCTGTGGGCCCGCACCGGCGTTGAGCAGTGGAGGCTTCTCGGCCCCATGGTGCCCGGCCAGGAGCCGGTTGAAATGCTCGCCGAAGTACTTGAGCGGGGCCTGATCGACGCGCCGGAGCGACGCGACATCGGCAAGCGCCGGGCGCAACTGGAACGGGGCGAGCGCGAGTTGGCCTACGCCCTGCGCGCCTACGGGTCGGATCAGCGACGGGCCTTCCTGCTGGTCATCGACCAGTTTGAAGAGCTGTTCACCTTTGCCGACGAGGCCGGGCGAAACACCTTCGAGGCCCTGCTGGCCCATGCCCTGCAAGACCCGGGGTGCCCATTTTTCCTGATCACCACCGTTCGTGCCGACTTTCTCGACCGCTTCGATCAACTGCCCAGGCTGGGTGGGCCGTACAACACCACGTGTCGGCAATACTTCCTGCCGAGCATCTCTGAGCAGGGCTTGCGTGAAGTCATCGACGGCCCCGCCGCCCTTGCCGGGCTGGATGTGAGCGAGGTGCGCACCGCCATCCTCGAAGACGCCCGCGAGGAGATGGCCGGCGCCTTGCCGCTGGTGGAAAACGCCCTGAGCGTGCTGTGGGAAAAACGGGAGGGC
>Ga0075152_10004068_pt1 | contig 10096 bp, 9 predicted proteins | sample JI61114C2DNA_FD_70964 | JGI IMG/M metagenome (GOLD analysis project Ga0075152, IMG submission 70964) | Wastewater effluent complex algal communities from Wisconsin, to seasonally profile nutrient transformation and Carbon sequestration -... | ecosystem: Engineered > WWTP > Effluent > Algae...
CTGGCATTGACTGACACACAGGTATGGTGCAGTACACAGATCGCAACCAGTGCACTGGTTGCACGATCCAGCCAGGATGTAGTAGCCTGGTTAGCAGTTCAAGCATGTTGAATAATCATCACTGTAGATCACGCAGTTGCTGAGGGTCGTGTTCTGGCAGCTGCCGTTTTGGTAAACAAAGGACGGTGTGCAGTTGAGGCAGTTGTCAGCACTGTTGCACGTCAAGCAGTTGTCCATACAACTTTGGCAGGTTCCGTCCGATGACTGGGCATAGTATGTCAGGTTGCACCTCAAGCAAGCTGTGCTGTTTTTGCATACAAGGCAGTTGCTTTGGCATGTTACAGCATCACACAGACCTGTGGTAGTGTCGAGATTAAACCCATCTTGGCAGATCTTACAGGTGACTTTATCCGAATTACAAATCTGGCAGTTGCCAGTGCAGGTGTTGTTTGAACATTGGTTCGTGGCAGGGTCAATGAGGTAGCCTCCGTAGCAGAGTTTGCATGTTAGAGCATTATCACATATTGCGCAGTTGTTCATAAACTCATCGCAGTACCAACACCTGTTTAGGCTCGCATCATAGTAGCTCGCTACGTCGTAACGACCCCTGGATACAGTCAAGCACTGTGTGCAGAAGTTCGATGAGTTTTGGCAGAGGCATAGCGGTGCGCAGGGTAAGCAAAAGTAGACCTGCAGGTAGTATGTTTCCACACATTGTGAACACACCCCGTTGACGTAATCGTAAACCTTGCATTGGTCGCTGGGGGTGGGTTGTGCAACCACCGAAGCCAGCAACAACAGAGTTAGCTGCCACTTCATTATATTTAAATGGGTTTTGACGTCGACCGTCTCATTGAACGTGCATTCAAAGGCTAGCTCATCTAAACGGAAGCCATAGCACTGATGTGCTCCAAGCTGAAGGATATCTTTCTTGAAGAGCCCAATGTACAGCGACTACCTGCGCCAATAACAGTTGTGGGAGATATACATGGACAGTTCTACGATCTGCTGGAAATATTCAAGGTCGGCGGGGAGCTTCCGTACACAAGCTACTTGTTCCTTGGAGACTATGTGGATCGAGGCGCGCATAGTGTGGAGGTCATTACGTTGCTATGTCTCATGAAAATTAAGTATCCGTCAAGGATGGCAATGATACGCGGCAACCACGAAACACGAGGCATCACCCAGAACTACGGGTTCTACATGTAGTGCCAAACCAAGTACAGCAACACTCTCGTTTGGGAAAGCTTCACAGACATATTCGACTACATCCCGATTGCTGCGACGATTGACAGCACTATCTTTGCAGTGCACGGTGGACTCTCGCCAGCTATCGAGACCATCCTCCAAATTGAATCTCTGGATAGATTCATGGAGATCCCTCACGATGGCCCACTTTGTGACTTAATGTGGAGCGATCCATCTGATCAACCTGATGCAACTGGTTTCGCAGTCTCTCCAAGAGGAGCAGGTTACATCTTCGGCGAGGAAGTTCTCGAAAAGTTTCTGTTTCTCAACGGATTCAAACACCTGACGCGTGCACACCAACTGTGCAATGAAGGCTACTTACTTCTTTTCAAAGATCAGCTATCTACGGTCTGGTCGGCTCCAAACTACCTCTACCGTTTCGAGAACCTAGCCAGCATCATGGAGGTTGACGAATACTGCAATAAGTCATTCAACATCTTTTCAGATAGTCCATAGAATCTTGCTAAAGGATTAGGCGGAGCAGACCGGACCCTCAAAACCGACACAGAAAAGTACTTTATGTGAGGAGTAACCTCATGGGCAAGCGATCGCACCCCACGCTGCTCCGCCCGAACGAAATCCCTTGGCCTGATAACCCTCCAATCATAAAACATCTTTAACGATTTTAGCAATGGCCCAAGTTCAAATCAACTTCAATTATCCATAGACCGCGAAAATGAGTGGCGGGAGGCACCAGCGACGTTGCACCACCCGACCTGTTCGAATCAACCTCATTGATGACAGGTGGTGCCATCGCAAACGCTGTTACCGACGGCGCCAAAAATTAGCGATCAAAGGAATTGGTCGGATAGGATTCATCGAAAATCTAAATCTTTAGGCAGCGGTGCATCTGCCTAATGTTATTGCTGCGGTCATGAAAGAATAGGCAACGCCCGATAAGCAAATAGTCGAGGTGGAAAACCTCTCTACTCGGTCATCATCTTGTGCACTAGAATCCTACGACTAAATGCGCGAGAGTGTGCTCGTGTGGATGCAGGCCACAGCCTCAGATGAGTTCCTGAGCAGGCATACCTACAGCCTGGCTGCCGAATATCTCGACCTATACTACTCGCATCCCCAGACTAGCCAGGAAGTGAGCGATACAGACGATCTGCAGGCTCTCGCTGCAGCGTGTCTGAGTGTCGCGGTGAAGCTAGATGAGTGCTATCGCTTGCGGTTGGACAGGTTGAGCATCATCTCCACCGTTGAAAAGCCTTTCATAATCGCAAAGGAAATACAACTCGCAGTCCGGTTGCAGTATTTCCTGCGCAGAAACTCATACTCTCGGGTGCTCGACGAACTGCTGGATGCTTGGGATCGAAGTCCCTTGAACAGCCTGCGTCAAAATTTCTTTAGCAACGAGGAATCAAGCTACCAACGATACAGAAATATCTACCACCTGATCGATCGCATGAACATTACAGCAAGGCTCAGCGACTTCCAGACGGCTGCGTATACTTGCATGTTCAAGATTCTGGGTGATTCGGCAAATCTGCGATAGTTTACGGGATGGACCCCTCCTCTCACCATCACCATGGAACCTCTCCAGCACTTCCAACGTCACCCGAACAGCGAGCACAACTTCGGTTACACATAATACCTGCGTCTGCAGACCTTCATTGAGTGATCGGAATGTACTTGTCGTGAATTGTGATTGTATTATTGAAGTTCCCGAAGATGCAGCTCTTTCAACATGCCAACAAAATCATCGATCCGAAGGAGGTGCTGGTGCTGGAAAGCATCGACTCCAACTCTGCATAGACTTACATTCTCAAGTATGGGCTAGGCTCGCTCAACATTCCGTACTAGCTGAGATCCTACAACCGTAGGGAGCTTGCCTACGGGCCACTACCCAACCTGATACTACGAAATAAGCCATACAACCAGCGATAGATAGTCGACAAGCTCAACGACATCTTCTACTCCTCAGAGGATGTTATGTGGAACGAGCGTCACAAAGCATTCACTCGCGACGTGAGCCAAAGGTTTCGCAAACTTATTCACTACTACAAGAATTACAAGGATACGTTCGGGGATGTGGGGCACTTCACTGAAGTGGAGATGCGCAGATAATGCATCTAGCTGCTTGAAGTGCTCAAGCGATCGCTGATTGCCAACACCTTCGACTTCGAGGACAAACCCGAATAGCGTGTATTGGTGCCTTTCACCGACATTGTAGTTTACTGCTACATCGAAGCCATAACCGCCGACCTTCCGTGTACCCTCCCAGACGAACTGCTGCGCAGTTACTACTCGGAGCTCTTGCTGTGGAAGATCAACATGAAGACGGCAATGACTGATCTTCAGAAGATTCCCAAACCTTCGTAATCTAGGCCGTTCAAACAAATACGAGAGGATCTTTCTGTACCGTTCCAGCAAGAGGAGATAAACCCCACGTTCAACATCAACTTGTAGCGCTCGTTGGTGAGCTTGTCAATCATCGGTTTGCTGTATGGCCTGTTCGCTTGAAAGGAGGGGACTGCTTGCAACTACCAAGACTCAATAAACACCATTGCGAATAAATTTATGAAGGGCCTGAAAATCATTAATATTAAATGTTGAGGTTTCTGGGCAGGACGGGAGGATTGCTCCGCAGCAGCTACCGCTTCAGCCAGGACGTCAAAACCATGAAGATTGGTGTTCCTCGCGAAGTCTACCCCGAAGAAAAGCGTGTGGCGCTCACTCCTGAAGGTGTCGAGCGACTGGTAAAGGCTGGATTCACTGTCCTGGTGGAGGACGGTGCAGGAGTACAGTCCAGTGTTCACAACGAAAAGTACGTGGCTGCTGGAGCCAAGATTGCCCCAGTTGAGGAGGTCTACCAGTCCGACATCCTGCTCAAACTGCGCCAACCCCAATTCCACGAAAAATTGGGTAAGCATGAGGTGGAGGCTTTGAAGCCTGATGCCAAATTGATATCCTTCATCCAACCCGCTCAGAACAAGGAACTCGTTGAGAAGCTACTCAAGGCTAAGGTGACCACCTTCGCCATGGATCAAATTCCTCGCATCACTCGAGCGCAGACCTACGATGCTCTGTCATCGATGGCCAACATCTCTGGCTACAAAGCTATTATCACTGCGGCTGAGAATTTCGGCAGGTTCTTCACCGGACAAATGACAGCTGCAGGAAAACTACCTCCCGCCAAGATTCTAGTTATCGGTGCTGGTGTAGCTGGACTATCCGCCACTGCTACTGCGAAGTCACTCGGTGCTATTGTTCGAGCCTTCGATACCAGACCCGCTGCACGAGAACAAGTTGAGTCTCTTGGAGCTGAGTTCATCGAAGTCAAGGGTGTTAAGGAAGAAGGAACTGGAACAGGAGGATATGCGAAGGAGATGAGCAAAGAGTTTATCGAGGCTGAGATGAAGCTGTTTGCTGCACAAGCCAAGGAAGTCGATATTATTGTCACCACTGCAGCCATTCCAGGAAAGCCAGCCCCGAAATTGATTACGAGGGAGATGGTTGAGTCCATGAAGAAGGGCAGCGTCATTGTAGATTTGGCAGCTGAGAATGGTGGTAATTGCGAACTCACCAAGAAGGGTGAAATCATCGATCACAACGGCGTAAAGATCATTGGGTATACCGATCTCCCTTCTCGTCTAAGTGGACAGTCCTCAGCTCTTTACTCCAATAACATCAGCAAGTTCTTACTCACCATGGTCAATAAACAGAACCAATTCGATATCAACCTCAACGACGAAGTTCACCGTGGATCCATCATCACCAAAAATGGTGAACTGCTTTGGCCCAACCCCAACCCACCTAAGTTGGATGCTCCCAAAGCAAAGCCTGCACCACCTGCAAAGCATGCTGCTGCACCTGTCGAAACTAACCTGTTCACTAAGACTCTGAAATCGGCTGTCGGTATGGCTGTTGGGCTGTCTGCAATTCTTGGCTTTGGTTTCGCAGTCCCAGATCCTGCTCTTCTGTCTATGGCAAGCATCTTCTCGCTATCTCTGATCGCCGGTTACTTTAGTGTATGGGGAGTTACTCCCGCTCTGCACACTCCTCTGATGTCCATCACGAATGCCATTTCAGGTATCACTGCTGTTGGAGGTCTCCTTATCCTTGGAGGAGGTTACTTCCCAAGCACATTCCCTCAGTTCCTTGCTTCTCTGTCAGTGCTACTCTCATCCGTCAATATTGCAGGTGGTTTCCTCATCACGAAACGTATGCTCGATATGTTCAAGAGAAAGACTGATCCTGAGGAGCACAACTACCTATACGGTATTCCTGCAGCGTTGACCTCTGCTGGACTTTTCTATGCCTACTCCACTGGTGCAGTTAGTGTCTTCCAAATGGGCTACCTAGCTGCTTCTCTTTGCTGTATCGGAGGTATTACGGGACTTGCTTCTCAAAAGACTGCTCGCATTGGTAACTCGCTTGGGCTTACTGGTGTTCTATCTGGAGTAGTAACTGCTTTGTGTGCACTCAATTTCCCAGCTCCTCTGCTTACTCAGGCTCTGACGCTTCTAGGTCTTGGAGGTATAGCTGGTAGCATCATTGGAAAGAAGGTCGCCGTGACTGAGCTTCCTCAAACTGTTGCTGCCTTCCACGCTCTTGTAGGTATTGCAGCTGTCTTTACTTCACTGGCTTCTTTCTGGATTACACCAGATCACACAAACCTCCACAAGATCGCTTGCTATCTCGGAACCCTTATCGGAGGTATTACCTTCACGGGCTCAATCGCTGCCTTCCTGAAGCTATCAGGATACAAGACTGGTCATCTGACTCTCCCTTTTAACAACTACCTCAATGCTCCTCTTGGTGTCCTCAACATCATTGCTTTGGCTACTTTGATCAGCAGCCACAGCATGAGCCTCGGAACCGCTCTTCTCACTTATGCAACTGCCTCTTCCTTTGCGTTGGGTTGGAACATTACCAACTCTATTGGTAGCGCTGATATGCCTGTTGCCATTACCGTACTCAATAGCTATTCAGGATGGGCACTCTGCGCTGAAGGTTTCATGCTGAACAACACCATGTTAACCATCGTGGGTAGTCTCATCGGTTCCTCTGGTGCTATCCTGTCCTATATTATGTGCCGAGCCATGAACCGCTCCCTCTACAACGTTATCTTTGGTACTTGGACAAGCCCAACTGCTAAGATTACCGCTAAAGCTGAACATCAAGAGCATGTTGAAACAAATGTGGAGGCTGTTGCCGAACTGATGGCCAATTCCAAGAACATTGTCGTTGTGCCAGGCTATGGTATGGCTGTTGGACACGCTCAGTATGCCATTGCTGAAATTGCGAAGATGCTCAAGGAGAATGGAATCAACATTCGATTTGCCATTCATCCAGTTGCCGGCAGAATGCCTGGACAATTGAATGTGCTGCTCGCTGAAGTCGGTATCCCCTACGACATTGTCTTCGAGATGGAAGATATCAACCATGACTTCCCCACTACCGATCTAGTGCTGGTTATTGGTGCCAACGATATTGTCAATTCCTCCGCCATTGAAGACCCAAACAGCCCGATTGCTGGTATGCCAGTTCTGGAAGTGTGGCACGCCAAGAACGTCGTTATTAACAAGCGAACTATGGGAACAGGCTACGCCGATATCGATAACCCACTGTTCTTCAAGCCCAACAGCAGTATGCTCCTGGGAGGTGCCAAGGATGTCTGCGAGAAGTTGCGCAACAACCTGGACGCCCATTTCAAGAAGTGATCAGAATGTTGTAGCTGAATCGTATGTATTAGCATGCATAGCAAGCATTATTTGCGGAATCGCCGAGTAACGTTCGTTTGCATCGTCGGGTGAGTATCGTGCAGCCAGGTGACTCTAACCGGAGCAGATAATCGTAAAATCGCCCTTCTATGACGGTCTATTCTACTAACCGTATTCCATCAATAATCCCACTGAACACACAACGTGCATACACAGTTAGAGAGAGTCAGGGAAGTGCTGGGGAGATGATCTGAACCACCCTCAGCTTCTTAATTAGTTTGGTCTTCGTGAACACGATGGGGCGACTGGCGACTTCTACCCCACCGATGGAAGTGGCTAGAGTGTATGTATGGGTGTCGGCGTCTTGCTCATCAGCTTCGCGGAAGGTGGATCGCTTGTGAAAGCGGGAGGGACCCTTGAACTTCTTGCGGTTCTTCTAGCGGTAGGCCGATATGATGGTTTTGGCGGAGGAGTAGTTGATGTTGAGCTATTCAGCAGCCTTCTTGATGGAGCAGTTCTGGTTGATAATGAGGTCAAGGAAGTCCTCTTTGATCTGGCTGGTGATTTTGGTGTACTTTTTGAAGCTGCATTCATTGGCAGCCTCGCTGACCACGGTGGAAAGTGAGTTGCTCGAAGTTACCTTACGGATTTCCTTGAATTGCGTTGGCTGTTCGGCTAGCATACCCAGAAGTTTAAACGATTTATAATTAAGGCTTAATTTTTCGGTTCGCTTTAACATGTAATTACGACACAAGCGTTATATACGCTCTGAATTATTATGTCATGTGCCCAAGGCGTCAGGAGCTTGTTGAGGACGTAAATCAGCCTTCAATCGGCGGCGCATAATAACCTAAACTAATCGACCTGTCAAGTGCAACGTCTTCCCGCATTCGAATGGCAACTCCCCTGGGATGCTTCAGCTAATCCGCTCTGAAGGTATCCCCACGGATGCCTTTGAAACGTTATTGTCCAATTCGAAAGTTCTTTCATTTGGGACGACTATCTTCAGTTGATGCAATTCCAGTCGACTGTCCTCAGAGAAATTCCTGATGATTATGGCCGAAAGGGTTTCAAACAAACGAGAAAAACGGTTCTCAAAATGCTAATCAAGCCACTCAAAGCGGCAGGCCCCCCACCATTATACGAGAGAAGCATATGGGTGGTTGCGGTTTGCGGTCGTCCATTGAATATTCTTTTGCTTGTTGGCTGGCCGAACACCGAATAATGACATCATGGCTGTCTCGATAATCGCATTCAGCGATATTCCAGTTTGCCACTACTATTGAATTGACGGCCATTCCACGACAAACTAAAGGCATTTCGACGATGATGCATAGTTGAAATCCAGAGTTGACGGATGTCAGAGTGGTTGGATGCATGTGCAGAGCCATCTCCAGAAGGTTGGTCCTGGCTCCCCTAGGTACACGTTCTCGGCGTTGTACTGCTTCCAGTTGTCGATCTCGAGGGTGAGGTTTCGATTTGGATCGAAACAAACTCGTTTTGTAGAAGGATTCTACATCCAATCCACGACGGTTGCACTTTGCTTGAGAATCGATGTTGGCCAGGCTGTGTCAGCGCTCACTATGGTGTCCACGCTTTGCGAACTTTCACTCGAACCCGAGGACTTACCTGGCATGTATTTTTCTTATTATAGAAATCGAATTTCCGTGGGTACTCCCCCAGTAATGCTTTTATGCTGAAGTTGCCCCATCCTGCAGTCGAGATTAATTAGAAAAATTACTAACAAACAATGTTGCGAAGGAAGATCATGACAGCGCTAGGCTTGCTATACTTCATGAGAAAGGCCTATCGCCATGCAAGGGACTGCTTGAGGAACGACAAGCTGGTTGCTGAAGTTGCCAACATGGCGGTGTACACAGTGTCTGAGGTAAAGGAATTGCTGGAGAAAAGTCCACCAGGCCACAAGGTCTACTGCTTCGTTCGAGGTAATTACCTCCGGGCGATGTAGGGCTGATTACCTCGAAAAACGCCTTTGAAAGCATACTCGATCAAACAAAGAAGCTCGTTTGGTCGATCATGGTGAAGGCATACATCTACTCCAATCGACCAAAGTAGATCATCGATACCCTGGACGTCGCGGGAAAGATAAGAGTGTTAGAGCCAAGGGTTGTCACCGGACTATGCCTCCTGGACTTTGTCAGTAACGATAAGGCGCAGCTGATTGCTAGTCAAGGACCAAGACTAAACATCACGACTGCACTGTCTGAGATCGCTGTTAAAGTTAAGAAGTATCCAACAAGCCTCCTCCAAAGCATCCGGAGTTTCTTTGCGAAGATAATGCGGGTCGTCATTATTATCGGAAGACTCGTAAAGGGAGCACCTATCAAAAAGGTACTGATTGAGCTGGGCATGCTCGATGGAGGACAAGTTCTGATCCTGGGAAACTGGAAGCTTTCTGATTCGCAGGGTTTGCTGGTCGAAGCAGAAGTTGCAACCAAAGATATCGAAGCTTACGTCAAACGACTGTCGGCTATGAAGACAGTTTACCTGAAGCAGCTTGGGATCGTTCTGCTAGTCTTGTGGATGTTTGTGGCTATCTTCTCAAGAGATATCATCGAAGCCTACGAATCAGTGGTTGGCTGGCTCAGAGGTCCCGTGGTGCCTTCGGCACTGGACTAATAACAGCACAGCGACAGTGAAGACAACACTTTCAGCTGCTATATCTGCTACAGCAAGGTGCGGTGCATGGTGTTTATGCCTTGCAAACATTATGGAGTATGCCGTCCATGCTACCATCAACTGGAATCCAAGTTGTGCCCGACATGTAAAACCGAAATCGAATCGGTCATAGAGGTATGCAAGCAAAAGTAATGACTGTGTATCCAGAGTTATTAATGGGAAACAAGTCAGAGGTACGCTAAACGCAACTGCTCTATTATTCGTTCGGCGGTTTGGTGGCGACGTTCCTGCTCGGATTACTACTCCGACAGGAGCTTCCGCTGGCGGGCTAGCTGCTATTTGCACTTGGAGAGTACCACCTATCTGAAGGAGTGGTCGAGGTCGGTCCTTTCAAGGACTTCTTCCCAAACGGACTCCACAATGGCTCTTTACTATTCAACTTGACGGACTTGTTTAGCGAGGTTGGCTTGCTGGCTTCGTAGCATTTTAGTATCTGATCTAACTAGCTTTTCCTTGATGAGAAGGGCAGTCTGAAG
>Ga0075152_10004069_pt1 | contig 10096 bp, 6 predicted proteins | sample JI61114C2DNA_FD_70964 | JGI IMG/M metagenome (GOLD analysis project Ga0075152, IMG submission 70964) | Wastewater effluent complex algal communities from Wisconsin, to seasonally profile nutrient transformation and Carbon sequestration -... | ecosystem: Engineered > WWTP > Effluent > Algae...
GCCCACCTCGACGGCGTGCTGGTCGCCGAGCAGGCCCCGGAGGGCCTCGAGATCCACTGCGGCGCGGTCCGCCTGCACACCGGCGAGATGGCGATCTTCGGCCGCGCGCTCGGCCTGCCGTTGCTCGCCGAGACCACGCTCGCGCTCTCGCCCCTCGACCACGCCGACGCCCTGCTGCTCGCGCACGCCGTGCTCGCCCGGGTCCCCGTGCCCGCCCTGCGCCGCGCCAGCGATCCGGGCGTCGGCGAGCTCGCGGCCTTGCTGCTGCGCATCGACGCGCTCGTGCGCCACTTCGAGCTCGCGCCCGAGCACGCCGACGCCGATCCGAAGGCCGCTCGTCGGGACCGGGCCGGGGCCGGCGACGGGCGCCTGATCAGCGTCGAGCTCAGCCCGATCCGCCTGGTCGGTGCACCGCGCGGCTACCTGACCCTCGACGCGCGCATCGTCCAGCGCGCGCACCTCGAGGGTCTCTAGCTCGAGGCCAGCGGGTCAGCGCTGGCGAACGACGAAGCCCCGGGTCGGGGCAGCAGGCGAACGACGAAGCCCCGGGTCGGCGCCACGCGGCCGCTCCGGGGCATCACGATCACGGTCGGCTCACTCGGCCTTCTTCGCGCCTTCGACGATCTTGCCGTTCTCGTCGTAGGCGACGTCCGAGCCGCCGAGCACGTCGCCGACGTCGCCGCCGAAGGCGTGGTCGCCCTTGACGTTCGGGAGGCGCTCGCCGATCGAGGCCTCGGCGTTGCCGTCGATGACGGCGATCATGATGATGCCGTGGACCTCGGTGAGGTCGAAGGAGCGGACCTTCTCGAGCTTCTCGCCCTCCCACTCGTGGTAGCGCAGCAGCGGGGCGGCGGTCTTCGGGTCCTGCTTGACCTTGGCGGCCGGGCTGACGCCGAACCACTTCTTGAACGAGTTATCGACGACGGAGCTGTAGTCCTTGTCCGGCCACTTCTCCTTGTTGAAGGCGTAGACGATCTTCCACAGCGCGCCGTCCTTGAAGAAGTAGAACTTGCGGAGCTTGGCGCCCTCCTTGATCCAGATCATCTCCTCGTTCGCGTCGTCCGCGAACTCGAACTGGATCAGGCTGACGCCCCACTTGTGCTTCGCGTTGGCGGAGAACTTGACGTTGCCCTTCTTGAGCTCGTTGAGCTGCTCGCTCCGCTCCTTGCGGATGCGGTCCTGGCCCATCGGGTCCTTGGTCTCCTTGAGCTGATCGTCGAAGCCCTTGTTGATCGACTCGCCGAGCTTGGCGAGGACCGCGTCCGGGCTCATGCCCCAGGTGAAGCCCTTGGTCAGCGAGGCGATGCCGATGCTGGCGGACAGCTTCGGGTTGCTGTCGACCATCTCGCAGATGTTCTCGATCTTCTTGGCCTTGCCCTTGCCGGTGGTCTTCTTCTTACAGACCTCCTTGATCTCGGGCTTGCGCTTGTCGTCGGCCTTGGCGACCGCGTCCATGTCGGTCGTGGCCGGGGCGACGTCGCCGCCCTCGGACGGTGTCGTGCCCGCCGAGATCATGTTGTCCTCGTTGGACTCGCTCACGCCCTTCTTCTGCGTGGGCTCCTTCTCGGCGACGTCCTCGGGCTGCGTGGTCTCTGTGTCCTTCTTCTTGCAACCCGTATCTGCCGCGAGCAACAGACCGAACACCGCGGCGACGTACACTGGCTTGAACATTCTGCCTCCTGGACGCGGACGCTATCACGAGGGCCCGGGCGGCGTCACCGGGCCATGATGTGCGGAGTCGCCCCCCGGGCGCGTCACTCGCTGGCGAACAGGATCTCGAAGGCGAGCTGGGGCCGCTCGGAGCCGGGGTTGTTGTGCTCGAGCACCCGGATCTCGCCGCGGCTCTTGAACACGTCCAACATGGCCCGGCAAGCGCCGTAAAACACGCAGATGAAGCCCTTGCTGTGCAGGATCTCCGGGATCAGGTCGACGCCCCGCAGCCGCATCCCGTGGGCGTCGGCGCCGTCCTCGCCCGTGAACTCGATGCCCCCGCAGGCCCGGGTGGACAGCGCCCAGGCCCGCGGCGCCGTTCGCAGCAGCCGCGAGGCGCCGCTGCGCCCGAGGCTGAATTGGGCCAGCACGGTCAGCGGCTTCAGCAGGCCGTGGTCGTAGCTGTCGCGCATGAGGTCGGTCCAGAACTCGCGGGCCGCGGCCTCGCCGAGGACGCCGAGGATCGCGTCGCAGACCTCGATCATCACCCCGGCAGGCAGCCAGGTCAGGCTCGAGGCCTCACGGATGATCGCGAGGTTGCCGGCGGCGATGCGCTCGCGGATCTCCGCGCCCTTGCCCTCGGGATAGGCACGCAGGCGCTTGAGGGCGAGCTTGGCGTAGTGCGCGCGGAGGGCGGGATCCTTGTCGAGCATGGCAGGGGAGCCGCATGATACTGCGTTCCCGCTGCCTTTCGCAGCCCCTGCGCTCAGCGCTTGAGCAGCCGGGCGAAGGGGTTGTCGCCGAAGGTGGCCGGGGCGGCCGCGCGGTCCGGGCCCGCTCGCTCGCCCCCGCCCTGCTCGCGCCGCGGGCCTGGCGTGGCGCCGGGCCGGTTCGGGGACCCCGCGCCGGGCCGGTTCGGGGACCCCGCGCCGGGCCGGTTCGGGGACCCCGCGCCGGGCCGATTCGGCGCGCCTGGGGCGCCCGCGACGGGCAGCGGCTCGCCGAGGCGGGCGGTCATGCTGATGCGCTTGCGGGCCGCGTCGACCTCGAGCACCCGGACCCTCAGCTTGTCGCCGGCCTTGACCACGCTGTGCGGGTCCTTCACGAAGCGATCGCTCAGCTGGGAGATGTGGACCAGGCCGTCCTGATGGACCCCGACGTCGACGAAGGCGCCGAAGGCCGTGACGTTGGTGACGACGCCCTCGAGCACGAGGCCGGGCTTGAGGTCGGCGAGGGTCGTGATGTCGGCGCGAAACTTCGGCGGGTCGAAGCGGTCGCGCGGGTCGCGGCCGGGCTTCTGCAGCTCGGCGAGGATGTCCCGCAGGGTCGGCTCCCCGACGCCCTCGCCGAGGTACTTGGCCACGACCACGCGGGCCGCGAGGGTCGCGTCACCGACCAGCTGCGCGAGGTCGACGCCGAGGTCGCCGGCGATGCGCTCGACCAGGCCGTAGCGTTCGGGGTGCACGGCGCTGGCGTCGAGCGGGTGCTCGCCGCCGCGGATCCGCAGGAAGCCGGCGGCCTGCTCGAAGCTGCGCGGTCCGAGGCCCGCGACCGCCAGCAGGCCGGCGCGCGAGGTGAAGGGCCCGTGCTTGCTGCGGTGCTCGACGATGCTGCGGGCCACGCCGGCGCGCAGCCCGGCGACGCGGGCCAGCAGCGGCGCGCTCGCGGTGTTGAGGTCGACACCGACGTGGTTGACGCAGCTCTCGACCACCTGGTCGAGCTTGCGGGCCAGCAGCGGCTGATAGACGTCGTGCTGGTACTGGCCGACGCCGATCGCCTTCGGGTCGATCTTCACCAGCTCGGCGAGCGGGTCCTGCAGGCGGCGGCCGATCGAGATCGCCCCGCGCAGGGTCAGGTCGAGCTCGGGGAACTCCTCGCGGGCGACGTCCGAGGCCGAGTACACGCTGGCGCCGGCCTCGTTGACGGCGACGACCAGGATGTCGGTGAGGCCGGCCTCGGCGAGCACCTCGCGGCACAGCGCCTCGGCCTCGCGCCCGCCGGTGCCGTTGCCGACGGCGATCGCCGAGGGCCCGTGCTTGCGCACGAAGGCCAGCAGCTCGTGGCGCGCGCGCTCGGCCGCGCCCGCGCCCTGGCTCGGGTAGATCGTCACCGTGTCGCGGTAGGTCCCGGTCGCGTCGAGGGCGACGCACTTGCAGCCGGTGCGCAGCCCCGGGTCGACGCCGACGACCGCCTTGCCGCCGAGCGGCGCGGACAGCAGCAGCGTGCGCAGGTTGGCGGCGAAGACCTCGACCGCGTCGCGGTCGGCCTTCATCTTGAGCTCGATGCGCAGGTCGGTCTCGATGCTCGGGGCCAGCAGCCGCACCAGGCCGTCGCGGACCGCCGCGGCCAGCTCGCCCGCGAAGGGCGAGCCCGGCGTCAGCCTCATGCGCGCCTCGAGCCGCGGCGTCAGGGCCTCGGGCGCGAGGCCGACCTTGAGGCGCAGCACGCCCTCCTGCTCGCCGCGGCGGACCGCGAGGAACCGGTGCGAGGGGATCGCCGCGATCGCCTCCTCGAAGTCGTAGTAGAGCTCGAACTTGGTCGGCGCGCCGAGCTTGTCGGGCAGCACGGTGGCCTGCACCGTGCCCTCGTTGAGGCAGGCCTCGCGGACCGTCGCGCGGATCTCGGCGTCCTCGGCGACCCGCTCGGCGACGATGTCGCGGGCGCCGGCCAGCGCCGTCTTGATGTCGGGGACCTCCTTCGCACCGTCGACGAAGGCGGCGGCCTCGGCGGCCGGATCACCGCTCATGGGCTGCTCGAGGATGCGCTCGGCCAGCCTCGCCAGGCCGCGCTCACGGGCGATCATCGCCCGGGTCCGCCGCTTGGGCTTGAAGGGCAGGTACAGGTCCTCGAGCGCCGCCTTGGTCGGGCACGCGAGGAGCTTCGCCCGCAGCTCCGGCGTCATCTGGCCCTGTTCGTCGATCGACGCGAGGATCGCCGCGCGCCGCTCCTCGAGCTCGAGCACGTAGATCCGGCGCTCCTCGATCGCCCGGATCTGGACCTCGTCGAGGCCGCCCGTGACCTCCTTGCGGTAGCGGGCGATGAAGGGGACCGTCGCGCCCTCGGCGAGCAGCTTGACCACCGCCGCCACGCCGCGCTCCGGCAGGCTCAGCTCGCGTGCCAGCACGGGCACGGGGTCGAAGCTCGGGGTGGGGATCGGCGTCGCGGGCGTCGTCATCGGGGGCGAGAAGCTGACACAGGGCCCCCCCTCCTGTCACCCCGCGTCGGCCGCGCTGCACCCTCGCGCTCGCTCCGCTCAGACCCCGACGCGGGCCTCGATGTAGCCGATCACGTCGCGGACCGTCTTGAGCCGCTCCGTGTCCTCGTCGGGGATCGAGATCTCGAAGGCCTCCTCGAAGGCCAGCACCAGCTCGACCACCCCCAGTGAGTCGGCGCCGAGGTCGTCGATGAAGCTGGTCTCGTCGCGCAGCGCGTCGCCGTCGACCTCGAGCTGATCAACGATGATTTCCCGGACCTTGTCTGCGATGCTGGGTTTCATACGTGCCCCTGTGCGCGCGGTGGAGATGTCGCGGCCGCGGCATGGTAGCCAAGTTCGCGAGGGGTGGCGCGACCGGGGTTGTCCGCAGGTCCCCGGGCTCGCGGCCGCGCCGGCTCAGCCGAGCTCGATCGTCGCCACGCCGCGGGCCACCGCGCCGGCCGCATCGACGATCTGGACCGCGATCCGCCGCGGGCCCGCGGCGTCGTAACAGTGCTCCGCCGCATCGGCGAGGGCGCCGCGGCGCGGCCGCAGGTGGTGCGTGGTCGCGGCGAGGATCGGGGGCGCGAACTCCCAGTCGACGCTCCACGCCGTGACCGCCGCGATCGGGCCGCGCAGGCGGATCGTGACCCGTCGCCCGTCGACCGTGAGCTCGAAGTGCGGCCCGCCGGCCGCGGTCGAGGCGGCCGGCAGCGCCGCGATCGCGGCCTCGCCGATCTGCTCGACCGTGAAGGCGCGAACGGTGATCGCGGCGAGCCGCGGCGCGCGTGCGCGGAGGATCATCTGTCGGCAGCGATCGCACTCGCGGTAGCTCGCGCGCACCGGCCCGCGCCCCGGCTGACCCGCGAGCGCCAGCAGGCGGCGGCGCGTCAGCTGGATCGCGGCCGGGTTGCTGTCGATGCCGATCCAGCGCCGCTCGAGCCGCTGGGCGGCCTCGGCGGTGGTGCCCGAGCCGAGGAAGGCGTCGAGCACCAGGCCGTCCGGCGGACACGCGGCGGCGATGATCCGCTCGAGCAGCGCGACCGGCTTCTGGGTCGGATAGCCGAGGCGCTCGGCGGCCATCGGGTTGACCGGCGGGATGTCGTCCCAGAGGTTCTGCGCGCGCAGGCCCGGCGACTCGACGAGGTAGCGCTTGAGGTTCGGCGTGCCGGCCGCGGTGTAGACGATGCGACCCTCGCGCTCGAGCGCCGCCATCGCCGGCTCGCCGATCGCCCAGGTGCGCGAGGGGGCCGGCAGCTTGCCGCGCCAGGGGTACACCAACTGGCCGCCGTCGCCGTGGCGCGGGGCGTCGAGCGGGACCAGGCGATAGCGGCCGCCGGCGTCGGCGCGGCGCCAGTGGCTGGCGATGTAGGCCGGCGCGTGGGGCACGTGCACGTCGGCCCAGTAGGCCCGCGCCGACGCGCCGTAGAACAGGATCGCGTCGGTGATCACGCCGAAGCGCGCCGGATCGCTGTGGGCGTTGGCGCGGCGCCACACGATCTCGTTGCGGAAGTTCGCGTGGCCGAAGATCTCGTCGAGCAGGACCTTCGCGTAGTGGACCGCGTGCCAGTCGAGGTGCACGAACAGATTGCCGGTCGCCGCCAGCAGCGGTCGCAGGGCCAGCAGGCGCGCGCGCAGCATGTCGAGGTAGCCGTCGAGGCCGCCGGGCCAGGTGTCGCGGTAGGCCCCGCGATCGCTGCCGGCCATGAACGGCGGGTCGATGTAGATGAGGTCGACCGCGCCGCCGAGGCCCTCGGCGAGCAGGGCTCGCAGCGCCTCGAGGTTGTCGGGCGCGAGCAGCAGGCGGCCGCTCGCGGGCCCCTCCCCGACCCGCTCCTGCACCGTCGCCGCGCGCGGCTGCGGCGACGCGGGCTCGCTGGCGTGCCAGGCCAGGCGCGGCTGCCCGGGGCTGACCGGCAGCGTCACGGGGCGAGGCGCGGATCCTCGGGGCGCGGCTCGGGCCATGGCGTACGTCTCTCAGTGCCGCTGGCGGTCGCGCGCGGTCAGGATCACGGTCGTCAGCAGCAGGCAGACGAGGGTGTAGCCGGCCAGCGTGCCCCACAGCTGGAGGATGTGGACGGTGCCGGGATCGTAGTCGACGGTCGGGTAGAGCGCGCAGGTGCGGGGTCGGCCGATCACCGTGCAGTTGGAGTAGTCGCGCGGCAGGGGCAGGCGGACCAGCGCGCCGTAGGCCTCCATGGCGAAGCGCGAGGTGGTCGCGTAGGACAGCCAGGCCAGCGAGGCCGGGAGCGGCATCAGGGCCAGGGCGAACACGATCTGCGGGACCAGGGCCAGGGGGACGACGCTCATCGCCCGGTCGGAGGAGGCGGCGGCGCTCGAGATCAGCAGGCCGAGGCCGAGGCCGGTCAGCGAGGTCAGGAAGGTCGTGACGCCGATCGCGGCGACGAAGCCGAGGGGCTCGAGGAAGGCGCCGCGCACGACGTGCAGCGGGCCGTCGGCGGTGAACTCGGCGACCTCGGCGGAGAAGTCGACCTTGAGCGCCAGCACCAGCAGCAGGACCACCGTCTGGATCAGGCACAGGCCGGCGAGCACGCACACCTTCGAGGCGACGTAGGGGCCGATGCGGAGGTTGGCGAGGCGCTCGCGGCGATAGATCGCCTGCTCTTTGCTGATCTCGCGCGCCGAGTTCAAGATCCCGAACCACACCGCGACCAGGCCGAGCAGGAACAGCACCAGTCGGCCGTGCGAAGACGCGAGGTTCTGCAGCGCGTCCTCCTTGGTGACCAGCAGGAGGACCGCGCCGATGATCGGCGCTTGCAGCAGCAAGATCACCAGGTTGCGGCGGTCGGCGAGCAGCAGCCGCGAGTAGCGGCGCACGAGGATGCCGAACTGTCGCCGCGCCGAGACCGGGGGCATCGTCGGGCGCACCTCGGGGTCGTGCACGCCGTGGATCAGGCGGAGCGCCAGCGAGGTGGACGAGGCGCTGGCCTCCATCGCCTCGGCCCCCGCCGACGCCTGCTTCGAAGGCGCGCGATCGATCCGCGCCCGCACGAACTGCTCGTGGCTGTCCGATCGCTGGAACCGCAGCGCCCACAGCTCGGCGAGCGTCGGCGGCGGCGTGCCGGGGACGCGGCCGCGGATCGCCTCCTGATACTCCGCGCGCAGCTCGCGTTCGACCAGCGCGCTCGCCGGATCGGCGACGCCCTCGAGGCGCGTGTAGATGTCGGCGAAGTCGCCCGAGGTGACGTTGAACATCCGCAGCGCCAGGCGCGGCGGGCCGAAGAAGACCATGCGGCCCTCGGCCAGGAACAGCACGTGGTCGCACTGCTGGATGTTGGCGGTCGCGTGGGTGACGAGCACGACCGTGCGCCCGCCGTCGGCGAGCCGGCGCAGCGTGTACATCATCCGCTTCTCGAGGCCAGGGTCGAGGCCGCTGGTCGGCTCGTCGAGGAAGAACAGGCTCGGGTCGGCGAGCAGCTCGGCGGCGATCGAGACCCGCTTGCGCTGGCCGCCCGACAGCTGGTGGATCTCCTGGTGGCGGTGCGCCGTCATCTCGACGTCGTCGAGGACGCGGGCGACGCGGGCCTCGACCTCCGAGGCCGCGGTGTCGACCGGGAGGCGCAGCTCCGCGGTGTAGCGCAGCGCCTCGTCGACGCGCAGGCGGCCGTGCAAGATGTCGTGCTGCGGGACGTAGCCGAGCACGGCCCGGTAGGCGTCGAAGTTGGCGTAGTAGTCGTCGCCGTTGACCAGGACCTCGCCGGCGCTCGCGCGCGAGAAGCCGGACAGCGCGCCGAGCAGGGTGCTCTTGCCGGAGCCCGAGCCGCCGACGATCGCCACGAACTCGCGCGGCTGGATCACCAGCGAGACCTTGTTGAGGATCACCCGCCCGCCGGCGACCTTGCGCACCAGGTTGTGCGCCTCTAGGGTCATCGCCCCGCGCTGGTCGGTGGGCAGCAGCGAGTAGCCGTCGTAGGCGAGCTTGAAGGGCCCGACCTGGATCAGCGCGCCGACCTCGAGCAGCCGCGGCATCGTGACCCGCTGTCCGCCGACGAAGGTGCCGTTGGTGCTGCCGAGGTCGCGCAAGACGTGGCCGCCGCCGGGCAGCGCCCCGACCTCCGCGTGCACCCGCGACACCAGCGGGCTCGCCAGCGTCAGCCCGCAGCCCTCGCGGCCGATCGTGGTGACGCCGGCGACCAGCGGGATGCGGCTGATCGGCGAGAGCTGCGGCGTCAGCGTCGTGGCGGCCTGCCGCTCGTACAGCAGGGTGACGAAGCTCCCGGTCAGGGGATCGCCGATGCGGATCACGTCCCCGTTGCGCAGGTCGTGCGCGCCGACCCGCTGACCGCCGAACATAATGCCGCAGGCGCCGCCGAGGTCGATGATGCGGTGGTCGGCGCCGTGCGGCTCGATGCGCGCGTGGTGGGCCGCGACGAACTCGGCGGTGACGACGAGGTCGTTGTCCGGGGCGCGCCCGAGGGTCATGGGGCGCCGCAGAAGGGCCACCTGACGCGGGCTCGCGTCGCCGTCGCGAAGGACGAGCCGGGCCCCCTGGACGTTGATCGCCCAGGTCATGTCACTCGCCGCGGAGGAAGGCTGCGGGCGGGCTTCGGTGTCGGCCGACAAGGGCGAGGCGAAGATCCCCTCGCCCTCACGTCCTGTCAAATGATTCGCCGGGGGCGAGCTTTGGCCTATCCTTCGCCGCATGACCCGCAGGATCCCCCTCTCCCTCATGCTCGCCCCGGCCCTCGCCCTGTCCCTCATCACTGCATGTGACGACCCGGGAGAGCAACGCAAGGACGACACCAAGAACGTGGACGGCAAGGCCCCGCCCACGGCCAACCCGGAGCTGCGCAAGTTCAAGAACCCGGCCGAGGCGATCGCGGCCTACAACACCTGCTACAGCGACTGCTTCACCGAGAAGGCCAACGCGACCAACCGGGAGACCTGCAAGCTCGACTGCGACGGCCTCGCCGAGACCGGCATGGACACCCTCAAGACCGAGGCCGAGAAGACCACCTACAAGACCACCTGGACCACCCTGCGTGGCTGCATCACCGGCTGCCGGGAGGACCGCAAGCTCAACGAGACCAACCGCGCGACCTGCCTCCTGACCTGCTCGGACGCCGCGGAGATGTCCGCCACCGCGCCGCCGCCCGCGGCCGTGACCCCGCCCGCGACCGGCACCCCGCCCGCGACCGGCACCCCGCCCGCGACCGGCACCCCGCCCGCGACCGGCACCCCGCCCGCGACCGGCACCCCGCCCGCGACCGGCACCCCGCCCGCCGCCAAGTG
>Ga0075152_10004070_pt1 | contig 10095 bp, 12 predicted proteins | sample JI61114C2DNA_FD_70964 | JGI IMG/M metagenome (GOLD analysis project Ga0075152, IMG submission 70964) | Wastewater effluent complex algal communities from Wisconsin, to seasonally profile nutrient transformation and Carbon sequestration -... | ecosystem: Engineered > WWTP > Effluent > Algae...
TGAGTCTGGGTTCCGCAACAAACTCTTTGACGAGACGCACTTCCTCGGCAGACGGCACGCGGATGTCGGCCATGAGTCAAGTATACTTCACTAATGGCCGCGGCTCGAGGCGCCCGCCATGTGCCCATGTTCCCCATCCAGAATGCCGAAAAGCTCTTTGCGCACGTCCTCAAGTGTCTTCCGGCCGAGGAGATAGCCGCCATACAGACAGCCAAGGCCACTGCAAAGAAGATTCGCCCCGAGCCCGCGTCCCGTCTCTGGGAAACCATGTCAGAGCCAAGCGTCTTGCCCCCAAGAGGCCTCGCCGTCGATCCGTGGTTTGAAAAGACCGCGGCAATGTGCAAGCTGCTTTTGGACGTCGAGCTGCCCCGATATCACGGCGAGCCGCGCTACCTTTTTGACGCCCTTGGCACAGACTACGAGAAAGTGGCGCTCACGGGGACGCTCTATCGCATCATCGTGCTGCGCTCCATTGAGCACCAGATTCCGGGATTCGCGATTCAGGACATGCCACCCACGTGGGCGGCCAAATGGGAGGCCGTGGAGCGCGACGTCCTCGCTTTTGTCACCGAGGTCTGCGCCCGAAAGCCCGAGCCGCATCCAAACTACATCAAGTATATCACCTGCATGTTTGGCAGGTGTGTCATGTGCACCGGGCCTATTAAGGAGAAGAACGGACATGTCGCAGTAGGCGTCTGCGCCTCGTTACAGGCCGTGCCCATCATGTGGCACCCCAACTGCATGCACAGCATCTACGTCACGCAGCTCGGACAGCCGATTAGCAACTTTGGCGCCAGTTCCGGAAACCCCATCTATCATCGAGACCCGGCGTCGTTTCAGAAGCAACTTTACGGCGTTCGTGGACACGTCGTGCTCGCGGCAACGCCCGGGCCCCTCTCGTGGCTCTATGGCCCCGCGTGTCCGCACCAGAAAGACCTCATCATAGACTATCTAAGGGACTCTCGGCCGAAAGCACACGATGGCCGTGGCCAAATTCACACATGCAGCACCTGCATGCACACCCTCGGCAAAGGCCGCAGAAATACCTTGAACCAGAAGAACTCTATTGCTCTCTGGGCATCCACTGCGCTTGTCGATACCGTGTATGCGCTATCGCAGATGCCGCCCGGAGACGAGCGCGTCCGGGCATACGAAGCCTACGTTGCCGCGTTTGACGCAGAGAAATTGAATACCAGAAAGCCCAGCAAGGAGAACGCGTGGAGAATATGGAAGTGCGCCTGCGCAGACGACAAGGCGCCGCGATTCCTCATGGCCGAAGCCAAGATTGCCGCGTCCGCCGGAGCCGAGTGCATCTGCATTCGTTGCCTTTGCGTCTTTGATCTCTCCGCGCCCGTGCTCCAATTTGAAGGGCGGCGCTACTGGTGCAAGGACGCCATCAACAAGATTTGCAAGTGACCCTTTGTTAAATATACCGCTGGCATCAGAGATAACAGAAAGAACAGAGGCAAAGGAGCAAAGACGACGCTGGACACACCGCTCTGTCCATGGCACGCAAGGTCAGCTTTCTCGATGATGACTGGGAGCCCAGCGGCACTGCCATTGTGGCCGCCAAGCCCAAGACGGACGACGAGTATCTGAAGCCGGATCCGCCCGAGCCGCGATACGTCGTCGAGAACTGGAGCAACGAGTTTCCGGGACAGCGCCTCTTCATGCGGCACATCAACTACACGCCCATGACAGCAGACGACGTCGAGAACAGCGTTGTTCTGGAGACGTTTGGGGGCGTTGTCTTGCGCAGGCTCATGGTCGAGGACGAGTTCTTCTTGGGCATGTCGTCCTTTGTCACGACACAGGGCCTTTGGGTTCTGCAGGTGCAACTGACGGACGGTGACGCGCGGTTTCGCATCTACGGCGTTGATCCCGAGGGGAACGCCACTTTTGTTCAGATGGCGCCGTTTCAGGACATGAGCATGGTCTATGACCCGAGAGGCGATGGAAAGATCTTTGTCCGAACGGACAACGCTCGCCACTATGTCCAGTTCTACTTTGATGGAGGCGTTCGCACGCTCGAGCGGAAGCCGCCGCACTATGTCGGTCGCGGAGAGAACATGAAGCCGCTGTTTGTCAGGCCCACGACCGTGCCCGAAATCAACGGCGCCTACTTGATCCAGTATGATCAGGGCGGCGCCTACGTCAACGCCAAATACCACGGGTTCTCTGTCCTGCCCGTGTTCAGCGAAGTGACCCTGCAAATGCTCACCGAGGACCAAAAGAACACCATGCGTGGGCTCTTCCAGCTCGCAAAGCTGACGCAGCAGAGAAACAACCGCCGTCTGGCAATCAGAACCGGTCCCATTCAAGTCGTCCTGAGCGGTTCGTTGGCCGAGTATCTCATGAACTTTGTCTACCGCTCGTATCTGTCAGAGAACATGTCCGAGTGACACGGCCCCATTTTGCAAAAATGAACCATTCACCTTTTTTCCCGGGAATGGACCCTCGGACCCTCTCAAAAATGGGCAAATGCCGATTTTTCCCGGGAACGCGACTTTTGTATTCAGCAGATCCAGTTTTGCCCAAGGTAGGAAAGTTCACTGCTGTGCGATGGAGTCTTCGATGATACGGAGGGCGTCGAGGAGCTTGGCGTGTCGGATGTGAGCCACGGACTCGTCGCGTGCGCGCTCGGAAAGATTGTCCAGAGCGGCAATCATACGCCAGCGCTCGGTTCGGCGCGCATACCGAAGCAAGTCGGTTCGCGGAAGCTGGGCAGTGAACAAGTGCTGCGCGTCGTCCAGATGACGAAGTATCTCATCTCGCGTCGCTGGCGATACGTGCGGAAGAAGCGCGTTCTGGCGCAGACGACAAATGGCCGCATAGAGCTCGCGCATCTGGCGACTTTTGCGACAGGGACAGGGCAGATCGTCTTTGACGCAGTCGACGCAGACCCAGCCGCTGCACTCGCACCGGTCGTGCAAAACCAAATCAAAGCCCGGTCGCCGGCGAACCCACATCTCACGCTCGCAGGTGCAGCAGTAGAGGCCCAGCGCCGATGCTTGCCGAAGAAGCGGACTCAGGCGGAAACAGCACCCGTCGTGACAGCAAATGCCGCCACAAGCGCACTCGCGGACTTGCGCTCGTTTGGCAGGCTCCTCCCCGCAGCCGCAGCACACGTGCGCCGCCATCCGAGTCAAGTGTCGGACCACACTTCTCTTGACTATGGATGAGAGAACGCTGGTCAGAGAGATCCGAATGCATCTTGTGCGCGGCGACAACGTCGCGCTTGAGCGCACACTGGACGGCATCGTCGATCTTGACAGGCGAGACGTGCATCATCACGGAAGACTGCTGGTGATTGCGATTCTTTATCGGAATTTCGAAGGTGCCGCTATTCTTATTCGGCACGGGGCCAGCATCGACTTTGTGTCTCCGGCATATCCGCATAGCATTGCGTCGACCGTTCTGAGCGCTCATCCGTCAGATGAGATGGTTCAGTTTCTTGCAATGCATCAGGCCCGTGACCTGTGGAACCTTTTCGCGCATGAGCTCGGGCCTTGTGTGAGACAGTATCTCGCGTGGACGCCCGGGAACCACAATCGCTGGCCCGCCAAGACTCGGAGTCGGATCTCGTGCCTCTTGGTCTGCCTCGGGAGAAGGGGCTTTCCGCGGACCCTTGCATACTACCTGCTCGCGTTTGTCGCTTCCACACCTGACTGACATGGATGAGAAGTGGCGCGAAACGCTCGCAACCGAGGGCAGGGCGCTTGTCGACGACACAAAGGCCATTCGCACGCGCGACAAGGAGGAACTGTGGGAGGCTTATCTCACGTTCTTGGCGCAAAAGATGGCTCCGCGAAAGATTACCAAGGACGAGTTTATGACTGAGCTGGGTTGGCTGGTTCCGGAATAAAGACGCGCATCACGCGCTTTCGCGAGTCGCGGCACTTGGGGCACGTTTGCACGACCTCGACGCAGTCTTTGCAGAACAGATGTCCGCAGGGGCCAAAGGCGTGCGTCACGGGGGCAGCAAGGCACACGCTGCATTCGTAGTCGGCCAGAGACTTGTCGATGGCGCGCTGCAGCCTCGACTCGCGAGCTTTCGCCGCGTCCAACTCGCGCTGCAATTGCGCCAGACGCTCAAGCAAGGACGCGTATTGCTCGGGCTCCGGAGCTATGGCTGCCAAGGAGCGCACCGTGTCCGAGAGTCCGTCAAAGGACATGATGGCGGTCACTGCTGCCGGGTCCGGTGCGGTTCCGAGATCGCCCGCGCTCGCAGGACCGGCAACTGCGCGCCCACTGGCCTCGGGTGCGGCATCCGTGCGTCCGCTGGCTTCGCCCTCGCCAACTCGACGGCGGTAGATGACGTAATCGAGCTCTCCGAACCCGCGTCGCGTGATTGCGATCTCGTTGTAGACGCACACAATCACCTCGTCTGCGGGAATCGGACGCCCCCAGATCTCCGAGGGCCGATCCGCGATCTCGCTAAAGATGGCCGCGTTATCAGCGTCCGTGCCGCGATACTGCACTCCGCGACGCTGAAATTCAATGTTGCGGTTCAAAAGCAGCCGATGCAGCTTGCCGTTGTCGTAGTAAAACGCCGCGATGTTGCCGTTGCTCGCAGCCGAGCTCGATTGAACAAGTCCACGCGAATGCAAACACACAATCGCGTTGCCGCGGACGCCAATGAGATGGTTCCGATAGCCTATGGCAAACAGCAGTCGCGCGCCAAGGCTCCATTTTTGCATTTCTTGATGCGATGGCACACTACCGATGCGCTCTCCGTCAAATGTGTTCACGCCAGTCGGCAAGACAACAAGAGACAGGGCGCGCTCAAGGCGCACGTTCTCGGGTTCCTCGTAGGTCCAAACGGGCCGAGGGATGGGAGATCGCTCGTCTCGGTCATGCACATACCACTTGTTGCTGTCCACGCGAGTCACAGCATGGGCCGCGTCAAGATAGACAACGCGGTGCGAAGGAGGAAGAACCCTTCCCCAGATCATGTTCTGTCCTCGGGCGTCTTCAACAGGCCGCTTCCACGAGCCGGGAACATATGTGTCCGCCGCAACCGTGCCGTCCGTTGATGTGCCGCCACGGTAGTCTGCATAAAGCAGTTTCCTTGGTTTGCTCATGTCAAGCATGAAAGAAAACGCAAAAGACCCGTAGTAGAGGTCGCCATAGTGCGACCAAATAGTGTCCAGAGGCTGTCCCGTCGGCTCTGCCTTTCGCATCGCACCCGCATGACGATCTGAAATCCACACGTTCCCGACCGAGTCCAGATAGTAGAACATGTCATTCGCTTGTGTCACGGATATGAACACCACTTCTGGTATGTTGGCGCGAATGGGGCTTAGAGTTCTGGTGTTGAAACTGTATCCAGTGGAAGAAATGACCACGGGATCGCCAAGTAGCATCGTCAGATGTTGGTCTGGATCAAGCACGAACTCGCGCATGATGGCAAAGTATGCATTGAGCCCGCAACCGAGTCAGGCCGCGGCGTCCTCTTTTGGCCGTTGCTCAGCCCAGATAAAAACACTCGACTCGCATGGCCGCGCGCTTCATCACAGACACGCTTCGCGCCGACGCGCGCGCCCGCGTCCTCCTTGTTGCCACGCAGGAACACGCCAAGAACATCCGAGACAACGTCTCTGGAGATCTGCACTCCCGGTTCCATCGTGCTCAGGGCGACGACAGCCGCGGAAAGATGTTTACCCACATTTACGTGGCTGACAAAAAGGCGCTTGAGGAGAACGAATTCGTTGTCCGCATGCTCGTGCGAGGGTTTGGTGTTCCCGTGACTATGTCGGCCGCCCTAGCGCCCGCGCCCGAAGGAGACGGCTCCGGACCCTCATCCGCGTAAGCTCGTCTTCGGTCGCTTGAAGTGTGTTCATCTGCCGCAGCGCGCGAACGGTGTCCTCGAGCGACATTTGGTCGTCATTTGCTGCGGAAACAATCCGAAACGCATAGTGCCAGTTTTCGCAGCTCACGACCACCACATCCCCATAAATAAGACACTGCTGAATTGTGCCCCTAGGCACCAAGATCCGATTGCCGCGCGCGTAGAAAGAGCCATCGGGATACATGTGGGGATATCCGCCGCTGTCTTTCCAGAAGAGAGACTCGCCTGCGGGGTCCGTGCCGCGATACTCTCGTTCCATGTCCACGTCCTGCAAAGCATCCCTCGGTAAGAACGCGATACGAGAGCGTGCACGCACACATACCATCTCGCGCAGAGAAACGTTAAACGCCGGACGCGTTTGGTGTATGCAGAAAAGATGCGGGCCCACAATCGCAAAGGTTCGGTTTTCCATGTCCGTCGCAATCACCTCGGTCGTCTGGTCATCGTTGAACGAAAGAAGCATCCCAGTCTCGTCGTTGATGGCGTAAATGCGCCCCTCAAACCCAACAGCGCGATCCTGAAAGCCCTCAGTCCAGACTATGGGATTGCCCATGTCGGCTTCAAAAATGCCAGATTCCGTCGGCGTGAGAGAGTAAAGGGTCTGGCCTTCGTTGTCGTCCAAGTCAAAGTCAAAGGCCCAGAAGAGGTTGTCCACATAGAGCAGATGCCCAAACGGAAACGTCCCGCGGACGCCGATCAGCTCGAGCATTGTGAGGCGCGCTTTCCTCGCAGCAGCACACAAAAGAACTAACGATTTCTTATGTGAGCGCACGCGCTACTCTTTTTTTAAAAGACGGGTTTACACAGCAGTGACGACGGGCGCAAAGAACATCGTCGGTGCGCTCGTCGTCGAGTAGCGCTTTGTGGTGTCGCGAACAAATCGGTTCGGTTGTAGCGTCCCCGTGTAAAAGCCGGCTATCGTCCCGAGGTTCGTCGTTTGCGCAAAGGTGCGCAGAGTCGCGCCCGTGTAGAAACTGTAGCTCGCGTCTCCCGCGTAGCCAGTGAACGGCGCCGTCGGGTCCAAACACCAAAAATCGTTGCGCCCGCCCTCCGTCCTGTTCAAAAGCATGTAACCTGCCGGACAGTAAATGAAAGCGCTGCGTTCGGCGTCAATCGCGGACATCGTCGCAACGTCGCGGCATTTCCAAGGAGACAAAAGACCCGGCCACTCCACGAGCTCTCCCGGTGCAGCCGTGCAGTTGGCCTCCGTCGTCATCGTGCAGGTGTTGTTGTAGCCTGGAAGCGTCGGATGCGTTCTGTAGCGCGCGCACGGGCCGATATACGGCAACGGCACATATGAAGGCTGTGCAAAGGGAAAGTCGCACTGATCAAGAGCGCACGAGGGAACCGCTACGTTTGCGCCCGCAACAATGCACGCTTGGCAGACGTCGTCTGCGTTGAGAATCTCCAGTGCAGTTATGTCGCTGGTCAGAGGACCCGTCAGCAAGAACCCAGTATTGAACTCTGCGCATGTGTCTCCCTCGCTTGTCGTTTGCGAGTCAAGTCGGACGCCGTGATACGTTACAATCACCCGATTGTCCATGTTTTGCGTGGGGAACGGCACCCTCGGAAACGGCCCCATGCGAATGTCCACGCAAACGCGGCGCGCGTTTCCGTAGTCGTTGCTCCCGCCAGTGCCACTTATCTGGACGTCTTCGCGCTCTACCACAAGCATCATGCCCGCGGGACAGCACGAAAAGAACTTGTCCCGCGGCGTCACCGGATACGGTCCATAGCCACCAATGTTCACCGCGTCGCTGCATGGTTTCGCGTCCGCCCAAAACACCGTCTGGTTCTGGTTCTCGGCCACGCACGACGCCTCCGTCACGTCATCTTCGCACGTGTTCTCGAGATAGCGCAGAATCTCGAAGAGGCGCGGGTCTTGCGTGTAGCGCGCACACGCTCCTAAGGGCGGCGCAGACGGGGACGGGGGCGGAGACGGGGGCGGAGGCAAAGGCGGAGACACGGGGCTCAGGGCGATACTGCTGTCCGTTCGGGACCGCGCCGCTATCAAAGAGACATGCAGGATCACGGCCGCCGCTGTGATCGCCACGATGAGCACTTGGAAAAGTTGCATGGCGGGATGAAACTGAAACCCGCACGGGCGCGGTGCCACACCCACTTTACCTATTCCAGAGAGGTCCGGTTTATTTGCCGGTCTCTACTGCAGCACGCGCTGCAGCTTGGTAAACGATTGCTCGCACACGGGACAGATGCGCGCCCGCACACGCGACGCACACGGCCCGCATAGGCAATAGTGGCCGCACGGAATGCACGCGTAGTCGCACGCAAAGTTCTCGCACACATGGCACACCGGAGACCCCTCGCGCCCCGCTGCAAACGCCCCCGGCGCACCGGGACGCGTCCCGACTCGCTGCAGCAAAATGTCGCAGTCGTGAAGCTCCGCGAGCAGCGGCCTGTAGTCCCACTCGCCCGCGCTCGCAGGGTTGCGGAGCTCAGTGTCCTCAAAGAAGAGCGAGCCGCCTTCCTGAGTCACCATCGACGCAGGAACGCACACAATGTCACGCGGCGGCGTCCAGAGCCACGTCATCGCAGACAAGCAGCGCCCCTCGTTGAACGTCACAGCCGCGCAGACAAAGAGATGCATGTAGCCAAGTGCACCAAAGAGAAGAAACAGCACTGGAATGAACCATTCCGTCTGCACGTAGGACAACTGTTCGAAGGGGAACAGGTCGTCCTCGTATTCGCTCTGGTGGATCGCAAGAACAGGAGAGCGCCCTTCCATCATGCGGAACCACCGCATGTAGCCCAGATACGGCGCGTAGAGGTAGCTCCGCGTCCAGCCGGTGTGAAAGAGAACCCAGTCGCCAACGTGCTTCCGCAGAGTGAGCCGAAGCGCCGCTTGGCACCCGTGCACATAGAGATCAAAAAAGAGGAAGGGCCACGCACAGTGCCCCGTCCCTATGTAGGCCAGACAGAAAAGAGCCGTCAAAAGCATGTCAAGTGTTCACTAGCCCGCCAAGGAGCGCGTGGAAACAGGATACAGGATACGTGCTGCCACGTAGCAACGCATCCCGCCCGTCGCCACAGCCTCCGAAAGGCTCGCTCCGCCGCCCAAGCTCGTCACCTTATAGGCGGCCCCGTGCGCGTCCGTCGCAATGCCGTCCGCCCCAATCCGGCTCACGTGGAACGCACAGATATCCGACGGCGGCGCGTGGGGACGCACAGGCCAGATCAGAATGCTCGCCCACTCGCAGAAAAGGTAGGCTAGGCCAGTGCACCATGCCACCAAATACCAGATGCTCTCGTGGAACGCGTAGAGCAGGCCAAGAACTCGGAGAACAAGAACGGTGATCTCCATCGAGTTCCAAAGACGCTCCGTGACGAACGCAAGCCGCGTCGTCGTGCCGTGCGAGTCTTCGAGAGTCACGCACGGTTGCACGCCGCTCAGATGCTCCAGAATGCCCGTCAGGCGGCACGGACCTAACAAGGAAAACGGACCCAGAGCCCGAAACATCCCGTGCCGCGACGTCGAGTCATACATCATCCTAACGAGGCACATCGTCAAAAGCCGAATCGCGATGTAGACACATTCAAACACAAAGGCCAGCGCATACATTAGGAGTCAGGTGGCAGTCACTTCTCTCTCATGGCCGACAAGCACGACCTCATCAATGCCATCTACACAAACGACACGCTTTTGTTCTTCGAGACGCTCAGAAAGACGAGAAACGTGACCGTTGTGCCCTACAAAGGGCGCCCGCTCTGTATCGCACTGCAGATGCATCGCATGGACATGGCCAAGGCGCTCATCGACAAGGGCGCAGACCCAAACTATGTCGACGACGAGTTTCTTCAGGACCCCATCATTTGTATCGTAGACGGAAAATATGCGCCGTTCTTACTTCGGCACGGAGCACACATCCCCTTGAATCGCCGTCATTATCATCGGCGCGAATCCGCATACAACGAGACGAAGTCGGCCATAAACGCTTACGTCGATCGCCCGTGGACCCCCACAAACCATCTCAGCTGGCCCATCCCTCTCGTCCGACAAGTCAGAACGATTCTTGTGCTCGCACGCGGAAGGAGAAAGATCCACTTGGTGTTCCTTCATATGGACACGTTGCTCCTTCTCCTCTCCTTCGTCGCCGCAAGGTCGTGGACTTACTCGTAAAGTGTGCACACCCAAGGCCATCCGCACTTCTCTCATGTCCGCAGGGTCCCTCGTTTGCATCGCCGTGCTGGCAGCAGCTGTCTCGTTCACGTTCCCAAACTACGTC
>Ga0075152_10004072_pt1 | contig 10092 bp, 19 predicted proteins | sample JI61114C2DNA_FD_70964 | JGI IMG/M metagenome (GOLD analysis project Ga0075152, IMG submission 70964) | Wastewater effluent complex algal communities from Wisconsin, to seasonally profile nutrient transformation and Carbon sequestration -... | ecosystem: Engineered > WWTP > Effluent > Algae...
AAAAATGAGTATTGTAGATAAAGTATTTTAAACTGTAGCCGTTGCCGCCAATGATTCATCGAACCAGCAACAACCGATTAAAAAACTTCAGAAAGAACATCGACCTGCTGCTTGACAAGGAGAACCACATCAACAAAAGCATCCGCGAGCTAAGCTAATGCAAAAATCGCAATTTTTCTCAACTGAAGAAGGACCTTGACCAAAAAGAGTCATAGATACTGAGACTTATGGAGGAGAAGGAGAACGAGAAGAAGAAGTCGAGATAACTTGCGAAATAATCCATAACGCTTCAGTCCCGCAACAACAGGCTGCAGAGTTAGTGTGATGATCTCCGATTCAAACTTGAGCTGTCCGAAAAGAAAAATTTACGGCTTGGAGAGGAGCTGGAGGAACTCAGCACTATGCACCTTACATCTGAGAGGAAGTACCGGTAACAAATTCGCAACCTTGAGGAAGACATCCTCAGGAGCAAACTACGGATGAACCCCTAGTCAGCTACGAGAAGTCAAAGAAGCGGATCGATGGGTGGTGGCAAGCTTGCTGCCAATCTTTCCAAAGCCTTTGAGGAAGAGACCCATATGTCGCTCACCGAGGACTCTTTCCATAGAAAATGATGGTTCGTACTTGTAGCTATGATCAAGTTCACTGCTACAGTCACTTTTTGTCGTAGTAACCGAAGTCTGATGGTGACCGGTAACTGCCAGGGCCAGGAGCGAAACGCTGTTTGGAGATGTCGTCGAAAACACTGTGTCGAGCTTGCTGATCGAATGACCTTCTGCCAGTCCCACGGTCTTTCGAGAGCACGTAACGACCACGTTTTGATAGATCGTTCTCGCCACCGATGTAAGCACCTGGACCTGGGACCCTCGACTACACCATAGAGAAACGTGGGCTTGATTGTGGGTTGAAAAACCTTGCGCCCGAATTATGGAACTTTGATATGTAGTACTTTCCCTTGGGTTGGGTTGCCTCTGGATTTTAGTATGCTCCTGGTCCAGGGTTTTAATTCTGTGGCTCGATGATAGTCTCGGCTAGGGTAAGCATAAATATACATTTGTCCAGAGCCTTGAGCTTCATTCGCATAGTGTAAAGGAGGCCTTTCTCATTATCGGGTTCATACGCCCCGGGGCCAGGAACTTTGAGAGGCTCCAACTCTATATGCCCTTTGTGCATAGACAGCTGCATATGACCAACTGTGGTACCTCTCGACCGATAGCGATGGAGTATCCCTTCCTTTTTATTTTATTGTCTTCGAACAGCGAGGTCTTTTCGTAACGAGTGGCTCCAGGCGATGCTGTGAGGTCCTGCGTAAAGTCGCTCTTCTTGCCGTAGCCTAAAGCCGTCCCTTTCTTGGGTTGGATGAAGTTACCCAGGTTATAGATCTTGTCGCAGCTTCATTAGCAGATCAGGTACTAGACGGAATCCTTGGAGAAGCGGCCACTCTTACTGAACGTCCAGAGATTCTTTGAGAGGGAGTCATTGAGAGGGTTCTTGTTGACCTCGTGAAAGTCGCTGATGCTGTGCGTGATGCTCTACTTCATTAATTATCGGTGCAATAAAAGTGATCATGTTACTTGGCGAATGTCCCCACCACAGCTAGAATTTTACACCCATCGATAAATGCTCGTTGAGCTGGAGTGCTCTAGAATATTAAATTTGGTCGGAACATGAAAATCCAAGTGGTAGCTGCAGTTGTGCTGGCTATGTTGGTGGTTGCGGGGACAGCAACTGGTGGCTTTGACTACCTAGTGGAACTTCAGCCAACAGAGTTCGATAAAGTTGTTATGCAGTCGCCACACGTGTGGCTCGTCCATTCTACACGTAAGGCAATTGGCTAACTGTAGACAATAATTAGGCGGTGCTCGAAGAGCTCAAGAAGGCTGCTGAAGCGTTGGGGGGAGTGTTCAGAGTGGGCTATGTTAACTTTGAGGAAATGGCAAGGCAAGGTGTGAAGGTGCCAGTCGGATAGACATTCTTTTATGGAGATAACAAGCAGGAGCCAATCGCCTACACTGGGGAGGTGAAGTTCAACGAGTACGTGAAGTTCGTTCTGGCCCACACCAAAGAGCTGATTGATGCTCGATCTAAATCCGCTCGTTCTCTGAAGGAGTACCAAGAGTATCAGGAGAGAGAAGCTAAGCGTGCAGAGACCGAGGCTGCTGACGAAGCCAAGCTCCGAGAGAAGAGTGATACCATCGTCCTGACTCCTAGCACTTTCAAGGATGTTCTCATGAAATCCAGGGAACCCTACGCAGTGAATATCTACATCGCCAACGTATTGCGAATAACTAACGAAGTGTTCAGCCTGCATCGAACTTAATAAGGAGTGGGAGGCGGTCTCAAGTGATCTCAAAGGAAAAGTTAAGGTTGCTAAACTTAATCTGACGGAGCATAGCGAATTGGAAGAGATCTTCCAGCTCAAGGAGTTTCCAGTGGTCAAGTTCTTCCCTGGAGGAGTTAAGAAATTGGAAAGCGCAGTCGACTTTACCGGTGTTAAGAAGAAATTCACTCTTATTGAGTGGATTCTCAAGAACAACGACAAGCAGAGCAACAACAACGATCTCGCTTAACTCAAAGCAGCTGATTATAAGACCATTTGCAAAGAAGGCAAGGGCACATGCGTGATCTTCTTCCTCGAGAACAAGGATAATGCCGAACTCATGGCCAAGCTGTCTGCTTTGCCAAACAACTATCTCAAGAAGCCGGTCAGCTTCTTCTACACCGTCAAGGGAAGCCAAGAACAACTGGCAAAACAGTTCGGAGTCGAGACCTATCCGAACGTGCTGATGACTTATTGCCACCGTCGGACCTTCTGGAAGCTGGACCATCTCGATGTCGCCAAGGTAGAGGAAGCCGTCGGAGAAGTTCTACTGGGTAACCGCAACAACTTTGTCAAGTACAAATTCGAGGAAGTCGTCGTATGATGTTCGCAGGCAAATTTCATTACCTTAGTGCAGCACTGTTTCATTTCTCTGCCATTTAATGACCTTTCAAGAGCGATTCAAGGGCAAGCTCAGTTACATGCGTAAGGATGGAGTCAAAGGTGTCATCCGATAGACCATGGGCAAAGCTGAAAAGACCAGTAGTCAGTGGCCTCAACGTACCCTTGGTTTCTATCATAGACTCTCAAGAAGAAACGCTGGAAGTTTACGAAAACGAGTTCATCGAGAGATCCATGCTTACAAGAGAGCAGAACACTACCACGATCAAGGCAACGAGCTCCATCGGAAGGTTTCCTTCACCGCAGCGGAAACTCTAACATCCAAGGCAATCCTCATCATTAACTAGGCTCAGAGCGGGAATCTCAGCACGATCGGACAGTGCCGAGCAAGACAATAAACACCCGCTCAACCTTCGGTCGATCGAGCAGTCGCAATAATGACGCATGCCAACCAGACAACAAGGAACGTAGCTGTCTTGTGAGGGTGGGTTCTAACATCCTCGACGACCGCTTTCGACTGAACATCGACGAGATGACCGAGAAGCATAGCAGCGTCATTCGCATGTTCGACACAAACTACCGGTTTAGCTGATGTTTTTCTTCTTTCTACTGTCTACTGCTGTAATTGGAAAGATCAAGGTTCAGAGCATCCACATGGCCTTGAGCATAAGCAGTCCCACTTTCTGTTTCGCGGCATTCCGAATTTCCAGCTTCAGCTCGACGGAGGGGCTTGTGAGTAATGGGGTAAAGTCGGCTCTGAATAGAAAATGGAAGGTACTGTGCTACACCATAGACATCCTCCCCCATAGGTTTGAGGTCATCGAAGATCGTGAATTCCACGAACTTGCTCTTGAGTTAGTCTTGGAACTATTCGCTGTAGACAAGCTCCAGCTAGCGATGGAAGTCCCACATGGGAGAAGGACCTTTCTATGGGTCTGAGAAGCAGTCTTGATGCTGAATAGTGTAGTAGACGAAGGCATTAATTTCGTCAGGAAGATTGAGAGCTCGCTCAACTATGATGGATAACTTACGGCGGCCGTCGGGTACTGCCAAGATATCCTCACGCTCATAGGAGATTTGTTTCTAGCTTCGAGAGCGACGGTCTTTCATCCACTTCAGTAATGGACTAATCGGTAGCCGCATCCGGACTCGATAGTCAATGACTCCGAGAAGTACATGGTCCTGCCCGTAGATCGGAACCTTACTATGCACTACTGGCGAAATTGAATCCTGTGCCCTTGCTACTAACTCCTTGAGGTTGATATTGCCGGTTCCGAGGAGCGGAGCAGCCGATCCTTCTGACCCCCACAGTTCAATTTTGATAGAATCTCGCTCAAAGTAACTAATTAGGGTTTGATCAACCTGCACCCGGAATGACATCCGATGCCGAAAGTCGTATCGGAGTCCCTCTGCAATCTGCGTATGATCAGTATCGTGGTTGTAGAAGTCCACTGTCAGGAAGGACATGAGGTTTTTAATGTCACGAATCTGTCCTTTGGCCTGTTGGCTGATAGCAAGGTCCTCCAGAATCATTTCACCCAGATAAAGGTCCAGATAGTTTTCACTCGCGTCCAGCTGTTTAAGCTAATCTTCGTAATCTGCATCAGTAGAGAACACACTCACTGAGTCATCATACTTTACGCCGTTCTGATCGTATATTTTGTCGGTGAAGCCTTTCCGCATGGATAGGATTGCTCCGTACTCATCAATTTTCTTCACTGCTATGGATAGCTTTTCTTCCAGCTTGGCTTTTTATGTCTCAAGGAACAAGTATCTGTTGGCCTTATCTTAGGAGTCTGCTTTTAGCCTATTCCGTGCAGCCTACAGATGTGCTAAGATCTCTAGCTTTTAAGACCATAGCCTTTCAGCAAGCTGTCGCAGCCCTTTTTGGTCAAGCAATTCAAACTCCGGTTTGGCTAAGGTTGAGTACTTCTTCCAGATGGGATCGTCACCTTCCCATTTGGCCAGTCCCAGTGCCTTTCTGTAATAGTCTTCATGGTCTGTGCTCATTCTGCTCGCCTTTCCAATTTCCTTTTCCTTCAAGGCTTGGTTGTCCTTCTTCACCAACTTAATTTCATCCTTCAAGTTGGCTACTTACTTCTTTTTGAAATCCAACTCTCCCATTGTCTTAACTGCTGATTCCTTTAGGAGGATTACTTCATTCTATTTTGACTTCACTCTCGACTCTAAGTCGCGAATTTTACTCTCCAGCCCGAGCACGTCCTTGTTGTTTGTGTAGAAGGGGCTGCTAACCATCCTCCTAACTTCCCCTTCCAAGCGATCTCGTTCTCTCGTTAACTCTACAATTCGCGCTTAACTGGAGCTATTGTCTGCTTGCCTTATCCGATCGGCGAATTCCTTGTCCTTCTTCAGCCGGTTCTCCCTTTCCTCTTAGAGTTGCGACTGCAAAGAACTAATTTTTTCGTTGGTTGTCATGGTTAGACGTTGAATTGCTAACTCGAGTTGGTACTTCCTTTCTTTCTCGTTCGCTAACTCCTGCAGCAGTGGTTCCTGATTATCAATGCGAGCGCCAAATACTTTGCTTTCTTTACTAACTTGTGCGCGACTCGCATTAACCATGGACTGTCCAGTTCCCCTTTGCTTCTCCTTGAGCTGTTACTCCAGCATCAACTTGTCTCTCTTGAGACCTTGAATCATCTCCAGTAGTGACTTGACGGTATTCCTCTGTTCGTCGAGTTCAGCAGCCATCTGCTCGTTAACAGGATAGGCTGTTTTCTGAACCTTCTTCTGCACAACCACATGCTGGCTCTTTCTCACAACCTTCTTCGGCACAGTCAATGCATTGATCTTTTCGAGAAGCCTCCGATTTTCGTTTTTCATGTCCAAGTATTCCTTGTCCTTTTCCTTTTCCACCCTAAATCGTTACGGTGCAGTCATCTCGCCGATCTTCTTAGACTTTGCGAAGTCATGCTCAATCATATGAAGTTGTGTCTTCAGCTGCTTCACAGTCTAAACCTCTTCCTGCAGTTTAGCCTTGGCGTGAATCAGCTATTCATAAAGTCCGAGGAACACTGAGACCTTTTACTCATCGGAAAGTTTGCTGAAGGCGTAGGGGTTGTATTTGCTGTTGTGCTGCCTTCTCACCTTTCTGATCCGATCATCATACATTCCTCGCAGTGCGTTCTGAGTGTGTGGCGGTTCGGCTTCGATTGTCTCCCGACTCTTCCGAGCATCGATGGGCGAGAAGTCTCTTACAACAATGTTCGAACCACGATCGGCGGCAGATGGTTCCTGCCTTACATTTCCCGAGAAGTAGTTTGAAAGTTTATCGATTTCGCTTTGATCCATAATTATAACAGCTTTCATGTCAGTTCAGAGCCCTCCAGCCCCTACCTTCGAATGCAAGGATCTTCCTGTCGTTCTCTATACAGTCGTCCCGGCTGGTGGAAAGGTTCTGCAGCGCGTATACTGTCTTATTGTGGATTATCGGCGTGTTGTTCCAGAACCCTTCTGCGGTCGGTAGCGGGTACAAGTTGATATCCTTGATGATGTAGTTCTCCCCCTAAGTGAGTAAAATGTAGGTTTGTTTGTATCCCAAGTTTTGGTTGTCATATCCGCCCAGCACCATGATCTCGGTGGGTGTTATCTGCACTGCTGCGGAAGTAGAGAGCAGCACAAAGTCTGTGCCGATGCCATCAAAGGTTGGATTCAGGGTCTTCCATCGTGATGTCTTTTCATCGAACCTTTCCTGACATTACATGCAAGAGATACGATGAAGTGCAGGATTGTTTGCTCGGCTCCAATACCACCAAATTTGTAGATGTACCGCCCGTTGAAAGCTGCTAAACTCAACGAATTGACAGCATTGGTGCATGGCTCGATTTCCTCGACTTTATTGCTGATGATATCGTAGCGCTCACATTTGTTCGTAACAACTTGGTTGGCGAGGAAGCCTATATTATTTCTTCAGGTAACCTCCGACGATGTAGATGTAGCGGTTGTTGAAACACAATGCGTGAGAGCTCCTTCCGTACTTAAGGTTTGTGCAGTAGTTGAGGGTGTGATTGTCAAAGTCGTACTTGTAGATCTTCTGCGACTTTGTTCCGGTACCCGGTAGTGACCCACCTATTAGGTAGAGATCACCGTTGGGAGTCGATATTGACTTGTGGAAGGACGGCATCTTAAAGCCCATGTCGAGTTTGATAGTCTGGAAGGTGTTGCCGGGTGAGCTGATGTCGAGCAGATGCAGGAAGCATTCATCGTTCTGGAAGAAATGGAGGTACTTTCTCTTGGACTCTTACTTGAAGGTATTGAGACCAATCACATTAATGGTCCGCTTGGGGCGCTCAGAACTTCTGCTACGCTGACTGCGACGCTCCGAGATATTCTATCCTGAGTCTTTACGCGTGAATTTATTCTCACGAATCGGCCTCTCTTACTCCCTGCTGTTAGCCATCTTTCGGTGGCTGAATTTGCTATCCGTATCGTTGAATTCGTGGGTGCTATGCCTTGGGGATTCCTTCAGGAACTTGTTTATGTTGGTGTGTCTCGTTTCCATTCCTCCACGGTCCTGTCCCAACACAATTGAGTCTGACAGAAAGTTGGTAAGCAGCCTTTCAGTATTACGATCGACGCTCACTGATATCTCGAACTGCCCACGCATTTGCTATATGTGTTCGTAATCCTCTGCCATCTTGCTGACTAGCCTTCCGCCTTCCAGCCTTAGAGTCTTCTCAACAGTCTCCAAAAAATGACTGGGATCTTCGAGCTGCTTGCCCATGTTCTCCAGTTCTCTGACTATGCTCTCGCACTTATCTAGCTTTTCGGACATCTCGCTCTTGTCTGACATGAAGTAATTCATTTTCTTGCGCATCGACTCCTCCATGCTCGAGAAGAAGTGTTTCACAGTCTTTTAAATGAGCTCCTTCACGTCACGCAACCTTCTAATGGCTGAATAGTGCACTCTTTACATGCTTCGAATGCTTTTGACATATCAATGTCACGGTTGACTCCACGGGTTTACCCCTATCGGTAAATTTCGTCGAGCAGCTCCTTGAGCTTCTTATGACAGCGGTTCTTCACAGTTTTGAAGGCTTCCATACAGGCCTTAGAACCGGCCTACCGGTGAAAGTCATCATGTGTTTCAACGCATTCCGGACACAGAGGTTTTACGCAGGTAGGCGCAGAACAGAACTGCGAATATACCTCTCCAGGGTGTATGTTGCACATCGCTTCGTTGATCATGGCGTAGGATCGACTACCACTCATTCCAGCTGACTTGCCTAACATTTAAATTCGGAACGATTTACCAATGACAGAGCAGTATAATATATAGTTTCTCGTTTAAGAAGAAAGATGGGAACGCAGGTCGAAATGAAGCCACCACCCATTAAAAACAAGGGTGCCAATGAAGTGCAGATCACAGCCGACCAGCTGTTGCTGGACTCTCAGATTCATCGTGTCAATCCAATCAAACCACCACCCCAACTCATTATGGATGAGGAGGAACTCAATGTCAGCAAGCAGGAGAAGCGACGTGAGTTCGAAGATAAGATTAGGAGACAGCGGTATAATTTAAGCGCGTGGGTGAGATACGCCCAGTGGGAAGAAGGTGCTAAGGAGTTTACGCGTGCTCGGTCTATCTTTTAGCGGGCTCTGGAGATCGAGTACACCAATAAGAGCCTTTGGTTGCGGTATGCCGAGATGGAGATGAAGCACAAGTTTATAAATCATGCCAGGAATATCTGGGAACGTGCGACTTACTACCTTCCTCGGGAGGACCAATTTTGGTTTAAGTATGCCTACATGGAGGAGCTCGTTGGGTAATACCAGAAGGCTAGAAACATATTTGAGAGGTGGATGACATGGCTGCCAGGCGAGAAATCTTGGATGGCCTACATCAGGTTTGAGGAGAGAATGGGCGAGCCAGAGAATGCCAAGAAGATTCTATACCGTTACTTGGAGGCGTTCCCAGTACTGAGTGCGTACCTAAAAGTCGCGAAGTTCGAAATAAGAAACCGAAACAGAGATGCGGCTCGGAGTATATACGATCGGGTAGTCACTGAACTCGGTCAGTAGGCTCTTAGCGAAGAATACTTCAGCGACTTCGCAAAATTCGAGATTAAGCACCGCGAATTGTAACGAGCCAAATAGATCTACAGATTTGGCCTGCGGCACATTCCTCGAGATAAGTGCAAGAAGCTCTACACTGAATATCTGAACTTCGAAAAGGAGCATGGAACTAAGCAGGACATCGACGATGTTATTCTTGGAGAGAGGCGAACACACTACAAGGAACTGCTCTCACAGAATTCCCTTAACTATGATGCTTGGATCAACCTCACACTGCTGGAGGAGTCCACTGGCAATGTGGCCAAGGCTCGCGAAGTGTACGAAGCCGCAGTCAAGGAGACTCCACCTGCCAAGGAAAAACGATTCTGGAGACGATACATCTACCTGTGGTACAACTACGCCATCTTTGAGGAACAAGTGGCAAAGGATCTGCTCAAGGCCAACGAGGTCTATGAACGAGCATTGGCATTGGTGCCTCACAAAATATTCACCTTCTCACAGCTGTGGGTCAACTACGCACATTTCCACCTGCGCTGTGCCGATTTGGACAAGGCAAGGAAGATATTCGGGACTGCCATCGGAAAATGTGCACGCGAGAAACTTTTCCGGAACTATATTTAAATGGAGGAACAGTTGTGCCAGTTGGATCGTGTTCGATCGATTTACGAGAAGTACCTGTAAAAGTTCCCAAACATGCCGCGTCCGTGGATATCGTTTGCCTCTTTCGAACGGAACATGGAGGAGTTCGACCGTGCACGCGAGCTCTTAAAAATTGGACACCAAATGAAAGTGTAGGGACTGCCTGATCCAGACGACTTCGTGAAGGAGGCACAGGAACAGTGAGTGATCGTCTGAAAAAAGCTTACGTTGGAATATATTTCAGGGAACCTGCCTCGCTGAAGAGTGTATAAGTTAGTATTGCATGTCATCACACATCTTCGAACACCACTGAGTTGGAGGTGACCACGTGCTGTAGTGGCTTTTCCTTGAGGATCTCTTGGTTGGATTTCATGAAGCCTAGCTTAGCACGGTTGTACATTCGTATTTGATGAAGCAGCAACAGAGTGGCTTTTCAACGCACCTCCCCAATTGATCGAGGTAGCTGTTAGTATTCACCA
>Ga0075152_10004075_pt1 | contig 10090 bp, 3 predicted proteins | sample JI61114C2DNA_FD_70964 | JGI IMG/M metagenome (GOLD analysis project Ga0075152, IMG submission 70964) | Wastewater effluent complex algal communities from Wisconsin, to seasonally profile nutrient transformation and Carbon sequestration -... | ecosystem: Engineered > WWTP > Effluent > Algae...
GGTGGGATTTCGGTGATAGCATCGGCAATTTTTGGTTATTTTGCATGGCGTATACACGAAGCGGGTTTGCTGATTATTGCCATTTCCCTCATAGGTTCCATCGTTGGTTTCTTGCGCTACAATAGCTATCCGACCAGGGTTTTTATGGGCGATAGCGGTAGCATGATGTTGGGCTATACGCTGGCGGTAATGCTGATCAGTTTAAGTTATTTTTCTCCTCAACTACCGGTATCCGCGCTTGCCATGGTAGTGGCACTACCCTTGCTGGATACGCTGTTGGTAATGACAAGACGTATTTTTCACAAGCGCAATCCGTTTCATTCTGATCGGACGCATATACATCATCGCTTGATAGATCTTGGCTTGTCCCATCCGGCGGCGGTGATGACGATCTATATTGTCATGTTCGGTTTAGGCTTGCTGGGAATTGCGCTGCACAGTCAGCCCGATTGGGTAATTCTTTCGAGCCTGGCAGGTGCCGGGTTATTGATCTTTGCTTGTATTTCATTTGCACGACGAAGCGGCGTTCGTTACTCAAGATGGACTAGCCAACGGCTGGATAAGGCTAGGAAAATGAATGCGTTCAAATTTGCGAATCTCTGGCTCAGAGGAGTTGCTCAGCCGGTAGACACGACAATATTTGTGGCATTGCTGCTGCCGACCTTGTTTGCGTCATTACTTGCTTTGAGCGGCAGCAAGGTACTGGTGTTGTATTGTGTGGCGATGTTGCTGGTGTTTCTCTCTTTCCGGACTCGGCGTGCAGCAGATCAAAGCATTTTACATGGCACTTTGTTTCTGAATATTTTTGCTCTGGTATTGATTTATAACCTCTCGGCGTTGACGCACTCTTCCTGGCTTGATGGATATATCGGTATGCTGTCAGTTTTCGCCCTGCTGTGGACAGTATTGAGGTTGTTTTTTACCAAGTACAGCGAGATTCTTTTTGTGTCAGACTTCGAACTATTGATACTTCTCATTTCCTGGTTTGTTGCTTTTGTCGTTATGGAAGACTTGCCAGTATCTTTACCTGTTTTGCAGGCTGTGCAAAATGCATTCTTGTTGTCTCTTCCATTTATGCTGGTAATGAAAGTCAATATTTCCAACCGAAACCAGAAGTATTTGTTTTCTATTCCACTGATCGCTGCATTGGTCATCGTGGTGACCAGAGCGGCAGCTTAGGGTTGGCCCCCAAAAACCATCGATAGGTGATTTGAGTGCCACCAAGAGCATCAGAAGTATTGATATATCAGAAACTATATCCATCCTTCCTGTAGCATGACGTTACCCGCTAGGTACGTAGCCGCTTCGGAAGTCAGGGCAATGTCAACGGCCAGCCATCCACGATCCGCTTGCTGATTATCCAAATGTGATAATTGTCCGCTTAATTCTGCGTCAGTAGCGGATCGCCCTATTGTCTGCGCGTAGAGGGTTTGAACATAATCCGCATCGGATAGATTATTCGAGTCAGCCTGCTGCTGAAACCAATCCAAGATGAGATCAGGATCTGTCTGATCATTCAGGATTTCCTGACCTAATCGCCATTCATCGGAAGTGGCGTTGCGATCAAAGAAGCTGTGCATCAGGCGTGCCAGGACTGCTTCTGCGGTGTTATGTGCGATGATTACGGTTTCACCGCTATCGAAAGCAATCACTTCGGCGTTTTTCAAGCTCAACATGGCGCCATCGGTCAGGCGTGTGAGTTCCAGGCGATCACCGGCAGATTCAAGGTGCACATCCTCGCGGCCATCCAACATGCGCAAGACATCATGACCTGCACCTCCGTCAGTGTTCAAGGACAATCCCAGCGGCAAATACCCTTCATTGTTGTCAGCGCCGGCGGTGATTTCACGCGCCACATTTAATTGGAGAATGTTGGGATTGGTATCCAAACCGGCCAGCAGCTCGCTAGCGGTTTTGTTTTGCAAATCTACTGTTTCAGGAAGGCTGTAAAAGACAGCCAAAATATCTTCGGTATCAGCGCCTGTCCAGTTTTGTACGGCGCTTGCTTCAGCTACTGTCAAGGCTCGTTGCAGCCAAGTCTGAGCCAGATGGTGTGCCACCGCTTCACTGGTTGAATGAGCAATGACCAGATTGGAGCCACTGGCAAAGCGAACCAACTCAACATCAGTCAGTGTATCGGTTTCGCCATTATTCTGGGTCAGAGTGACTACGCCATCCGGTGTTGTAATCTGATAATCCGATAACTGACCGGCCTGAATGGCTTGATCAAAACCCAGTCCGCCGTTGAGTTGATCGTTGCCGGTACCGCCGGTCAAGGTATCGTTAGCGGTGCCGCCGAAAACAATGTCATTGCCTGCTTCACCAGCAGCATGATCATCGCCGCCCAAACTGCCGATGGTGTCTGCGCCATCGCCGCCAAACAAAATATCGTCGTCAGCGCCCAGCACGATGTATTGATTCTGATCATCGCCGACGACAAAATTTTGATGACTGCCGCCAACCACCCGGGCAGCTCCAATAATCGCGGCAAAGGCGACATTATCCAACTGAATCAGAGTGCCGGGAGGGAGGTTGCTGACGTCGATGATCAAGGCCTGCGGGCTACCATCATCCAGATTCGAACCAGTGATGATGATGGGAATATTCGGTGCCTGAGTGTTGCTGGCGGATAGCGTGATGGTTTGCACGATAATCTGCGCATCATCCGCCAATGAAGCCAGAAAATTCTTGGCATGGTTGATGGTTGCCTGGTGAGATTGGTCATTGCCACTGGCTGATTGCTCGATGTATTGGGTCAAGTGAGTAGTTGCAGCTTGCCGAGTCAGCGGATCTGGATTGCCTGTGCTGCTTAATCCCACACCAATTGGCAAGCTGGTAGTCAATACGGCGCTGCCATTTGCGCGGGAAACGATAGGAATATCAGCATACTGTCTGAATAAGCTGCCGGGATCATCTTGTCGATTGGCATCGATGGGAGGAATCGTTGTGACGACCGTGCCATCGGATTGCGTGCTGCGACTAACCGTTACGCCATCCAGGGTAGTGAGAACTGGTTCAGGATCCGAATCGCCGCCACCGCCTCCTGAAGATGCCCCCGCAACGGTTGCAGTAATGCCATTTGCGGTAAGATCAGCAACAGTTACACCCGCATCGGCGCCTGCTGTCCAGTCTTCCGCCGCCGCCAGATTGTAGGTGGTGGCATCGGTCGAAGATGTGCCGCTTTTGTTGAGAATTAGATTGACTGCAGCTTTATCAGTCGCGCTCAAAGTAAGCGTGAATGATGTACCGGAAGTGATGTCGACATTAGCGGTGTCAGTTAATGTGTAGGTGACGCTACCATCGCCGGTTAGCGTGAATTTGTTGGCAACGATGTCATTGGCTGCGCCACTGCTTTTTAGAAAGCCAGCGCCGGTGACGACTAATGCGCCCGTGCTAGCGCTATACGTGGCTGATGTGATGGTGGGTATTGCCACATTGGACACGGTAACGCCATTCCCGCTGGTATCAGCGATAGTGACCGCTGCGTCGGCGCCCGTCGTCCAGTCTTCTCCTGCCGCCAGGTTATAAGTGGTGCTGCCAGTCGAGGATATGCCGTTTTTGTTGATGATTTGATTGACAGCCGCTTTGTCGGTACTGCTCAATGTCAGGGTGAATGCCGTGCCGGAAGTGATCTCGACATCGGCGGAATCTGTCAATGTATAGGTATTGCCGCCTTCTCCGGTAAAAGTGAATTTGGAGGTGTCGATATCATTCGTGGCGCCATTTGCTTTCAGGAAGCCGGTACCGGTTACCACCAGCGTACCGGTGCTGGCGTCATAAGTGGCTGATGTGACAGTTGGTGCTGCGACACTGGTCGCGGTGATGCCGTTGCCGGTGGCATCCGAGGTATCGCCACTGGTGGCATTGGTGTTCCAGTCATCGGCTGCGGCCAGATTATACGTGGTGGCTCCGGTGGATACCGTGCCATTTTTGTTGATGATTGGGTTTATGGCCGCTTTGTCGGTGGTGCTCAGTGTGATCGTGAATGCCGTGCTCGAACTGATTTCAACATCGGCGGAGTCGGTCAGTGTATACGTGGAGCCACTTTCGCCCGTGAGGGTGAATTTTGATGCATCGATATCAGCCCCGCCGCCGTTGGCTTGCAGGTTTGTTGCGGTTACGGCTAGCGTACCTGCGGCTGCATCATAGGTGGCCGATGTGATTCTCGGATTAACCGATACTGTAACTGCATTGGCGGCATCGCTGATGTCAGTCGCTGAATCGGCACCGCTCATCCAGTGATTGGCAGCCGCTAGATTATAGGTCGAACCGCCGGATGAAGCCGTGCCGGTTTGGTCCAGCAAGGCATCGACACTGGTTTTGTCCGGTCCTGATAAGGTGATGCTGAACGACGTGGCGGAAGTAATCTCGACATCCGATGCGCTTGTCAGCGTGTAAGTGGCATTGGCCACGCCGCCGGTAAAAGTGAGCGTGGATATGTCAATGTCGTTATTGGCGCCGATCTTGTTGAACAGATGCGTGCCGGTAATCACCAGAACACCCGTATCGGAATCGTACGTGACCGATGTGATCGTTGGCGTCTGCACATTGCTGACAGTGATGCCGTTGCCGCTGAGGTCGGCTACGTTAACGGAGGTTGCGCTTCCCGCCATCCAGTCTTCAGCCGCAGCGATATTGTAGGTGGTGGCACCGGCTGATGACGTGCCATTCTTGTTCAGCAAGCCCAATACGACCAATTGATCGGCAGCATTCAATGTGACACTGAATGCTGTGCTGGAGGCGATTTCCACGTCCGAGGAGGTCAAGCTATAACTGCCGCCTTCCCCGGCGATCGTCAGCAAGGACACATCGATGTCATTGGTGGCGCCGCTGTTGGAAACAAAATTGGTTCCGGTGACGGTCAACACGCTGGTGCTGGCGTCAAATGTTGCGGAAGTGATGGCCGGCGCGGCATAGTTGCTGACGGTAATGCCATTGCCGGTCAGATCGGCGGTCGTAACGGCGCTATCTGCGCCCGCAGCCCAATCCTCGGCAGCAGCCAAATTGTAGGTGGTGCTGCTGACCGCTGACGTGCCATTTTTATTCAGCAATGTTTCGACACCGATCAGGTCGGCGCCGGTCAGCGTTGCCGAGAATGACGTGTCGGACGTGATATCCACATCGGTTGCTGTGGTCAGCGTGTAGGTTGCGCCGCCTTCGCCGGTGAAAGTCAGTTTGGATAAGTCAATGTCATTATTGGCGCCGCTTTTTTGCAGAAAACCGCTGCCGGTGACGGTCAGCGTGTTGCTGCCGTAGTCGTAAGCTGCCGAGGTAATGGCAGGCGCTACCACATTGGAAGTGGTAATGCCATTGCCTGTGGTATCGGCTACAGTAGCTGCAGCATCGGCGCCACCGGCCCAATCTTCGGCGGCGGCCAAGTTATAAGTGGTACCGCTGGCCGAGGATGTGCCGTTTTTGTTGATGAACTGATTGACTGCAGCTTTGTCGGTGGCGCTCAACGTGATGGTGAACGCCGTGCCGGAAGTAATCTCGGCATTGGCGGAATCCGTGAGTGTGTAAGTGCTGCCGCCTTCACCAGTGAATGTGAATTTGGATGCAACGATGTCGTTGGCAGCACCACTGGCTTTCAGAAAACCGGTGCCGGTAACCACCAAGGCACCGGCACTGGCATCATACGTGGCCGATGTGATCGTTGGTGTAGCGACGCTGGATGCGGTGATGCCGTTGCCGGTCAGGTCAGCGACGGTGACGGCGCTGCTCGCGCCCGCTGCCCAATCTTCCGCAGCGGCCAGGTTGTAAGTGGTGCCGTTGGCAGAACTGGTGCCGTTTTTATTGACGATCTGATTGATTGCGGCTTTGTCGGTGCTGCTCAGCGTTACGGTAAATGCCGTGCCGGAGGTGATCTCGACATCGCTGGAATCGGTCAGCGTATGGGGGGCGCCGCCTTCACCGGTGAACGTGAGCTTGGAGGCATCGATATCGTTGGTTGCGCCATTCAATTTCAGAAAACCGCTGCCAGTGATCACCAGCGCCCCGGTGGCGGCGTCGTACGTCGCCGAGGTGATCGCGGGAGTCGATACGTTGCTGACGGTGATGCCGTTGCCGCTTGCATCCGAGATATCCGTATTGCCGATCACTGTGTTCCAATCATCGGCGGCAGCCAGATGGTAGGTGGTGGCACCGGTCGAACTGGTGCCGTTCTTGTTGACGATCAAATTGACGGCAGCCTTGTCGGTACTGCTCAATGTCACGGTAAATTCGGTACCGGAGGTAATCTCGACGTCGCCGGTGTCGGTCAGGGTATGAGTGGCTCCCCCTTCGCCGGTAAAGGTCAACTGCGAGGCATCGATATCGTTGGTGGCGCCGCTGGTCTTGACCAAGTTCGAACCGGTAACGGTGAGTGTGCCGGTGCTGGCGTCATACGCGGCGGAAGTGATCGTAGGGGTTTGCACGTTGCTAACGGTGATGCCATTGCTCGTGAGGTCGGCATTACCGCTTTGCGCCGGATTCCAATCCGCCGCGGCGGCAATATTGTAGGTGGTGCCGCCGACCGAAGACGTGCCAATCTTGTTTAGCAAGCCTTCGACATTGATCTGATCGGCGGCATTCAGTGTAACGGTGAATTGTGTGGCGGAATCGAGTTCGATGCTCGGCGACGTGAGGGTATAGCTTGCACCGCCTTGTCCGGTTAATGTCAGTTTCGAGACGTCGATGTCGTTGAGTAAGCCTGACGTGGCCGCCATATTGGTTCCGGTGACGACCAGCGAATTGCTGCTGGCATCGTAGGTGGCAGAAGTGATCGTCGGGGGAGCTGGCTGAAAAGCTAAGCTCTGATACGCTAAGCCTGTTTGGCTAGGAAAACTATTGAAATCGAGTGCTGGATTGGTGGAAATGTGCCGGATGCGTATTTCATCTACATTATCAAAATTGGAAGATAGACTAATAGTTTGGAAGTTATCGTTGATAGCTGTCGCTATTGAAATGGATGAATCAGTTGTAATTAGATTTCCATCTCGATACCCAAGGATTTCCAATTTGTTAAAATCAGTGCTGTTTTGGCCTACTGTTATAGAAACTAAATCAAATTCGCCACCATTGGCTGTAGCAAATGTAAACCAGATACCACTACTGTAATTGTCTGCATCTTGTATTGATATTCCAGCTATAGGGGTGTAGGTGTAAGAATAATCGTACAAGCCATCGGGGCTAATCATTGGTGCCAATGAAGCAAAAGCCGTACTCGTCCCGGAATCGGTCGGTTTGATGGTCAAATTGCCATAACCTGTTGTGGCCTTGGTATAGCTGAGAACGGGCGAGTTTGTGCCCGAACTATTCAATTCATGGTTGCCAAATGAAATGGTTTCGGTCGCCAGCGTGCCGCTGTAATCATTCAACACGTTTTGTTCGAAAATCAGCGGGGTATTGATTTGTCCGCATCGAAAAGCTAAATCCCAGTTTCCTCCCAAAGACTTGGCGCCGGTCAGATCGATGGCGGCAGCCATGCTGGCTTGCACCGTTGCGCTGAGTTGTCGGACAAATTGCTCACCGGCTACACCTTTTGCCACTTGGCAGCCGTACAGGAAAATTTCTGCTGCTTTTGTCAGTGCGGTGCGCCAGGATTGCAGGGCAGGCAGATAAGTACCGATAGTGACCGGATTTAATGTGGCATTGCCGGCAACGATTGCGGCTGGATGGCCATGCGACAGAATATGCACGCTGCCGATATTGCAACGCTGATTCAGTATTGCGGTGATTTGCATGATACCGTCTTGATCGGCATCGAGCAGGACGATTTCGATTCCTGGTCTGACGCCGTTCATCAGCGATTGATAATCCGCCACGTTGCTGTCAATAAATAAAATCGATTTTGCTGGCATTGTGGTCTGAGTATTCATAGTCGCATATCTCCGGGATTTCATTTCACTGTGGGATTGCAGTGTAAGTTTTTATGGAATTGTTTAATGCTGCTCTTGTTCTTGCAAATGTTGCGTAACTTTCTGATTGAGTGTTGCTAGCCATGTTTCCGGCATGATGACGAGAATCTCTTGCATGATCGCCTTTGCGGCAATGATTTCTTCCGGATCTTGCGATCGTTGCAGAGCTGCTGCCAGCCACAAATAAGCTTTGGCCAGATGTTCTGCGGATAGCCGCCCGGTTTCCGGATCAGGTTTTGCATGATAAAAATGCTTACCTGCCTGAAAATAAGCCGGTATGTATTTGTGAGCGGCGGCTTGCTCAAACATGAGCCGGGCTTTTTCCGCTGTGATTGCTTCCGACGTGCTCTGCTGCATGATCATGCCTAAATAATACAAAGCCTCGGGAGCCTGTTTTTGCGCGGCAGTTGTAAACCAGTAGTAGGCTTGCGGCATATTTCGGATGGAAGGATCGCCTTGCAGATAAAATTTTCCCATCCAGATTTGTGCGGGAACCGAGCCTTGTAGCGCCGCAGGATGGCAGAGTTCCAGCGCTTTGATCGGGTCTTTGGCCGCCCCGTTACCGGTCATCAAGAGATTGCCGAGATGGCAATAGGAATGAATATGACCGGCCTGTGCGGCTTTTTGGTACCAAAAAGCCGCTTGCGCGGAATCTGCCGGGCGGTGCGCGCCTTCCTCGAAACAGATACCGGTAAGATGCTGTGCAGTCGGAATACCGCTTAGTGCGGCTTTTTCAAACCATTGACAGGCAGCAGCTTTATCGATCGCGTGTCCCCAGCCATTCTGGTAAAACAGACCCAGGGAGAATTGTGCCAAAGCATTATTGTCTTTTATTGCAGCATCATGATATCCGGCAAAGGCTTTTTCATAACCGCCATCCGCTAACGCGGACTTGGCTTCATTCATAGCCATGCTGCTGCCGGTTTGCACAGGCGCGCTGTTGGCGGCGGTTCCAGGCAGCAGTATGGCAGTGCATAGCAATATCCAAAGGATTTTTTTCATGCTATATGAGCAAAGCCACCCAAATTAAGGGCGCGTAGGGTAGACACCTTGCACGGCAATGATGCAATTGACCACGGTATAGGGCTGCATGATTGAGAATGGCTGAGAACCCCCGGCAATACCGACACTGACGTTGGTGCTTGTCGTGGTGGCGATATTGATTCCGCTCAGCGTGGTTTCGATGGACGCTGCATTCATCGTTACATTGGGCGCCGAGGCGGAATAGGCGCTGGCTGTTCCTTTTGCATTGGCCAGTGAATTGCCTTCTGCGGTTTTTTTGTCGGCGTCACTATTAACCGCTTTCAATGTAGACGTTGCAGTTGCACCCGGCGCCACGGTGGATGTGGAAATCGAGGTGGCTGTGGCGGGGTGGTTATGTGCCGGCATATTATTGATGGTTAATGTGGCATTCTCCGCACCGCTGGTTTGTCCAAGCGTGAACACCGAACCGCCCGGGTGTTGTCCCTGGTGAACCGGTATCTTTCCGCGCATGTCAGGCAGCTTGAAGTTGGTGACGCCATCCCCACCGTAGGTGGTACCAATTAACGAATAAAGTGCTTGGTACTGACTGATGGGTAATGTTTGCCCGTCGCATTGCAACCATCCGTCCGGTGCAAAATTAAACGCTACGTAATTGATTTCACCGACAAACGGTTCCATACCCGCAGTGGCGCTATCAGGCGTTGCAGCAGAAAGTGCGATAGTTGCTGTCAAAGTGAGAAAACTTTGGATTCTTTTCGGACGTTGCATTGATAATTCCCCTTTCATTGAGATTCAGATTTGATTTACCACACACTTCTGTTGCTAATTTACGTTTCTATACAAAATGATGGTTATCGTAGCAGTACATCCTCACAATCAAACTGATTGATTAAGCACCTTTATACCGTTTATTCCTTTGCAAGAAAGGGCTTGTAATTCATATGAGATCTATAAATGTCGATTCAAACCATACTGAATTCTGCTGTGTACTGATGATAAGATGGCAGTGATGAAACTGAGCGATCTGAAAAACTGGACAGACTATTGGGATCAATTGCGCACAGCGTTGTTGGAGCCTGCGGTCGATAAGGAATTACTGGAAGCTTCTTTGCGCGAAGCGCGTGTCAAGATGCCGGTGCCGGTATTATGGCTGCTGGGCAAGACGCAAGCAGGCAAAACTTCGATTATCCGAGCGTTGACCGGTAGCGAGG
>Ga0075152_10004076_pt1 | contig 10088 bp, 6 predicted proteins | sample JI61114C2DNA_FD_70964 | JGI IMG/M metagenome (GOLD analysis project Ga0075152, IMG submission 70964) | Wastewater effluent complex algal communities from Wisconsin, to seasonally profile nutrient transformation and Carbon sequestration -... | ecosystem: Engineered > WWTP > Effluent > Algae...
ATCCGAATTCTCGATGATGCATACAACGATGGTGTCGCCCGTAGCGGTGACCCCACCAGTGGTGATGTCCCACGCTTCCTGGCTGTCGATGTTGATGTGCTGCCACTGCTCTGCGAACTCGTCATCGTCAGGTACCACGCGATCGCGGACCACGTGATTGTTCTGCGCGAACCGCACCCCGGGGTGCATGTCCACATGGCGGCGTACCACTGCTTGGGTCAATGCCGTATTGTCGAAATGCAACAGCCAAGCGCGCATCGGGGCGCTCACCTCTTTTGCCACGCGCAAACCGGTGGGTTGGCCATCGATCATCGCCAAGTCCTGCGCGACGGTCTCGGCGGAAACACCGGGTTCGAGCATCAGGAGGATGTCGCCGGGGATGTACTCGGCTTCTTGGGCCAGGGCGAGCGCTCCGGTAGCGAGCGCGCCGGACAGCACCAGCGCGCGGGAGAGGGTAGAAAGTGTCATGGGATTCTGGAAGGGACGCGAATGTAGTGGGACGCGCCATGGGGTAGACGGTTTTCCCGTCCCCGCCGTGGCCCAAGAACGGGCGGGGTTGGAGGGCTGCTCACCCCTGCACGTACACCCGCTTTACCCGCTGGCTGATGCCGGTGAGCACTTCGTAGGGTATGGTGCCCATGGCCTGCGCGACTTCCGTCACGGGATGGTCGGCATCGAACACCACGGCCAGGTCGCCCACGTTGCAGGCGATGCCTGTGACATCCACCATGCACATATCCATGCAAACGCTGCCGATGATGGGAGCGCGTTGGTCGTTGATCCAAACACATCCGGCACCGTTGCCCAAGCGGCGCGAAAGCCCGTCCGCATAGCCGATCGGCAGGGTCGCGATGGTGCGCTCACCGGTGATCACCCCGCGCCGGTTGTATCCGACCGTATCTCCCGTGTTCAACCGCTTCAGTTGCGCGATGGGTGTTCGCAAGGTGACGGTGTTCAGCAGTCGCCTGTTTTCTTCCGCGTCCGCACGGATGCCGTGCAACCCGATACCGACACGCACCATGTCGAGGTGCGCTTGCGGCCAACGGGCGATACCCGCCGAGTTCGCCATGTGGCGAAGCGGTCGGTAGCCGAGAACCACATCAATGGCATCCGCCATGCGCGTGAAGGCGTTGATCTGTGTGCGCGTGAAGTCGTCTTGCGCGGTATCCTCGCTCGCGACCAGGTGCGAGAGGATGGACGCCACCTTCAATGCTGGCTGACCACGCAAAGCGGCGAGCAGCTCTGGCAGGTCCCCTTCGGTGAAGCCCAAACGATGCATGCCCGTATCGAGCTTGACGTGTACCGGCGGCGTATCGGGCATCCGTTTGGCCGAAGCGATCGCTCCATGCAATGAACGCAAGTCGTACACCTCAGCCTCCAAGCGGAAACGGTGCAGCGTCTCCATCGCCACCGGCTCGGGATTCATCACCATGATCGGCATGCTGATGCCGTTCGATCGGAGCTCAATGCCCTCATCGGCGTACGCCACGCCGAGGTAGTGGACGCGCTCATGCTCGAAGAGCCGCGCGAGCTCCACCGCGCCACTGCCATAGCCGAAGGCCTTCACCATGGCCATGGTGCGGACCCCCGGCGCGAGCAGTGAGCGGTAGTGGTTCAGGTTGTGCCGTATCGCTTCGAGGTCGATCTCCAGCTCGGTGCCGTGTACCTGCTGCTGCCAGCGCTCCACGATGCGTTCGAAGCCGAAGTGGCGTGCGCCTTTGATGAGCACAACAGCACCGGGGAAGTCCTTCGGGTCTTCGCGCTGCAGAAGAGATACGGTGTCCGCATGGAACCGCGCACTTTCACCGAAAGGTCCTTTGTGCTCGGCGATCATGGCCCCTGCGCCGATCACCTGCTGCACACCGCAACGGCGCAAGTCTTGAGCCACCTCCTCGTAAAGCTCCGCCTGGTCACCACCGCTCTCGGCCACATCGCTCAGCACCACAACCATCGGCCGGCCATGGGCAACGCGCCGCAAGTGGTCGAGCGCCGACGCGAGCGAGCTCTTGTCCAAGCTGTAACTGTCATCAATGAGCGTGGTGCCATGCCTGCCCTGCAGCGCGCGCATCCGCATGTCCACGGGTACGAGATGCGCGACACGTTCACGGATCCACGCCGGCGACTTGCCCGATCGCAGCAGGACGGCGATGCAGGTGATCGCGTTCTCGATGCTCGCGTTGTCGTCGAACGGGATGGTGAAGGATGACCCCACACCATCATGCGCGATGTCGATACTGCATGAACCGCTGAGCACTTGGGTCTCATGGACCTGGACGAAGTCGCCTTCATCAGGGCCGATGGTCAGGTCCGTGTCTGCTCGTTCGCCGCCAAGCGAGTGGCGGATCACGACCTCAGCACCTTTGAACAGCTTCCGCTTTTCCGACGCCTTCAACGTACGGTCGCCATGGAAGCCCTCATCATGGGCATCACCGATGTTCGTCAGCACGCCGATCGTGGGGCGTATGATCGGTTCCAACTTCTCCATCTCGCCCGGTTTACTGACCCCCGCTTCGAAAATGCCGAGCGTGTGTTCGGACCCCATCCGGAGCACGCTCAACGGCACGCCCACTTGGCTGTTCCAACTGCCCGGACTGCGTACGATGTTCTCTTCGTGATGAAGCATCTGCCACAACCACTCCTTCACGATCGTCTTCCCATTGCTGCCCGTGATGCCGATGACCGGGATGTTGAAATGCGAACGGTGCCATGCGGCGAAGCGTTGGAGAGCAACGAGCGTGTCTTCCACCAGGATGGCGTTCAGCCCCTCGACTTCCGCGCTGCGCTCCTGCTGCACCATGAAGTCGCGCACGCCTTTGCGATGCAATTCAGCGATGTGGTCGTGGCCGTCATGCCGCGGGCCCGTCAGCGCGATGAAAAGGGTGCCGGGTGAAGTATCCGCATGCCTTGAATCGATGATCACCCGATCGATGTGGGCCTCAGAACCCGATCCCATTGCGAGCCTTCCTCCCACCGCCTCGGCGATGGTGGCCATGGAGTAGTGGAAGCTGCTCATCCGTTGGTGGCTTGCTGTGCGGCGACAGCATCATCGAAACAGCCACGGCATAGCGGCTCGTAGCTGTCGGTCTCCCCGAGCACGACCAGTTCCTTGCTCGCGGTGGTCCGGTGGCTGAACGTGGCCAGGTCACCGCACCGCATGCAGATCGCGTGGACCTTCGTGACGAACTCCGCCATCGCCATCAGTTGCGGCATGGGGCCGAACGGACGCCCCTGGAAATCCATATCGAGCCCGGCGATGATCACCCGCACGCCTTGCCCGGCCAACTGCACGCACACGGAAGGCAGACCATCATCGAAGAATTGCGCCTCATCGATCCCCACCACTTCGATATCACCGGCCAGCAGGAGCAGGTTGCTGCTGCTGGGCACGGGTGTGCTTCGGATGGTGGTGCCTTCGTGGCTCACCACGTGGGTCTCGTCGTAGCGCGTGTCGATGCCCGGCTTGAAGATCTCCACCTTCTGCTTGGCGAACTCGGCCCGGCGCAGACGACGGATCAGCTCTTCGGTCTTGCCGCTGAACATGCTGCCGCAGATCACTTCCACCCAGCCCTTGCGTTGCGTGCGGCTGGCGGTGCGTTCGAGGAACATCAGGCGGGCGGGCTGGGCGAAGGGCAGGTAGGGCGTGCGAAAATAGGCGCATGTCCCGTTGCGTCCTTGGTTCATCGCGACTGGCCGACCGTACTCTTGGTTGAAGAGCTCTAGCGCAATACGTCCGTGCCGCATTGCGACCCATTAACTTTCTCGCCGTGAAAGCCAGGGTGATCGCTTTTAGCCTGAGTGCGCTCCTATGGATGTTCGCGCCGAACGATATCAGCGCACAAACCAGGCCTTCAGGAGCCTATGCGAATGCAGAAGATTGGTTGAATGGATCTCCTTCCCGGCAGTTCGTTCCATCGGTCCGAAAGGTCCGGCACTTCCCCGAAGGGTATGACCTGTTCAAGTTCAACCACGAGAACGGCAACCAGATCGGCAAAGGCGACTGGGGTTTGGTCAGGAATGACACACTCTACATCTGGTATGATGGTTCGCGCTTCATCCGGGCCGAGGAACAGGGGCATGTCTGCTATTTCAAGGGTCCACCGTTCGTTACCGAGGGCCAGCGAATGGCGATCAACAGCAATTATTTCTGGTTCGGGGCGGTCGGAGGTTCGCTCATGTCCAGCGACATCTACAACCAGGTCAAGGACCGGATCCACTACGTATTGGATACCCGCACAGGCCGATTGTATCCTCTCGGCGTGGGCCGCATGCGCATCATGCTGGCGGACAGCCCGGGACTTTTGGCCGCTTTCGAACGTGAATCCCAACCTCCCGGCGTGGAGGTGATGCTTGAATACGTGCGAAAGCTGAACGCCAGCGTTGATTGAACGGCGGTGCTTCCCATGATCGGCCGACCTTTGACCTCCGCTCAAGCCCCCAAGGCTTCGGCGGACAACCTATGCCCACCGAACTCCCCGACCTCCGCGAACTCTCCAAGGAAGAGGTCATCGCCCTTATAGCCGACCTCGGTGAGAAGCCCTATCGTGCGGGGCAGGTGTGGGAGTGGCTCTGGAAGAAGTTCCCGACGGGCATCGAAGGGATGAGCAACCTTTCGAAGACGTTCCGACAGCAACTGGCTGAGCGTGCGGTTCTGCGCCCGTTGGTTCTCGCGGAGCAACAGAAGAGCAACGATGGCACCATCAAGTGCGCCTTCCGCACATGGGATGGCCATGTCGTCGAAGGCGTGCTGATCCCTACGGATACGCGGATGACCGCCTGTATCAGTTCGCAGATCGGTTGCTCGCTGACCTGTGCGTTCTGCGCTACTGGCAAGCTGAAGCGCGTGCGCAACCTGAGCGCGGGCGAGATCGTGGACCAAGTGGTGATGATCGGTCGCCTTGCCGAGGAGAACTACCAGAAGCCGCTGAGCAACATCGTGTACATGGGCATGGGTGAGCCGCTGCTCAACTACGCCAACACGATGCGTAGCGCCGAACGGATCAGCGCTGAGGATGGCTTGGTCATGAGCCCGCGCCGCATCACGGTGAGCACGGCGGGCATCGCCAAGATGATCCGCAAGTTGGGCGATGACGAGGCCCGCTTCAACCTGGCGGTCAGCCTCCATGCGGCCAATGATGGCAAGCGCGAGAGCATCATGCCCATCAACGAGCAGAACAACCTGCGCGAGCTGCTCGATGCGTTGCGCTACTACACACGCAAGACGCGCAAGGCGGTCACCTTCGAGTACATCATGTTCCGCGACTTCAACGATTCGCTGGAGGACGCGCAGGAACTCGTGAAGTACTGCAGCTACGTGGACGCGAAAGTGAACCTGATCGAGTACAACAGCACGGACGATGGGCTGTTCCAAGGCACCACCTACGAGAAAACGGAACTCTTCCAGCGCTACCTGGAGAACAAGGGCATCCTCGCGCGCATCCGTAAGAGCCGAGGGCGGGACATTGATGCGGCCTGCGGGCAACTGGCGAACAAGAACCAGCCAGCTGTGAAGGAAGGGGAGCGGATCATGAAGTAGTCGCGAGGTCGTCGCGACCGAAGCGATCCGTAATTCGGGAAGAACGAATTACGGATCGCTTCACGCCGGCAAGGCCGACCTTCGCGACTACTCCAGGATGATGACCTCCTCGTCCTCTTTCGCGTCCTTTTCCAGCAAGCGGCCCAAGCCTTTCTTCTTCGGAACCTGACCGACCGGGTGCGCGCCGTTCGGGTCCTGTTTTGCCGGAGCGGCGCCTTCCACGGTGATGATGGCCTTCGTAGACGGATCCGTCGTTACGCCTCCTTTGCCGTGCCAGATGTCCGCAAGTATGCCTTTCAGTTCCGCGGTCTCCTGCTCCATCTTCTCCTTGCGTTTCGCTGAAGCGGCGGCTCCGTCGCTCTTGAACTGCAGGTCGCTCGTGGTGCCGTACATGTGCAGGAACAGGCGCATGCCTGTGCCGTCGTCCACCACAGGGCCGAACGCATCACTGCCACCGCCAGTGCGGAACAAGTCGGCCAGCCGGAAGTTGAGGTGGTCGTCCACACCGCCGTCAAAGGTCTGCGCGCCGCTCACCTCGATGTCCATGGCGCTGCTCTGCACCAGCATCTGGGGGACGTACACCGTGCGGTCCTTGATCTCGATCTGGTTCTCCAGCTTGGCGAAGGTCACATGGGTGAGCCGCTTCCTCAGCTCGTCCGTATCCACGAACGGTGAAACGAGCTTGTTGGACCGGAGGTAGTCCGATACCGCGATCATGGGAGCGTGGTCCGTCAGCCGGCCATCGGTGATGGTGAGGCCCGCGATGCAGTGCAAACTGTTCTGATCGAGTGTCAATGCCGGACTGAGCTTGGCGGTGAGCGTGAGCCGCACATCCGTTCTGCCGTGCAGATGCTTGTCCGTGATGAAGGTCTGTCCGAAATTGCGGAACTCCGCAAAGAGCTTCGTGATGTCGATGTGGTCCACATCAGCGGTGATGCTCAGCGGATACGCATCCACCGGTCGGCCGTCCAAGCGCAGGTTGCCGCTCACAGCGCCTTCCGCCGTGCGGAAGGAAAGCGGTGAGATGCTCAGCATGCGGTCCTGCAGCGAAACGGTACCGACGATCTTTTCCGCCGCGAAATCCTCGAAGACCAGTTCATCCACGGTGGCCCGCAGGTCCAGATCGATCAGCGCCGGGAACTTCACCGCATAATCGCCTTGTTCACTGGGGACGTTGTCCGTGATCTCGTTCGCGGAGATCAGTGCCGCGAGGTCCAACCGTGGAGATGCACCCCGCGCGTCGATCACCAAACGCTGATCCGGGAACAGCAGGTAAGGCATAAGGTTGCGCAGCGTTCCGCTGAGTTCGATGGCGTTGCCCTGCACGTCGCAACGGAGGCCGTTGACCGTCGCGTCGTTGCCTTTCAATGTCAGGTGTGCGTTCAATCCGGAAAGCCGATGGCGCACACCCTTCAGTTTCAATGAAGCGTCCTTGAGCTCCGCATTCCCGTCGATAGCCAGCGCGCGCAGGTCGGCAGCCTTCACGCGGGCCACATCGCGGAGCGTGCCCGTCACCTGCGCATCGGCTTTCAACCGCCCTTGCGCTTCCTCGAGGGTATCTATCCGGGCAAAGCGCAACAGGTCCGCCAATGCGAGGTCGGCGTGGATGTCCGCTTTCAGTTTCGCGTTGGTCAAACCGTTGAGGTTGATGTTCCCACCGATGGTACCGCTGGAGGTGCGCGCTTGCAAGCCCTTCACCAGCAACTTCCGAACGCTTCCTTCAGGGGTGAGTTCCAACGCCAGTTCGCCGCGCACTTCCGTGAATCGAACTCCGCTTGTGCTCTCCTTCAGTCTCCCTTCGCGCACCGTCATTCCAGCTGAAAGTGCGGGCCCCTTTCCATCCAGCGGCCCAGCGTAGTGGATCGCCACATCCGCCTCGCCGCCCAGATCGTAGTGCCGTACATGCCTATGAAGCCCTTCAGGCAGCAGCGCGGCTACCCCGGCCAGGTCCATGTTGAAGCCGTTCGCACGCAGGTCCAGCGTGTGCCCTTTGGAGTCGTGCTCGACTGCGAGGGTGATCGAGATCGGCGTATCGCCCGCTTTGCCATTGGGGTCTGCCATCAGGACTTCACTGCCCTTCTCGATGCGGAACGCCTCGGCCGACCCACCGAACCCGAGTTTCAGTTTCACATCCGCCTTGCGGTCGGCGAGCACAAGCCCTTTCGCATTGTTCCAGTGGTCCAGGCGCAGGTCGCCATCGATCGTCAGCACGGAACCTTCATCACGGAAGCGTCCACGCAAGGCGAGCTCCCGGCTTTGGGAGGCGATCTCCAGTCCGTTGCGATGGTCGCGGAACCGCCCGACCAATCCCTCGAAGGTCACCTTCTTCAGTTTCAGGTCGGTACCACCGGAGGACGCGCTGTCCGTGCGCCAGATGAGCCAATTCTCCGCACCGTTGCCATCCAGCGCCGGGTAGAGCCTGACGTCCTCGCCGTGCAACTCGCTCACCGTGTAGTCGCCGCGTAGCATGGAGAGCAGGCTGAATTCGAGATAGAGGTTACGCGCCGTGAACAGTGTGTCAGGCGCAACGCTGTCCGTTCGTACTTCCTGCACGAACACGTCGGTGATCCGCAAGGACGCCTGCGGGAATCGCGCGATCAGCGTGAGCTCAATGCCGCTCTGGTGCACCGGTGCCTTCAGGTGCGTGTTCAACTCCGCGATGAGCTTGGCCTTCACCTCGTCCTGGTAGGCATAGGCGAGCACGGCCAGCGTAGTGAGGGCCAGCACGATCAGGGCCGCGGAAACCAGCAGGATGCGGCGGAGCAAGCGGATCATCGGGAATGGACGAAAAGTACCGGGCTTGTTCAAGGCCCGGTGGCCGCAGGAATGCGGTTCGTCCACAAGGCGATGTTGCTTACCCAACAACGTGCCGGGTAGCGCCCACAGTGCATGGCGCGTCTCTATGGTGATAGTTTCGCCCCATGCGCCCACTGCTCCTGTTCGCCATTGCGGCACTCCTGATGGCGTCTGCGGCCTGTGAGAAGGACGAGGGTACGGAGGTGGCTTCTGGTGTTACCATCATCTTCCGAACCGACAGTGGCTACACCTACATGAACGACACGGTGCCGCAAGGCGATACGCTCCGCATCGGTGCTGTCATCACCGAAGGCGCGGACCCGCTGGACCGATTGTACGTGAGCGTCTCCTACGATAACGCCGCAGCCATCGGGCAGGACACGGTGAACGTGGGCACGAACCCCTTCACCTACGAGGGGATCCATGTCACGCGGATGCAGCCCGGCAGCGAACAGGTCATCTTCACGGTGGAAGAACCGGACGGCGACCGCACAACGCGGAAGCTGGCGTTGAGCGTGCAATAGCGCTATTCGCTGCCATAGTTCACGCGCAGTCGCTTGCCCCCGCGTTCCTCTTTTGAACCTTTCGGGGCTTCCCGCATGCGGCTCAAGAGTGTCACTTCCTTCTCTGACAAATGCCGCCAGTGGCCGCGTTGCAGGTCTTTCTTGGTAAGCCCGGCGAACATCACGCGATCCAGTTTCACCACGGCGTAGCCCAGCGCTTCGAACATGCGTCGCACGATGCGGTTGCGGCCCATGTGCAGCTTCACGCCCACCTCGCGCCGGCTTTCCGCGGTGGCTACGTAGCTGGCCTCGTCCGCTTGGGCGATGCCGTCTTCGAGGTGAACGCCAGCGACCAGCTCCTGCAAGTGCGCGGCCTGCACGCTCTTGTCCAAGGTCACATGGTACATCTTCTCAGCACCATGGCTGGGGTGCGTGAGCTTCTTGGCCAGATCTCCGTCGTTGGTCAGGAGCAGCACGCCGGTGGTATTGCGGTCCAAGCGGCCGACCGGATACAGGCGCTCTGTGCAGGCCTTCGCGATCAGGTCCATCACCGTGTGGCGCTCGCGCGGATCGTCCGTGGTGGTGATCGTGTCCTTGGGCTTGTTGATCAGGATGTAGCGCTTTTGCTCTACGCTGAGCTTCTGCCCGCCGAAATGGATGATGTCAGTTGGCAGAACCTTGGTGCCGAGTTCGGTGACCACTTTGCCGTTCACCGTTACCACGCCCGTGGTGATCAGTTCGTCTGCCTCGCGGCGGCTGCCGACCCCGGACTGGGCCAAATAACGGTTCAAGCGGATCAGGCCCTCATTGGCCGGGTTCGGCAGGCTGAAGCGGTTGCTCCGTTCGCCTTTGCGGTACGGTCGGCGCGTAAGCGGGTCCCCCTCCTTGAACGTGCGCTCATCTTGGCTTTGGCGTTTCCACGGCTTTTCGGCGCGTGGCTTTCCGGTGGGTTTGCCCTTGTAGCTCTTGGCAGGACCGTCGCTCCTGCGCTCGCTTTTGAAGGGTCTTTCCGAGCGATCCCCTTCGCCACGTGGCTCCCGATCCCCGTAGCTTTTCTTGGGTCCGCGTGAGCCGCCATCCCGTGCGCGGTCATCCTCCCGGCGGGGCGGGCGATCCCCGTAGCTCTTCTTCGGACCTCGGCCCGCACTGGACGGCTTCGGGCCACGGGAACCACCGTCCCTTGGCCGGTCCTCTTCCCGCCGTGGTGGGCGGTCATCGAACGATCTTTTCGGACCACGGCTGCCTCCGGACTTCCC
>Ga0075152_10004078_pt1 | contig 10087 bp, 18 predicted proteins | sample JI61114C2DNA_FD_70964 | JGI IMG/M metagenome (GOLD analysis project Ga0075152, IMG submission 70964) | Wastewater effluent complex algal communities from Wisconsin, to seasonally profile nutrient transformation and Carbon sequestration -... | ecosystem: Engineered > WWTP > Effluent > Algae...
TTGTAGTGTGGGGCATCGATCCCATTTCTGAGAAGTACGAACCGCTGCTATCAGCAAGCATAGTCAACTAGGAGGCAATCTCGACAGCAACTATCAAAGGTGATTTGGTGGTGGTAGGCACCAACGGCGGAACACTCTCAGTTTGGAAAATCGATAGGCAGCAAAGATCACTGATGCAGTTGGCAAACATCAAGGTTGGACAGAGGCGTATAACTGCAGTCCGCGTCGATGGAATCACTAACAACATTTACTCCCATGTGACGGGAGGAGATATCCTTCAGCACGAGCTTCTCGGAGATCAATCTCTACGTTTAGTGGCTTCCACAAACCTGAGAAGCCATGTGAATTGCTACTCGACGGCTCCTGATGGCTTGTACCCATCAAAGCTAACAAACAATCGATGCCGGATAGACTGTTCCCAGTTACAAGAAAGTATCGCAGACGGGATCGAAGATTTCGAATGTGTATGCAAGTTCGGATATCGCTGGACGGGACAACAATGCTAGCAAGTATTCTAAAGCAACTGTGAGCTATTTGAACACGCCACAACCGGTGTTTCCTCCTGTTCTTGCAGTGCTGGCTACCAGTGGAATGGAGTCCAGTGCGAAGGCCAGCTACCTAAAGTGGGCGAGATTTGCGTCGGAGGCAACTGCCCAATCAACTGTGCTCAAGTGGACAACTCTAACCACACCAACTTTAATAGCTCCGTTTGCAACTGCAATTCTAATTTTAACTGGAACAGCACAGCTTTGAAGTGCTACATAAACTGCTCCAACATCACAGCTGCAGTAGCTAACACCGGGGCAGCTACTTGCTCGTGTAGCGATGGGTTTATCTTTACGAATCTTGCCTGCTCGAGGAATTGTTCGAATGTGGCAAACGCACAAAGCGTCAACCCCGATAGAGTTAATTAATGCATTTGCAATGCACATTTCTCTTGGTCTACCAATGCATGTGTTCTCAACTGCTCTCAAGTTGACGGAGCAGGCAGCACAACTTCCAACGGCAACGCTTGCAATTGCAATGCAGGCCGAAATTGGGATGCTGCCACATACCAATGTCTCTCAGCATCAACTTCCAATTCCAAACTTCCTCTTGCGCTTGGGCTTGGATTGGGAATACCAGCAGCCCTGATTTTAATCGGAGGCATTGCTGGGCTCATTTACTTCCTAACCACAAGGAATCCGCCGCCTCCACCTCAGAACTACCAGCTCAACAAGATAAGCAACCTTCCCTATACTACGAAGAGTTTTGCTGGAACAACAGGAACAACACTGCCTCCCCTCCCGTCGTCGCAGCTACCATTCTCATCCCAGCTTCCACACATGAGCCACATCCCAATATCCTCCAATAATCTGGTTGTGCCACCTAACATACAGTCAAGGCTTGCAATTACGTCCGAAGCCAATATCAGAGCCATTTGATTGTTGTCTTTGCCTTTGGAACTACATATGAAGTAGATTCAGACAGAAAGAGGCTATGCAACTTGTCCAATCTCACCAAGAATTGAACATTCATACTGAACAGGCATCAAGTCATGCTTTTCGTGGATATGTATTGCTGTTTGTCTGCTTTACTGCCCCCACCCGATCTCGGGGGATGAGTTTTAGGTCACTTCCGTACTTGAGGTAGACGTTGCCGGCTGGCTGTTCTGGGGTGATTCCAACATCATCCATCGTCAGTATTGCGCTGGTGTTCGGATCAACTTTGAACTCCACGCAGGCATACTTAATAACAGCCGTGAACGGTGCTTACTCAGGGACTGTCAGTGTCTTGAAGGGGAGATCGACTTCGGAGGATAGCACAATCTTGAAGGTTACTTTGGCTCCTTTCATTTTATATAAATAACGTGGCTCAAGCTTGCGTCCAAGTACTGTTTGTCGAATAGGTTTATTATATGGCGAGTATGAGGGTATGCTTACAAACCAGGCTCGGCAGCTTCGACGTCGAACTTGATCATGACTACGGAAAGGAAAAACTGTGCCAAAGGTATAGACGAGTGCTTGATGACCTTCAAAGTGGATACGAATCATTAGAGCAGCCAAGCAAAAGCGTATTGTTCAGTACGAATAAATTTTCGCCTAACCCCTTCCGACTAAGAAACACAAGCAGCAAGTTTTTCCGTAGACCATCAGCCCATCCTCTATCGGCCAAGTCAAAACACCCAGAAGTTCAGGAACCAATGCACATAAGAAGGACGTCAGTGGTGTCATTCTTTCCTACATCGGCGAAGGATGCCGAGACAACTGCGAGGTCCCCAACGAAATCATAGATACTGAGCAAGTCCAGGTCATCATGCAGAAGTAGCATTAAGCCCACAACAGCCATAACACCAAACAAAAAAAACAAACATTTTTTGGAGCATCTTCCTCAAAGGAAGACTCAACTCTCGTACAGTAGAATGCTCAGCCAAGGCTATGTCTATCGCTTGTCAGCCATCTGATATCATTCTTATTCTGTTTCTGAAATAATTATGATTCGATCGAATAGAAAATTGTCCGAACCCAGCCTGCCTGCCCCTCAGTACGACTATCGTGTAGCTGTGAAATATGAGTCCATCCAAGAACGCTTATAGCGACTTCGCAGTGATCCTTCCAAGCTGCACCAGAAGACGGTTGAGAGCAAAAAGAACTTTCACGAAGCACGAAGTCCATAAGTCAATTCGCATACACTGGTTCGTTCATCCAGTGTTAAACCACTCGCGTATTCCTCCTCTTACAGCAACAGTAACCCGATTGAAAGGAGAAGTCCTGTGTCGAGAACAATTCAGAACTATGGGAAGGCTGCTCCACTCATAAACTATCAGCTGAGCATTAGAAAACACAATTCTGGCCATCGAGATTCGCAGTACAAGCCCTTTCGTCCAAAAGAGTCGCCGCTCCTGCAATGCACAATGACATCGTCAAGATATTCAGGAAATCCAGAGGAAAAGACGAGCCATACCGAATAATTAATGAACGGCAAAGAGAGAGACTGTCAAGAACAACCGACAGATTCGAATGGGGAGCATAGGGGGAAAGCAGCAGGCCCGCATAGCCTCGTATTCAGTCGAAATTGGTTCAACTCCGATGCAAAGTCTTAGTTGGAGGGTGTAGCTTCGATCTACACCGATCCGATCAGGCAAATTAACCGAATTAAAAGACTCCCGATTCATAAGCTTAATCAGAACTGATAATATTTAAGCATAGCGAATGGGATGTACAAGTCTTAATATATCACCTTCAACAATGAACGCCGAAGGAGGAAAGGGATACGAATACCGAGAGGGTTTCCCCTCACTTGATTCTTCTGATACATATTCACAGCTAAAGGCTGTCCTTTCCCATGGGCTCTTCGACATCTGCCCCAAAGCCAAGAGCGTAACCCAGGAAAGTCTGGGTTTCATCTACACTCCTGGAGTCGGAGAGGTGTGTACCCAGATAAGCAAGCATCCAGAGCTGGTTGATACCCATACCTCACGAAAGCGGAACATCATTATCCTGACTGACGGTAGTTTGTTCGGGGTGGAGAGCAAGAAAGTGCTGCCGGTCCTTGATTGGTACGTAATGCAAATCAAGCACTATTCAGGATTGGATGCTTACCCAATCGCTGTCCCTGTTCATGAGAATACTGAAAAGACTCTCGAGGACCTCTCTAATGTTTATGGTTGTGTGCTACTGCTTGAGAATATCCAACCAGTGAATATCCCCAAAGATCTAATTGTGGTCAGTCACCAAAGGATATCTGAACTCCTGAAGACGGATATCTTCGATGCCGAGAAGACTGCCAATGTGCTTACCTACCTAGTAAACAACAACAGATACGGGTGGGCGACTAACCAGGACATTACAGCAGGTTCGACCTTCGAGCCATTAACTCTGAGCATTCACCCCTACTATAATAAGCGTATCCATGACAAAGACTACAAGACCAATGCTATGAACCTTCATGCATTTTATCGTGGAAAAATCGCTATTGAGAACAACTTCAGCGATATTAGTCGGATGAAGCGCCTTTTCACTCCCGAAAACCTCAAGAGGATCCTCACTGAAGATAACGCCCCGTCGAAGACTCGTCGTCTTTGCATTATCGTCACTGACGGTACGGCCATATTAGGCCTCGGAAACATTGGTTCTCGAGCTGGATTACCAGTGATGGAGGGAAAGTGCGTCCTGTTCAAGTTGCTTGGAAACGTCGATGTCATGCCAATATGCATCAATAAAAGATAGGATGTTGATGAAGAAATCAGGGCAATCAAGCACTACGGTACGAACTACGCAGCTATCAATATGGAGGACGTATCTGCCCCAAGCTGTTTTAAGATAGAAACAGACTTAAGAGTACTCCTGCAAAAGGCTGTCTTCCACGATGATCAGCATGGAACAGCCATTATCATCCTGGCTGGGCTTATGAACGCCACCCAAGTTGTCAAAAAAGATCTCCGGAAGTGTCGAATTGTTGTCAATGGTGCTGGTGCTGCGGGAATTAGTTTGGTTCGTCTTCTGGGAAAATACGGGGTCGAAGACGTAATTATGTGTGATACCAGCGGAGCCATCTTTGAGGGAAGAAAGAAAGGAATGAACCCAGTCAAGGATTAGATTGCGGCTCTCACAAATAAGAAGAAAATAGAAGGAACTCTTAAAGATTGTCTTGCTTCTGCTGACATTTTCATTGGACTATCCGCCGGCGGAGCCCTCAAGCCAGAATGGATAAAGTTGATGGAAAAGCAACCAATTGTGTTTGCGCTCGCTAACCCAGATCCCTAAATTGATCCGATAGCCGGCAAGGAAGCTGGAGTCACTGTTATGGCCACCGGTAGAAGCGATTTCCCCAACCAAATTAATAACTCCTTAGTGTTTCCGGGAGTGTTCCGCAGCATTATCGACTTCAAGATCAAGAACGTGACCATTGAGATGGAAATCGCCGCTGCTGAAGGCATCTCAAAGAGCGTTAAGGGTGCTCTGAGCGAGACTAACATTGTGCCTCTCGCACTGGACCAGGATGTAGTCATCACCGTGGTCGAGTCGATTGGTAGGTTAGTGGCGACATCAAAGCTTTGATCGATGGGTTTGAATGTTAGGTGTATAATCGGAGGCTAGGTGCGTCTTTATGGTTATTTTATTGCGCAACCCTTTATGCAGCTCGATATCGACGAAGTACATAGCGTGGAGGACTATAATGACTTCTTGGAGGTCACGCCATGTCCTTCAACACCCAAACTGGCCGCCAAGTAGGAGCCAACATCGGGCACTACAGAAGATTCTGAAAATGTGCTGACGCAACTTGATCAATGCGATAATTGTGGAAGAAGATTCTTTCCTGGAAAGCTGGAGTTCCATTTAAAGATGTGCACGAAGGAGAAGCCGATGATGATCAGATCACCGGTAAAATCAGAGAAGGGCAATATTGTTCAGCAAGCTTGCCTTGCGGGATCGCAATTCCACAGCATCACACCCAAGCCGGGCCACAAGAACAGTACCCCGAAGGTATGGACTTGCCCAGAGTGCAAACTACGCGTTCCCATATCGATTGCGTAATTCCACAAGGACCATTGTACGGGAACCTCACAACCCGTTTTCCATAGTGCACAAACTACTCCGAGGGGGTCCAATAGCAACCACAAATCCATCCTACCAAGGATAATCAATAGGCACTAACCCGTAAAGATTAGAGAAGAACTGAGCTGCTTCTCTAGGGCTGCTGCAATTCAGCAAGTCTAATGCGTCTTCTGCGGACGAAAATTCCAGAAGAACGCTGCTCTGAGGCATGTTCCAGTCTGCGAGAAGATCACCGACCGAAGAGACATGAAAGTCAAGCACAAGATGTCGACTGCTCAAAACAGAAGGCCAGCCAAGCAAGTGGCAGAGTGTACTGGCTGCCGAAAGGCACTGTTGTCCGATCACAAATTCTGTGGCTTCTGCGGTGCCAGGAGAGTGGATAGCTTTCCAATCTCATCGACAGAACTTCTTTGAGTGATCTAATAACTTATAACATCTTTTGTATGGATCAATCGGCTTCTTTCGGTAGTTTGCTTGCTCTCGACTCTTGACCAGTCAGCACCCCAAACAAGTGTGTCTCGACTTCTAATTCGCCAGCAAACACATGACAATTCCTTTCCTTTGAAGCTTATACAATCAAACACTACTTGTATGATCTCTTCTTAGCAATAAATTTGTTTTAATAAAGTTGCCTTTCGGGTCTGTACTCCAATAGGAAGTCGCTCTGAGCCTAAATGATCGCACCTGCAAGCAGTGGATGATGCCAAGTCTCAATCCAGAAAACATTGGGGGTTCATAATCAGATTTCTCGGGTATCTCGATTCTTTGGGCCGTGTTAGCTCAACCAGCCAAGCTTCCATTCGAACACTTTGCACCAGTACATGTAATGCGACTTGTTCTCCAAAGGAATCATCGAATTGTTTAGAACAATTTCCTTCCTGCTCTCAGCTAACTTCGAGATGATGTAGCATCGATGGATTTAGCTGCGTCTTGCCTGCTTCGGTGTTCGAGAGCAGAGAAAGAGCTCGTTCATATGAAACATTGTTGGCGAGTGCTTATCGAGCTTTCGACGGTGGTGCTCAAGCCAATTGAGGTGGGGACGACGATCAGTCGTCTCGGGAATCAAGCGATCCAGCTCACTCATGTTATTGAAGAAGACTCGTACTAGATACTTTGCGATGTTTGTGGCCTTGCCAAGGCTGTAGAAAACGTGCCTAAATGAACCTAGGAGCAATTCCGGATCAATGATTACCTGTTAATCCTCCTTGTGGGCCGGACAAGCTTCAGGCTCTTTATTTGCGACTCTGGATATCTCTTCGATCACTTCCCTGCTCAATTATGCCTACTGCTATTAGATTTCGATGGGAATCTTATTCGTTGGCGAATCGTTTTTGTAAATTTGTTGATCTTGGCGTTATTACTACGATATAATGTCCCAGAAGTCGAACGGACCTACACAATGATGCCATCCGTACAGATTCGACATTGGACACTTTCAGGTTTGTTATCAAGTGGGGTGCATGTTGGTAGCTCAGAGAAGTCCTTGTCATCGAAGTATTCAATCCTCCGGTAGCAGGGCAACGGTTCTGACCCTTCTTCGTCTATCCTGCTGTCAAACATTAAATTGATTATAAGCGGGGGAAAGTATCGTTTATTTTAATGTGCGCCGACGTGGCCAAAGCTAGGAACAATTTTCAGTTTCATTCTCTGATATCAAGGATCTACAGAAGTTCCATTGCCAACTCATAAGTCTACCGATTCTCATGCATCTGAAGGCTAACGATCCGCTGGGTCAACCCAACTTCCTCAAGCATTCCTCGTAACAGTTCCTCGTCAATATCCTTGTCAGACAGGAATAGGATGCACCGCAATCCGTTCAAGACTATTTCTTCGTTTTCGTAGTCCAGCATGCTGGCTACTCGCCGCATCAGCATCTTCAGGGTTATTCGGTCGGCACAAGTCTTCTCTAGGGTGGTAGAACCGAAGAGTTCTACCAGAAACTTGCTGAGCTTATGGACTAACGCCACATTGGGTTGGTAGTGCCACAGCAGCTCGAAGCGATTCAGGAACTCTATTGTCAATGGTTCGTTCTTTAAGCACCTCACCAACTCAATGACGCTTTCAAGGGCGTGTCCGTTGTCCTATCTGAACAAGTATTACTGTTGGGTTTGAACAAGAGTAATAATTAAATTCGCCATTTGAGGCGGAAGGTAACCGCTGTTTGCTGAATGCGCCGCCACTAAAACCTCGAGAATATCGGCGAGTATGTGTGATCCCAAGGGTTCTTTGATCATCTCAGCAACAATTGTTACACACGATCCAACGCATTGCTGTAACCCTGCCACCCATAATGCTTGCACCTCTTCTTTTGTATTCAGGGTTATTAGCAAGGTTACCAGTCTGAGAGATCGGGATCTCACCTTCTCGATTAAGGCAGTCTGTGTAGGTCCAAGTATTGTAGGTATTCGGACTCCAGTCGCAAATTGCATCAACAAGAAGTTGAGAAGCACTACTAGCCCTATATTGAATGGCCGACCAATGGACTATCTGTCGTGATAGGACTCCTTGTTGCGAATAAGGATGTTTGTGTAAACCCACAGCAACGAATCGCAGAACTGATAGCCCATGTTTCTGTCTCTAATCAGCTCGTTCAGCCTGCTAAAGAAACATGTGCAAGTAGCTGTGAGCTTCTCCTTTTGGACGGTAGACTCTGTCGCGGTATTCCCGATTATGTACAGCACATTCTCAATGACCACCAAGTCATTCGATTGCAGCGATAGCTACACTAGGTCAAGGATGCTGGCTGATACCATGTCGATCGTCGATTTATCTACTTTCTCAAGTGAGGTCGCATTGACCAGCAGACGAGTAATTCCACAGAGGTTCTGCCGCGTTTGCAATGCTGCAAGTAAACATGCTATACTGTCAGGCTGTGGTGACTTTCCGTGTGTGCTTATAAGTTCATTGAGATTATTGACTGCTGCCGTGAACTCCTCAGGAGTCTTCGGGTGTGACAGCTGCTCCTCGTAGAAGTGTATTGACTCAACCACCATGCTCTGCTTCTCCTCCTCAGTCAGCTGCAATAATATTGCTCGCTTCTCTGCGACAAACTGCCTCCGCATTTCCTTGCGGATCCGAAGTGTATTCAGTTCCCGACGTTCCTCGATGAGCTGTCTCATAAATTACAATATAATGATTGTCCCTTAGGCACCGCCAAACGACTTCGGAAGTTCAATCAACCAGTACGTCAGCAAATACCAATCCCTGATTCCGAGCGTGCTGGCTAACCTCGTCACGGTGTTCATCTGTATCCTCTTCTACGATGTGTATCTACTGCTTGATGAATACTTCCACACCATGGTGTTCTCTGTACTGGTAGGTGCTGCCATCAAACCACTCAAGGACATGACCATTCAGGCTGTTATAGCAACACTGTACGGCAATAAATTGGATGACACGACGATCGAAAGTGGAATTTTGGAAAGTATTGCCCACAGCAATTTACTATTTGAGAGTAAACCCTCTGTAAACTCAACAACGAGCGACTATAAGCCTCAGTAGGAGTTTACATAAGAGACTCAAACAGAAGGGTCACCCGAAAGATCCGAAAGGAAGGCACACCACAATCATGAAAAGCACCATAAACACCATTCTGAAGAACCTGGACCATCGATGACGAATGTGATGTTCGCACTTATTGAGCAACTGGTCAACACAGAAAATGAAATACAACGCAAGCAAATCAGCCGCGAGGAGGAAATAGCGGAGAAGAGGAAGAAGATCACAGTAGAGAAAGTGCTCAAACAGTGTTTTAACGTACTGGCATCTGCTGCTTTCTTCTATTTCCTCAAAGGAGCTACTGGTCTCATCTTTCTGGTTACTATCTTTGTAGTCGACTACCTCGCTTCGATCGTTAGGCACAGATTTGCCCATCGGATTGATCCGTTTGTAGCGAGTCTCCGCAGCATGCTCTAAAGGCTGGTGAGCAGGGACGCGATGGAGAAGACCCTTTCTCAAACCTTCAGCTGCTGTTGCATTATCTTCATGCTGTTCATCCTCGTAGGGGCAACGATCTTCACAGTTTACAAGGTGCAGAACGATATTATGAACATCAAGAAGGGCATCTAAAAGAGCAACTTCGCGAAGGATTTCACCAACTACACCTCTTCGATCAACATCACTGCACTGTTCAACACGAGCCTCGTAAAATCCATTCAGTCCGTGAACGTAACTGAGCAGATAAACAATATCTTCTAAAGCCGGTAGCACCAAATCACAGCCGACAACCGGCATTGCATCCGTACCATCAAGCACTACACCAAGGACTTCATCCCGTAGTTTATTACCACGCGTGCCTGCATCATCTACAGCGAGATATCTATCAACTCCCTCAAAAGCTACATATCGTACTTCGGTAGCTTTGCAGGCATCTTTCAATCCGTGCTGACATTCTCACTGTCCCACGTGTTCAGTGTCATCAATTACTTCTTCCTGTACGTCTTCAAGTGCTTCGTGTTTATGACAACGACCTACTACATCATCGAAGACTTCAACATAGAAAGCTCCCTTGACTTCATCGGGAGGCTCTTCCAAGGGGAAGATAAACGCCA
>Ga0075152_10004081_pt1 | contig 10086 bp, 7 predicted proteins | sample JI61114C2DNA_FD_70964 | JGI IMG/M metagenome (GOLD analysis project Ga0075152, IMG submission 70964) | Wastewater effluent complex algal communities from Wisconsin, to seasonally profile nutrient transformation and Carbon sequestration -... | ecosystem: Engineered > WWTP > Effluent > Algae...
ATTCAGTTTTCAGCATTCTTATGTTGTGTTTTATGGTAAGTTGTTCAAGCACAAAAACTACTAGTTTTTTGATAGGAACATACACAGATGATGCATCTCAAGGAATTAATTTGGTAAATTTCAATCAAAAATCGAAGTCTATTTCTTTAGAAAAAGTAATTAATGGAGTAGAAAATCCTTCGTTTGTAATTGCAAATAAATCTAAAACTATTATTGTTGCTGTTGAGGAAATAGCTCTTACGAAAGGAGGAAAGGTGACTTCGTTTTCTTATGATGAAAAAACAAAAAGTGTTACAAAATTGAACTCTATTTTTACCAATGGTGATCATCCTTGTACAGTGGCTTTTAGTCCAAAAGAAAATTTTGTTTTGGTAGGAAATTATTCAGGAGGAAGTTTGAGTGTTTTTCCAATTGATAAGAATGGAGTTTTATCTGAAAGTACTAATTTTATTCAGTATGAAGGACAAAGTGTTAACAAAGAACGACAAGAAAAACCTCATGTGCATTGCATTGTGGTACATCCAAAAGAAAATATAATTGCTGTTTCCGATTTAGGTCGTGATGTAATTGAAATGATTCCATTTGATGAAAATTCTAAGTCTTTTTTGATGAATGAAAAGTCAATAACAACAAATGTAAAATTGGGTTCTGGACCACGACATTTGGTTTGGAATAACGCTGGAAACCGATTGTATGTTACGTATGAATTGACAAATGAAGTTGGAGTTTTTGAATATAATAAAGGAAAATTAACCCAACTTCAAACTATTGCTTTAACAAAAGAAAAGACGAGTGGTTCAACTGCCGAATTGCGATTGAGTAATGATGAAAAATTTATTTATGCATCGGTAAGAGGAGTTGATAATCATATTGTGGTGATGAAAATCATGAACGACAGACTTGAAAAAGTTCAAACTATTGCAACGGAAAGAACACCTAGAAACTTTATACTATCTGAAAATCAAAAAAGTGTTTTAGTAGCTTCACAAGGTTCCAATTTGATTTCAGTATTTGATAGAAATGAAAAAACAGGTTGGCTAACAAAAACTTCTATTGCAGTTTCAATTAACAAACCTGTTTATTTGTTTCCTTTTTAAGGAGTTATCGTCTAAACTTATTTCTGACGATAATATCTTTTAATTTGGCTTTCAAGTCTTCACCTGAGTCGTACACCATTTGTTCATTACTTGGAAATGGAACCGCTCTTTTGTCAAAATAAGTATAGTAACTTTCATCGCAAGCGCGTTTGTCTCCACTGTATTTTGCGTAAATATGCTCAAAAACAAACTCACTTGCTAGTGGGAAAGTTTCAATTAATTGATTCGATTTAAAATCGATATAATCCACTTTAGCCATTACTTGTGTTGATTTTAGTTGTCTAAATTCATAAATAGAAGCCGTAATGGTTTTGAAATTATCAACCATAATTACATGACCTAAACTATCTTTTACTTGCTGACCTTGAGCGTTTAAAAGTGGTTTAGTTCCATCTTTTATTTGTTTTTCTTTTACAAATTCTTTCTCTTTTACTTGCTCTGGAGAAATGTTTATTTCACGGAAGTTTACAATCAAACCATAGTCATACACAATATCTTTAACTTTATTACTGTGGTAAACCGTCCATTTATCATTTAATCCAAACGTACTAAAATCTAATAAATCATTTTGCAAACGAATAGGAATAACCATATTGGTTTCGTTTTTTGTGTAAACGTTTACATAATCAGTACCTTTAAATTTTGCTTCATCAATCAGTTTTGAAACTTCTTTATAACCTGCACTCAATTGGTTTACATACAACAAATCATCATAAGCTCTACGAATACTCATTTTATCTTTTGATGCAAGTAATGCTCTTGAATTATCATATAAATGTTTAACTAAAGCATTTTTACTGCTCACAATTTGATCGGAATAATCTTCAAATGGGAAAATAGCATTTCTACCTTCTTTCAATAATTTCAATGGTAAAATTGGTCTAATTTGCTCTTGACGAGAATTCAGCTTTTGATAAGTATTGAATATTTTTTCAAGATTACTAGGATTAGCATCTTTAAACCAAGTAGCAATGTCACGCAAGTCACGTTCTTTTGCTTTTGCAAATGCTTCCTCTAAAAGATAGACATAATCTTGTTTTCCTTTAGCGTCTTTTCGGTTTTTTAAACTTTCTACTGCGTTGTCAATAGCAGCATCATAATCTCCTGAAGCAAGAGATTCTCTAGTTTGTCTTACTCCACAAGAAGAGATAAGGACAAAAAAGGCAAGTAGTAAAGTAGTTTTTTTCATGGTATATAGTTTTAGAGTTAATAATTGGAACAACCCAAAGATTAAGCCAAAGTGTTAATTTTTTATTATTTTCTCACAAAAGTTGGTAATAATTTACTAGAAACTTCGCCAAACCCAATTCTAACTGAGCTATTTTGGCAATAACCTTTCATCGTAACCGTATCATTATCATTGATGAATTTACGTTCGCTTCCGTCTTTCATCTTGATAGGATTTTTGCCACTCCAAGTCAATTCAAGCATCGAACCATAACTGTCTTCTGTTGGTCCTGAAATAGTTCCTGAACCCATCATGTCGCCAGAGTTGACTCTACATCCATTAGAAGTATGATGTGCTAATTGCTGACTCATTGACCAATACATGTATTTGAAATTCGATTTTGAAACCAATGTTTCTTCAACATTTTCTGGTTTGATATACACTTCTAAATTGATATCGTAAGCGTGTTTTCCTTTTTGTTGTAAATAAGGAAGTGGTGTTGGCTCTTGTTTTGGTCCTTTAGTTCTAAAAGGTTCTAAAGCGTCCATAGTCACAATCCAAGGTGAAATGGAAGAAGCAAAATTCTTTGCTAAAAATGGTCCAAGAGGTACATATTCCCATTTTTGAATGTCTCTTGCGCTCCAATCGTTCAGTAAAACCATTCCAAAAATATAATCTTCGGTTTCGTTAACTGGAATATTTTCTCCCATAACATTAGCATCGGTTGTGATGAAGGCAGTTTCTAATTCAAAATCTATGGCTTGTGATGGTCCAAATACCGGTGTTGATTGTCCGTTTGGTAATGTTTGTCCCATTGGTCGATGTACAGGAACTCCTGATGGAACGATGGTTGAACTTCTTCCATGATAGCCAACCGGAATATGAAGCCAATTTGGTAACAAAGCATTTTCAGGATCGCGGAACATTTTTCCTACATTAGTTGCGTGTTCTTTGCTGGAATAAAAGTCAGTATAGTCACCAATTTGTACGGGTAAAAGCATTTCGATATCACTTATTTTAAAAATAACTACGTCTCGATGAGCTTTATTATCTCGAAGTTTAGCATTGCTTTCTTCAAAAAGTTCGGATAATCGGTTTCTAACCAATCGCCATGTTTTCTTTCCATCTGATATGAAATCATTCAAAGTATCTTGCATGAACATATCGTCTGTAAGCTCGATACCTTCAAAGTAACCTAACTGTTGTAAAGCACCCATATCAATGGCACAATCACCTATTCGAGTTCCAATAGTGATAACATCTTCTTTAGTTAAAAACACTCCAAAAGGAATATTCTGTATGGGAAAATCACTATTTTTAGGAACATTAATCCACGATTTTCTTGATGGGTTATTGGCTAGATTTGGCATATGTTTGTATGTTGATTTGTTGTTGAAAAATTTGTAATCAAATATATCATTTAGAATTTATTTGACAAACATATTTCGTAATTTTGAAAAGTTTTTAACAAAAATCTAAAATAAATGCAACGCGACGAACAAATTTTTGACTTAATTCTTGACGAACAAGACAGACAAATACATGGAATAGAGCTAATTGCCTCTGAAAATTTTGTAAGCGACCAAGTGATGGAAGCTGCAGGTTCTTGTTTAACCAATAAATATGCTGAAGGATATCCTGGAAAAAGATATTATGGTGGCTGTGAAGTAGTGGATATTGTAGAGCAAATCGCTATTGATAGAGCCAAACAACTTTTTGGTGCAGAATATGTAAATGTACAACCACACTCAGGTTCGCAAGCTAATACAGCTGTTTTTGCGGCTTGTTTGAAACCTGGAGATAAAATTTTAGGTTTTGATTTGTCACATGGTGGACATTTAACGCATGGTTCTGCTGTAAATTTTTCTGGTAAATTATACACTCCTTCTTTTTATGGAGTAGAACCTGAAACAGGACAATTTGATTATGATAAAATTCAAGCGATTGCTACAAAAGAACAACCAAAATTAATCATCGCTGGTGCTTCGGCTTACTGTCGTGATATGGATTTTAAACGTTTTAGAGAAATTGCGGATTCTGTAGGAGCTTTGCTTTTAGCTGATATTTCGCATCCAGCAGGATTAATTGCTAAAGGTTTGATGAACGATCCAATTCCACATTGTCATATCGTTACCACAACTACACACAAAACATTGCGTGGACCAAGAGGTGGAATGATTATGATGGGTAAAGATTTTGAAAATCCATGGGGTTTAACAACACCAAAAGGAGAAATCAGAATGATGTCTTCAATTTTAGATTTAGCTGTTTTCCCAGGAAATCAAGGTGGACCATTAATGCATATTATTGCTGCTAAAGCGGTTGCATTTGGAGAATGTCTTACAGATGAATTCTTTAGATATGCTATGCAAGTGCAAAAAAATGCAAAAGCAATGGCAGAAGCTTTTAATAAAAAAGGTTATAATTTAATTTCTGGTGGAACTGACAATCATATGATGTTGATTGACTTGCGTAATAAAAACATTACGGGTAAAGAAGCTGAAAATGCTCTAGTGAAAGCTGAAATTACAGTAAATAAAAACATGGTACCTTTTGATGATAAATCACCATTCATCACTTCAGGAATTCGTATTGGAACGCCTGCTATTACTACACGTGGTTTAGTGGAAGAAGATATGGAAACTGTGGTTGATTTAATTGACAGAGTTTTGATGAATCACACCAACGAAGAAATTCTTGAAGAAGTAGCTGACGAAGTAAACGAAATGATGAGCGAAAGAGCCATGTTCGTTTTCTAAACGCAAACCAAATATAAAAGATAAAATCCCAAGTGAACGCTTGGGATTTTTTTATCAAAATTATCAACTTAATTATTTTGTCACACTAAGCTAGCTTTCACTGAGCTTGTCGAAGTGAAGTGCCATCTTCCATCTTCCATCTTCCATCTTCCATCTTCCATCTTCCAACTCCCAACTTCCTATTTCGTAACTCGTACTTTCAACTTCTTATTTCACCACAATATCATATTTCTCCAAAAGCCCTTTCAAACCATCTTGAGAGAAAATAGCTTTCTTAATTTTATTCTTATCAGGATCGAAAGCATAATCATAACTAGTAGAAAAATCAGCTTTATTGGCAATGGTGTCAATGAAAACAGCTCTTCGCAAATTGCAATTATCAAACAATACTTCTGTTAAATCACTTCCCATAAAATCGGCAGAAATCATACTGCAATTGATAAACTGCATTTTCTTTAGTTTCAAAGCATAGAATTTGGCATAATCTAAAGAGCAATCTTTAAAATGAAATTCATAAATCACTTGGTCGGTCATGGCAAAATTGACCGCAGTGAAATTACATTTAGTAAAAAATACACCACGTAAGGAAACATAGTTGATTTTAGTCTCTTGAAAATTACAATCAAAGAAATTACAATCAATGAAAGTCACCGTTTGAAACGTACATTGTCTAAAATCACAATTATAAAAAGTACAATTTTCAAAGTCTTTAAACTTAGTATTGGTATCGTCAAAAGTCTGGTCTCTAAATTCTTGGTCTAGAATATAATCCGCGTGCATTTTTTTTATTTTTAAGAGCGTAAAGCTAGTGAAAAAAGTGTTTAGTATTTAGTGTTCAGTGCTCAGTATTCAGTGTTCAGTTTACAGCTACCGTCACTTCGAGTGATTTTTATGTAATTGCGACAGCTATTATATAAAAATTGTATCGAGAACTTAGAAGCAATAAATTCTATTTTCAAAAGTTCTCGATACAATTTTATATTTCAAAAACTATCGTTTTTAAAACACAAAATCACTCGAAATGACGATAAGACAAGTACAATTCTAATACTACTGAAAATTATAATTCGATACAACAAAAAACATCAATTTACAATTACCGTCACTTCGAGTGATTTTTATATAATTGCGACAGCTATTATATAAAAATTGTATCGAGAACTTAGTAGTAATAAAAACTCTATGCTCCAAAAAAAATGTTTCATCCGCTTTCTATTTTATAACCAATATCAATACGAACTGTCATCCTGAGCTTGTCGAAGGACTTCATAATCTTTAATCCAAAACCAATAACTCTTACTAACAATTGTTAATAAATTCTCCCAACAAAATTGCGAAAAACACTACCTGATTTTTATCGAATGTAATACATTTGAACGTAATGAAAACGTATAAAAAATGAGAATAGAAACCGAACTAAAATTAGGATTTAAAGATGTAATGATACGACCAAAACGTTCTACCTTAAACAGTAGAGCACAAGTGTCTTTAGAACGTGAATTTAAGTTTAAGCACAGCACTGCTACTTGGACTGGAGTTCCAATTATGGCAGCTAATATGGATACCGTTGGAACTTTTGAAATGGCTCTAGCATTAGCAAAAGAAAAACTATTCTCGTGTATTCACAAGCATTATACAGTTCAAGAATGGAATGATTTTATAAAAAATGCTCCAAGTGATATTTGCGATTTTATTGCCGTGAGCACAGGAACTGGAAAAAACGACTTTAAAAAGATAGCTGAAATATTTGAACACAATCCAAAACTCAAGTTTATTTGTATTGATGTGGCAAACGGCTATTCAGAGCATTTTGTAGGTTTCTTAAAACAAGCACGCAAACAATATCCTGACAAAGTTATCATTGCAGGAAATGTAGTTACAGGCGAAATGGTGGAAGAACTATTATTAGAAGGTGCCGACATCGTAAAAGTAGGTATTGGTCCTGGTTCGGTTTGTACAACTCGTGTAAAAACAGGTGTGGGCTATCCGCAACTTTCTGCTATTATTGAATGTGCCGATGCTGCTCATGGTCTTGGTGGTCATATCATTAGCGATGGTGGTTGTGCTATTCCAGGCGATGTTTCTAAAGCTTTTGGTGCTGGAGCAGATTTTGTCATGCTTGGCGGAATGTTAGCTGGACATACTGAAAGCGGTGGAAAAACAATTGAAATCAATGGTGAAAAGTTCAAGCAGTTTTACGGAATGAGTTCGGAAACGGCAATGAAAAAACACGTTGGTGGTGTGGCTGAATACCGCGCCAGTGAAGGCAAAACGGTAAATGTTCCTTTTAAAGGCGATGTAATTGATACACTACATGATATTCTTGGTGGTATTAGAAGTACTTGTACTTATGTAGGAGCTTCTAAATTGAAAGAACTTACTAAAAGAACTACATTCATTAGAGTTTTAGAACAAGAAAATCGCACTTACACCAAATAAAATGCAAGAAAAGGAAGCATCATTTTTCAAATATTGTCCCAATTGCAGTTCGCAAAATCTGACCTATGTAAACAATTTCAAATTGCATTGTTCCGATTGTGATTTTGTTTTGTATCACAATATTGCAGCTGCAGTAGCATTGATTTTTACATTTGAAGATAAAATTCTTTTCGCCGAGAGAAATGTGGAACCCGACAAAGGAAAACTTGATTTGCCAGGTGGATTTATCGATCCAAATGAAACAGCCGAAGAAGCTGCGTGCCGTGAAGTCAAAGAAGAATTAGGTTTAAATATTACACCAAACGATTTAAAATACATCACTACAGCTCCAAACAATTATTTATATAGAAATGTACCTTACAGAACAATGGATATTTTCTATGAATGTTCGCTTAAAAGTGATGTTATCTCAATTAACGCTGCCGACGAAATAAAATCGCTAACTTGGATAAAAAGAAACGAAATAGACGTAAGCAAAATCGGTTTTGTATCGATTCAAAAAGTAATAGGTGAGCGGTATTTGTTGTAGTTTTTAGTGTTCAGTGCTCAGTTTACAACTACCGTCACTTCGAGTGATTTTTATGTAATTGTGACAGCTATTATATAAAAATTGTATCAAGAACTTAGAAGCAATTAATAACATTAGGATGGTTTAAGAGTTTCTATTTTTAACTTTAAATAAAAACCAATCCCAATAAGCAATGTCTTCCTGAGCTTGTCGAAGGACTATGTTCTAAACAAGCACTTCGACAAGCTCAGTGTGACAATGTATATCTAATAAACTTTTAAACATTGAGCAACTCTGTGGCAAACTCCGTGTAACTCTGTGCACAAAAAAAATAGTTTACAACTACCGTCACTTCGAGTGATTTTTATGTAATTGCGACAGCTATTATATAAAAATTGTATCGAGAACTTAGAAGCAATTGATAATATTGTTTAACTCTGTGCCAAACTCTGTGCTACAAAAAAAGCTAGCCACAGATTCTTAGATTATTCTATGCTATCTATGTAAAGCAAAGCGTCTTTAAGTTCAAAGAAAATCTATGTTTCGAAGCCTGTACTGAGCTAGTCGAAGTATGGTTAAAAAACATTGAGCAACTCTGTGCCAAACTTCGTGTAACTCTGTGCTACAAAAAAGCTAACCAAAGATTTCCAAAAAAATCACCCAACTTTCCGTAAATTTGCCCAATACTCATTTCAAGAAAGTACCACTAAATGCAAAAAGAAAACCCTTCATCACTCACCACATCAGGTTTTTTCTATAAAAATCCTTCTTTAAAGATTAAGGAGTTTCAAGCATTTTTAATATCACGTTTTGGAATCATCCTTGCTCTAAACATGCAATCCACCATATTGTACTATTGGGTGTATCAACTCACTAACAACAAACTATCACTCGGATTAGTAGGTTTAGCAGAGGTTATTCCAGCCATTGGTTGTTCCCTCATTGCAGGACATTATGTCGATCAAAATGAAAAACGTAAAATGGTACTCCTTTGTCTTGCAGGATACATGTTTACAGCGGTTTGTTTGTTTCTTTTGGCTTTGCCTTACATTGAAACGCAATTATCCTTTTCAACAATAGTATGGTTCATTTATTTTTTAGTATTTCTTGGTGGTGTGTTTCGTTCCTTCTATGCACCATCCATGTTTTCGCTTTTCGGATTGATTGTACCACGCGAACATTATCCCAATGCTACAAGTTGGAGTAGTATGGCTTGGCAATTAGGAGCAGTCATTGGACCATTAGTAGCAGGTGTTTTTATTGCTTTTTTTGGAGTAAAAATTGGCTTACTTGCAGTAGTTGCTGTTCTTGTAATTATTCACTTTCCACTGCTTACAATAGGTATAAAACCTATATTAAAAAGAGAGAAAGAACCAATGTTGCAAAGTATTTCCGAAGGGTTAAAGTTCGTAATGCGAACACCAACATTACTTGCTGCTCAACTATTAGACATGTTTTCTGTTTTGTTTGGTGGTGCTGTGGCATTGCTTCCAGTGTATCAAAAAGAAATCCTTCATGTCGATGAAATTGGTTTTGGTATTCTTCGTTCTGCTCCTGGAATTGGCGCTATTTTAACTTTAGGATTATTAGCGTTCTTACCTCTAAAAAATAAACCTGGACAAAAACTCTTTTTGTGTGTTACAGGTTTTGCCTTATCCATTATCGTTTTCGGAATTTCAACTAATTTTTATCTTTCCTTCATGATGTTGTTATTCTCAGGAATGTTTGATGCAGTGAGTGTCGTGATTCGAAGTACTATTTTGCAATTAGTAACACCCGATGCCATGCGTGGAAGAGTTTCTGCGGTGAATACTATTTTCGTAAGTTCCTCAAACGAGTTTGGAGATTTTGAAAGTGGTGTTATGGCAAATTGGCTCGGAACAGTTAGAGCAGTTGTCGTTGGTGGATGTTTGACTTTAGGTGTTGTGGCTTTTACTTTTTTCAAAGTGCCACAATTGCGCAATTTTACTTTTGAAGATAAAAAACAATAGACAGACGTCACTTCGAGTGATTTTTATGCAATCGCGACAGCTATTGTATAAAAATTGTATTGAGAACTTAGTTTTGCAGTAAATAACATTGTGAAACTCTGTGAAAACTCTGCGAAACTCTGTG
>Ga0075152_10004083_pt1 | contig 10078 bp, 4 predicted proteins | sample JI61114C2DNA_FD_70964 | JGI IMG/M metagenome (GOLD analysis project Ga0075152, IMG submission 70964) | Wastewater effluent complex algal communities from Wisconsin, to seasonally profile nutrient transformation and Carbon sequestration -... | ecosystem: Engineered > WWTP > Effluent > Algae...
CAGCTGGCGCCGCGCCGGCTGCTTCGGCGGGTCGACGATGACCCCTGGCCGCTTCGAGGTCCCCTGCAACCACGTCAAGATCGCCGCGGGGTTGCCGACCGTCGCGCTCAGGCCAACGCGCTGCACGTCGTGCCGCGACAGCCTGGCGATGCGCTCGAGCACGCTGATTAAATGCGCGCCGCGGTCGGTGCCGGCGAGCGCGTGGATCTCGTCGATGATGACGATGCGCAGATCTCCAAAGAGTTTGCGCGTGTCGATCTTCTCCGACACGAGCATCACCTCGAGCGACTCCGGCGTGGTCATCAACAGCTCGGCCGGTTCGCGCAGGAACGTGCGCCGCTCGTGGCTGGTCGTGTCGCCGTGCCACACAAACCGCTTCAGCCCGACCATCTCCGTATACAGCCCCAGGCGGTCGGCCTGGTTGTTGAGCAGGGCCTTGATCGGCGCGATGTACAGCGCCCCGACCCCCTCCGCCGGCTCATCGAGCAGCAGCGAGAGGGTCGGGAAGATCGACGCCTCCGTCTTACCGCCCGCTGTCGGCGCGAGCACGACCGCGTTCGACCCACCAAGCAGCGCCTCGCCCGCGAGCTCCTGCACCGGCCGCAGCGAGCTCCAGCCGAGCCGCGCCACGATCGACTGCTGCAGCCGCGGCGAGAGCCGGGAGAAGATGCTCATGGTATACCAGCGCGTGCGAGCGCGAGCATATCGTCGAGTAATGCCTTCAAGTAGGGGCACTTGTTGTAGGCAATTTGAGGATCGAGCTTCTTGAAGAGGTCTGCTCCGTCGGTGACCTTCTTGTAGGCGGTGCGCTGTTTCTCCCAATACAGGCTGCCGAGCAGCTTCGCCGGTGGCGCGTTGGAGTTCACTGTTTCGGGTTGCGCGCACCGCCCCGGTAGGGCGGCGCCGATGGCCGTCGGCAGCAGGGCGGGCTGGGAGAGCAGCCACGCCTCGGTCTCGTGGACAGCGAAGTGTTGACGAAACCGTGGGTGGCCGACCTTCTTTTCGAGGTCCTGCTTTGCCCATGTGTAGCGCGCATCCGCCGAGGCGAGGTGTGCCGGATAGAACGTTGGCCCGTAGAGATCGAGCAGGCCGATCGCCGCTACCACGTCGGTGCCGGCCTTGCCCGAGAGGTTGACTTCCACCTTCTTGGCGATCCCGTCGACGTAGTCGCGCCACCCATCGAAGCGGACCGGCTTGATCTTGATCGGCTGCGTGAGCCGTGGGTTCAGCCATCGCGTAAGGAAGTCGGGCAGCACCTTCACCTCCGTGTAGCCCTCGACGAACAGGACGATCTTCATACCATCCCCTCGAGCTCGCCGCTGCGAAACAGCGCCCCGAGGCTGTAGGTCTGCAGCCATCGCGCGAGCTCCTCGCTATCGACGATAGACATCTCCGTCGTGCCATCCTTCCACTGCGCCACCGTCGTCGTGGGCGGCGTGTCGGTGAATGCGTCCAGGAGCTGCGTCGAGTGCGTGGTCAGGATCACCTGCGTGCGCTCAGCGGCGGCGACGGCGTGCTCCGCGATGATTGGCAGCATACTCGGGTGCAGTCCGACCTCCGGCTCGTCGATGGCGATCAGATCGCAGGGGGTCGGGTTGGCCAAGATCGCGAGTAGCATCAAAAAGCGGATCGTCCCGTCGGACAGGTCGGCGGCTGACTGCTCGGTTCGCAACGAGCGCCAGCGCACGCGTAGTTGGACCCGCTGGTCGGCTGCGGGTGGGAACACCAGCTCCTCATAGTCCCCGCTAAAAGCCGCTCGCATCGCGTCATCGAGCGTCCGCTTGAAGTCTCGATCTCCTGTATACAGGGTGTGCAGCACCGGGATCAGGTTCTGTCCGTCCGCGGCGACGCGCCTTTCCATGCGGGCGACGGTGGCTTGGCGGAGCTTCGCATTCTGGTCGACATGGACGTCGTGATAGATCGACCATCCCGATACCACGTTACGAAAGCCCGATACCACGGGATTACTGAACGGGCCGGCGAGGAGCGAGAGCAGCGTCTGATCATCCAAGATACTGCCCTCATGCGCGATCAGTCGCCGCTCCTGGAGGTCGAACGTCACCGCGTGACCAGGTGACCGTTCGAGGAATTTCTTGGGCGCAGCAGCTTGACCGGTGTCCTTCAGGAAGTAGTTGGCGAGGAGTTCGTGCTCCACGCGGTATGTGCTGCTGGCCCCGAGCTGGCGCAGCCGCAACTCGTAGGTTAGCGCTTCTCGCGCGGCATCGCGCTGGCGGTCGAGCGGGTCGGTCTTGACGACCCACGACAGCTCCTGGACCTGCCCATCCCACAGCAGCGGCGCGATGCCCCCCGCCTTGAGGATCTCGTCAGGCAAGTCGCCTTGCGCGCCCTTCTGCAGCAGCAACAGCGCGCGCAGCAGGTTCGACTTTCCGGAGCCGTTGGGCCCGATGATGACGTTGAGCTTGCCTGGCGCCCATGTCACGTCCCGCAGCGAGCGAAACCCCTTGACCTTCAGATTCTGGATCGCCATGAGGGACCTCCTTCTCTGGGCGCCTGAGCGCCCGGCGCAAGCCTAAAGCACCAGCACGCGGGCGTCAAAACACCTCCTCGACCGGCACTGGGCCATCGTCGCCGTCCTCGGGCGTGAAGGGCTGGCCCTTGATCGCCAGCTCCTCCTCGGGCTTGAGCTCGGCAGGGGAGAAGCCGTACTCGCGCATCGGCTCGTAGTCGGGGTCGTCGTCGACCAGGTCGAGCTGGTTGACGAACTCCCTCAGAAATTGCCGCGGCACCACGCCGACGTCGCCCTTGAAGCCGGCGGTGACCGCGGCCACCAGGCGGTCGATGAACGCGTCGCTCAGGCGGTCGGCGATGCGCTCGGGGCTGCGGCTGGGGTACAGCTCGCGCAGGCGCAGGGCCACGGCGCGCAGGCGGGCGGCGTCGAAGGGCACGAGCTCGAGCTGCGGCTGGCGGGGATTGACACGATTCCCCTGCTTCATGAACGCGATGCGCTCGTGCAGCGGGGCCAACCCTGCCACCCCGTGCCGCGAGTCGAAGAAGTCGGGCGTGCCGGTGAACACCCACAACAGCCCGTGGTAGCTGCTGGCCGCGTCGGCAATTTGCCGGATGCCGTTGAGCGACTTGTGGCGCGAGTCCTTGCGCATGCGCAGGATCGTCTCGGCCTCGTCGATGACAATGACTAGACCCTTGTAGCCGGCGGCCTTGACGATCGCCAACACGCCGCGGAGGTAGTCGAGCGCGTCGCGGCTCTCGATGTCGCCCTTGACGCCGGCCAGGCGCTTGGCGGCCGCGCCGACGTTGCCGCTGCCGGACAGCCAGGAGATCAGCGAGCCGGCCTCCGACACGAGCCCCTTTTGCTTGAGGTCAAAGATCGCCTGGATGGCCCGCACGAAGTCCTGCGGCGCGTTCCCGCCGGTCGCGGCCATCAGGTCCTCGTCGAGGCGGCGGCGGACCTTGCCGTCGAAGTCCTCCGCGTTTTCATCCGCACCACCCGCGATCAGCCCCTCCTCGATGGTGCCGATCCAGCGGTCGAGCACGTCGCCGAGCGCCCCGCGCGGGCACGAGGCCGTGCCGAGCTCGGTCACCACTTTTCTATAGACATCATCGAAGCGATGAAACCGCAGATCATTATCCGACACGACCACGAACGAGGTCGCAAAGCCCTTGGCCTGGGCGTCGAGCACCGCGAGGCGGGCCATGAAGGTCTTGCCGCAGCCGTAGCCGCCGCGCAGGAACTTGATGGTGCCCTCATCGTTGGCCGCGAGCTCGAGCTGGCGGTGGACCTCGTTACGCTGGCGGTCGATGCCCTGGGCGAAGGCCTCGACCCCGCGCTCGGGCACCAGGCCCTTGCGCAGCGACTCGAAGATGTGGTCCAGGTCGCGCTGACTGAGTTGACTCATCGTTCCTGTCCTTCGCGTACATAGCGCTTGACGCCGCCGACCGTCTCGATGCGGACGATGAACGGCGCCCGCTTCTTGTGCTCTTCAAAGGCGCCCGAGAAGCGTCGCACGCCCCGCGCCCCGCCGAGCATCTTCACGGCCTGGTCCTCGGTCACGACCCCGTGGGCCGCCAGGTGCTCGAACAGCTCGCGCACCCCGGCGTCCGCGAACGCCTCCAGCCACGCCCGGCCCGTCGCTGCCGGCCTCGGCGCCTCCGCGGGCGTCTCCGCCGACTTCTGCGCCGCCGCCGACACCGTCGCCGCCGCGGCCTTCGGGGGCTCCGCGCGCACGCCGACCGCCGTGACCGTGAAGAACTCCTCGAGCACGCAGGCCGCGACCTCGACCTCGTGCATCGGGTGGACCAGGGCGACGCGCACGCGCGACTCGTGGGCGCCGACCAGCTTGAAAAACACCTCGAATTCGGCGTCGACCGTGGCCACGATCGACCCCGCGCGCACCACCGCGCCGCCGCGGGTCTGCACGCCGTCGACCTGCACCTCGGCCTCGCCCTCGACCTGCAGCGCCAGCTCGACCTGGCGGCGCCCGCCGAAGTCGAGGGCGTGCTGGGCGAGGACCTGGACCTTCGCGGCGATCGAGTGCAGCCCGGCGACCCCCTCCTGCGCGCGGGCCTTGATGCCGTAGGCCATCGTATCGCCGCCGGCGCCGCTGCTGCGGTGCACGATCGTCAACACCGGGATGACACGCTCCTGCAGGCTGCCGCCGCCGTGCACGAAGCTCAGCATGCGCTTGCCGATATCGAACACCGCGATACCCTCGGGCATCATCAGTTGTAAGCCGTCGACGCCCTCGTACTCGAGCTGGGACAGCGGCACCCGCACCTCGTCCGGATGGTCGGCCGCGACCGTCGAGAGCACATGGCGCCGAAACGGCACGGTCTTTTGCCCGTGCTTCTGGGTCTGCCGGACCGCGTCGTCGAGCAGCAGAAAGCCATGGTCCGCCGTGATCACGAACCTGCGCGCCCCCGCCTCGCGCAGCAGGTTCAGGGCCGAGCGCAGGCGCTGGAGCACCTGCTCGAAGACCATCAGGCCGGCGCCCTTCTCGCCCGCGCTGTCGATCGCGTCGACGTGCACGAGCGCCAGCTTGGCCCCGGCGATCCTGTGTTTGAGCGAGGCGGCGTCGTCGATCACCTCATTGAGCGACATCGACGGGCACTTGGTCGTATCGACCCGCTCGTGCATCGCCCGCTTGCGACTGTCCGGATTGTCCACCCGATACTCGCCGCGCTGCATCCCGACGATCGCCCCGTCGCGCAGCGCGGGCCGCAGCTTGCCGCGCTCGCTGACCGGCGCCAGCGCGTTCATGCCGACCGCCGTGATGCTCGGCAGCTCGGCCAGCCGCGCCCGCAGCTCGATCGTCGTCGCCCCCGGGTCGCCGAGCTCGCGCCGCAGCTCCTCCGCCATCTCATAACGCAGCGCGTCGACCAGAAACACCACCGTCGTGCCGACCCCCGCCGTCAGCGGCCGCACCACCTCCTCGAACAATGTGCGCTGTTGCAGCGCCGGCGCCGGCACGAAGCCCCGCTCCCGGCACAGCGCCGAGAAGCCCCGCGCCCAGCTGTCCGCCCACGCGTGCCATAGCGCCCGCGTGCCCGCGACCCGCGCGCGCAACTCCTCGCGCTCGGGCAGCAGCGCCCCGCTGATGCCGTGCCAGCGCTGCTCGAGCGCGCGGTGGGCCTGGTCTACAGATGCCCCACCATGCACATACCTGGCAACCGCCGCCTCCAGCGAATCCGCGGCCAGCGCGGGCCCGGCCGCCGCGATCGCCTGCCCCAGCGTGGCCACCGAGCGCACGACCTCCCACGCCGGCCGCCGCAGCGAGCCGCGCAGCTCGATCCAGAACGAGGAGCCGTCGAGGCGCTCCTGCGCCCACGTGCGCGCCACCTCCCAGCGCCCCTCGCCCAGCGCCGCCAGCGCGGCCCCGTAGACCTTCTGCTCCTCGAACTCGAAGGTGTCGATGCGCCCGAGGTCCTCGGCCCGCGCCGCCGCGACCTCGTCCGGCAGCGCGTCCTGGGTCTCCTCCGCGGTGCGACGATAAAACTCCGGCTGCGCGCGCCGCAGGTGCTCCGCGAGGCCGCGGCAGGCGTCGATCACCGAGCGCGGCAATGTGCGCATCGCCACCAGCCGCGGGTCCTTCGCCTCGCGCCGCAGGTCGTCGACATATTCGACCGCCAGCGCCCAGCTCGCCGCCGCGAACGCGACATCCTCGGCGAGGCGCCGCGTCTGCTCGCCCGGACCTGGCTTTTGGGGCAGCAGCATGCCCTCGCGCCAGGCCGCCGACAGCCCGGTGGCGGCCTCCAGGTGGGCCCACAGCGCGCGCAGGTTGTCGGCCGCCGCGGCCTGCTTAGCGATCTCCCCGCCGCCCAGCAGGTCGTCGAGCAGGTCCGCCAGCCGCGTGATCGACAGCCGCCCGCGCATCCCGACTGCGCGCGCGGTGGCGAGCTCGGTGAGCCATGCATCGGCGCGCTCGAGCGTCACATCCCCCGGGCGCCCGGCCTTGAGAAACTCCTCGATCGCCTCGGGGGCCGCGATGCCGGCCGCCGCCTCGGTGATCAGCGTCCCCAGCGCCTTGTGATAGCGCGACCCGGCGAGGTAGACCTCGAGCATCGGCGTGCGCCGGATGGACTCGACATTGTAGCCCGGCATATGTACGACCAGGGCGGGCTTGTCGGTCCCGATCGCCGCGTGCTCCAGCGCCAGCATCAGCTCGAGGTGGCTGCCGCGATACGCCTTCACATCATAATAAGGCAGGTCGCCGGCCGCGCGCCGGGCGATCAGGCGGTCGACGAAGCCCGAATAATGCTCGTCGGCGTCGAGCCAGACAACCAGCCCTCCCCCGCTGATCGCCCCGCGCAGGGCATCGTCCAGCGCCGCCGAGACGGGTCCAAGCAGGTCGCTCATGCGTCGTCGTCCCCTTCGTCCGCGTCGTCGCCCGCCCCGGCGCCCTCGTCATCGTCGCCACCGATCAGCAGGTCGGTCGGGCGCAGACTCTCTAAAAGATTATGCCGCTTCTTCACCAGCTCGGGGTGCTCGCGCACGAACGCCGCCCGGGCCGCAGGCTCGTCGGGCGCGCACATTCTAAAGTCCTGCCCCTGCTTCTCGAGCACCCGCAGCTCGAGCGCCCAGCACAGGTCCGGCCGCTCCCGCCACAGCCCCGCCTCGAGCAGCACCAGCTCGCCGAGCGGCCGCTTGTGCTTCCGGATCCTTCGTAGCGCCTCCTTCTCAACGGCCGCCAGGGCGTCGACCGGATGATCGGCGAGAAACACCGTCCGGTGCGCCTCATGCCCCCCATCGCCGCGGTACGGGTTCTCTAAAATGCGAAACGCGGGCCCGATCTCGTCCTGCAGCCGCAGCTCCCACGCCCACGCCCGCGCCGGGTGATATTTGTAAAAGCATCCATGCGCGACCGCGAGCGACGGGTCCTGCTGGCACTTCGCGTCGACGCGCCGCGGCCAGTAGCGCATCGCCAAATGCGACCAGTCGTAGTCCTTCTTGCCGTCCGCGCTCGCCAGCTCCTTCCACCACTTCTTCGGGTCCTTCCACTGCGGGGCCAGCAGCGGCCACAGGGCGGCAGAATTGACCATCACGCCGTCGTCGAGGTCGGGCACATAGCGCGCGTCCACCTCGCACTCGGGCTTCTTGGCGTCGGCCGGCGGCGGGCCCTTCTCGGCGCACTGCTCCACAGACGCGATGAACTGCGCGAGCTCGTCCCGGGCCTTCTGAAAGCTGGTGACGCGCTTCTCGGCCGCCCGGCCCGCCTTCTTGTCGGCCCCGTCGCGGGCCGCGCGGAGGTCGGCGAGCGCCCCATCGATCCGCGTCAGCGTCGGATGCAGGTGGTCGGCGAGCAGGACCCGCAGCGTGTCGGCGTCCCAGCGATGAATGGTCACCCACGCGACGAAGGTCCGGTCCGGCGACGACAGCGGCCAGTGGATCGGCCGGTTCTCGTACATCTTGCGATGCAGCTCGAAGAAATTTTTGAGGAGATATGCACGGAGGCTGGTGCCCGGGGCGATCGCGGGGCCGTGCGCTTCAAATGCGTCGCGCAGCGGGCGGGCCGAGGGGTGCCCGAGGCCGTCTCGCAGGTCCTCCGCGTCGAGCGTGCCATCCAGGAACAGGATCCCCGCCGGCAGGGCGTGGGCGAGGCTGTCTTTCGCCGGATCGAGGATGCCCTCGCCCGCGGGGCCGAAGCGACCGAGCGCGACGCCGAGTGCGTTGGAGAGATGATCGGTCGCGGGCTCCGGGTCGTGCTCGGGCTCGTAGGCGGGCAGCGGGGCGCCCTCGGGCCGATCGACGGCGATCTGCGCCCATGCCTGCGCGTGCCGCCATGGCGAGGGCCCAGGGCGGCGGAACTCGATCGACGACTCGCGGTGCGACTCGTGCTCGGTGAAGGCGCGCTCGATGGTGGCGAAGATCTCGTCGGTGTTGGCGATCGGGTAAAGCGGGAGGCGGTTGACGTCACCGACCTGAAAGCTGATGCTTGGGTTCAAAGACTCCAAGATACTTTTGGATTCTTGGCGATTCATCGAGCACACCGTCTCCGCGAGGCTCGATGTAAAAACAGACGATCCCTTATCTCCGCAAATACTCGGAAACCGATGAGCTCGGCCTGCGAAATCAGATCCGATCATCTGAAAGGCCACGCCTGGCCGAAAATAATACTGCTCGTTCTTAATCGTTCTCGTATAAGACTGATAGAGAAATTCGGCGAGCAGTTTAATCTGCAGTCCGTGGGAGCGCCATTGAATCGTTTCACGGGATGGCTCGATCCACGCTCTTCCAGCTCCTCCATTGATGAACGGCGGGCATTCGTGTGAAAGCGCCTGCGCGCGTTCCCAGGCATATCGAATAAATCGTGTATTGCTGGATGTTGCCAGGCCTTGCCTCACGGGAGCGATATCGCCGATCTTCTTCGCTTGCTCATAGCGTCGCACCTCATCGCGCGACCACCAGTAGACTAATGGCCGCTCCGAGACGACCTTCAACGCCAAAGGTGCGAACCCAAGGCGTCCGAGCCCTGCGAGAACGGCGGCGCGCTTGCGCTGGGTCCGTTCGCGGTCATAGGACCGATCTGTTGGCGGCGTTGGCTGAAGCGCGATACTTTCCTCGGACCGTGACGGCGCTCGGTGGAACACACTGACCACCACGCTGAGGACGTCGTTGGGCACGGCGTCGAAGGCACCCACTGCGAAATCTCCGAGTGCACGCAGGTCGAAGTTCTTTAGCAGCCACTGCCGCAGTTCGGAGTATTGCTTGATAAACATCCAGTTGCGCATCGTCAGCAAAGCCGATACGCCGCCGGGGCGGACGAGTTGGAGTCCGCGCTCGAGGAATGCTGCGTAGAGGTCGGCTTTCCCGTTCGGATAGGTCTTCTGTACGTAGGTCGCGTCGGCCATCTTTGTGACGGCCTGGTACGGCGGGTTCCCTACAACAAGATCGTACTGCCCCTCGCGGATCAGCCGCACGAAGCGGACGCCGGCGGCGAGCTGTTCGCCGCGCAGGCGCAGGCCCAGATCGTCGCCGTGGGTGTGTGCTTTTAAAAAGGCCTCGAGGCGGTCGAGGATGGTGTTTTTGGCCTCTTCGCGGCCGATCAGCTCGCGCTGTTCGGCCGGGAAGCTGGGGCCCTCGAGCGTGCCCGTGCCGGTGGGGTGGGCCTCGTTGGCCCCGAACAGGGACCCTTGCGCGCCCTTCCCGGTCCGACGGGTCGGACCCTGCTCGTACGCGTCGAGGGCCTGCTCGACGGCGTCATCGACCCGCAGGAGGCTGCCCACATGGTCGGCGCCCTTGAGGGCATCGACGACGGTATCCACCAGGGCCTCGGGGATGCCGGTGTCGCGCTCGACCTCGCGGCGCAGCTCGACCAGCGCGGGGTCGTCTTTCTTTAGACCCGAGAGGCGCAGGTTCGCGGCCACCAGGCCCAGTCTTCGCGGCTGGGCCTCCGGGCAGGCTTGACGCGCCTTCAGCCACAGCGCCGCGGCCGCGATCTGGACCGCGCGCGGGTCGAGGTCGATGCCATGGAGGTTAAACTCGAGGATGCGCTCGACGATCGCCCGCGGCGACCAGGCCTCCGCGTCGGCCTCGCCGCGGTGGCGCGCCTCCTCCTGGTACAGCGCGAACAGCAGGTCGAATGCGACAATTAGAAAATGTCCA
>Ga0075152_10004085_pt1 | contig 10076 bp, 6 predicted proteins | sample JI61114C2DNA_FD_70964 | JGI IMG/M metagenome (GOLD analysis project Ga0075152, IMG submission 70964) | Wastewater effluent complex algal communities from Wisconsin, to seasonally profile nutrient transformation and Carbon sequestration -... | ecosystem: Engineered > WWTP > Effluent > Algae...
ATTCAATAATATTCAAAACACAGTAGCTACTACAACCGAAAGTTTTACACAAGATTATACCATCAAAGCATCAACAAATTTCAAAAAAATGCCTAATATCGAAGTAGGATATAATTTCTTGTTAAACGATTATAACGACAATAAATTCTATACAGACAAACCTTTTGCGCGCATCGATTATTATTTCATGAAGAGCTTTTCGTTTGTAACAGAATATGAATTTTATCACTATTATAATTCAAATAAATCAGTCGAAAACGAATATGATTTCCTTTCAGCAAGTTTAATTTATCAGAAAAAAGACAGCAAATGGGAATACAAAGTATCAGGAACAAATTTATTGAACACGACTTCTTTAAATGATGATAGTTTCAATCAAAATTCAACTAGAACGTCACAATATACGGTGCAACCACGTTATATAATTTTTAGTTTGAAGTATAATTTGTAGAAGCAATTTCCTGCTTTCCTTTCAATCTTTTTACAAAAAATAAATTATTTATACAAAATAAAGGAGCTTCCGTTGGTCGCTCTTTTTTTTGTTAAATAAAATTATTTTTTCATAAAAAGGATTTTCATTCTAATCAGGGCTAAACACAATAATAAACAAGAAAAATAGTTTTTAAAATACGTTTAGCATCATTAAAATCACTAATTTTAATCCTTCAAATAAAATTACAAAATACATGAAAAATTGCTTGTCATTGTTGCTTTTTGCTTTAGCACTAAACCTTTCAGCTCAAAATAACAAACTAGAAAAAGGAGAATTTTCTTCCGCAACACCATCAGCAGAAACATTGAAATTTCACATTTCAGATGATAATAAATTTCAGCTTTCCATTCTTTCAGGAACGTATGAAGAAGTAAATGATTCCATCTATTTCAATACAAGCTATGCTGATTTACCTAAATTCAGTTTGAAATATTCAAACCCAAATCCAAAATCAGATAAAATCACAATCGATTTAGGTGAATTTTCTTATTATCAGTATTATAGCATTTATATTGGAACTCAAAAAAATATAAATTCTCCTGTTGAATACAAACCTCTTAAAGATCTTTTGGATATCAAATATTCTGACTATGAAGCAAAAAAATTAATTTTAGAAATCGACAAAGTTGAATTTATTTATTTAGTAGAGGACAATCAAAAAAAGGAATCTTTTATTGAAAAATTTCAAATTCCAAATAATGTTTCTCAAATAGATATAAAATATTCTTCATTTTCCATCGCAAAGTTGAAATTCAGAGGAGTTTATAATCAAGAAACAAAAGAATTAATAGTAACAGAAGGAAAAAATCCAATCGTTTTTTCAAAAAATGCTATAACAGAAGTTTACGAAAAACCTTTAGAAAAATTAGTTCAAAAAAATTGGACATATGATGGAAAACCAGCCGATCCAATTTATGATTATCCAGTTGATTCCACAGCAGTTGGCGTTGGTTATGCAGATGAAGTTCCACAATACACATTTAAATTAAAAGTTGAAAAAACATTTGCCGAAGCTCAAAAAGAAGCGAGTAAATATCCAGAAAAAATGCTAGTTGTGTTTTATGACACAAACAAAAATGCTCAAAAAGAGTTTGATAAATACATTGAAGATTATCAAACTAATAATCAATATTATATGTATGATAAATACAATCCTGAGTATGACAATTTCAATTTTTATCTCGCTACAGAAAAAGATAAAAACAGTTTAAAAAAACTTGGTATTACAGATAATCAATCCATTGTGTTTTTAAATTCTGATGGGAAGAAATTATATCATGCTAAAGCTAAAATGGATGATTATGAATATGCAAATTATAATTTGACCTCAATTTATTCTGAATTGAAATCAATTAATGCTTATGCTCAAATTGATGATGTTGTTACAAACAAAAAGAAATCAGTTTCTGAAGTTAAAAAGGCATTTATAAATATAACAAAATCAGGTAGAAGTAATTACGCTACAGTAATTCCTCCGCCAGCTCCACCAGCAACCGATGCAGTTATTCAAGTAAAAGAAGTTGGTGTCAATGAACCAATTGAAGATGCAGCAGTAGTTGACACAGTTGCAGCGGTAGTCGATTATAATGATTATTCTGTTTTAAAAGAAAAAAATAATATTTATAAATTAAAATCATCTCAAAAAGAAGTTGATTTAAAATATAAACAACTACTTGATTTTCATCAAAATGATAAATCAGTTGATGCAGAATTAGTGAAAATAATTACCGGCGAATTGTCTGATGCTTCAGGTTTTAGCAATATTCTTTTTAATAGATATGATGAAGAATTAAATGGAAATGACTTTCAATCAATGGATTATTTATTAAAGTTTATTAATGAAATTCCTAAACTTGAAGCAGTTGATTATTACGATACTTATACTTCAAGTTCACTAATTGGAATTATTACAAACGCTTTAGATAGAACTTCAAATAAATCGCAAACAGATAAAGTAATTGCCTATTATGATAAATTTTTGAAAGCATCGAATGATGATTCATGGGTTTTAAAAGGGAAGATGAATCTACTAAAGCAAAATCATAAAGACGCTGAGTTTTTGAGCACTTTTGATACCTATTTTAAAAGCTTCATTAAAGATGATTCAAGCATCATTGAGCAATTAGATAAAAAGTATAATTCAGAAACAGATTATAGTTGGGATGAATTTAAAAATAGTTTTGCTGATGAAGCAAATGATGCTGCATGGTTTGTAGTTGAAAATGTAAAAAGTCAAACGCCATCAATTTTGAAAAACGCTATCAAATGGAGCGAAACTAGTTTGATAATTGAGAAAGATAGTCCTTATTATTTAGACACATTAGCACAATTATATTATAGAAATGGCGAAAAAGAAAAAGGCATTTTAACAGAACAAAAAGCCATTGATAATAGTATAAATGGTACTTTGGAACAAATTGAAGAATACAAATTGGTTCTTGAAAAAATGAAAAACGGAACATATTAAAAAGCAAAACCTGATGTAAAAGTCAGGTTTTTTTATGATGATTTTTTACCAGCGACATTCATTTGGACCTTTTGTTTGAATTTTTCTAAAGTTCAAATATTTGTACCACCATTTTGTTTTGTTAAATTCTGATGTTCTAATATCGTCCGTTTCAAAGGTTTTTCCTTTGTAAATTAGTTTGCATGGAACTTTGTCGGTGTAAGTTTTATTCCAATAATTAACTAAGAAATTGAATTCAACTAAAGGCAATTTATATCCGTTAAAATTCTCTCTAATATTTTTATTTTTCAGATTAATAATTTCTACATAATCTTCTTCAAAATCGAATAACTTTGTTTTTTTGGTGTCAATTAATAAATGATTATTAGTAGATTTTTCGGTAACTAAATTGCTAAACATGGTCAAGTTTCCAGCATTTCCAAGTCCAAAATAGCCTTTCAATGTCCATAGATTTATCATGACAACAATTGGAATTAATAACGTATTAAATTTTTTAGCATAAGTATATTCTTTTGCAGAATATGACTTAAAAAAAGTATAAATAAAAATCACAAAACCAACATCGAAAATCAAACCTTCAATAAAAGTGTTTTTGTATTTATCAATTCCAAAAGTTGGTAAATAATATCTAGTAATGATGGCTAAAATGATGAAAATTAAAAATAGTTTTAGCGTTTTTAATGTTTTTTCAGAAATTATTTTCTCTTCAAAATTAACTAAACATCCAAGAGTTAAAAATAATCCAACACAACTAAAGTCAGCAAAACCTGATAGTGAAAGATAAAAATGAAAGCACAGCAAAAGCAAACCAGTAATTTTTCTAGTTTTAAAATGAAGTAAACCAAAAGGCAAAATCAATTCAATAAATAAAGTTCCATATTGAAATAAATGTGACCAAAATTCAGGTAAGACAAAACGCTTATTGATAAAATTTGATAAAACATAAACATTTACTTCATTTACACAACTTACACAAGGGTTCAAAAAATCAGAATTTAATTTGTGAAAACCGGTGTAAAAATAAATAGTTACTATTATTGCTCTAAAGGAATAAGAAACAAAATCGGAGTTGAAAATTGTCTTTTTTGAACTTAATTTTAAAGTAAAAACTACTATTAAAAACAAAGAAAAGAAAAGAATGATAGTAGAATGATTTCCAATTCTAGGAAATTTATCGATAAGTAAATAAATGCTTATTATTGAATTTGCAACTGTTGCCCACCAATATTTAATATTAATAATTGAAATTAAAACAAATCCAACAATCACAAATAGAGTAAGTGGATTTGAAAAAATTAACTTGTGAAAATTCATCAAAATAGCACCGTTGAAAATTGCCAAAAGCAACAAATAATTTGAGTTTATCTGTAGTCTATTTTCAATATTTTTGATAAATGAATTCAATTTTTTGTGATTGTGTTTGCTACAAAGTAACAAAAAAACCGCCTTGAAAAATATCAAGACGGTTTTAAAATATTTATAAATTTATGATTATAAAGAAAAAGCAGCTTTTACTTGTTCTACAAAATCTAATTTTTCCCATGTAAATAATTCAACAGTAACTGTTTTTGTTTCGCCATTTGGCAATTTAAACGTTTTAGTAACTGTTTCAGATTTTCTTCCCATGTGTCCATAAGCAGCAGTTTCGCTATAAATTGGATTTCTCAATTTCAAACGTTGCTCAATAAAATAAGGACGCATGTCAAAAATTTCTTCTACAATTTTGCTAACTTCTCCATCAGTCATGTTTACTTTTGAAGTTCCATAAGTATTTACGTTGATAGATGTTGGTTTTGCAACACCAATAGCATAAGAAACTTGAACTAAAACTTCGTCACATAATCCTGCAGCAACTAAGTTTTTAGCAATATGACGTGTTGCATAAGCAGCAGAACGATCCACTTTACTTGGATCTTTTCCAGAAAATGCTCCACCACCATGAGCTCCTTTTCCGCCATAAGTATCAACAATAATTTTTCTACCTGTTAATCCAGTGTCACCATGTGGTCCACCAATTACGAATTTTCCAGTTGGATTGATGTGATATGTAATATTCTCATTAAAAAAGTGAGCATATTGTGGATATTTCGCTTTAATTCTTGGAATCAAAATTGAAATTAAATCACTTTTAATTTTAGCCAACATAGTTGCTTCATCAGCAAAATCATCATGTTGAGTAGAGATTACAATAGCGTCAATTCGTTGCGGTTTATTATCGTCAGAATATTCTAAAGTTACTTGTGATTTTGCATCAGGACGTAAATATGTAATCTCAGAATTTTCTCTTCTAATGTTAGCTAATTCAATCAATAATGCGTGAGCAATATCTAAAGCTAAAGGCATGTAGTTTTCGGTTTCATTAGTTGCATAACCAAACATCATTCCTTGATCTCCAGCACCTTGCTCTTCTTTGCTTGCTCTATCAACACCTTGATTGATGTCTGCAGATTGCTCGTGAATTGCAGATAAAACACCACAAGAATTTGCTTCAAACATATATTCACTTTTAGTGTAACCAATTTTTTTGATTACATCTCTTGCAATAGTTTGAACGTCTAAATAAGTGTCTGATTTTACTTCACCAGCAAGAATTACTTGACCAGTTGTAACCAAGGTTTCGCAAGCCACTTTAGATTCTGCATCAAATGCTAAAAAATTGTCAATTAATGCATCACTAATTTGATCAGCTACTTTGTCCGGATGTCCTTCACTCACTGACTCTGACGTAAATAAATAAGCCATAATATAATTTATTTTTAAAATTAATTTTTGAGAAGAAAAACGATAAATTACAACGGAAATACTAAAGGAGAGTTTCTGCTTTAGCATTTTTTAATGAGGTTGCAATCAGTTCAAATTTTTCCTCTTTATTTCGAGTGCAAATGTATAAATACTATTTTGAATAGAAAAAACAATTTCACTTTTTTATTTTATTAATGCAATTTTAAAAAATCTAAATACGTAGTATTTAAATATATAATGCAAACTTTCAAATGTTAAAGTTTAAAATTTGTTTTGGTTAATCCAAAAATAGTTCAGAAGTTTGTACCATCAAAAACAAAGAAAAAATGAATTTAGTTATTTGCAATATGTGTCACATGATGTGGAAATTTCCGCAGAGGACATCTATTGCATAATTTTTAAATTTTTAAAATATATTCAATTAAACCTCTGCAAAACCGCAGAGGTTTTTTTATTTGAAACATATTCAATAAAACAATAAATAATTTCAGAATGAAAGTAATAGCAAAAAATATGATGACTTGGATGATGATGCACATGATGATGTGTTGTATCGGCATTTGCTATTACCAAGAACTCAAGACGTAAAAGAAATATATATTTCTAGTGTAAAAGTCCTTTTGGTAAGCCATCCAAAAGGACTTTTTTTATTTCAAAAAATCAAAAACTAAATATTTAATCTCTAAAATCAATTATCATGAGTGCACAAAAATTCGCAACAAACGCTTTACATGCTGGACACGATGTTACCAAAAACGCAGGAACAAGAGCTGTTCCAATTTACCAAACATCATCGTATGTATTTAACAACTCTGATCATGCAGCCAATTTATTTGGGTTGGCAGAAGCAGGATTCATCTACACACGATTAAACAATCCAACCAACGACATTCTAGAACAACGTTTAGCAAAGTTAGAAGGTGGAATAGGAGCAGTAGTAACCGCTTCGGGAACTTCAGCAATTGCAACAACTTTATTAGTGCTATTAAAAGCTGGCGATCACATTGTAGCATCCAATAGCCTTTACGGCGGAACTTACAATTTGCTCAAAGTCACTTTACCACGATTAGGAATCACAACAAGATTCGTCGATCCTTCTAATCCTGAAAATTTTACTAAAGCAGCTCAAGAAAACACAAGAGCATTTTTCGTAGAAAGTTTAGGTAATCCAAAATTAGATGTACTCGATTTAGAAGCAATTTCCAAAGAGGCTAAAGCTTATAAAGTTCCATTTATTGTAGATAATACTGTGGCAACACCATATTTATTAAACCCAATTCAATATGGCGCTGATATCGTAATTCACTCATTAACAAAATATATTACTGGAAACGGAACTTCTCTTGGAGGTGTCATTATCGATGCAGGAAACTTCGATTGGAGCAATGGAAAATTCCCAGAATTTACTGAACCATCAGCTGGCTACCATGGATTAAAATACTACGAAGCTTTAGGCACAGCATCTTTTATTGCAAAAGTCAGAATTGAAGGATTACGAGATTTTGGTGCAGCTTTAAGTCCATTTAACGCTTTTCAAACCATTCAGGGATTAGAAACGTTAGAAATTAGAATCAAAAAACATTCTGAAAATGCTTTAAAATTGGCAGAATGGTTGCAATCGCAAGAAGAAGTCGCTTGGGTAAATTATCCAGGATTAGAGACTTCAAAATATAAAGAACTTGCCGATAAATATTTACCAGAAGGGAAAAGTGGCATAGTAACTTTCGGTCTAAAAGGCGGATTTGAAGCAGCAAAAAAAGTAGCTGATGAAACCAAATTGTTTTCGCTCTTGGCAAATATTGGCGATACAAAATCACTAATTATTCACCCAGCAAGTACAACACACCAACAATTATCTGATGCTGAGCAAGAATCAACAGGTGTAACCAAAGATTTAATCCGTTTATCTGTTGGTTTAGAAGATATTGAAGATTTGAAAGCCGATTTAAAAGCTGTTTTTGCAACGCTTCCAGTAGAAAAATTTGTTTAATTTTTGTTTGTTTTTAACTGTCTCCGATTTCGCGGTTGGAGGCAGTTTTTTAAAACAAGTTTACTCAAACCTTAATTTTCTTAATGCCTTAATGGTTTAAAAAAATAAAAAAAATGTTAGAAAAAATAGCGTTATATAATTTCAATCTAGAAAGCGGAAAACAAGTCGCGTACTTACCATTGTTCTATCAAACGTTTGGACAACCCATTGGTTCTGCTCCAATTGTTGTAGTCAATCATGCTTTGACAGGAAATTCAAATGTAACAGGTGAAAACGGTTGGTGGAACGATTTAATTGGCGAAAATAAAACAATTGACATCAATAATTTCACAATAATTGCATTTAATATTCCTGGAAATGGTTTTGATAAAAATGCTGAAAATCTAATTTCAAATTACCAAGATTTTACCATTCGTGATATCGCTTCTATTTTTTGGGAAGGATTATTTTTCTTGAGTATTCATCAAGTTTTTGCAACAATTGGAGGAAGTCTTGGCGGTGCAATTGCATGGGAAATGGCAGTTTTACAACCTAACAAAATTCAAAATCTAATTCCAATTGCAACCGATTGGAAGGCAACCGATTGGGTTATCGCTAATGTTTTGATTCAAGATCAAATTCTGAATAACTCTGAAAATCCAATTGCAGATGCTCGTTTGCATGCTATGCTTTTGTATCGAACGCCACAATCTATTAACCAGCGATTCAAAAGAGCACAATCAAACCAAGTGTTTCATATCGAAAATTGGTTGACTAATCATGGCGAAAAACTCAAAAACCGATTTCAGTTGCAATCCTATAAACTAATGAATCATTTGCTAAAAACGAATGATATTACTCGTAATAGAAAAGATTTTCTTGTTGTAGCAAAAGAAATTCAAGCAACAATTCACATCATTTCAGTTGACTCTGATTATTTTTTTATTGCCAATGAAAACCGAGAAACCTATCATCAATTGAAAACAATAAAGCAAAATGTGTTTTACAACGAAATAAGATCCATTCATGGTCATGATGCTTTTTTGATAGAATTCAATCAACTAAATGAAATTTTAGAACCTATTTTTAACAAACAAAAACAACAAAATTATGTCAACGCTTAGAATAAATATTATCCTTTTCGGAATCGGAAATGTTGGAAGCACTTTAATCAATCAAATTATAGAAAGTCAAAAATTCTTCCTCGAAAAAAGAAATATCGATTTACGATTTCCCATAATAACAAATTCATCTCTAGCTTTTTTTGAAAAAGACGGATTGAAAAATCAATGGGAAGCCAATTTTGCCCAATCAGCAATCCCGTTTAGAGTCGAAGATATTATCGAATATGTGCAAGAGCAACAACTCGAAAACCTAATTGCTGTAGATGCAACAGCAAGTTCTGATATTGTAAAAAGTTATATTCCGCTAATTCAAAACGGATTTAACATAGTGGCAGCCAACAAAAAAGCCAATACTTTACACAATGAATTCTACCAAGAAATAAGAAGAAATCTAAAAAAATTCGACAAAACGTTTTTGTATGAAACCAATGTTGGCGCAGGTTTGCCTGTTGTTCAAACAATCAATGATTTGCATTTTTCAGGCGAAAAAATCACTAAAATAAGAGGTGTTTTTTCAGGTTCATTAAGCTATATTTTTAATAGATTTTCATCCGAAGAAGCATCATTTTCAAACATTTTAATCGATGCCGAGAAAATTGGATTAACCGAACCCGATTCACGTGAAGACTTATCAGGAAACGATGTCGCCAGAAAATTACTAATTCTAGCAAGAGAAATCGAACAGCAATTTGAATTTGATGACATAGAAATCGAATCACTTTTGCTACCAGAATTAAATGAAAAAAATTCCAAAGCTCAATATGCAATCAATAAATCATTTTTCGATAAACCATTCAATATTGCCAAAATCACACAAGCCGACAATCATGTTCTGCGATATGTTGGCGAACTCGATGTTCTATCGAAAAAACTCGAAGTTAAGCTAGTTTCTGTGCCAAAAAGTTCACCATTGGGACAACTAAAAGGAGCCGACAATCTAATCGAAATTTACACCAAATCCTATGGCGAAATCCCAATTGTAATTCAAGGCGCAGGCGCAGGAAAAGAAGTCACAGCTCGCGGCGTTCTTACCGATATTCTAAAAATTGCCGAAAAAATTAAAATTCAAGAAGCCATATTTCAATAATTCACAACCAACCTAAACCACGAAAACCTACAGCACTCAAACGTTGTAGGTTTTTATTTTTCACAAACACTTGCAAAATAAGTTTCTATGCCGTTACTTTGCACCGTTCATAAATTTATTGATTGTTATCACGAAAGCTGGAGAGATTAGACTCGATGAAAGCTTAGCAACCCTACAACTGTAGAAGGTGCTAC
>Ga0075152_10004088_pt1 | contig 10065 bp, 20 predicted proteins | sample JI61114C2DNA_FD_70964 | JGI IMG/M metagenome (GOLD analysis project Ga0075152, IMG submission 70964) | Wastewater effluent complex algal communities from Wisconsin, to seasonally profile nutrient transformation and Carbon sequestration -... | ecosystem: Engineered > WWTP > Effluent > Algae...
GCGTGTTTCAGGCCCGTAGGTTCGAATCCTACCTTAAGCAAATTCAAAAAGAAAGAGATTAATTGACAAAAACCTTTTTTAATTTTTACATTTTTTTCTCGTTGCATAGTAATTGTGCGACAAGAGAAGAAGAGTGGGAAGTATTTTGTGAATCCTGCGTGAAGATGTTTTGACGTTCAAGAATCGATTGGAAATAGAATTGCACATACTTTCCATTATCCATCCGCTTCCTGTGCTGGCAATAGTCTCCATTGCCTTCCGAGGGTTTGACACGCACAAGCGCATAAGAACAAAAAAAAACAAGCTTTGAAATATTCTCCCTTGCTACTGTGGCGGTTTTTATTACCGTGTCTCTAGTGGAGATCAAAGCATTTTTCGTTGCAATGGCAGAATTTACTACGACTCCTCCAAGCGTGAGGATCGCCTTATCAAGCATATCCTTGTCGTTATCATTTGCAAGAGATTCTTTAAAACGAGACATTATTTTTTCATGCTCAACAAGTAGTTGTTCACTATCAACTGTAATTTGTTTAATACGCCAATCATGGTATTTAGCAACTATGTTGTTATAATGAAATACATTACAACTTAAAAGTTTTTCTCTGATTATTTTTACACGCATTAATAAATTACCGTTGGCTACATGCTCAATCGTTAAACCACTCGAGCAATACAACACATTTACGTTAACTCTATACGAACCCATCTCATCTTCTGCCATATATTCTGCGTACGGAAAAATATGTTCGTCAATCGTAGGCGTAAACGGTGGCTCTACATAAGGAACTAATCGTACCTCTTTCGAAGGTAAAGGTTGGAAACAGGATGAATAATTCGTGGATACCATTTTCTTTCCTTATTGCTCTTTTTTCGTGGTAAGATCTGTAGATTCTGAAGATTCTGAAGATGAGTTATTTGCTGATTTAGCTGCAACATAACCGATTACTGTAATAACGAGCATGCCTGCTCCGACAGGGGGATAGACGCAAACAGCCGGAACACAAACGGCACCCACAACTCCCATGGCGTATTTTGAAATTTCATTGTCGCGTTTTAATTTCTCATTATATTTTGTTTTATCAGAAATATCTGAATTAACCAATTTTAATTTTTTATAAAGCGTTTCGTTTGTTGTGTTTAATGACGCTATTTTTTGATTTTGACTTTCAATTTGTTGTGTTTGTTCGTCAATTCGTTGTTTTTGAGCTTCAATTATTTGACTTTGTTTTTCAAGTTGTTGCTCACGCACAACGATTTGGTGATTGTAATTTTCCCACTTAGCCAGCTTGCGGTTTATCTCATGCGTCACAATCGGCACGATCAAAATACGCTCAAACAGTCTTGCAATTGCCTGCTCTCTGCCTTCTGGTAAAAACTTTGCAATACCATATTGTCTATTGCACATCGGACATGGTGCGGCATCTGCGTTTGCAAATTTGCTTCTAAACCAGTTTTCGATTACCGCTCTGTCAAAGAAGTGCTCGCAGCCTTTCAGGTAAACGGGGTTTTCGGTCGTGTCAAAAGAAATGGGACATTTAAAGCCTCGAGCGGGCTCAAGCGCTGTGATTGACATGTAACTCCTGTTTTGTGTTTATTTTCTCAATCTAATTTATAATCGGGCAATTCTTTGATGAAAAATTCGAATATTTTTTCAACAAGCTTTACAAATTCACCATTGCTAAACTTAACACCTCTAGCAAAAATATTTAAACAAATTTCTTTGTTTAGAGAATCTAGAGTTTCAGCAGCTGTTTTTTCGTTTAAATCAAGTTTGCTCCATTGTTTGTAGCATTCTAATAACTCGTCGAAAGTGTCAAAACTTTTACCTTTAAAATGAAATTTGTTCATTAAAAATCTTTAATTTAAATTATAGATAAGGAATTGCATATTTTGCTGGAATATCTCCATCTTTTTTTATAATTTCATATGCAGCTTTAGCAGTTGCCTGTACGATGTCGTTGCCGTTGCTAGTAATGTGCTCATCTCTTAGTCGATCTAATTCTTCCATCTTGTCAGCTATGTCCATGCTCTTGTGAATAAGCTCTTGTCCCGTGTAGACATTTATGATAACAGCGGGAATAAGAAGTGATGGCATTGTCAGCCAACAGCCGACTGTGAACGCTGTGGCAATAAAATTTTTGTCAAAGCTTCTTGCTGAATTCGTTTTTATTTGTGCATATTCTCGAAAAAGCTCTCTAATTTTTTGAGCTTCGTCGGCTTGATATTTTTTACATATAAAATGTCCTCTCAAATATCCAGCTTTTTCAACCTTAACCTCTTGTTCGTCACGGACTAAAGAAACACTCTGTTGATTTTGAATCGTAAATGTCATAATTTTTCTCTTGTTTTAATTTAATAAAATTTGATTTATTTCAAAATGTTTTGTTTCTGTATTTTTCATTCGAAAATTTTTGAGTTGTTGCATAGCTACATGAATTTTTTTTCTTATATGAGCTTCGATTGCTAAGGCTGTTGCATCTCTAGCAGAAACGTTAGACAACTCAGAGTAGGATTCTCCAAGCTTTTTTACTAATTCCATTTCAGATGAAATTTTTTTTTTGTTTTCGTAGTAGATGTAAGAAAAAAGACCTATATATCCTATTGACACACACACAAGAGCTTTAAAATCAAGGATTGTAAAAACCATCATAGCAACGTTTGAAACGACTATAGCGATTTTATGTTGCAATTGCGCTCTTTGAACGTTCAGATGTTTTTCATACGCTAGAAGAAGTTGAGATTCATCTTTTAACAATTCTAAATTTATGCCCGCTTTTTCGAGATTGTGTGTTTGTGTGTAAGAAAAAACGTACGGCGTCGTTGAAATTTGCATGTGAAAATATTTTTAAGTTTTTTTGTTAAAAAATTTTACTTTAATCTTGAAAGCGTTTCGTTTAGTTCTACGTAATTTGTTTCAGGGTTTTTTTGTCGAAATTCTTTGATCGACTGTCTAGCTTCTGTGATTTTTCTTCTTGCATGAGCCTCAATCGCTAACGCCATCCCATCTCTAGCAGAAACTCCAAAAACTTCTGAATAAGCTCCTCCTAGATTTTTCACCACCTTCATGTTTAATGCAATTTCCACGTTGTTTTTGTAGTAAATGTAGGAAAAAACAATTGAAGACAAACACATTAAGCCCGAAGCAATTGTATAATTATTTATTGAAAAAATAATTGCTGCAAGTTGCGATATGACGAGTGCTGTCCCAAAAAATTTTTGATTTTTTTGTGCATTCAGATGAATTTCATATTCAAGCGAAATTTCAGACTCTGTATTTACCTGATCTAAATTTACCCCTACATTTTTAAGCGTTTGTGTTTGCGCATCTGAAAAAATATAAGGTTTTGGTGAAATATGCATGTAAAACTTTATTTTAATCTTTGATTGATTCCAGTTCTTTTTTAAACAACTGTTTGTTAACAACATGCGTGTGTACAGCACGAGCCATAGCATCTCTTTTTTCTAACCCTTCATCCGCATAGCGATCACTCAACATAGAAATTTGTTTTACAACAAAAGATGTTGAATTTCTTTCGTTTATGTATTTATAGCCAAGGTAACCGCTTGCTAAAAATAGTCCAGCAGCGAGTATTTCTTTGCTGAAATACCCAAGAGCTATTCCGCCAACGTTTGTTGTAAAATAACAAGCAGCGTACTCCCTCTCTTTAGTGTGTTCTCTCAAATAATATTCATATGCTAGCTGTACTTGCACGTCTGTTTTGCACTTGTCTAGATCTACTCCTACAAATTTTAATGTGTCAATTTGAGTTTGAGAAAATCTGTAGGGGCTTGCGTTTGAAATTTGCATGTGAAAATATTTTTATATACTGTTGTAATTTTGAAGAATTTTAAAAAGTTTTCTATACTTTACGACGATCGAAGATAGCTTGCCAGCGTGTTTCTCTGCAATAGTATAAATGAGCATGAAATAAGCGATTGCGCGCACGTTGTTTACGTCTTCGCGAGAAATTTTCTCTTTCACTACAAGCGGATCGGTGTCTTCGTCGCAGTCAAAAAGTTTGTAAAGATCGCGATTGTCTTCCCAATATTTTATAAGGTCTTCAATCTTAAAATCTAACATGAATTTCGTGAGTTCTTTTTCGATCAACTCTTCGGCTTGCACTGATTTTGATTTTTCTCCTAACACGCGATTATTCTCCTTTGAGAAAATATGTGTGATTGGTATGGTAAAGACATACGCAGAAGTATGTGGTTTACCACGCCGTTACAATCGATGATAGCCCTGCCAGGGGCTATTATCGATTGGTAGCATTTTCAGCTATTTTCTTGATACGATTCAATCCATTGTTCGAAAAGATCCATTCGCAGGTACAGGCGTTTGCCAATTTTTCGAACAGCAATTGCAAGCCCATTATGATTACGCATGCTCATATAGTGACGCATCTGTCCAGCCGTGAAAGGATATTTACCACTTTCGACAATCTGTTTTATGTTTAAGTAACAATTCTGATTCATATATTTTGTGTTTTCTTATATTTTTCAATTTTATTTTGTTTGTTAATTTTTTTCCAAAGATCGATAACGCGTTTCACGTTTTCGTTTTCCTCATCCCAACTTTCTATGATCATATTTTGTATTTCCTTGCTCTGCTCAATAGTAGAGTCGTGGCGTTCAAGCTTTCCTTGGGTCGGCTTTAGTCCTAGATTGTGCAATTCGCATTTTCCATCTTTCCAAAATGTGCATCCTTCTTCAGATCGAGTATGCCAAGGCTGTTTTTTTCCTTCATATCCTTTAAGAGATGGCTTTAAGATATAGGGCTTGGGTTCCCAATCGTCATAAGATAATCGGTTGCCAAATCCGCGATCTATGAGTTTTTCCATATCCTCCGGCGTGCCGCTGCACGGGCCATGACACATAGACGAACACATTTCACAATCACACTCGCTTTCGACCACTGACAATTTTTTATTTTTCATTTGATGATCATATTTAATTGATTGATAATATAACAGCAATTTTCTATAACAAATGAAATATTTCTGTAAATTGGGTTAAAAAGAAGGCTGTCTTTAAATTCATACTTAGTTTTAAAAATTTCTTCATGCATTGACCTCTTGTGTTCAATGCTAGGAATTTTATCCGTGCAATGCGCACAGTCAAATCCGATCCAATGTTGATCGTCTTCTGTAAGACTTATGTGGGTAATGCCACCGTGACACTCTAAATCATCAAAAGATTCTCTGTGCAGATTGGGGTAAGCAGGCACTTTAACGTATCCGCATAAATGTCCTCCAAACCAAGCTTCTTTCTTTGCAAAAGGTTCTCGGTTTAAAATACGACGAACTTCTGACTTATATGAAAGGTATTCAAAAATTACTTTGTCGGGCTCTTGAACCCACTCACCTTCACCTAGCCACTTAATTTTAAAGTCTTTGTCAAAAATGTGTTTTTCACTGATGATTTCATAGTCGTATTTCATTTAAAAAACATCCTATAAACTGTCTGATAATATATATTATGTTAAACAAATGGCCTTTTCGATTTAGGTCTACGTAGTATTGTGAGGGCACGTGGCTTCTTATACACTAGTGTAGACAAGTAAGTCGCTCTCTTATATATGAGAGTGGGGTACCCCCCTGATGCGGCATCTAAAATGGGTGGAAGGTTGTTAAAAATCGTCATTTTTTAACCCTTCGTTATTCTCACAAAAACCGGTTTTTCTGAAGATCTGATTTTTTCTTTTTTGTCAATTGCATAATGAGTGACAGTTTCCATTTTCCATCCTTCTGCGTCGTTTGAAAAATGCGCGTCTGCGGCGCATCTATTTAGCACTCGACATATATAGAGTGCTAAATTAAGAGGAAGACCAATGTTTCCGCCTTCAGTGTCCCATCCCTCAATTTCAGGGTCTGTAGATAGGGAATATTTTTTTTCTTTATCAGATTTATGACGGCTAAATTGCGATACAGCAAACCATTTAACTTTCATCTTTAAACTCCCATTCTTCACTAAAAAACGAAAGACCGTTTAAATTATGAGCTAGTTCGTAAAGAGCTTTATTTATAGCTTTTATAAAACTTCCCTTTGTTACTACCAGATCGTGAGCTATGTGATAAGCAATAACTGTTTTTGTTAGTTTCCTAAGTTCCTCTTGTTTAAATTCTTCAGTCGCAAAAGTCTAATTTTCACGTGCTTGTTTATGAAGTTCTTCTTGCATTTTTTACCTATAGCAGCTTGGGCAAACGTTAATTTTGGATAGCTCGGCGGCTTTGTTTATACAATACATACTTTGACACACTGGACACTTTCGTACAATTTTGCATGGATCATTGGAGTTGTTTTCTCTTGGTATGGAGTAATACACAATATACACCATTATACTTAAGCAACCCAAAACGGATAACACAATCAAAAATTCATTCATTGCCTTCCTCCTGTTTTTCACAAACACAACTCGACAATCGTATGCAAACATCCAAATTTTTACGAAAAAACCAGCATAAATCTTTAATTATTGAAATAACCATAAATTCGTTTTTTTCTTTTTCTTGTATTGCTATTTCTTTTATTTCTATATTACAAATATCATATTTCATTTTATCTGATAACTCTATAAGTTTTCCAATGAATTTTCCAGAATCCTCATGGTGATAAAAAAACCTTTTAAATTCTTCATAGTCAACGACATAAGTTAAATCATCATCTTTGTCTGTATTCATAATAAATCCTTTATTGTTTCCCAGAACTGTATTTCCTGCTTTATCATTTCGTCTATATAAAACTGATCTCTGTAAATTTTTATCATTTGAGTTGCTGTGTGTTCACTATTACCTTCTTTGATCATAAAATAAGCTAGATAATACATTTCACTTACATTGGCTATATACATTTGCTTTTGAAATTGCGCCGTGTAAATGCCTGGATACCTATTCACACCTTCTTGTGTTGACGGGCATTTGATCTCAAGAATTGTTTTACCGTCAAGAGAAATTCCATCGAAGCTAGCTGACAAGAACGGATGGGTATCATCTTCAGCGACTAGGGGGAAAACTTCTATACCTGTCTCTTTGATGAAGAATTCTCTAGCCTTTGGCTCTAAGTCTATCCCTCGTTGCATAGCATCTGTCATATCTTTTCGTACGTCAAAGATCTTTTGTGACCATAGCTCATCCCGCGTTGTCCACGGAGAGTCCCCCATAATAATGGGGGAATCTGAGGCTCCAATATGTCTTCTCCGAAATTCGTACCACTCAGGCGTTTTTTGTTGAATATCAATGATTTTCATTATTTACTCTTCAGTTGATCTAGTTTGTTAGAAATTCTTTTAATCCACTCTAGACAAAACGCGCGGGTCATTTTTTCTTTAGAATCACAATTTTGCTTTTTCAAATATGCACACATGTTTTCAGCCGCGTCTTTTCCAAGTTGTTTTATCAAAGAATTAAGTGTTTCATACTCTTCTTGTGAACACATTTCAATTTCGCAGGGATATGACTCTCCGTCGTCATCGTCTTTGTCCTCGCCTGTCGTTATACCCAACATCGATTTATATGCGTATCTGCATAGATACGTAATCGAAGATCCCATCGCCTGCAAAATATTAACCTTTTTCTCTTTTCCATATTTGTCTACAGAAGTTTCGCTCTTTGGCATCGGTATTTCCATGTCACCCTTAATCCATTGACCACTTGAGTGTCCTATAATGGTTACTAGATGCCGCTTTCCGTTAATAGTTGTGGGTATATGTGAAACGCACAACCCGTTTTTCGTTAAATGCTTTTGAGAAGCTTTTTTTAAGCTTGAGAAATTTGCATACTTAGAGTTGAAATAAGGATTGCTTGCACCTTCTTCCGCACAAGAAAACTCTCCTTGCGCAATTGCCAAAGCAGAAAATATTTTGTCGACCTCTTTTGAAGAAATTACCGCAATTTCTTCTCCCTCACCCTCTTGCGAGGGTGTGAAGGGTTCTATTTTGTTTAGTTCAGATTGCATCTTAAAAACCTTGATTTTGTGAATATTCTTGTATGTAACCTTTAATTAACTCTAACGCGTTTTTATAGAAATCTGGCAAATGTTTGTACATATTCAGCCTAATTTCTTTGCGTTGTTCTATAACAGGATGGTTAAACATGCGCAAGATCCTCCCCCAATTTGTCTTCAAGTTCTCTAAGTTTCTCAAAAGCGTAACGCTCAGTGTCGCCAAGCAAAGCGTAAAAATCAATCTTGCTTAAATCAAGCTCTTGCGCTAGTGTCTTTGCTGAAGGAAGCTCTTCAAAAAAAGCTTCCGCAAACATAGTCATAAAAGTTGTGAGAGAGTGAGACGTTGACGCAAGTTGAGACACTTTAGCAGCGTTTTCACTCATCTCTTTTTTTATGAACGCCATTCTAGCGTCGTATTGCTGATCAAGATCTTCGTAATAATTCATTTTTTTCCCCCTCCTCTTCATGCAAAAAATATCTGATTCCGTTCATGCAGTGTGAAGCGTATTCGATTTCCATCGATGCTTTATCGAGCACTTCAAAAGCAGCATCTGGCATTTTCCAAAAATCTTTAATGAATTCATCAATTTCAAGAGAAACTTGTGAAAGCTTAATAGACAGTTGTTTTACTCTTTCTCGCTTAGTCATTTAGTTTTACCCTCTTATTTTTCCATTTTCAGTAAGACACTTTATCTAAGCCGCTGCAACTTATCGCAGTTTAGCGATGAAGGAGACTTGCTTCGATGTCATCACTATAGCATATGCATCGACTTTTCGTCAACGAGTTTTCTCTTCATTGAAGAGTTTTCTTGTTGAAGTTTTTTGTGTGTTTATGTATAGTCGTTTTTTTGAGACGCGTGAAAAAATGTACAAAGGGAGAAATAAAATGAATTTAAAAGATTACTTACACATTCATCGTTTAGAAGTTAAAGAATTTAGTGAAAAAACTGGTGTGCGCGCAAATACGATTAGTAGTGTAACCACTGGCGGAGAAAGACGCGGCGTTAAAATTGGTTTAGCTTTAGCTCTAAAGATAGAAAAAGCGACGGACGGCGCTGTAAAAGCAAACGAGCAAGACTGGCCGAATTTGTCAGATTTTGCAAAAAGACAACTCACAAATAAAATTTTGAAGTAAAATAAGACTTCATGTAGCTTGAGCAAAAAAAAAGCTGAGCGACTAACTCAGCTTTTTTAAGTGCGACGAATACGCACACACAAACGATTGTCAAAGCGTATTCCCTCTAAGAATTAACTGCAATATCGAATATGAGAGGGTCGCTAATGTCTGATAATTTTCTACGCAAACTATTGAATGTCTACAAGAAAGAATGTTTTAAAGAATGTTTGACTTATAGTGCGGGGAAGTTGAATGATAGTCTAGAAAAACAAAAAGCCCCGATTTGCGGTCGGAGCTTTCTGAGTGCTCAAATAATGAAACGATTGGATGTCTTTCATTATATCCCGAGCACTCTCTTTTTTGCAACGCAAAATTTAAGAGAGGATTCTTATGTCTAGTTTCGGATTTATAAAATTACCTCGATCTCTACTTGAAAGCACCGCGTGGCGTGGTGCTAAGCTAAAATATCGAGCATTTTTTATCGAGCTCATGATGCGAGTCTGTTGGAAAAAACAAGAAATCTCATGGAATGGACACGTGATCGAGTTGGGCGTTGGTCAATACGCAAAATCGTATCGCGAAATCATCAAAGAGTTCAATCCCGAAGGTTTAAATGGCAGAGCAAAAAGTGACACTTTCTCTAAGAATGACATAGAGGGAAGTGTCAAGTTCTTTTTGAAACACGGTTTGGTCAGACAGGAGATCAGACACGATTTAATGATTCTAACAGTCTTATTACCAGATATTTTTGAGCAAGAAAAACCAGTTGATCAGACAGCTGATAAGACAGCGATCAGACAGCGATCAGACACAAATAAAGAAAGAGAAGAAGAACAAGAAAGAAAAGAAGCTTCGCTTCTAAAAGAAAGAGCGCCCGCTCCGGCTTCGCCTTCGCCGGCGCGCGGCGGCGTTTTTTTCTGTAGAAAGACAAAGCGATTCGTCGGCTTAGACGAACTCATGCCAGAGCTTCGCTCTCTACACACACACTTGCAGCGCATTCCTGAGCA
>Ga0075152_10004089_pt1 | contig 10064 bp, 9 predicted proteins | sample JI61114C2DNA_FD_70964 | JGI IMG/M metagenome (GOLD analysis project Ga0075152, IMG submission 70964) | Wastewater effluent complex algal communities from Wisconsin, to seasonally profile nutrient transformation and Carbon sequestration -... | ecosystem: Engineered > WWTP > Effluent > Algae...
GTCCCGAATGACTACCAGGTCGGCCAGACCGGCAAGATCGTCGCGCCGCAGCTTTACCTCGCGGTCGGCATCTCCGGCGCCATCCAGCATCTGGCCGGGATGAAGGAATCCAAGGTCATCGTCGCCATCAACAAGGATCCGGATGCGCCGATTTTTCAGGTGGCGGATTACGGGCTGGTCGGGGATCTGTTTGAAATCGTGCCGCAACTGGTGAATGCGCTCGGCTAATGCCACAACATCATTGGCTGGCACTAAAATAGCCATGTGAATCTACCGGATACATTGTTGGGCGAAGAGTTGTACTGGGCGGCATGGGCTGTCTGGTTACTGTTCTTCGCCCATAGTCTTTGGCGAGCGCCTTGGGCGCGGCTGAAAGATTCGGAACATTTGAATGTCTGGCTTGGCATGGTGGTTTTGCTGACCCTGCTTTGGAGCCTAAAAGCCGGCGTCAAGCCAGGGTTGGGTTTTCATTTGCTGGGCGCTACTGTGTTCACATTAAGTTTTGGGCCGCGTCTGGCATTCATTGGCCTCTCGTTCGTGATGGCAGGCGTTACGCTGAACGGTGCCGCCGGGCCGCTTGCATTTGGTGCGAACGCGCTTTTGCTGGCCGGGCTGGGTGTTGGGTTTAGCCAGTTTTTTTACAGGCTTTTTTTTCGCCTGTTACCCAAACACCTCTTTGTTTATATTTTTGCGAATAGCTTCTTTGGCGCCGCATTAACCATTATTTGCGTTGGGTTTTCGATAAGCTTGTTTTTGGCGCTGGCAGGTGCCTATCCGTGGGATTATCTAATCAATGAATATTTTCCATACTTCCTGTTGCTGGGCTTTTCCGAGGCTTGGTTGTCGGGCATGGCAATGACACTTTTTGTCGTGTATCGACCTGAATGGGTGATAACCTTTGACGATTCGCGATATCTGGCCGATAAGTAATGATTACCATCCCGACACAACGCAGCTATCGAGGGGCGTGCAGTTGAATCGTTCTCTCTTGCGGTTTTTCTTGCCGCTTATTTTTTTGCCGCTTTCCGGCGTTGCGGCGGCAATAGGCCTCGGTGAGTTACGTGGTCAGCCTGCCCTGGGTGAGCGTCCCCGGCTGGAAATTGATATTCTTGGTGCCGGCAAGGAAAGTCTTGATGCTAGTTGTTTTCGATTGGTGCAACCCGTGGGAGCCACTGATCTTCCCTGGTTGAAAAAAGCTAGTTTCAGCATTCGTAAGGCGATGCCGCCAGTGCTGGAAATTCGCTCAGAAACTCCGCTGAGTGAGCCGATTTTGCAATTGGCTGTGCAGATGAGTTGCGGCATTGAAGTTGTACGCCAATATGTGCTTCTGGCTTCCCCGATTCAGGATCGCGCCACATCGCTCCTCACGCTGCCGTTGGTCCCAGAGATTCAACGAGCTCCAATAGCAAATGTCCCACGGGCCGCACGAGTTCGCAGTGAATCGCCGGAACATCTTGCGGCCGAGCCAAGGCGGCTACCCACAAAACGTGCCGATAAGCGACCGGCACCGTCGAACTTGCCTGATCGTCTGACGCTCTCCGGCGCTATGGATGTTGGTGAGCCCTCCTTACGTGTGGCGACAGAGCTTTTATCCGTGGTTGGCGGCAATACGGTAGTCAAAGAGGCGCAGCGAGAGATTCTTCGCCTGGAGTTCCGGATGTTGGCGGCGTTGCATGAGCAGGTGACAACGCAGATGGCAACGGCAGAAAAGTTGCGCAACATGGAAGGAACGCTTGGCGAACTTCAGCAGCGGACCTCGGAATTCGCGCAACGGGTTGAACAGCCAAGTACGCCTGTGGTTGCTCCGGTACAAAATGTCGAACCGCCAGTGGCCCAACCTGCTCCGCAGGTTTCGGCTATTCCAGAAAGAAAGCCAGCTGCTGTAGTCCCGCCAGTTCCTTCTGCGGAGGCTTCCGGGGGGCTTTCCGAATGGAGCCTATACGGCGCTTTAATTGGTGTTTTTCTTGGCTTGGCCGGTTGGCTGGGTTGGAAAAAGTATCGCGAGCGTCAGCAGTCTCCTGCTATTGATGAGGATCTCATTGAGTTTCCCGAGCTAGAGATTGACCCTAAGCGAGATGAAGAGCATGAAGATTCAGATGGCATTGATCTGCGAGTTGAGCCGTCTGCGATGGGTCTGCCGATCCAGGTGGACGTTGAGCTTGATGGTGGAGAACATTCTCAGGCGCAGGATGTTGGGCATCCTGTAATTGCCCCATCACCCCATGACTCGCTGATGTCGATTGGTGCTGCTACGCTCGATGAACATTTTGAGGCAAATCCCGTCATGGAATTGGCCGACATCATGTTGTCCTTCGGGCGCGTCAAGGGCGCAGCCCAAGCCCTGCAGGAATACATTGACAACAGTCCACAAGAGGCCTTGCAGCCCTGGATTCGTCTAATGGATGTTTATCGGATGGCGGGCATGAAGAGCGAGTTTGAAACTGTCGCAGCCAATTTGAATAAAAACTTTAATGTCGAGATTCAGCAGTGGGATGGCGAACAGTTACGCTCAGCCGATACAACCATTGATCTGGTGCTCGATGATGTCGAGTCGCCTCCGGTTGCGCCGCGGCCGGAATCTCTCGAAGACATGCCACGTATCGTCAGCATGGTTTGTGAGTTATGGCCCACCGGTGACGTCGTAGGTTATCTCTATCAACTTTTGCGTGATAACCGTGGCGGCAAACGCCTTGGCTTCGCGCTTCCGGTTGTTGAGGAAATTCTTTTCCTTGTTGAGCTCAAGGAAACCTCAAACCGAATTCAATAGAAGGATGCCGTCCCATGAGTGAATACGTTGCGCCGTTGAAAGATATTCGTTTCGTCATGCAGGAATTGGCTGGGCTGGATCAGGTGGTTGCTCTGCCGGGCTGTGAGGAAGCATCTCCTGACGTTATCGATGCGATTCTCGATGAAGCCGCCAAATTTGCTGGGGCAGTGCTGTCGCCGCTCAATCGAGTTGGTGACCGGGAAGGTGCCAAGTGGAAAGACACCGTTGTCACCACATCTCCCGGTTTCAAGGAGGCTTACCGCCAATTTGTTGATAATGGCTGGAATGGTTTGGGTTGTGATCCTGAGTTCGGTGGTCAGGGCTTGCCAAAATTGTTGTCCACAGCAGTTAGTGAAATGTGGAAGGCTGCCAATCACGCCTTCTCGCTCTGCCCGATGCTGACGCAAGGCGCGATTGAAGCCTTGATGATTGCTGGTACGGATGCACAAAAAGCAGCTTATCTGCCGAATCTTGTCTCCGGCGAATGGACTGGGACGATGAATCTGACCGAACCCTCAGCCGGTTCTGACCTTGCTGCGGTTCGTAGCCGTGCTGAGCCGGTAGGCGATGGCACGTTCAGGATATTCGGCCAGAAGATTTTCATCACGTACGGCGAGCATGACATGACGGACAACATCGTCCATCTCGTGCTGGCGCGGACGCCGAATGCGCCGGAAGGCGTCAAGGGTATCTCGTTATTCGTTGTGCCCAAATTCATGCTGAACGCAGATGGCTCATTGGGTGAACGCAACGATGTTTTTTGTGTTTCGATCGAACATAAACTAGGCATTCACGGCAGCCCAACGGCAGTGCTGGCCTTCGGCGACAACGGCGGGGCAATTGGCACCTTGGTCGGCGAAGAAAATCGTGGCCTTGAATACATGTTCATCATGATGAACGCCGCTCGCTTCAATGTTGGCCTGGAAGGGCTGGGTGATGCTGAGCGTGCTTATCAGCGCGCTGTAATGTATGCCAAAGACCGCGTTCAGGGTACCGAAGTCGGTGTTCGCGGCGGTCCGAAAGTGCCGATTATCAAACACCCTGATGTGCGCCGCATGCTGATGTCCATGCGTGCCCGTATCGAAGCCATGCGTGCCCTGGCCTATGTGACGGCAGCCGCGCAGGATCATGCCCATAACAATCCGGACGAGGCGGCGCGCAAGCAAGGCCAGGCTTTTGCCGACTTGATGATTCCGGTCGTTAAAGGATGGAGCACTGAGAGCGCGATTGATATCGCTTCACTGGGTGTTCAGGTTCATGGTGGCATGGGTTTCATCGAGGAAACCGGAGCCGCCCAGCATTTGCGTGACGCGCGGATTACGACAATCTATGAAGGTACGACCGCCATTCAGGCCAATGACCTTATCGGCCGCAAGATTGCCCGGGAAAAGGGTGTAACCATCAAGGGCGTCATTGCTGAAATGCGCGCTGCAGCGACGCTTCTTGATGGTGATCTTGCCGGAATAGGTATGCGCCAGAGTGCTGCGGTGGACGCGCTTGAACGAGCAGTTTTCTGGATCGTTGATAACTTCTCCAGCGATCCGAAAGCAGCCCATGTAGGTGCCGTACCGTTCCTGCATTTGCTCGGGATTGTTGCCGGGGGCTGGCAAATGGGAAGGGCGGCAGTCATTGCCCGGGCGAAAGCTGCGTTGGATGACAGCGATCCATTCTGGGCTGCCAAGCTCGTAACGACGCGTTTTTACGCAGATCATTTCCTGACACAGGCCGCTGGTTTGGCTGATTCCGTTGTTGCCGGTGCGGCCGGAGCACTCGACATGGCTGACGACAGCTTCTGAAATAGCTTGACTGTTTTGTCCTGAAGCCCAAGATTGTTGTTATAATCTTGGGCTTTTCAACCTTGCCCTACCTCATTCGCATGGTGGAGGGTTTATCCCAAAAGGAGTTTGCATGCGTCATTACGAAATCGTTTTTATCGTCCATCCGGACCAAAGCGAGCAAGTGCCCGGCATGATCGAGCGCTACCGCGCCATCGTTACTGCCAAGGGCGGTGCTTTTCATCGTCTGGAAGACTGGGGTCGCCGTCAACTGGCTTACCCGATCCAGAAAATCCACAAGGCCCATTACGTTCTGATGAACATTGAGTGCGACGGCGAAACGCTGAACGAACTCGATCATTCGTTCAAGTTCAACGATGCCGTTCTGCGCCATCTGACCGTCAAGATGAAGGCTGCCGTGACGACACCTTCCCCGATGATGAAGGACGAAAAGTCCAAGTCCTTGATGGGTGGCGATGTTGCCGCAGTGGAACCAGTCGCTCCGGCTGAACCGGCTGCTGCTTAAGTTTATTTGCACGGATTAGTTTAGGAATTTACGGCTGAACTGCATTTCCCTTTCCGGTATCTTGGTCGAGCGCAAAGCTTTGCGCTACACCCCCGCCGGAGTTCAGGTTAGCGAAGGAAGGCTGCAACACAGCTCGACGCAAACTGAAGGTGGTGCAGAGCGCCTGGTAGAAATTGAAATCGCTGTAGTGGCTTTGGGTGAATCCGCTCGATGGCTACAGGCGGCCCCCCTTGGTGGGTCGGTCAAAGTGACCGGATTTCTTGCTGCCAGGAGTCGTAATAGCAAAACACCCGTGCTGCATGTGAATACACTTGAATATTTAGAAGGAAACGAAAATGGCTCGATTCTTCAAGAAGAAGGATGACGACAAGAAAAAGAAACGCGGCGGTGGTCTCTTTAAACGCCGTAAGTTCTGCCGCTTCACGGCAGAAAAAGTCGAACAGATCGACTTTAAGGATGTGGATATCCTGAAAGAATTTATCCAGGAAAACGCCAAGATCATGCCGGCCCGTTTGACCGGTACCAAGGCTGGCTATCAGCGCCAGTTGGGCACCGCCATCAAGCGCGCCCGCTTCCTGGCGCTGCTGCCTTACACCGACAACCACCAATAATCGAGGGGACGAAACATGCAAATCATTCTGCTCGAAAAGGTTATTAACCTGGGTAATCTGGGTGACGTGGTCAAGGTCAAGGACGGCTATGCCCGTAACTTCCTGATTCCGAAGCGTATGGCCAAGCGTGCGACGCCTGCTGCAATGGCTGAATTCGAAGTTCGTCGTATCGAACTCGAAAAGATCGCTGCTGACAAGTTGGCTGCTGCTCAAGGTGTTGCTGACAAGATGGCCGGCCTGAAAGTCTCTGTCGCCCGCAAGGCAGGCATGGACGGTCGTCTGTTTGGTTCTGTCGGCAATACCGATATTGCCGACGCGATCAAGGCTGCCGGTTTCGACGTCGATAAGTCGTCTATCCGCTTGCCGGACGGTCCGCTGAAAGCGATTGGCGAGTTTCCGCTTGACGTTGCGCTGCACACTGATGTGCTGGCCAGCATCACCGTGGCGGTTGTCGCCGAGTAATTCGGTCACAACACGTCACCACAAAAGGCCTCGCAGTTGCGGGGCCTTTTTAATTTAAACTTGGCACCATGAATCAGCGTCCTCAAAAACCCAGAATTACCGACTCATCACTCGATAAGTTGCGTGTGCCACCGCATTCCATTGAGGCCGAGCAGTCGGTGCTAGGTGGGTTGATGCTCGACAATCAGGCTTGGGACCGAATTGCTGATCTGATCGCCGATACCGACTTCTATCGAGATGAGCACCGGCGAATATTTCGGCAGATTCGCAGTCTGTTGGAGCGTGCCAAACCGGCTGACGTTGTTACCGTTGCCGAGGCACTGGATGCAGCTGGGGAGGGCGATCAGACCGGTGGTTTGGCCTATCTCGGCGAACTGGCGGCCAACACGCCTTCGGCGGCAAACATCAAGCGCTATGCTGAGATTGTTCGTGAACGTGCGGTGTTACGCCAATTGGTCGCAACCGCTGACGAGATCGCTGCCGATGCCTTGAATCCGCTCGGACGTGATGCCGAGTTGCTGCTTGATGAAGCAGAGTCGAAAATCTTCAAGATTGCCGAGGCCGGTGCTGGCCATCGCGAAGGCTTCGTACACATCAATCCCTTGCTGACGCAGGTGGTTGAACGTATTCAGGAATTGCACGACCGCGATAATCCTTCCGATATTACTGGTGTGCCGACCGGAATGATCGATCTCGATCAGAAAACCTCTGGTTTCCAACCGGGCGATTTGATTATTGTCGCCGGCCGGCCCTCAATGGGTAAAACGGCTTTTGCCTTGAATATTGCTGAGAACGTGGCGGTCGAATCCGGTTTGCCGGTGGGTGTGTTTTCGATGGAAATGGGCGGTGCTCAACTAGCGATGCGTATGCTCGCCTCGGTTGGGCGCCTGGATTCTCACCGGGTCCGGAGTGGTCGGTTGAATGACGACGAATGGTCGCGACTGTCGTACGCACTCGGTAAATTGCATGAGGCGCCCATTTATATTGACGAAACCGGCGGCCTTACCCCAGCTAGTCTACGGGCGCGGGCGCGGCGTTTGGCCCGCCAATACGGAGGCAAGCTGGGTTTGATCGTGATTGACTACATTCAGTTGATGAGTGGCAATCGGCAAGGCGAGAATCGGGCAACGGAAGTTTCGGAAATTTCCCGTTCCATCAAGTCTCTGGCCAAGGAGCTACAAGTGCCGATCGTCGCGCTGTCGCAATTGTCGCGTAAAGTTGAAGAACGTACCGACAAGCGGCCGATGATGTCCGACTTGCGTGAGTCAGGCGCTATTGAGCAGGATGCCGACGTAATACTGATGATGTACCGGGAGGAGTATTACAAACCGGATACGCCGGACAAGGGTATCGCCGAGATTATTATTGGCAAGCAGCGTAATGGTCCGACGGGTACGGTGCGTATGGCATTTATTGGTGAGTTCACCCGCTTTGAAAACCTGGCCAGCGGCGGATTTGTCAGTCCTGACAATTGATCCGCTGACTCAGCTCATAGTTCGATGCGTTTTGCGCTGATTGCGTATTGAATGGCTGCCGGCTGTGTGCCATCAAGGCGACCATTCGGCGATTCCAGCTGTGGTAGAAGAAGGAACGGCATCGCTGTGTTCTGACCTGGCAGCGTGATATCGGTGCCGACGTTAAAAGCAATCCAGTTCATTTCCCAGACACCGAACAATATTTTTTTCAGCGAAAGTAGTTTGCTGTCTCGATCGGAAAGACCTTCGAGTGCAATGGCACGGCGAACATCGCTGGGGTCGACCGGAATCCAACCGTAGCCGGGTACGTAGAATTCGGCGCGAACATGCTGGCTACGGGTGGCATCATCACTGGACAGGCCAAGGTGGCGGAACAGGCGCGATGGGGCAACGCGCATGCCGTAAACGCAGCGTGCCGGGATGCCGATGGCGCGGCAAACACTGACAAATAACCCGTTAATGTCGGCCGAGCGGCCACCATATTGCCCGTTGATGAGTTGATTACGCACATCGCCTATGCCGCAGCCCAGTAAAGATGGGTCGTAAATGGAGTTATCGACAACCCAGTCATAAACGGCCTTGGCTTGCGCAACGGGATCCTTTATTCGACCAAGAATGCGCTCGCCGAGTTGAAAAGCGAGGCCGTCATTCGGAATCAGTCGGGAGGCTTGCAGGTTGCGGCGTAGGATATCTTCACGCTCGGGGGCCACCGTCCGTTTTGTAACGTCAAAATGGCGGTCAGCAGTCGTAACTACTGTTTTGAGTTGAAGTTTTCCTTCGCTACCATTGCGCCATTCACAATGAAAAACCTCAAGGTCACCATCGGGTAAGCGCCGCATGCTGGAACTGCTGGGGTTGCCTTCCCAAGTGTGCCCCAACGTCCGCTGAAACAACGTGTCCTGATTCAGCGGTAGTGGCAGCCAAAGTCGGTTAAGGCCGCCACTGGTTTTTAGATTGACCGTGGTTGTGATTTCGTAGGTTCGCCATTCCGACGGTGGCTCTGGTGCCTTGACCGGCGGTAGCTTTGCAGCAGAGGTTCCTGCCGGTGGCTTTTCGGTGATCGGGTCTTCCGCCGTATGTGTTACCTGAGTGACGGGAGGTGGCGCGTACGTTATTTTTCTGCTTGGCTTCCCGGTTGGCTTACGGCCGGGTTTGGCCGTGCCAGCTTTTGCTTGTCCGGATTTTGTTTTTGCTGTTGCAGGTTTGGTCGACGAAGGCTTGGTTGTGGTCTTCGTTTTTGCGGCCCACGCGTCGGAGACGGCAAGCGAGAGAGCGGCAAACGATGCTAGAAAGTCACGACGTTTCAAAAATTTCCTCCGGCAGAGACAGCCCGTGGCTGAAACGAAAAGGCCGTGTCACTGACACGGCCCCTTTAATCAATGGCCAAAATTATAACACTTCAGCCGCGTGATCAGCCAAGCGGGAACGCTCACCACGTTGTAACGTTATGTGACCAGAGTGGGCCCAACCCTTGAAGCGATCGACTACATAAGTAAGACCGGAGCTGCCTTCGGTCAGATAAGGTGTGTCGATCTGTGCGATGTTACCCAGGCAGACCACCTTGGTGCCAGGACCGGCTCGGGTAATCAGGGTTTTCATCTGCTTGGGTGTCAGGTTTTGTGCTTCGTCGATGATCAGGTACTTTTTCAGGAAGGTGCGGCCGCGCATGAAGTTCATCGACTTGACCTTGATTCGCGAGCGGATGATGTCATGGGTCGCGGCTTTGCCCCATTCGCCGCCGTAGGGGCCACTACTGCCTTCGTCGGTGTGGGTTAATACTTCGAGATTGTCTTCGAGGGCACCCATCCACGGCGCCATTTTTTCTTCTTCGGTGCCGGGTAGAAAGCCGATATCTTCACCGACTGGCACGGTGGCGCGGGTCATGATGATTTCGGCAAACTGCTTGCCTTCCAGTACCTGGGTGAGTCCGGCGGCCAGTGTCAGCAGGGTTTTTCCGGTGCCGGCCTGGCCGAGCAGGGTGACGAAATCGATCTCCGGATTCATCAGCAGATTCATGGCGAAATTCTGCTCGCGGTTTCGTGCCGAGATGCCCCAAACCGCATTTTTAGGATTCGTATAGTCGATCAGGGTTTCCAGCACAGCAGTTTTGCCGGCAGATTCCTTGACGATGGCAGTGAAACCATCGCTTTCCAGCCAGACGAACTCATTGACCAGCAGTTGGGGGCAGAGCGGCCCATTGATCTTGTAAAGGGTCTTGGCGTCCTTCTTCCAGGACTCCATACCCTTGCTGTGTTTGTTCCAAAAATTATCTGGCAGGGCACGGGTGCCGGTGTAGAGAATATCGGTATCCTCAAGCACCTTGTCGTTGAAATAGTCTTCGGCCAACAGGTTAAGCGCCCGCGACTTGATGCGCATGTTGATGTCTTTCGACACCAGAATAACCGGGCGTTTCGGGAATTTTTTCTGCAGGTGGATAACCACAGAAAG
>Ga0075152_10004091_pt1 | contig 10063 bp, 15 predicted proteins | sample JI61114C2DNA_FD_70964 | JGI IMG/M metagenome (GOLD analysis project Ga0075152, IMG submission 70964) | Wastewater effluent complex algal communities from Wisconsin, to seasonally profile nutrient transformation and Carbon sequestration -... | ecosystem: Engineered > WWTP > Effluent > Algae...
TTCCGAGCTTATCGACTGCCAAGATAATTTCTCAAATAAGTTCGCATATATCAACAATGTGGAATCAATAGCTCGTACGGCCATCAAAATCACTGGATTCGTTGCTCAACTTCTGCTGCTCATATACTTTCGGGACCAACAGAATAAATTGGCCGCCTACATTGACTAACGGAATTGTACAATGTCAGACTATACCTTATATGTCGAAAACATACCGTTGGGCCACTCCAACAACAAATAAAAGATTACTCGGCTTCTCAACAATGCAAATCCCGAGCTTCGAGTTATGGATGTTCTCGTCATTGAATACGGAGACGAATACTCAAGCGAAGAAAAGGAGCTGGAAAAGATAGTGAAGGAAAGGCAAGCAGCCATCAAGAAGGGAACTGCCGAAGAAATACTCGTTGAACTTGCTCACAAAGAGGAAAGGCAGAGAATGAACATAAACAAACTGGAGCAATCAATGAGGTAAAACGAAGCAAAATACTTCCATGGAGAGGCATTTATTGTGATGAACACTGACGAGCAGAAGGAGAAAGCTATCAAGATCCTCAACGGATTGGAGATGGCTGCTGTGCAGCGGGAATACCCTGATTACGCTGGTTAAGCAAAGATACTCGCTACCGAAGCTAGCGAACCTAAGGAGATTATTTGGGATAACATTCACAGCACGAGAACTCAACGATACCTTTCGATATTTTGGGGATGGTTACTTACTATTGCCATTATGGCAGTCGTCACGACTGGTTTCTTCTTCTTGATTCGCTATAAGGGGTAGCTCATCGAGGATGCTCACCTACATTATACTGAAGACCCAAAGTACGAAGCATAGTACACAATGGGAGTGGTGTTGGGATACATCATTGTCATCCTCATCAACCTCTTCAATAAGTTTATCTTCGCAGCGCTCTTCCACAAAATCACGCATCATGAAAAGCATATCTCAGTCAGCACCTCGACCTACTCGTTTGCGCTCAAGTACACGTTATGCATGTTCTTCACAACTGCCCTGATGACATTGTTGGTGGAGGCCATTATAGCAAACAACTATACTGGCTCGCTGGGGCTCATTGAAGAGGAGACTTCAATGTTTATCTTCAACGCCTACTTTACACCCTTGGTCTGGCTGATCAACCCTTACAATATGGTGGCTTGGATAAAACGGAAGCTTTATTACGGCAACCACTACTACACCCAGCAAGAAGCAAACCATCTGATGGAGCTTCCTGAGTACAGCATGGGCAAACGCTACGCTGAAATCATCAAGACCGTATGGTTCACATTCTTGTATATCGAGCTTATTCCCTTCGGAGCTATCTATTCCTTCAGCGGGCTCATCCTTTACTACCTCGTGGACAAGTACATTCTCTTGTACCGCTGCAGCATCAAGGATAGTGTCTCGAGTAAACTCTCGCGAACAATGGTCACAGTGCTTGACTTTACCCTGGTGCTGAAACCTGCTGGAGAACTCATCTTTGACAGCCACCTCCGCCACGAGCTATCAATCAGTTCGCTGGTAATGCTCTGTATCGGAGTTGTTTACGTCTTGTTGCCTGTTAATACGATTCTAGAATGGGCACTCCATGAGAAATTCTAACCTGAAGACTTGACCTATGAACAAGCAAAGAACTCCTTTCCTGAAACATATTTTACTCTCTACCCCATCAAACAGCGAGACATGGAGATCAAGTATCTCATGAATTCGACAATTGAATTCCTAAGTCAAACTAAGTTGCTTCCCAACCACTTAGCACACTCTCGGAAGGTACCGCCCACAGAAGAACAACTGGGCGAATCCTCTGGCCAATTTGATTTGATGCGGTCGCATCCGAATAAACACGCAGTGCACAACCATCCATCCTCTCAGGAACTACCTCCACTCCGCAAGAACATGCGGCTGGTATGACAAATCGAACTGATTAACTGCTGGTAGATAAGCATCCATTAGTAGTTATAAAAAATAATCATAAAATTAACGTGAGATGTCAACCTACGGCCATACTCCAAGCCCGCTGAAACCCTTCAGCAAGTCCAATCTAGCCTTCAACAGCAGTCAGACCGCGACAGGCCTGAAGCGTACACTTGACCGGGAGTACTCTCTGGAGTCCCCCGATCGCCCGCAGGTAACGATATATATCAACGCAGGTTGTGGGGAGCAATCTTGAGGCAGAGTACTGGAAACGCAAGGCCAACCTCACCGACACCAAGTATTCCAAAGTGGAAGACAAGGGACGCAAAATCCTGGAGCTTGAACAGAAGATTGACGTGATCCTCAGGCACAACACCCACCTTCTAGCTGAGAACAGTGCCCTCAAGTAAACCGCTGCTGGCCAACAGATGGAAATTGAATCACTGCGGCACTAGCTGCAGTCGCTGCTGATGGAGCACAGGCAACCCAGCTACGATAGGCTGCTGGTGACTGAACAGCTGGACCGTAAGAACTACGAGCACCGAATCGAAGTGGAGAAGCTCCTCAACGAGATCTCAAAGCTGCATGAGGACTGCTTCCAAATCGAAACTGCTAAAAATATGGAGATTCAACGCCTTAAAAACGAGTATGAGCAGAACAGCTACAACCAAATCCAGAATCTGAAGAGATCGCAGCATGGCAACAACGAGATGTACGAGCTGCAGATTCGCAAGCTCAGAGAGACTCTTGAAGGCAAAACTGGCGAAATCGAAGAAGCAGCAATGGTAAATCGACGGGAGAAGGAAGTTCTGTTGGAGGAATTGGCCAGTCTCAAGTCAGATTTTAAGCATATGCTGCAACGCAAGGACCAGGAAATCGAGGAGTTGAAGACGCAGAGCTAGTTCGAGATTAGCAAGGCCCAAAGAGAGCACAGAATCAATGAGGATGCGGCCAAGGGTGCACATGAACTCGCGATGAAAAAGCTTAGGAAAGACCTGAGCGATAAGGCTATTGACATCGAACGTCTGAACAACAGAATCGGAAACTCAGCTGAGGAGAATGAATTCCTAGGAAAGCAACTCCGCGAAGAAAGAGACCGTCTCCACAGTGAACTCGAGCGACTTGACGACGAATACAAGAACAAGCTTGCAGAGGAAAAGATCAGACTGGAAAGACTGAATGAGCTGGAGCTCACGAATCTCGAGAAGGCTGGGGACAACAAGATTCAAATTCTTGAGGGTGAAATAAGCAAACTTACTGAGTTGTTGGGGTCAAAGAATGAAAGGTTGGAAGAGCAGAAACAGGCCTCTGAAAGGGCGAGGGAGCAGGCAAACGAGCAACTCGCTTACATGGAACGCCACAACAAAGCTTTGAGGGATAAGCTTTACGAAGTCAACCAAAACAGCCTCAAAGAAATTGAGTTGGCCAAGACAAAGATGGCCCAGCTGCATGAAGCCGATGTTAAGGGAATCGTTGGAGTTTACGAGCCTAAAATAGAATCACTTTCTGAAGAATTGTCCAGGAAGGCTAAGATTGTAGAGGAACTTCGCAACGAGGTGCATAAAGAGCTGCAGTCCAAGCTGCATCTCCGCAAGGAGCACTAACTGCAGCTGTCTAAACTTCGCTCGGTGGTGTTGGACTTGAAGGTTCAGCTGGCGGCTGTGCATGTGTAGATGAAGGAGAACTTGACTAGTCTTCGCAGCAAAATAGATATGGCCAGCCAAAGCTTCATTGCTGACCGAGATCTGAAGAGCAAGAACATGAAGTTCTACGAAGAGGAGATGCGTAAGCTTCGCCAGACCATCGAGGCCAAGGACACCGAAATTGCTCTGATCCAGGATAACTCTGACAAAAAGAAGCAGTTCTACGAAGACGAAGTCGCTCGTCTTAGCGAAAAGAATGGTTCGTTAAAAAAAGAAATAGACGAGAAAGACTAACGTCGAAACAGGGAGCTCGCTTTGAAAAACGAATAGATCGAGGTACTGAAGGCTGCACTTCAAGAAGAAAAGAATGTACTCGAAGAGGAAATCGCTGCTCACAAGGCGAGGCACGCCAACTCCCAGACTGAAATACGAGGCTTGGAGGATCATATTCGCAAGCTCTAAAAGCAGATTCAAGTGTGGGAGGAGAAGCACAGAAAGCTAGAGCACGAGCTAGCTTTAGCACATGGCCACTTGGAGACCTTCCGAATGGAATCTGAGGTGAACATTAACGACGAAAAAGAGAAGCATCGTAGTGTATTTAAGAATTCCGAGGATGCCTTACGAGATTACTTCGAGCGAAAGATCAAGGAGCTAGAAGCGGACAAGAAAGAGCTGCAGCAGATCAACTCAACCCAGTCAGAACAGATCAGCGAGCTGGTGGCGAAGTATAATGCTTTGGAGAGGAACTTGAAGGAGTTGCTGGAGACTCAGAAGCGGCTGACGGATTGCGAGACTCGAGTGATAAACCTGGGGATGGATCAGAATCTCATCAAGAACATGGCAGAGCTCCTGAGGCGCAGTTGATTACTTAAACGGGTATGAATTGTCACATGTATTGCTTGGCATTTTGTTTCATAGCCTAAGCAAATTGACGGATCTGCCCCGTATTCTTCTATGCCATGGATTTGAACGTAAAGAGATTATCTTTATACGGATCGTAATTCTTCAATTTGTTTTCAAGTTCCTGGAGGACCCTCAAGATCTCAGTTGCCTCAAAATTAGCAAACCTAAGTGTCGACCTAAAACCTGCGATTTATTCGTTGTGAAGATTTTGACTTTTTCCTTGCTTCTTTTCCAAACTTTCGAGCTTGTTCGAATATTATGTGCAGCGCTTTCTTTCCATTTCAAAATCGTCCTTGTATTGATTCACACCGAGACGGCAGACTTCGAGCTATTCCTTTGTTGCAGAAAGTTAATCTTTTATCTTAGAAAGTTCTCCTGCATTGAAGGGATTTTCTCGAACAATTTTCTTATTGTCTTCATCCAGCCGGCAGCATTCTGTACTGACCTCATGCAGTTGATCCAGAGTCAGTTTTAAACTTTATTCTTTCTCTTTGAGGTTGCAGAGAACTTGATGGTAGGTTTCCTCGAGTGTTTTGTATCTTGCTTGCAGTTGGCGGTATTGTGGGTGTTAGCGAAGACTTTACTTTTCTCGTGATCGATTTTCTTCTATCCCGTTGCCGCCCAGAACAACGCTGGGTTTCGCCTATACCTTTGCATAACGTAACCGGTCGATTTAGGCTTTAAGCTCATTTACTTCCTCTTGGCGCTCTTGTCCAATTCTTTCGGTCGCTACTGTCAACCTGCTATGCTCTTCTCTCAGTGTTACAAGCTGCCTTTCCAGTTCATGGCATTTGGAGCATTTGGAGTATTATATATCCATGCCGGTGCATCTGTTTGGGCTGGGAATGCGAGGCTGCTCCTGCAGGGTCGCCAATTACTCTTGCGTGTCCTCGAGCTGCTCCTCGAGCTCGATGTTGCGATAGATCAGCCGATACATCTCGGTCTGCTGGCTGCTCATATTATACTATTATCACATATGTGGTCATTGCTCACACAAACAACCGTTCATTCCAACTATCCTGAGACATCATGCTGTTAAAATTACTCCTTGAAGCCTGCAAATAAATACACACTTCCTATCCTTGTTGTAATCATCACAAGTGACGCCGACAGATCTGAAGAATGGCTTCAGTAAAGTTTCTGATTTTCATAACTGATGTCCTCGCCGCTGCTCTTCCGGCTTCGCCTTTCTAACTTGTATTCTCCAACTCCTTGAGTACTCTCAGTATCTACGATGCTTGAAAGTTGTTAAACCGTAATGTTGAACGTATGTCAGCCATCTATTTATCATGTTCATACTGCTTGTCGCCACCTTTCATTTAAAACTTTGACAATTTCTCTCCAAGCTCATCACAGCGTCTTCTTTACTGCTCAAAATCGGTCTTATATTGATCTGCAGCTGCCCTATAACACTCCAGTTCGTCTTTTAACCCAGAGTATTCAGCACGAAGGAAAATTTCATCTCTGATTTTTTATTATCTCTTGGATAACTCTTCTCGAAGTTCGACGATAGTTGCCTCGCGATCTCTTACCACATTTTCCAAGCTGCTGTATCCATTTTTAAGTATGTCGTGCTGCTTTTCTATTTTGGAGTACCTTTCCTGTAGCTCAGAAAAACCTGCATCTAAATCCCTTGGCCATGAAAGCATTTCAGTCTGGAGCTTGTGCTTCATCGCAAAAAGAGCCTCATTGGACTCCCGGTTGCACTCAGTGAGCCTATCACACTCCACTCTGAGCTCGTCAACTTCCACTCGCAAAAACGTGCATTGCCTGCACTCTGCTTTTCTGTATGGACTCGCATTTGGCTATGGGGACCTGCTCTGAACCCGAGTGGCCCTTGATGCCTTCTCCTCGACTTCTCTCATCTGCTTCTGTAACTGCTGTATCAGCTGGTTTAGTTCTTCGTTTTCCCTGTTCATGAATACTGTGATTATGGTAGGGAAAATCACAGCAACCTTTTTTACTCCAGAACTGAGGCTCTGCCATTTTGTTTTGCTTTAGAAACTAAGCAGAATAAATTCACTAGGCCGTGTTAAAGTGTTCATGAGCCCAAACATTTGTAGAGTCGAATCCATAATAAGTAAAGCTTCACAAGAAATGAAAAAACCTGAACTTGGCATGACCTCATTTGGGCTGAACCTCGTGATCGATCATAAGGTCTGAGAAATGACCATCCAACTTGATCAATCAATTGAAGATATCAAAGATGTGACGATCTCCAAGGTTGGCCTGAAGAGAATGGTGTTCGAACATTGAACTCGGTAACGGATGATTTTCTTTTGAGAAGCTACAATAGACCAAATCAAACGACGGCCATCGACACGAATTTATATTGATAACTTCTCATCCATTGAACGGCTATGTCAAAATACGACTAGCAAAATCTTCTCAATCCAGACAACATTCGTAAGAGTTGTAGTTGATTCAGCGGGCAGCGCCTACCTATCGCCTCAACCCAAGAAGTAATCGCTTCAGAACCACTCCGCTTCAACGCTTTTCCCGCCAAATTCCAGCCGCTCACCCGTCATGCCCGATTTTGAGCCATTTCTTACTCTCAGGGCATTCCGGGAACCCATTGTGAGGCCGGTGGAAATGAAGTTGTTCTTTACTCCAGAGCGACAGCCAGCGATCATTATCGGGGATAGTCCAGGCATCATCACGAAGCCAATTATCTTTAGCCCTTTGCCATCGCAAAGCCCTTAACCTGAAGTGGGCGACATGCATGGGGAAGATGGAGAGAACTCGCCCATAGAAGCGGTCGAATCACGGATGCCTATTCCCAACGGTCAAGGATGTGGCGAACCGCAAGCCTCCTCTAATGAGCATCTACCCAACATCGTAGTCCTGTTCCCTCCAGCCTAGAAACAAGCGGCCAGCGGTATGACCTGCAACTGTAAGAAGACGAAATGCCTGCGCATGTATTGCGACTGCTTCCGGAACAACAAGATGTGCGAAGGGTGTAACTGCCAGGATTGCCACAACGACGAGGAGCATCGATTCGAGAGGGACAACGCGATGCTGACGCTGCTAGATCGTAACCCTGAAGCCTTCCGACCAAAAATATAAAGTGAAAAGCACAGTAAAGGGTGCAACTGTCGGCTTTCCGAATGCATGAAGAAGTACTGTGAATGCTTTCAGGCTGGCGTCCCATGTGGTGAGCGATGCAAATGCGAGTAGTGCAAGAACCACAAACACCGGGAACCAAAACGACAACGAACCGGACTGAAGAAGGATGGCGGCTACATATCCTGGAGCCGAAGACGAAATTGATGTTGCACCGCAAGGAGTTGAATATGCCTTCTTTTTCCGATCATCCTCTTTGTGGAATATTTCTGCAGTTGATTATCTAGTATCGAAGAGGAAGAAACAAATGCCTTGAGAGTGAATTCGAAGATTGTCACTGAGAAGTCCTGCAAGCTGGAATGAGCATCAGAATAGCAAAATAAGGATGTCACTTAACTGACGATTTCCAAAGACAGTTTCATATACGACATTTGCTTGTTGCAAAGCTTTGTGTATGAGGGGTAATTGATTTGGTGGTCTATATCGAATCAATGACGGAGCTCCTTGCTGAATGCCTTCCACTTCTTATCGATTTCGGGGAGGGCAGCAGCAGCGGCCTTATTGAAGTCTTTTTCGCTCTTGTTTAGGAGGTCGGGATCGCTCAACAGGAAGTCAATCACCTTATTTGCTTCTTCCTTGCTCAACGAATCTCCGAATGGGTTGCCCTTGAGGAAGCCATCCCTGAAGCTCTTCTTGTATTCGGGATTCTTCTTAATGGCGTCTAAGGTCTTTTGGTTGACCAACTTGTCGAAAGTCTTGCCTTCAGTTTTGCCAGCCTTGATGAGAGCAGCTACCTATGGATCCTTCTGAACCTCTTTGGCAACCTTGGACATGAACTTAAGCCCATCCCTTTCCTCATCGCCCTGCTGATGAGAATGGATTCTGGTTGCCTGAACAAGGGTAACGGCAAGCACAGTAACGATAAGAACCTTGAAGGACATTTTGAATAAATTATGATATGCTATGCAGGCTATAAACCAGTGGCAGACAGGTGAACCGCCGTTTTGGGTTTGCTTCACCTCATGAGTCGTAGGTTCACTCTGGCAACCCATGCCCATCCTTTGTTCTAACAAAATTCCAATGCGAGTTCATTGCACACTCACAACAGAAGACAGTTAGTTGTGAGAAGCCAACGTTGAGAGAACCTCTGACATTATATTATAACTCCAATGTCTGAACCAGTTCAATAGTAAAGTGCATCGGCTGCTCCCGTCCCAACTGATGAACCCCAACTCGAGGAGACTAGTGAAACCAAACCCGACGCCGAGATGCAAGTAGAGTCTGTCGATCCCAATCTCCCAATGGCCGAGCAGTTAAAATAGCAGGGCAATACTCACTTCAAAAATAGCGATTACCACGCAGCCATCGACACTTATTTCGAAGCACTTAGGCACTGTCCTACAAGCGAGAAGAAACTGCTGAGCATCATCTACTCCAACCTATCTATCTGCTACTCCAAGACAAAGGACTATGTGATGGTCATCAAGTACACCGGGAAGTCCCTGTAGCACGTACGCTAACATTAACGCAGGATCCAACTTACAGGAAGGCTTGGCTGAATCAAGGACAGGCTCAAGAGGCAGAGGACAAGCCAGACGAGGCAATGGAAAGCTACAAAAAAGCCCAAGAGCTAAAGCACGACTCAGAACTCGCCGCGAAGATGGTATTCCTACAGAAGAAGGTGGACCAACTCAACGAAAAGCGCAAGGATGAAGTGTTGTCGGGACTAAAGAACATCGGGAACTCCATCCTGGGATACTTCGGAATGAGCCTAGACAACTTCCAAATGAACCAAAACGACAACGGCAGCTACAACGTTCAGTTCAAGCAGTGATGCTTCGCTATTAGACATTAATAAATGCAGTGCCCTACTCACAAGAAGCAGCTCGACAAGCTCGCCGAAGCCGACCCGACCAAGAAGTGCGAGATGTGCAGTAAGGATGCCAGCCTGTACTGCAAGAGCTGCAGGTTTCTGCTGTGTGGGAGCTGTCGCATCTGCGACAACAAACACTTCCTGGTGAGGATGATTGACCTATGCGTACCACCCCTAACCAATGTAGAAAGTCAAAGTGGAGTACTACGCTAACAGTTACTGCTGCAACACCTGCAAGAAGAGCCGTACCAGCGACGATGATGGACTGTGGCACTGCAACCAATGCAACTTCGACGTGTGTCCCGAATGCATCGAGTGATTTTGCTGTGTAAATGGCTTTTTAGAAGCAAGGCAAGGTCAGAGTAGTAGCCCATCATTCCAAGTAGCTGAAAGGGTTGGCGCTCATCTTGATCTTCTCATCCGTGCCGAGTTGCTTCCTCTGCTTCTTGCTCGGCTTCTTTGCGAAGGCGGTTTCGGGCTCGATTGGAGCTTCTCGTGGTCGCTTGTTGTCCTTTGGGAAGTACAGGATTTCTTCCTTTACGGGTTCATCTCTAGTGGTGGAAATCGGAATCGGTTGCGCCTATTGTTGAAGGGGTTGCTACTCAGCTGCACTGACTTCCTGCAACGCGATGGGATACTTACTGAGCATAAAAGTGAAGGGATCTTCAAAGG